>Ga0307476_10000028_pt1 | contig 156037 bp, 140 predicted proteins | sample atmos_gasesECM2C_2_FD_203314 | JGI IMG/M metagenome (GOLD analysis project Ga0307476, IMG submission 203314) | Hardwood forest soil microbial communities from Morgan-Monroe State Forest, Indiana, United States - atmos_gasesECM2C_05 | ecosystem: Environmental > Terrestrial > Soil > Temperate... | reverse complement strand
GGGTAGCGAAGTTCGGTTGTGATAACCGCTGAATGCATATAAGCGGGAAGCACTCCTCAAGATGAGATCTCCCAACCCGTAAGGGATAAGAAGGGCCCAGGAAGACTACCTGGTTGATAGGCTGGAAGTGGAAGCGCAGTAATGCGTGCAGCTTACCAGTACTAATCGCCCGTTCGGCTTGACCATAAAATTTACTCGGTGCAGAAGAAGCTCTTAGCCATTAGCTCTTAGCTTTTAGCTAGAACCTGAGCAGAAGTTAGAAAGATGCTTGGAGCTTTGCGCCGACGAAAAGCCGAAGTAATACACGTGGTTGAAATCGGAAATAAGCAAGATGAGAGTAAGCCACACCCAATCTATTCAGTTGTGAGGTATCGAACCTCACGCTCTTTGAAATTAGGCTCTAGGCTCTTGGCTTTTGGCGTTCAGCTCTTGGCTCAGCTTCGCTGGGTTTCGGCTGACGGGTGGAAGTCGAGAGAGAAGAGTTCGCAGCCGTTGTGCGGTTGAGTTGAGCGATATCCTCGGCAGGCACGACATAGCTAAAGGCCAAAAGCCAATAGCCAAGAGCTGCTTCGCTTTGTCGGTGATCTTACCGCGGGGGATCCACCCGTTCCCATCCCGAACACGGAAGTTAAGCCCCGCTGGGCCGATGTTACTGCACGCGAAAGTGTGTGGGAGAGTAGGTCGTTGCCGGCATAAATAAAGGCCAGTCTGAGAAATCAGATTGGCCTTTTCCTTTTATGGCTCCATGTGGCGCGGGCGCCTCGCCCGCGACTGCCTGCAGCGTCCCAAATCCCCCACCCAAAAGCCCCAATTCGAAATTGGGCAAGAATCAATGAGCAATCGTGCTCGCTTCGACCCTTCGACCTGGCCGCATTTGCTCCATTGCTCCTGGACGGTCTCGCGGGCGAGACCCCCGCGCGCGCCCCTGCAATCTTCCCGAGATCCCGATCCACCGCATCCACCTTCAACCCTTCAACCACTTGCAAGTACTCCTATCGCCGTCCAGCCAATCCTCCTTGAAGGACAGAGAGAGTACACAATGTTTCCCGATCTCGTGAGGAGAGACCACTGGGTCTTGGAGCCTTGCCAGTACAAGTCTAAGGAACTCTCGATCGCTCATCTCAATGAAAAGGTGGATGCTTGAGCATCTTCAGTGCGCGCACGCGGTCTGCGTGGGTTGCACCCTGTGGTTTCCAAAAACTCTGTCCGCGTTGGAAGAACCGCGAGTTGGTGACGAAGAACAAGAACCTCGGCGTGGAGTTCGGCACGGTTCTTGAAAGGTAGAGGTGAGCAGAGCGAAGAGTGCGACGAAAACGGCGTTCATGGTGGAAGCGAGCATGATCTCCACAAAGATCATAACCTCTGCGTTTTTAAACGTGATTTTTTTCGCTTCCCACAAATCCGCTTTTCTCAAGGTCAATGGCATACAATATCGGGCATCTACACGGGATTTATCGCCTAGCATTGTGAGGGATCTTAGCTTCGGGCCTTGAGAAAAGAGATGAGTTGTGACCCCAGGAGCAATCGCGTCGTTTTTCAGCTATAGCCGCGACGATTCCGAATTCGTCCTTCAGCTGGCCGGGGACTTGAAGGCAGCCCGAGCGAGCGTATGGATGGATCAACTGGACATCGTTCCGGGTCAGCGCTGGGACCGTGCAATCGAAGATGCCTTGGCCAACTGCCCGTGCATGATCGTGATTCTGTCCCCCGCTTCGGTCAACTCAACCAATGTTATGGACGAAGTTTCTTTCGCGCTGGAGGAAAAGAAAACCGTCATTCCAGTCATCCATAAGGATTGCACGGTTCCTTTTCGGCTGCGCCGCCTCCAGCACGTGGATTTCAGGCAGGATTATGGCCGTGGGCTTAAGGAACTCCTCAAAACATTAGCTGCCGAACAAGAAGTTGGAGAAGGCACGCCAGCAAGCTCCGCCCTCCGGATCCACGACCAGACCGATGTTACTACGCAAGCAGACGAGCAGAGACGACTGGAACAAGGGCGAACGAAGGACGATGAGGTGCAGGAGCAGGCGATGGCTGCCGCCACTTTCGTGGCTCCGCCTCAAGGGCTGCCATACTCACGAAAGAATCATACCGTGCTGACGGAAAAACCTCAGCAGCTTCCGTCCAAAACCAAGGGTGATGTTTCAAGCAGCCATTTTCGTGCGTGGATCGTGCTGGTCGGTGCAGCACTTCTGGTCGCGCTTGGGGTCACTTGGTTTATTAAGTCGCAAGGCTCTGACTTACGCATTCAGGAGGAAATCGAGCGGCAATTTCATGCCAGCCCGGACAGCGCCTTGAACGGCATCAAGGTCCACGTGATCAATGGCGTGGCCACGCTGGAAGGCATGGTTCCCGAGGTTGTTGACAAAACCCTGGCTGCAACGATTGCGAGGGATGTCTCTCGGAAAGAAAGCCTAAATAAAATCGAGGTGCAAAGCCCCACGCCGACGACAGTTCCACCAAGCGTTGGGCTGAACACCAAGCATGAAGGCGGCGGTACTAGTGGCGTGGCGGGGAGGACGAGGGTGAACTCCCGCGACCGACTAACATACGTTTGGATCGAGCCGGGGACCTTCCACATGGGCTGTTCTCCTGGAGATGGCGATTGTCGTAAAGATGAAATGCCGGCGCACCCGGTAACCATCACGCGCGGTTTCTGGATGGGACAAACAGCGGTGACCCAGGCCGCTCACCAGCGTGTAAAAGGCTCCAACCCGGGGAGTGTGAAGGGCAATCAACGACCGGTTGTAGAGGTCAATTGGTATGACGCGGTCGCCTATTGCTCCGCAGTGGGGATGCGGCTACCTACAGAGGCAGAGTGGGAGTACGCAGCGCGTGCGGGAAGCTCGGCGTCGCGCTACGGAGACCTCGACTTGGTTGCCTGGTGGGCTGGAAACAGCGGCAACCAACTGCATGATGTTGCCCAAAAGCAGCCCAACGGATGGGGACTCTTTGACATGCTCGGAAACGTTTGGCAGTGGACAGCGGACTGGTACAGCGAGGATTATTACAACCAGTCGCCATCACGAGACCCAAAGGGCCCGCCATCGGGAACCCAGATGGTGGCCCGCGGCGGCGCTTTCCACACTCGTGGCGATTTCGTGCGCGTCTCACACCGCGGCCATGATGGAGACCTACCCAGCCATGTCTCGAAGGTGCTCGGCTTTCGTTGTAGCGGAGAAAAATTACCTTAACGTTAGAGACTCGCAAAGCTAGGGCGGGTTGCGCACCCTATCGCCTTCATTTTTCTCCGTAGGGTGTCCCACTAAGGCACCGCTCGGGCAGGGGTTTTCGTCGACGACTGTGTTAACCATTCTCAAGGAAAACAAATCATTTTGAACTCGGCCGATCACATATCATCGATGCGGACAAAGAAGGTCCCGACTCGGAGAAAATCGTGGGTTATCGCGAAGTTGCTGTCGGTGACCCTTTGCTCTATCTAAGAAAATAAGGTTCTCCCGCGCACTACACGCGCAGAGGACCAGATGGAGCCAACCACTGATACCCTCTGGCCGCATCACCGGTCCCTTCCTAACCGGATTCTGCCGAATGTATTCGAACTTCTCCTTCAAACTCCCGTCCGACCGCAGCACATGGTCAAACGATTCCTCCCGCCAGACCGGCCCCGAAAGGCGCGACATCTTGTTAATCCGATGAGCCGTGACACTCTTCAGACACTGCAGGATATCAACAAGAGGATACGGCCTGCCGTCGCGATTGCGCCGAGGGGAAAGCAGTAAGTGAACGTCATCTGGCATGATCACGACCGCATACAGCCGGCTCCGCGACTCCGCCCTCGGCCAGACAGTGTCCAGAACGAGATCACGCGCCGCAGGAGTCAATACAACCCGAGCCCTACAAAACGTAATAAAGAAATCCCCGTCCGCTCTCTGCAAATGCGGCAATCGGCGTCGTTAACGATACTTGGCCAGAATCGCCTGGCACATGCACCTGTGGGGCGGGCGCCCCGCCCGCCACTGCCGGCAGCATACGGAAGCCGGAGCATGTCTGTCTGTGACGAATGAACATCCCGAAGGAGCCGAGTCGTGGAGGTACCGGCGGTATTATTCGCGGACAGTGCTCGCGGGCATGGGCGCCTGCGCCACAAGCCCCGCTGGGACGATGTTACAGCACGCGAAAGTGTGCGGGAGAATAGGTCGCTGCCGGCATAAATAAAGGCCACGTTCAGAAACGAGCGCGGCCTTTTCCTTGTCCGCGTCGAGCCGTTCAGTTGTAGAACTCGGTGAGCAGCACTTGTGCATGGATTCTTACGACATCACGCTGATCGTGAAGCGCGTCTTCAAGTATTGGTTTGGCGCGGTCCGGGCGGCACGACCATACCGTATGGGCACATGCGAGCCGGATGTGATCGTCATGATGTGTTCTTGCTGCATGCTCGATGGCGTGAAGGAAGTCCCGATCTATGATATCGGGAACTTGCGACCGTGTAGGCTTGAGGGTAATACAGAGTTGCGCGAAACCGACCGCATAACTGCGAGTGAAATCGGCGTATCGGAGGGTTCTGAGAAACGGAGGCGTGTCACAAGCTTCCCGTAGAACCGGAATCACTCGAATCTTCTGGTTGTTGATGGTGTCCCATAGCTTTTCTTTCCACTCCCTGTCCACCCAGCTGGAACTGATTGCGGCGACAGAGAGGACAACAATAGCGTGCCGGGACCGCGTTATACCGTTCTGGATCGAAGAAATGATCGAATGGCCAGGCTGTATGTCGAGGTCATCGATCCAGGGCGTATGCCCAACCAGGGCCAAGTCCTCGCTCAGTTGCTTCGCGAACGAATCATCGCGAGAGGCATGCGAAATGAATATCGTCGCCACGAGCTCTCCTCCAGTATGCCAACGGTCGGGAAGGGCGCCATTCTAGCACGGGCCGGAGATCGAGGGGGAGGGGTGCCGAGTCGTCGGTCTGAAAGGTGTCGAAGAGAAAATCAAACTTCCCCCCTGTCGCAAATAACGCGACAAGGATGGGGCACCCGGATTTTCTTTCTCTCCGGGCGCTTCACAGTTTCTTGAAGTACTCGATCAAAGGCATGCCGAAAAAATCGGAGATGTGGCCCGAGCGGCGATATCCATTCTTTTCATAGAAGGCGATCGCGGGTTTGAGGGGCTCGGTTGTGTCGAGGGTGACTTGCTGGCATCCGCGAATGCGCAACCAGTCTTCGATCGCGGCTAACAACATAAGTGCCGTTCCCGTGCCACGCCATTCCGGGAGAACCGCCATTCCGCGCAGATGTCCTTGCTCCCCGTGGCTGGAAGCGGAGATTGTTCCCACCACCTCGCCGCCCACGGCGGCAACCAGGACGTGCATTTGCTGAATGCGAAACCGCACCTGATCGACGGTGGGAACGGTATCAGCGAACGCTCCCCTAGTGTAGGCCGAGCGGTACGGCGTGAACGCCGTCAGCAGGCAGGTAGCCATGGCCGCGGCGTCCGAGGGGTCCGCTGGGCGAATCTTGACGGCGCCTGTCGACCGCATGTTGGGACCGATTTTACTGCACGCCAAATTGTGTGGAAAACCTAACTCCGACGCTGCTCGGGTTGAATACAATTGCAGTATCCACGAAAGGAACCGATGAACAAAGTTAGGGTCGCTGCGTTTTCTGTTTCCATCGACGGGTTCGGCGCCGGGCCGCGGCAGGACTTGCAGAATCCCCTCGGAGTACGCGGCCCCGAGCTCCACAAGTGGTTTTTTCACACCGAACTTTTCAAGAAGATGTACGGTCAAGTCGGTGGGAGCAAGGGGACCGACAACGATATGGCTGGTCAATCGTTTGAGAATGTGGGGGCGTGGATCTTGGGCCGGAATATGTTTGGGCCGATTCGCGGTCCGTGGAAAGACGATTCCTGGAAAGGGTGGTGGGGCGATAATCCTCCGTACCACACGCCGGTTTTTGTGGTCACGAATCATGCGCGTGCGCCTCTGGCGATGGAAGGCGGCACCACGTTCCACTTTGTCACCGATGGCCTGGAGTCGGCGCTGAAGCAGGCGAAAGAGGCGGCCAAGGGCAAGGATGTGCGAATTGGCGGTGGCGTGTCCGTGATTCGCCAGTACATCGTCGCCGGCCAGATCGACGAAATGCATTTAGCTTTGTCGCCAGTGCTGTTGGGCGAAGGGGAACATTTATTTTCCGGGATCAATCTGCACCAGCTTGGGTTCACAGCTGTGCGAGCGGTGGCGGGAGAAAATGCAACTCACGTTTTCATTAAGAAGATCATGTAGTCTGGCCACGTCAAAATCTCCACCCTAACGTCGCAGAAGGCGCGACGTTAGGGTGGGGCACAGGCCCTGATCCTTATGCGAGAGGTCCTTCGCAAAAGGCGCTCAGGATTTCGGCGGCGGGCCCCCGCGGCTCAGCCTGACGCCCGCAAAGCGTCTCAAGCTGCGGCTTGATGATGATAGGCCGGGACGAAGGACTCGGCTACAAACGTCTCGAAAGTTGTTGGTGTGGTGTTTTGGGATGCACGTGGCTCGAGAGCGCGCATGTGTCCGGAGTTGAGTGCGCCGATCATCTCCAGGAGTAGCTTGGAGAATTGGTCCGACATTCCCATTTGCACCAGGACAGCCCGAAATTGATCGTCGGGCACGCGGACGTATTTGAGGTCCGGCTTGCCGATGGCCTTGCCAATAATCGCGGCGACTTCGGTGTAGGTGAGGTCGCGCTGTCCCAGCAGTTCGCGGGTTTGTTTGCCGTGGACGGATGGGTGCAAGAGGGCGTCGGCGGCTGCTGCTCCGATGTCGCGTGTGGCGATGATAGAAAGTTTTAGATCGGGACGGAGAGGTGTGACAACGTTGCCGGCCTGGCGGATCGCGTTCGCTTGGGGAAGCGTGTTTTCCATGAAGTAGCCGGCGCGCAGGTGGAGCACATTCGCGCTGCTGATCTGGTTGAGCTTTTGTTCGAGATTGTGCAGGCCGAGTACGGGGCCGGTTCCGCCGGCTTTATCGGCTCCGATGCTGCTGAGAGCAACCACATTCTTGGTCCCGGCACTTTGCACTGCGGCCGCGATTGCGTCGCTTACGCGAGTCGAATAGCCGAGGGGATCGGTACTGGCGGGGTTTGGCGGAATCATGACGTACGCCGCGTCTGCCTGGTGAAAGGCTTTGGCGAGGGCGCCGGCGTCGGTCACATCGGCGATGAAGGTTTCCGCACCTTGCGCCGCGAGAGGCTGGAGATGAGCTGAGTTTCTGCCGACGACCCGTACCTTTTGCCCGGCAGTGAGAAGATTGTTCGCCACGACATGTCCGGTGTTGCCGCTTGCTCCGAGTACAACGTACATAAAGTTAGCTCCTTTCCCGGCTTGGATGCGGGCGGGTGGGGTTTGGACTCGGGATCGAACCGGTAGAACAAGTGAAAGGTTAGGATCGTTTTGACGCGAAGATTCAGTCTCTGTCGAAAGGATGGACGTCGAGGTCGGTGGCAGCCTTTTCGGTTGGATGCAACCGTCGCGTGCACCATTCTAGCGCCCCTGTTTGCGGTTGGGGCGGGACTTTGACTTTCACCGCTTACTAACCCTAAGTCAAAATCCCCACCCTGTCGCAAGAATCGCGACCAGGGTGGGGCACCCGATTCCTCCAGCCAATTACTCTAGGTTGACGCTGTGCACTGGTCAGGCGGCGGTGTGGGTTGCTAGATCGACCGTGACCGTGTCGGGTGCGACTGCGGCGCCGGTCTTGCTTACGGGGTTGAAAGTTAGGGTGAGTTGCTTGGCGTTGGCCGTGACGCGCAGGTAGCCGGAGTCTTTCTGGTCGTGTTTGTTCAGGGTCAGGCCGGTGTTCGGGAAGACGGTGCTGGCGTCGAGGTACTTCACGTTCAGGTTGTCCCCGGGCTCAGTCGCGGACTTTCCGAAGTGCGAGTTCACCAGCGGGGTTACGTTGTGACCGCTGTCGCCGCAGACGACGAACGGAACCGAGTAGTTCTTGCCGCCGAAATTCAGGGTGCGGGTGTAGCGCTGATAGTTGTGGGCATGGCCGGAAACGAAGGCATGCGGGTAGACACCAACCTGCTTGCAGATGGCGTCAAGCTGGCCCAGCATGACGGAATTGCCGGTGTGTTTGCCGCCGCCGCTTGGTCCGCTGGAAGGCGAGTAACTGAAGGGCGGATGGTGGACGGCGATGATCACCGCGCCGGCATAGTTGCTGCTCTTGATGTTCTGCAATTGGGCGGTCAGGAATGCGAGCTGGAAGTCGGGTACCGTGGGCCACTTCTTTTTTCCATTAGTGGTTTCGCTCGAGATCAGGCCGGGGTCTTCGAGCGCGTTGCTGAAGAGTCCGATGATGCGGACGAAGGGGGCGTCGAGCGTGAAGTAGACGCCGGGTTGGGTCATGGCCGTGCGGTGGAGCGATCCGGCTTCTTGGGTAACGACCGTCGAGGAGGCGCAGAAATTGCGCATAAACGTGGTCAGAGGCTCACTGCCCTTGGGAGTGTTGGGGACAACGAACGAGTCGTGGTTGCCGGGCACGGCGAAGATGGGTGCAGCGTAGTTCCGGAACGGCTCGTAGAACTGGTCGTAGTAGTAGGCGGATTCTCCGAAGTTGTAGACGATGTCGCCGAGATGAAAAAGAAACGCCGGGCGGTTGGCGGCGGTGGAGGTGTGGAAGTCGTTGGTGACGGCATCGGAGACCTTGATCATTGCGGGGAAGCTGGACTGCTTGGAGGCGCCGCTGTCGCCGATCATGTGGAAGTTGATGGCCTTAGCTGCCTGGATGGACTGGATGACTTCGGCGCCATGCGCTCCCCAGGCGGTGGCGAGGGGGAAAAGATCCCCGGGCCTGCCGCTGGACTGGTTGAAGGCGACTACGTCTTTAACGAGGAGCTTTTGCAGTTCCGGAGTGTAGAGACTGTCGTCGGTCACCGGGATTTTGAATTGAGTGGGGTCGGGAGTGGGGACTTCCTCCTGAAATACGGGTTCACTGAAGAGAGGTTGGGAGAGTGGAGCGTTTGGTTTTCTTGGCATGGTGGTATGAGTTCCTTTCGTCGAGTTGTGTGGGGCAGCCCTGGGTGTGACCGATCGCCCCCTCAAGAATGGAATCCGCCGCACTCGGAAGTTCCGCTACTGCACATTGTGCGACCTGTCAAAATCAAGGACGCCGGAAAAACATTGGCGCTTTTGATTGTCCGCCTGCCGGGACAAGAGGCGCCTGCGGGGAAAGGTGTCTCACTTTACTGCTGGATTGGGGATTGTGCAACGGGAAAAAACCAGCGGGCGGGATTGGAAGCGGGGAAGTCAAAAGCCCCACCCTGTCTCGCCAAAAACCGGCGCGACAAGGATGGGGCAGCCTCGGACGTACCCTACGGAGGTCACATCACTGATGTGCCCTTTCTACTGGGCGGGGCTCACTGGTGTGGGCGGAGTGGCCGGGGTTTCGGCGGTCACTTCGGGAGTTAGAGGATTGATCTTCGCCGTCGCCAGGATTTTCTGCAGGCGGTCGAAGACTTTGTCACGGTCGACGTGCTTGATCAAGCCATCTTGCGATGCGACGGTGGTGACGTTCAGAGCGAACTCATAGCAGGCTCCATTCTGGAAGACGTGGAAGTACTTTGCGTCGCTCTGACGAGTTCCCTCTCCGGAGACGGCTTCGGTCGCGCGCAGCTCGAGGTCACCGAGCATGAGCTTCGAACCTTGGGGCTCGGGCTGAGACTGCGTGGCGGGAGAGGCCGCGGCTTGTGTCGCTACGGGCTGAGTTGCCGTTGAAGTAGCGGGAGCGGCCGGAGTGGAGGCCGGCTGCGCAGACGCTGCTTCTGTGGACCGAGACGGCTTCGCGGGCTCAGGCTGTGACTTTGTTTCGGGCTTCGTCTCGGGGTTCGTTTCGGTGGCGGCCACGATCTTGGGCTGCGGCACCGCGAACTCGGTGCATTGATCGGCGGTGAGATTCTTGTGGACGCTCACGTTGAAGAATGCGGACGAGAAATCGGTGTTGGCGAAACTGGTCTCAGGCAACTCGACAGCGGCCAATGCGACCCCGCCGGGCTGCACGAAGTTCATCGGAACGGGGCTGGACATCAGAAGATCCGAAGCGGCGTTGCCGGTTTCGATGGCGTAGCGGCGCGGATATTCGAAAGTCACACCGTAGGTCTTGTCGGTGTAGTTCACGGTGGCGGGCTTCTTGTGCACGACTTTTTTCGGAGCCGGCTTGTTCTCGGCCTGCATGGCGGCCGCGGGCATGCTGGGCGGCATCGTGCTTTCAGACTGTGTGACTGGAATCTGGTTGTTGGAGCCTACTGGTTTCGGCTTCTCACTCGAACAGCCGACGGCTAGGGAGCAAACGATCAGCACGGCTGCGAAGACAAGCGCGTTGATGTGGCCCCAGGTTGCGGTTGCGACGTTCTTGGCGTCCTTGCCCCACGCGACCGAGTCGCGGGTCCCTGCGATGTTGCGTAATGCGTTGATGCGGGTCATGGTTGGTCACCTCCTGCCGACTAGCGGCGCTGTGAGGAGTGCACGGGGCGGGCCAGGGGCGGGGGCGTTGATTTGGCGGGGGTTAGAGGGGTGCTGGCTGGTTGGAAGCGTGGAGCGCGGGACACAGGTGTGGGCGGAGGCACACGCGGGAGCCAAAATCAAAATCCCCAGCCTCTCGCAGAAGACGCGAGAAGGGTGGGGCACCGCCAACGATCTAGCCGAAGATCAAAAAGCGACGGACAGAAGTGTCGGTCCCACATTGCCTATGGGAATTCGAGGGTCACGAATTTCGCGAGGTGCTGTCCGGTGTTGGTCAGAGTGTGGGAGTAGGCGCCGGGGAGCCATTTTGCATCGCCGGACTTGAAGTGGCCGGGCATGGGGCCTTGAGCTTCCAGGTCGCTGCTGAGATCGAGATCGGAGACGGCAACGAGCAGACGCGGGCCGGGGTGAAGGTGTTTCGGGATCGTGGCGCCGGGCTGGAGTTCGAACTCGGAGACGCGGACGCCGTCTTTGACGAAGAGGATTTCTTTGGTGCCGCCTTGCAGGATGTCGAGACCTCGGTCTTCGTCCCAGTGGGCGGGCGAGTGGCGGAGTTTGTCGTCTTGCAGAAGTTCGATGATGACATCGCGGAAGGGCTGAGTCGAGAGATTGCGGGCCATGTGGGCGAACCCGGCGGCGAGCAAGTTGGTGTCGCCGTCCTGGAGCTTGACGGTGACGGGATCCTTGCCCTTGACCGTATTGACGACTTCGGCCGCGCCGAGGTTGACGTAGATGTAGTCGTGGCGGTGAACGTGCATCAGAGTCTCGGAGTGCGGAGCGATTTCAACGGTGAAGACACGGACTTGATCGTTGGCGAAGGCCTGGTGGTGGTGAGGTTCGGCGGTGATTTCGACTTCGGGGGGAGATTGGGCCGTCAGGACGGCGGTTAAGAGCAGGAGGGCACCGCGCTTCATGGCGGGGATTGTAGCACTGGAGGCTGGATATTAGCGGAACGCGAAAATCCCCACCCTTCGACAAGCTCAAAAATCTATTCTTCACGAGTGACGCGAATCCATTCCTCCATCTGATCGAGGTATTCGGCGAGGGCGCGGCGGCCGGTCGCGGTCAGGCGATATTCGGTGCGCGGGACGCGTCCCTCGAAATACTTGACGCAGGAGACGTACTGGGCTTCCTCCAGTTTGCGGGCGTGCACGCTGAGGTTGCCGTCGGTGGTTTTGAGGACGCGCTTGAGGTCGTTGAAGCTGAGCGAATCGTTGGTCGCCAGGGCGCTAACGATGCCCAGGCGAATGCGCTCGTGAATCAGGCGGTCGAGTTCGGGGAGTTCCGGAGCACGGGCGGGCTCGGGAACCTGCTTCCGGTCGTGTCCACGTGCTTGTCCACTGAGCCCAGGCTTGGGTTTGTCATGCTTGTGGTGCGCTGGAACTACTTTAGCCACCGTGCCTCCTGGCGATGAGAAGTCCAAAGACGATATGCAGGCCGCCGAAACCGGCGGCCAGGAACCAGTTGCCCCAGGCAGCGGGACCAAGTACAGCCAGGCCGCCCAGAAGCATGAAGCTGACTCCCATGACGGGGAGGGTCGCAACGGAGAACGCGCCTCCGGTGATGATTCCAGCGCCGTAAAGGAGCAGCCAGGCTGCGGGCAGGGCGGATTCCAGGCCCGCGCGAAACAGCAGGAATGTGAGAAAGGCTCCGGCGACCAGAGGCGGCGCCAGGCTGAGAGCGACCTTGCGCGCTGGTCCGGAAAACAGCGGCAAGCCGCGGCGGTTCGCTTTCCAGGTGCAGGAGAGCAGTCCGATGACGACGGCGAGAAGGCCTTCTGCCAGCCAGATTTGGAGCCAGGCGAATGGCGAGATCTGGCGAGCGGCCAGCCAGGAAGCGCCCAAGGCGGTGAAGCCAAGGAGCACCTGACCCCAACCGGAGACGGCTGTGAAAGCGGCGGAGCGCTCCATCGTGTCGCGGATAAAACGCAGGTCGTCGGCGAGGCTGGGGGCCGAACCGGATGCGGCCTTGGCCGTCGGGAGGCGGGGAGAACGATGAATGCGCCGGATGCGGTGAGGGCGAGGGTCGAACATGAGAGCAGGGTAACGGGGGCGAGCCGCTTGTGTCAAGTACTTTGTAATGCAAAGTATAATCAAAATCCCCGTCCTAACGTCGTAAGGGCGCGCCGTTAGAATTGGCCACCCGGGTTGGATTGGTAGACTTGAGGATAGGGGACGATGGTAAGCGGGCGGGCAGACGTGGAACGGCATGAGTGATTTTGGCAAATTGCTGATCGTGTTGGGAGCAGCCCTGCTGGTCGCGGGAATCGTCCTTGTTGTGCTGGCGCGGGCCAATTTGCCTCTCGGGCGGTTGCCGGGCGATATCGTGTATCGCGGGAAGAATACGACGTTTTATTTCCCACTGGCGACTTCGTTGCTGGTGAGCGTGGTGCTCTCGCTGGTGTTGTATTTGGTGGGACGGTGGCGGAGGTAAGTGGTTTCCCAAACCCGGGCCTGGCCCTATTTTTCTTTCGCCCCTTGCGGGGCTTGGTCTTTTCCGATGTTTTGACCCACGGCTTGCGCCGTGGGCTTTATTCTTGCGCCGCTTCGCGGCTGCGGTGGACAGTTGACTTCCCCGGGATCAGGTTTTAGATTCAAACGCACGCTGTTTTATGCTCTTTGGAAATGTACTGCGGAACGCGCGTCTTTGCCGCTGGGCTAAGACAGGGAAGCGGGTGTGAATCCCGCGCTGCCGCGCAACTGTAAGCGAGGAAATTGCTTCCGGCCACTGGGAACGAATCCGGGAAGGCCGCGGGCGCTGCTGGATGACGTCATCCTTACTCGCAAAGCCAGGAGACCGGCGCGCTCCGTCACCTTCAACCTCTTTCGCGGGCAAAGGAGGATGGTATGCGCGCATGGGTGTCCAGTTTTTTTCTGCTGTTGTTCTTCCCCCTGGTTTCTTCTGCAGCCGCGTCGGCTGCTGACCTCAAAGTCAAAGTGGTGGATCCACAAGCTGCGGCGGTGGCGGGAGCGGAAGTTTCGTTGGTGGGGGCAGGAGGGAAGGTCCTTGTTACCCAGACGACGTCGGCCGAGGGGATCGCGGTCTTGAACAGGCGGGGCGAGAGCCCTTATCAGATCACGGTTCTGGCACCGGGCTTCGCTGTGGAAACAGTCGATATTTCATCGCAGGCCGAAGTCACGGTTCAGCTTCGCCTGGCGACCGCTTCGGAAACGGTGGTGGTGAGCGCCACGCGCACGCCTGTGCCCGGGGACGCGGCGGGCGCAGACGTGGACTCGCTCAGCGGCGCACAGCTGACGACGATGCAACCGGTAGCGGCGAATGACGCGATGCGCTTTCTTCCTGGTGCAGTGGTCAACACCGCGGGACAACGCGGAGGGTTAGCGTCTCTTTTTGTGCGGGGTGGTGAATCGAATTACAACAAGGTGATCGTTGACGGCGTCAGCATCAACGAACCGGGCGGCACGTTTGACTTCGGCACGCTGTCGCTGGCGCAGGGCGACCGCATGGAATTCGTTCGCGGGGCGCAGAGCACGTTGTATGGATCGGACGCGATGACCAGCGTGGTGCAGGTTTGGACGCGAACGGGCGGCACCAGCGTTCCCGAGTTGCGATTTGGCGCCGATGGCGGCGACCTGGGAACGGCAAGCGGCCACGCTTCTCTGGCGGGAGCGCGTGGACGTTTCGACTACAACTTGTTCGGCGACCAATTCAACAGCAACGGTTCCGGCGTGAATGACGCTTACTCCGACTCGCTGGAGGGAGCCAACGTTGGCGCTGCGCTCAACGACCGGACTTCGCTGCGGGCGCGGATTCGTCATTCGAACAGCCACACCGGCGTGCCGGGGGCGTGGAACTTCAATGACACGCCGCTCCAGCCACCGGATCCGAGCGACTGGTCGCAACTGAACAGCTTGCTGGGCGGCGTGGAACTGTCGCTGGCTGCGCCCTCGGGATGGCAGCATCGCTTTACCGGGTTCGATTATCTCTATCGCTACAAGGAGTTGAATCGGAACGGAGATGCGGCCAGGATTTTCGACTTCCCTTCTCACGAAGTCGACCACATCAATCGTGCCGGATTTGAGTATCAGGGGGACTACTCGGAGCGCAGCTGGGCGCACACGACTTTTGGATACAGGGTCGAGAACGAGAACGGGTTTGTGGGGAATCTCCAGTATGGCCCTCAGAACCATGATCAGAGGCTCAACCACGATGCGTACGCGCAACAGGAGCTGATTCTGGGCCGGTTGGGAGTGATTGTGGGCGGACGGTTTGTGCACGACAGCGCCTTCGGCAACACCGGGGTTCCCAGGGTTGCGCTGACCTTGCAGGCGATTCGCGGGAATGAGACGTTTTCCGGGACTCGCCTCCGCTTCTCGTATTCCACCGGATTCAAGGAGCCGCGGCTGGAAGAAACGTTCAATGGAATTCCCGCAAATCCGTTTAACTTCCCCAACCCAGGACTGAAGCCCGAGCGGGTACGGGCGTTTGAGGCGGGATTGCAGCAAGGGTTTTTCAGCAACCAATATGAATTCAGCGCGACTTACTTCAATAATCTGTTTCACGACCAGATCAACTACGTGACCTCAAATAGTCCGCCTAACTTTCCGGGTCAATACGTAAATGTGAACCAGGCGTTCGCGCAGGGTGCCGAACTTGTGTTGCGGGCGAAACTGCGGTCGAGGTTATTGGTGGATGGCGGATACACCTACACCTCGTCGCAGTACCTGGACAACCCCGCGCCATTTGATCCCATCTACGACCCGGGGCGGCCCTTGCTGCGGCGTCCGAAGCATTCGGCGGTCGCGCTGTTGTCGTATCTGGGAACGCGCTGGGGAGGGAATCTCGGCGGGAGTTTCGTGGGGCGGCGCGCTGACTCGGATTTCCTGGGATTGGGGATCGAGCACGCGGCGGGATACGTTCTGGCCGATGTCGGAGGATGGTACGCAGTGAACCACCGCGTCACAGCGTACGCGAACCTCGAGAACGCGCTCGACCGGCGGTATAACGAGGTGGTGGGGTATCCGGGGCTGCCGGTAAATTTTCGAGCGGGGGTGAGGTTTCGCATTGGTGGGGAGTAAGCAGGGGCTGAAGCCCACAAGGCCTACATGGCTAACGCGGCGCTGAAGCGCTGCTCCTCCACGGCAACGGCTGGCTGCGCGCGCGGCGGACAAGCGCCTCATTACTCGATATGCCTATAAACCCCCACCCTAACGTCGCAAAAAGCGCGACGTTAGGATGGGGCACCCACGATTCTTATGATCCACGACTCGTGTGATCTTGCCTGACCCGGACTAGCTGACTTCTTGCGGGGCTCGGGGTAGGGGGATGGAGGTGGTGGCCTTAGTGCCAAAGTATTTGGTGCGGGCGAGCAGAAGCTTTTCAACCTCTACTTCATTCAGGGGTTGCTGGCGTCCGAGCAGATGGGTGACGAGCGCGATCTGGGCAAAGTGCTCGACGGTTTCCATCTTCATATAGGCGTGTTCCAGGGTGTCGCCGTAAACGACGACGCCGTGGTTCGACATGAGGATGGCGTCGTAGTTCGGAACGTAAGGCTCCAGAGTCCGGGCCAGTTCCGAAGTGCCGGGGGTGGCGTAGCGAGCCAGAGGGATGCATCCGAGGCCGATAACGACTTCGCAGACGAGCGGCTGGGTGAGAGCGATACCGGCGGCGGCGAAACCGGTTGCGGTGGGGGGATGGGCGTGGACGATCGCCTGGATATCGGACCGCAGGCGGTAAATCAGCAGGTGCATGCCGATTTCGCTGGTCACGTTGCGGCGACCGGCGACGCGCTTCCCCTCCCGATCGACGATGACCATGTCGGCCGGGCGCATCGCTCCTTTGCTAATGCCGGTCGGGGTTACCAGGATGCGATCGCCAGCCAGGCGGACAGACAGATTGCCGTCCATCGCGGCGACGAAACCGCGCCCATGGAGCATGCGTCCGTAGCGGACGATCTCTTCCCTGTGTTTGCGTTCCGCAGGCATGGGTTCCTTCAGGAGGAGTCAGCAACAACTGAACTACAGTGTAGCACCGGAGGGTGGCTGCGTCCCATTCAAGAGACAATCGAATTTAGGGTATTTGAGCCGTGAATCCGCAGGGTAGGTCTGCGTTTATTGGATGCGTGCCTATAATCGGGTGGCGTGCTGGTCTCCGATTTTCACTATCATCTGCCGGAAGAATTAATTGCCCAGGAACCACTGGCGGATCGCGCCGCCTCGCGGATGCTGCACCTCGACGCTTCCAGTGGGCGATTCGAGGATCAGCGGTTTCGCGAGTTTCCCGAACTGTTGCGACCGAGCGATCTGGTCGTATTGAACAACACCCGCGTGTTTCCCGCGCGGTTGTATGGACGGCGGGGAGGACTCAAAGCTCAGCCGGTGAGCCAGCGAAATCCTGCGGCGCGTGAATTTCTTCATGGACGCATCGAGGTATTGCTCACGCGCCAACTGCAGCCGGAACCCAATGAATGGGAGTGCCTGGTGCGGCCCGGAAGGAAGATCGGGGTGGGAGAGCATCTTTTCTTCGGCGAGCATGACGAGCTGCAGGCTGAGGTGATCGGGCGCGGTGAATTTGGGGAGCGGACGATTCGCTTCGGGCAAGGCAAGCCGGGCTGCGCTCGGCCAGACAGCTCCTTCGACTGCGCTCAGGGCAGGCTGGGGCGGCTGTCCCCACATGAGTCTGTTAAGCGCGAGAATGGCGCCGACTGCGGCCCTAGCTCAACGGCGAACTTCTTTGGGCTCGTAGAGAAGATCGGGCACATCCCGTTACCGCCTTACATCGGGAGGACGGACTCTCCCAACGACCGCGAGCGCTACCAGACGGTGTATGCGCGCGAGCGGGGATCGGTCGCTGCTCCGACTGCCGGACTCCATTTCACTCCGGACATTCTGGACCGCATCCGAGAGCGTGGGATTGAAACGGCAGAGATTACGCTGCACGTCGGGTTGGGAACATTTCAGCCGGTGCGGGTGGAACGCGTGGAAGAACATCAATTGCACTCGGAGGCTTATTCCATCTCTGTCAACGCGGCGACGAGAATCCATCTGGCGCGAAGCCAGTCGCGGCGTGTGGTTGCGGTTGGGACCACGACGGTGCGGACGCTGGAGCAGGCTGCCCAGCAAGGAGCGGGCGCAGTGCCGGCGGGGGCGGGCGAAGCGAATTTGTTTATTTATCCGGGATACAAGTTTCAGGTGGTTGGGGCGTTGCTGACGAACTTCCACCTGCCACAATCGACGCTGCTGATGCTGGTTTGCGCGCTGGGCGGAAAGCAAAATGTCCTGCGCGCCTACGAGCACGCCGTCTCGGAGCGCTACCGGTTCTACTCCTACGGAGACTGTATGTTCGTGGAGTAGCGAGAACCGCGCGACTAGTCGGCCGAGGCGGCCGATAACCGGCGGTTGAGGAGAACACCTGCCGTGATCAGGGTGAAAGCCAGCACCGCCAGAAGCAACCACCAGCCCCAAAACTGCGATGGATGGCGAAGGGCGCGGATGAAATGGCGCCCGTAGTGATCGGCCACAAGGGCGATGGCCGCATATCGAATGCCGCGGCCAAAAACAACAATCGCGAGAAACTTTCCCAGGTTGTAGTTCGACACGCCGGCCGCCGCGAACAGCATGCTCGTCGGAAACGGGAACGGAATGGCGCAGGAGGCGAGGAGAACTCCGTCGCTCGATTTCTTAAACAGCTTCAGGATCGCGGCTACTCTTCCCTTCTTGAATTTGTAATCGAGATACGCCGAACCAGCCTTACGGGCGAGGCGAAACGTCAGGTATGCACCGATGACCGAGCCGGTAGTGGCGACCAACGCGTATTCGTACCAGGGATTGCGGTGGCTTGCCGACAGAACCGCGGTGAGAATGTCGGGGCCGCCGAAGGTGGGCAGCGGCGAACTGTCGAGAATGGCCAGGGAGAATAGGCCCAGCGCTCCGAGGTGCCGGAACATGGAGCTGAGACTTTGCCCGCTCCGGGCCGTCGTCCTTGCCTTCTGAAGAAGCAGCTTCACCATGACCGCAATATATCAACTTGTCGGAGGGGAGCTGGAAGCAGCGAACCATGCGTCATCATCACGAGAGGCAAAAGCAAAACGGGCACCCTTGCGGAGTGCCCGCTGCCGAGTCGACCAAATTTGAGCCCGCGTGAAGCTTAAGCCCGGGCGCCGACGGCGGCTGGCTCAGCCGCAACCGCCTTGTCTTCGCCGTTGGCTTTCTGCTGGGGCTGTCCGCCTTTGCGGATGTCGATGCCGCCCTTGAAGAAGGCACCGTCTTCGATGGAGATGCGGGCAGCGACGACGTCGCCGGTCAGGGAACCGTCACTGCGAATGTCGACGCGATCGCTGGCCGTGAGATTGCCGCGCACTTTGCCGAGGACCACGATTTCGCGGGCGTTGATATTGGCGGCGACGATCCCGTTACGGCCGACGGTGACGCGGTTCCCCGCGAGGTTGATGGAGCCTTCGACCCGGCCGTCAATGTAGAGGGACTCGGAGCCGGTCACCTCACCCTTGATCACCAGCGACTTGCCGATCGTGGCCTGGTCCGCAGTGGTGGTGGTCGTCGCGGGACGCGGTGCGACCGGCTCGGCGGCCATCGCTGGCGCGCTGGGGGCGGACGTAGTAGGACGCTCGGGTTCGGCGGGCCGGGCAGGAGTCTGAGGCTGATTGGTCGGCTTCCACATGGGATGAAAGATCCTTTCCTTGTTGGGATTAGGGGTCACAAGCCGCACTTTCGTGACCAAACCGAATTGTACTCCGACGTCTCAGAATGAGTGCTGTGGAAAACCCTTATTTTCAACCGCGAGTTCCTCCAATGGTACATGCCCTTTGGGGCGGGTGGGGCAGGCGCAGGAGGGGGAGGTGCTACTTCCTTTCTGCCTCCCAGCTAGCGATTCCAGGAAAAATTTGCTGGGCCGTGCCTTTCACAGGGGGCGGGAGTTATGCTCTTAGGGTCGAAGATTTATCGAAGACGGAATTCCGGGTTGGGCGTCTAAGTCCTCAGGAAAGCTGGGCCCTGAATCTCGAAGAACTGGAGTAAAACTATGTTAGAACCAGCCGAAATTACGCCGCCAGTGTCGCCGGTCGCGCGGCCTGAGCCGGGCGAGTATGCGCCGTACTACGATCGCTACATATCTCTGGTAGCAGGGTCAGACATTCTGGGTACGCTCGACTCGCAGCGCCGCCAGTCGATGCTGCTGCTTTCGGGACGGGACGAGAGTGATGGAGATTTTCGTTACGCGCCCGATAAATGGAGCACCAAGGAAGTGCTGGGGCACGTCTGCGACACCGAGCGCATCATGTCCTATCGCGCGCTGCGGATTGCTCGCGGCGACCGGACGCCGATCGAGGGCTTCGAGCAGGATGACTACGTGCGCAACGCTCCGTTCCGGCAGCGTCCGCTGGCGGAGTTGATCGAGGACTATATTGCGGTGCGGCGGGCAACGTTGACGCTTTTGCGCAACCTCGATGACGTGGCGTGGGCGCGGCGGGGCATTGCGAACAAGAATGAGGTCAGCGTAAGGGCATTGGCCTATCTGATTGCGGGGCACGAACTGCATCATCGCAGGGTTCTGGAGGAGAAGTACTTCGCGATCAATCGCGGTTAGGAGAGGCGATCAGTTTGTTGGGTCCTTTCTGGGGGAAAAACTGGGGTAGAATGGCCAGCCGCAAGCAGGACCGGGATGGACAACGGAATCGAGCGGCAGCGCGCAATTGTGGCCGAGCACATTCGGCTGGAGAATTCCCACGACTGGACCGGCGTCGGCGAAACCTTCGTGCCGGATGAGCGGAGCTCACGATGACGTGGTTCCGCTGGGGACGAGCTTCCAAATTCGTCGCGAGTTGAGCGATGCGAGTTTCTCAGGGTTGGAGCCTTTGCATGTTCTTGGCTCTCGCGTAGCTGTTCTCTTTCACAATGATCGAAATGGACAAGACGTAATCAAGATTGTGAGCACAGACGGAGAGCCACTGGCCACATACAGCGGCCCATCAGGGGATGGCTCTCCCGACTCTCCGTCTCTCCTCGTCCTGCACTTTGAGCAGTCGCTGCGAAAGGTTCTGCAGAGCTGCTGTGCGTTGTGACACCAATGATTCAAGTTGAGCGTGGTACAGCTCAGATCTGTTCAAATGCTTTGAAAGAATCCACATAGGTCCTCCTCATAGCGGTTGGACGGCACGAACGTTTCATTCCTTCAGAGTTTGTGAATTCTTTCGTTCAGAGCCTTCGCAGGTCTGATCAAAATTGCTCATTTGATCTCAGACGTTTATCCAGACCTTTGGCGATGGCCTCACCGGCTGTCGTCGTGTATCGAGCTTTGCTCCCACAGCCTAAGCTGCGGAAAGCTTCCGATCTCGGTGTGGTTCGGTGCGCAGGGCACCGGTATGCAGTTCACACCCATTTCCTGTCGCTACACCACAGGTGGGAGAAGGCATGGATAATATCTGTCTCGCGGTGAGTTCGCTGGTTTTCATCCCCGGACATTGCAACGTGTCACCGCCACAAGAATGCTCAATATTGCTCATTTTGAATGTGTTAGCCCCGCCGAAGATTTCAGCCGACCCCACCATTATTCTCACCACTTCTGAGCAAAAGTGAACAGTTTTCATAATTTCAATTTTGGCATATTGCTATGGAGTGCACCTTGACGCGAGGAGATGATTGATGGCTCCGACGGTGCCGCCCAAGAAAAAGCGCCCTTTCGACCCGAGGAAATTCCTTGCCACCATCGGCGAGGGTCGCAAAGTCGTCACCTTTCCCAGGAAGCAGACAATCTTCACGCAAGGGGATGGGGCTGACGCAGTCTTCTATCTCCAGGATGGCAAGGTCCGACTCACGGTTGTATCCGAAAGTGGCAAGGAAGCAACCCTGGGCATATTGAGCGAGGGAGAGTTTTTCGGAGAAGGTGCCCTGGCAGGACAGCCATTACGCATGGGGTCTGCCACCGCCATGACGGACTGCGAGATTCTGAAAATCGACAAGAAGGCAATGATACTTGCGCTCCACCGAGAGCACGAATTTTCAGACCTGTTCGTGGCCTATCTGCTGGCACGGAACATCCGATACGAGGAAGACTTGGTTGACCAACTCTTCAATTCCAGCGAAAAGAGGCTCGCTCGGGTTTTGCTGTTGTTGGCTCACTTCGGGAAGGACGGCGTGCCCGAGACTGTAATTCCCAAGATCAGTCAGCAAACCCTCGCCGAGATGGTGGGTACTACCAGGTCGCGGGTCAGTTTCTTCATGAACCGGTTCAGAAAGTTAGGTTTCATCAACTACGACGCCGGGAGTGGGTTGCAAGTTCATAGTTCGCTTCTAAATGTCGTCCTTCACGACTAGCTCCTGCGTTTCGATAGCAAAGCACAACTCCGGGATAGCGATGGCCATTCAGGCATCTGCTGGGTCCAATCCGGAGAGTGGTGCTATTTTCGTTGCAACCAACACCTCCAATAACGTGGCCGTGTTACGAACGCTTCCCGAGATGGTGATGAGCGCTTCGAAGACCACGGGGTGCTGCTCCGCCAGCAAGTCCAAACGGTCACTCACGTTGTAGAGCTGCTTAACTTCGCGCAGAATCGCAATCGAAGACATGGGGTACCCCAGCTTTTCTGACCAAAGAAAAGAAATTTTCAGGTGGGCTGACTTAGTTCAGAAAACCTGAAAGCAGGGCTTCGCGATCTATCTCCACGAATCGAGCCATGGACAGCTCAACACATGAGGATGAAGAAGCATGTTCACGTCGCCTGCATCCTAACGATTTACGGCTAGCCGCGCCAACGACGGTATCCCCAGCCCCCGCCGCCGAGCAAGAACAGCACCAAAAGAACAATCAATACGGTTTCCACGTTGTACCTCGCTTGTAAGAAGAAGCTGGGCCTGCCTTTGCTACGGTCCTCGCACTTCTTCAGTACTCAGAAATGATAGAGCTGGCGAAGACGGAAGTCTGGTCACATTGGATCACTTTGAGCACTTGGTACGGGGGCGCAATCTAGGATTGTTGGAGGATTCGCGTTGTGATTCTCAGGAGTTTACAATCCGACTCTTGCGTGCCGAGGTTTGCCCCATCTCGACGGTGTGATTGCTGTTGAAGTCGCTTGGTCCCGGCGTTATCACCGGAGCTGCGGACGATGACCCACGACGTCACACACATCGAGACGATTCCGCTCAACCGGAGTGCTCGTCGGGCGGGACTTCGCGGCATTAACGCTGAAGGCTCTTTACTGAACAGCTCTAATCGACGAATTATTAGCCCCTTCCTTACTCGTCGCAATCCTGGTCGTCGCTTCGGACGAAAAACTGATGCGAGGCCAACAGAGTCTGACGCCTGGGATGGACCATTGTGGCGATCACCCCCGGGGCCAATGTTCGCCGCGACAATAGCGATGCTTGTTATGTATGTCTTTCTCGCAGGCTGTCGGGCTGCAATCATCGGCGTTGACGCCCATCCAGCATCCTGGACCTGTCGGAGTTTGCATCGACCCAGCGAAAACTCAAGCTTCATCGTTTAGTCAAATTAATTGTCAGAACTGTGCAGTGTGGACCAGTTGCACCATTCTTCCCAGCCTATGCTGGTATCTGTCGAGGAAGTGCACAGTCGTAGCGGAGGGCGCTGCTCTGCCCTCTTTGGGAAGAAATAGGGAATATGACTCATAACACTAATCATCCAATACCCAAACTGCGTAAGGCTCCACAACCGCCGCTGTCACACCCTGGGGCGATCCCGGACTCAGATCGTGCGAAGAAGCCACCGCTCTCCGAGCCCTCTGCCACCGACCAGGAACTGAATCCTGGAGATCGCGTGGAGGGTTTGGGCAATTTCGGAAAGCCGACGGGAGAATTCGGCACGGTTGAGCAGACTAACGATGATGACGCGGTCGTCAAATGGGATGATGATGGTCGTACAAGACTCCATCAGCCGTCGCTCAAGAAAGTTTAGCCGTCCTGGCCAGGCTGGGTCTCGACCCGGGGGAAATCTATTAGATTACGGCCCCCGATAGAACCACGGGCCGACAACCATTTCTTTGAATGAACCGGTCCGCCTTCGCGAGAAAAACGTAGAAAAGAGACTGGAAATCCATGCGAAGTAAATTCGCCCTCTAGTGTGTGTTATTGATTGCTGGATTTCTTACTGGGTTCATTCTGCAATATGCCCGACTCCAGCGTTTGCATCAGGAACTGTCTGCCGCGACAAAACAATTAGGATCCTGTCGGTCCAGTGAACAATTATCCAAGCTTCGCGACAAAGGCACGATGATGTATCTGGAGGTGGTGCAAAAGAACTACGGGAAGGCGGGGGAGCACGCGAAAGAGTTTTTTGATCAAGCTCAGCGAATTGGAGGCAGCACGGGAGATCCCGAGCTCCAACCCTTGCTTCGTGACATCCTGGCAAGCCGAGATCAGATCACAGGTGATCTGGCGAAGGGAGACGCCGCCGCACTCTCGGAAATACAGCCAATCTTATTTAAGCTGGAGCAGACTGCGAAGCGGTGACTGTCGGGTATAGATCAGCGCCACAGCATTTAGCTGAAAGTGCGAACGGTTTATTACGAGATGGGGCCAATGGCCCCGGGACGATCGGGAAAGCGCAATACGTTAAGGCGTGGGCTGAGGGCGATCAAATGGGAGTGCTACTGGACCAGTAGGATCAGCTATTGAAACCGGCACACTCCGCTGCGGCTGGCGCCGCCTTCGGAATCCTCGGCGCCGACCCTAAACTTTGTGAGTGGTCCCCAGTCGGGCTGCAATCATGCCTTCCCAGCGGGATCGCGGCCATCTGCTTCCAGTCTTCGGTCTGTTATTTCCACCCGCGGCGCGAAATCACTGCTTCACCGACAGGCCACTAGTTAGGGCCTTTTGCGAACTGGCTGCGCACCCACGGGGAGCCTCGGGTCAGAGCAGTCTGCCCGAGATTACCACGTAGATACAGTGTGCAATTGTGTATGAGCTTTATTGACCATGCACGCTATATTCCCGAGCCATATGATTTATTTTACGGAGGACGGTACTCCCAATTGAATTGATTGTACCGAGGAGACGGATGGCAACTGAACAAACTCTCGGTTTCAGTTCCACAGTTTTCCGCAAAAAGTTCCGTTCTGCGATGACTGTGCGGAGCTATCGAGACAACGAGATCATCTTTTCGCAAGGGGACAGAGCCGATGCAGTCTTCTATATCCAGAGCGGTACGGTGAAGCTCACGATGGCGGCTACGCGTCGCAAAAAAGCAATCATCGCCGTCCTGCTGCGGGGTAGCTTTTTTGGCGAAGGCTGTCTTGGAGGGCAATCGCTGCGGATGTACACGGCAAGATCAATTGGGCCCTCCAACATCACTCGCTTGCAGAAGGAGAGCACGCTTCGCACGCTCAAGCACGACCCGCAGTTTGCAGCGGTGCTTAATGCATATCTTCTTTCCCGAGTTATTCGAGTCGAGGAAGACCTGGCAGATCAATTCTTCAATTTCAGCGAAAAGCGACTGGCACGGGTTCTGTTGTTGTTTGGGCAAATAACCAAGGAATCAAAGCCAGAGAACCCCCTGAAAGTGAGCCAAGCAACCCTGGCGGAGATGGTCGGTACCACCCGCGCAAGGGTAAGCAAATTTATGAATGGGTTCAAGAAGAAAGGCTTCGTTAGCTATAATGGCGGCTTGCAAGTAAATAGCGCACTCATCAGTGCCTTTCTGCAGAATCGGCCGATGTCCGTTGTCAGGAGGGCGTAGACCGTCCAGATGGGCTTCCCGGAACTGGTCTAATTGACGACCCTATTGTACGTGGAGGTTTGTGTGACAAAAGGACTCAGCCCAAAGCAGGTGCTCGCCGTCCGATGTCCGACCTGTGGGGCTGCTCCGGGAGAGAATTGTGAACTCAGCACTGGGCAACCGCGCACCAGTCCGCATCGCGACCGCGTATGGATCGCAAAGGATCGACCGTAGCACACGCCTAAATCTCCTGATGGTGGAAGGTCCGTTAAAGAAATTGTGCGACAACAGTGTAACTTCAGTCCACCCGACTCGGTACGCGAGTTGGAAGAATATCAGGTACAGCTCTCAGGCGTTACCGTACTCGAACTGATCATCAGTCCGAATGTCGGTGGTGGAGCCGCCCGCGCCTCGCTTAAGCCTAAGCAGCTCCGTCTGTCTTAATATGGTGCACTTGTCTTTGCCGCAGGTTTTTCGCGTGAATCCAGAACGGAAGCACTGGTGACGATTGCGGGAGCATTCGCAACACCGCGAGTATCTTGGCGGTGCTGGTAGCGACCCAAAGTCCGAAGCCATCTGAGGGTTCAGAAACACTGCCCAGAGCAGCATTCCGACGCCCGTTCAGGCGTGTTTGCGTTCTACCAACGGCTCAATCTCGTGATCAATTTCAAATCTCACTAGCGCGCCACATGACCGGCAAGTTGTTTGATGCAACCCACCATTCAAACTCATTGCTTGCAGTTTGTTCGGCCGCAGACAGTTGGGACACGCGATCAATAGATACCCCTCCCTGTCTCTGGGTACGAAGAGTGGAGCGATCTCACTTTTCCTTTTTTCTGCCTTGATGGGAGAAACCGCTAAAAGCTTCCCAACTTGGGAGGAAAGCTCCTTGATTGTGTAATTTCCTTTCTGCAAGAAACCGTCCGCCAAAATTCCTACTGGAATTTCGCCCGCGCTATACCCTCCGCTCATCGCAATCGTCGCGATGTGCGGAAACCGCTGTCGTACAACCGCCAGAAATTCACAACCCGACATGCGAGGCATATTCAGATCGGAAATGATCAAATCAGGCAAGGAATCGCTGAGCGCGTGCAGGCCATCAACTCCGTCGGCCGCCGTCAGAACCTCATAGCCTTCGCCTTCCAAAATCAGCCTTGCCGTTTCACGTATTGAGGGTTCATCCTCCACCACTAAGATGCGAAAGCGGAATCGAGCTACCGCCTTGGCTTCGGCAACCAGAGTGCTCTCGTAAGAAGGTGCTGCGCTTTTGCCAGCAACTAAGGTGTCTGCCTGTTTCGGATTGTCTAATTGCAAAGAGACTGGACTATTCTCATGTTCTTGCTGGTAGGCACGCACGGATGCCTCCTTCACTGATGGACACTTAAGAGCACAACAATACCCGGTGCGAATCAAAACAGTCTGATCAATATTGATCAGCTTGCAGAAGCCTCGTTTCGTTTAGCCACAGCGATAGACCGTGAGAGTTAGAGCAAGTACACGGTTGACGGCCAACGTTGGAGAATCGGAGAATCAATCAGTTGGCGAGCCTGCTCCAGGGACTTTTTTGGAAAAAGCCTGAAAACCGGCCGAGCGCCGCACGACTGTCCTTTGCTGCGCGAGGAGTGGAGTGTGTGCCGGAAAACCGAGAAAATTAAAGCTACCCGCCGCCTTATTATCAATTTCTTTGCACCGCGATAGCGGCTGTAGAGTTGTTACTTTACAATCCCCATTCTCTTTCCCACGCGCCCAAGCACTTCCAGCGCCCGCTCCAACTCATGCTTCGCATGCGTTGCCGTCATGATGGTGCGGATGCGGGCCTTCCCCTCGGGCACTGTGGGGAATGCGATCCCAGTCCCCAGCACGCCCTCTTTGAACAGCTCGCGGGAGAAATCCATGGTGAGTTTGCCGTCGCCGATAATAATCGGCGTAATGGGAGTCTCGCTGGCCGGGGTCGCGCGCCCGCCGATGTCGAAGCCGAGCAGACCGAGTTCTTTTTTCCAGAAGCGCGTGTTCTCCCAGAGTTGTTCCATCCGCTCGGGTTCGTTTTCGAGAACATCGAAGGCCGCGATGCACGTCGCCGCCACCGCCGGCGGATGCGACGTCGAAAACAAGAACGGCCGCGCCCGGTGGTAGAGAAAATCAATCAGATCGCGTGTGCCGCACACGTATCCGCCCAGCGCGCCAATCGCTTTAGACAGCGTTCCCACCTGGATGTCGACGCGCCCGTGCATGCCGAAATGGTCGATCGTGCCGCGTCCGTTGCGCCCCAGCACGCCGGAAGCATGCGCATCGTCGACCATCATGATGGCGCCGTATTTTTCAGCCAGATCACACAGCCCAGGCAGCGGCCCGATGTCGCCGTCCATCGAGAACACGCCGTCGGTGATGAGCAGCTTCTTACCCGGCTCGTTCTTCACGCTGACGAGCTGTTCTTCGGCATGCGCAATGTCCTTGTGGCGAAACACCAGAATCTTCGCCTTCGACAGCCGCGCGCCATCGATGATCGAGGCGTGGTTCAGCGCATCGGAGATAATGAAGTCATCTTTGCCCAGCACTGCCGCGACCGTCCCCGCATTGGCCGCGAAGCCCGACTGGAAGACCACACAAGCCTCGACATTTTTGAAGCGGGCGATCTTTTCTTCCAGCTCCATGTGGATCTTCATCGTGCCGGCAATCGTGCGCACCGCGCCCGAACCCACGCCGAACTTGCGCGTCGCCTCCAGCGCCGCCTCCCGCAGCTTGGGATGCGTCGTCAGTCCCAGATAATTATTCGACGCCAGGTTGATGACCTTCTTGCCATCAAACGTGCAGACCGGCGCCTGCTCGTCCTCAAGCACGCGCAGCTTGAAGTGCGTGCCCTTGGTCTTGAGTTCGTTGAGCTGCTGGGTGAGATAAGAAAGTGGATTGGTGCGGGTTGCGGTGGTCATCGGAGAACCTCGCCACGGATTTGCACGGATTCACAACGGGTCCAACAAATCAATCTAATCTCGCAATGCGGAGGGGGAAACCATGCCTAATTCTGCCTTGTCATGCTGAGCGTGTTGGTTGCGCGTAGGACCTGTGCAATTCTGCCGTTCCCAGCCAATGCACAGGTTCTTCGCTTCGCCCAGAATGACAAGCCCAAAGAAGGCGGCAACCAAACTCACCGCACCCCATTCGGGTACACCAATATCTTGCTCGCCTCTCCGGTCCTCAGCCGCTCCATCGCCTTCCCGAAATCCTTCATCGAAATACGGTCGGTGATGGCTGGATGCAGATCGAGTTTGCCGGCTTTCAGCAGCGCGGTCATCTGATACCAAGTCTGGTACATGCGGCGCCCATTGATCCCTTGCACGGTGATGCCTTTGAAGATAATGTCTTCGGAAAAGTTCAGCGAGATGGGCTTCGAGGTCAGGCCCAGCAGGGAAATTCTTCCACCGCGCCGCACGATATCGAACGCGGTTCGAATCGAATCCCGATGCCCCGCCATTTCGAGCACGACGTCCACGCCCAGGCCGCCTGTCTTTTCCATCACGACGGCGTCAACATCTTCTTTGGCCGGGTTGATGACGTAGTCAGCCTTCATCTCACGCGCAATCCGTGCCCGGTGCTCGTTCACCTCAATCGCGAAGACCGAAGTCGCACCCACCGCCTGGGCCACAGCAATAGAAAACAGCCCAATCGGCCCACAGCCCGTGATGGCCACGGTCTTGGCCGCGATCTCTCCCGCCAGCACCGTATGAACTGCATTTCCCAGAGGATCGAGAATCGAGGCGTACTCCTGCGGAATCGCGGGATCGAGTTTCCAGATGTTCGACTCCGGAATCACCACGTACTCGGCGAAGGCTCCGTCGGCATCCACGCCAATGATTTTCACCTTCTGGCAGATGTGCGCCTCGCCCGTGCGGCACTGTAGGCACTTGCCACAAGCCACGTGCATCTCCGCGGAAACGAAGTCGCCTTCCTTGACGCTGGTGACTTCATCGCCGAACGCCGCCACTTCGCCACAAAACTCATGTCCGGGAATCAGCGGCGGATGAATGCGGTTCTGCGCCCAGCGATCCCAGTTATAAATGTGCAGGTCGGTGCCGCAGATGGAAGCGACCTTGACCTTGACCAGCACATCGGTCCGCCCGAAGGCGGGAATCTTCACCTCTCGAACGTCCGCGCCCGGCGCCGCTTCAGGCTTGACCACCGCCAGCATTGTTGTAGCCATGAGTGCCACCTATCGACTAAATATGCAAAAAACGATCAAACACAAAACGTATGATTCTAGCACCGCAGGTCGGCCGCCCGGTTCTCCATATCTATTCTCCTCTCAGGTCGGTGTGGTTACAATCGGCGCCATGGGGAAGGTCCCGGCGAACTGGTCGATCCTCTTTGTCCTTGCCCTCGGCGTCTACGGTTGGGCGCAGACCGTGTCCACCACGTCCCGCCGGGAGTTCACGCGCCGCCTGGTCGCCGCCGCGATCGAGCGCACGCACCACTCTGTTCGCTACGTTTCCGACTATGTCCGTATTCCCTATCCCGGCGGGGACGTGCCTGCCGATACCGGGGTCTGCACTGACGAAGTTATCCGGAGCTACCGCGCGGTGGGCGTCGATTTGCAAAAAGAAGTCCACGAAGACATGGTGCAAAACTTCTCCGCCTATCCAAACCAGAGGCGCTGGCGGCTGGCCCATCCCGACTCGAACATTGACCATCGCCGCGTGCCCAACCTGATGGCGTTCTTCCAGCGCAAAGGTGAATCTCTGACGATCACGACCCGCGCCATCGACTATGCGCCGGGCGATCTGGTCACCTGGGATCTCGGAGGAAATGTGCCGCACATCGGCATCGTCGTCGATCAAAAGACGCGGTGGAGAGGGCGCTACATGGTGGTCCACAACATCGGCCCGGGTCCCAGGATGGAAGACGTTCTTTTTAACTGGAAGATCACGGGACACTACCGGTACTTCGGACCGAACGGCAGGCCATAACTTGGAGAACAGGGAAGGTCAGAACAACGAACTCTGCCGGCGATGCGGCGCTATCCCAAAATGATCGTAGGCCAATTGCGTGGCCACACGTCCGCGTGGCGTGCGATTCAGAAACCCAATCTGCATCAGGAAGGGCTCGTAGATTTCCTCGATCGCGTCGGGCTCTTCCGCCAGCACCGCGGCCAGCGTGTTCACGCCCACCGGACCGCCTTGATATTTCTCAATGATGGTTAGCAGCAGCCGTCGGTCGACCTCATCGAACCCATACTGATCCACTTCAAGCATTTCGAGCGCCGACTTCGCCGTGGGCTCGTCAATCTTGCCCGCACCCCGAACCTGGGCGAAATCGCGCACGCGTCGCAGCAACCGGTTGGCAATGCGTGGCGTACCGCGGGAACGGCCAGCGATCTCCCGCGCCCCCGCGTCGTTGATCTCCACTCCCAGGATCTCGGCCGATCTCTCCACGATCACGCGCAGATCCTCCGGCGTGTAAAACTCCAGTCGCAGCACAATCCCGAACCGCGCCCGCAAGGGCGACGAGATTAGCCCGGCCCGGGTGGTCGCGCCGATGAACGTGAACGGCTTCACCTCCAGCGTGTGGGTGCGCGCCGACGGGCCTTGCCCGATGATGATGTCGAGCTTGTAATCTTCCAGCGCAGAGTACAGCAACTCCTCAAGCACCGGCTGCAGACGGTGTATCTCATCCACGAACAGCACTTGCTTGTCCCGCAGGTTGGTGACGATCGCCGTGAGGTCACCCTTGATCTGCAGCAACGGCGCTGCCGTAGGCTGAAAATGCACGCCCAGTTCGTTAGCGATGATGTTGGCCAGCGTAGTCTTGCCCAGCCCCGGCGGGCCGTAGAGCAGAACGTGATCCATGGCCTCGCCGCGCGAGCGCGCCGCCTCAATGGCCACCGCCAGATTCTCCTTGACCTTGGACTGCCCGATGAATTCGCCCAGCCGCTGCGGTCGCAGCTTCAGTTCGAACGAAGAATCGTCCTCGACCGGTGCCGCCGACACCAGCCGCTCGCGGTGGTCGTTCTGGTTGGGATCGCTTTTGGAAATGGCCACGCTATGGCGATACTAAAGCCCGTACAATCCGGTTGCAACCCGCGGCCGGACCGTCCCCGGCCGGCCATTGTCAGCCAGCGTAAATGAGTGGTCATCCCAGCACACGCAAGTCTCCATTCTCGACCCGAGATTCCCCGAATTCACACAACGTTAATTGTTCTGTCACGGTCCCGTAACACGGGGCCGCTAGTGTCTTTGCATCCGTGCGTCACCCTACTACTGCTCTCAGAAGACTCCCTTCAGGTCTCGTGCGAGGCGGTGGGCTAGCCAGAAGCCGCGGATTTCCAGGGTTCAGCACCAGACTTTCATTGAGGAGAAACACCAGACTATGACCAACAAGACTCTATCTGTATGCCTGTTTGCCGTGCTCATAGGAACCATGTTCGCCCAGCAGGGCGAAGTTCCGCGAGGGATTCCACACCTCGACCACGTGTTCGTGATCATGATGGAGAACCATGGTTACGGCGAGATCCTGAACAATCCGAACGCCCCGTTCATCAACCAGTACGCCCAGTCGACCGGCTTGGCGAAGAATTACTTCGCCGTGGCCCACCCCAGCCTCACCAACTATCTGGAGACCGTTGGTGGCTCCAACTTCGGCGTGCTCGACGACAACTCGCCGGATTGGCACAACGGGTCGTGTATGCCCAATCTCGCCACCGGAACGGCTTCGCTTGAGTCCACCAGCACGGCCATCTGCCCGATCGCTGGCGCCGGAACCGATGCTGCCACTCCGCTACTTGACTGCTCCAACGAGACCAGCGGCCCGCCCTGCGATATCGAGATCGACGGCAAACACACCTTCAAGTCCTCCTCCCAAACTCTCGGCATCACCATCGCCAACCAACTGGCCGCCGCCGGGAGGACCTGGAAGACCTACCAGGAAGACCTGCCGCAGAGCGGCGCCGACCTCATCGATTACAGCGACGGCAACTTTTCCAACCTTACCGATTTCACCAAGTTCAACCCGCAGAACCCGGTTTTCACCAACAGTGAGATCGTGCAGCTCTACGCCGCCAAGCACGATCCCTTTGTTTACTTCCAGGAAGTCCAGCAGGGTACCAACCCACTGGTTAGCTACGCCCAGGTCGCCGGGTTCGATGGCCGCGGTGGATTGTGGGGCGACTTGGCCTCGGGCCGCGTACCGAATTTCGCCTACATCGTTCCCAACCAATGCAACGACCAGCACGGCCGGAGCAACGGCACGCCTTTCTGCGGTTTCGATTCAGTCGATAACGGCACCCAGGCCGGTCTGAACCCGGCCGGGATCCAGCTTGGAGACCAGACTATCGAGAAGCTCGTCACCGCCATTCACGGCTCGCCGGCCTGGAGCCGTGGCCGCAGTGCCATCGTGGTGATTTGGGATGAGAATGATTACAGCCAGACCCCGATCACCAACCAGGTCATGGCTATCGTGGATACCAACTACGGTGAGCACAGGCGCCTGAGCAATCAGTTCTATACTCACTTCTCGCTGCTTCGCTCGATCGAGGCCGGCTTCCGCTTGCCCTGCTTGAATCACGCCTGCGACGAGGGGGTCGAGACCATGTCCGACCTGTTCGGCGGGGGCGGTGACTAACTTTTTCTTCCGTGGGACAGAAGGCCGTCCACGAGGCCGGCCTTTTTTCTTGGTGTTCGGACCCGGAGCTGCACCCGACGTCAGTAGCTCCCCAAAGACGCGCTCTGCGGTACACTGCCCCCAATGTCTTCCCTCGCCGATCAGATGGGGTTTAACTTCCGAGCGCCACAGCGCCGGGTCTGGAAGGTGCGCGACCTCGTCGCAGCCGTTCGCACTCACATCGAGCGCGAGTACTCCGATACCTGGGTGGAAGGTGAGATTTCCAACTTCGGCGCGCCAGATTCCGGACATCTTTATTTCACGCTGAAAGACGGCAACGCGCAGATACGCGTTGTCATGTTCCGTTCCTCGGCCCGCCTGCTGCGCTTTCGCCCCGCCGACGGATTACAGGTCGTAGTGCGTGGCCGCGTGACGGTCTACGAAGACCGCGGCGAGCTGCAGATTTCTGCCGAATACATCGAGCCAAAGGGCGCCGGATCGCTCCAGTTGGCTTTCGAGCAGCTGAAGGCAAAGCTCGAGGCGGAGGGCTTGTTCGCGGTCGAACGCAAGAAGCCGATCCCGCCACTGCCCTCGCGGATCGGAATTGTGACCTCGGCGCAGGCCGCCGCCCTGCGCGACATCCTAAACATTATTGAGCGGCGGCATCACTCCGTAAACGTCCTCATCTATCCGGCGCAGGTTCAAGGCGATGCGGCCTCAATGGAGGTTTCGGCGGGCATTCGCTACTTCAACCAGCACCCCAGAGTGGACGTGATCATCGTCGCCCGCGGTGGTGGGTCGGCGGAAGATCTGGCATCGTTCAACACCGAAGCGCTGGCACGCACCGTTGCGGCGTCAGAGATCCCGGTGATTTCAGCGGTTGGTCACGAAACCGACTTCACGATCGTGGATTTCGTAGCCGACCTGCGGGCTCCCACTCCCTCGGCGGCAGCCGAGCTGGTAATCCGGTCGCGGCAGGAGGTGGAGGATCAGGCCGCGGCCCTCTACGAACGCCTGGCGCGAGCCATGCGCTATCGCCTCCTGATGGGTCGCCAGGCGCTCACGGAACTGGCACAGCATGGCGCATTTGCCCGAATCGTCGAAGTCATTCGCCATCGCCAGCAGCGCCTCGACGACCTGACTCATCGCCTCGAGCTGGCTGAGCGGCAGTTGCTCGAGCGAATGCGGCGGCGTTGGGAGGCGATTTCCGCAGCCGTCCGGCACTACGACGTGCGGCTGGTGCTCTCGGGAATGCGCAAAGAGTTGGAAGGCCTGACCGCCGCGCTGGGGGCCGTGACCCGCAACGTGCTCCTCAAACACAAGGGGCGCAGCGAGCGTCTGCGGACTGCCTTGGAGTCTTTGTCTCCGCTTGCCATCCTGGAGCGTGGTTACGCTCTCGTGTTTGATTCTGAAGGCAAACTGCTGAAAGACGCGCGCGGGGTGAGGGTTGGCGAGGAAATTTCGGCGCGCTTGGCGCACGGAGAAATTCAGGCCTCGGTGACGAAGAAGCAGTCCTAAGCAGGTACAGCCGCCCCGGCTCTCCGGCGGGGCGAAGCTCCGCCTGCATTACAATGAAATTCTCCACTTCAGTCCGATCCGAGGAGTGAGATTCGAGTGATGCCAGTCTTCCCTTCGTGGCAGCAAGGCGCCTGGGCAGCGCTCGATATTCTGCTCGTGGCCCTGCTCATCTACCAGGTCCTGATGATGATCCGCGGTACGCGCGCCGCCCCCATGCTGGCCGGCTTGATCGTCGTGGCAGTGACCTTCTACCTGGCGCGGATGGGCGAACTGACCACGCTCAACTGGGTTGTAAGCCGGGTCCTGCCTTACATCGTGTTTGCACTCATCGTGGTTTTCCAGTCGGAGATCCGCCACGTGTTGGCGGATCTGGGCCGCCGCTTGAGTTTCCTGGGCGGCGCCGACGCCGGCACCGATGCCTATGACGACATAGTTCTAGCCGCCAATCTTTTCTCCCAGCACCAGACCGGCGCCCTCGTGGTTATCGAGCGCAGAATCGGCCTCCGCACCCACATCGAAAGCGGAGTACCCCTCGATGCCCGCCTCTCCTACGATCTGCTGGCAACCATCTTCCGTCCCAGCGCCCCGCTGCACGATGGCGCCGTAATCGTGCAGAAAGACCGCATCGCCGCGGCCGCGTGTTTTCTTCCCCTGTCCATGAATCCACTGCTTTCCACCCAGTTAGGCACGCGCCATCGCGCCGGTATCGGGATCACCGAGGAAACCGACGCCATTGCCGTGATTGTTTCGGAAGAGACCGGCGCCATCAGTCTGGCCTTGGGCGGCAAGATTGAGCGTGATCTGACCGTCGAGCAACTGCGGGAGCGCCTGGGCAGCGAACTGCGCCGCTACATGGCTCCGGTGACTTTGCCGACTCCGATCGCGCAAGATGAAGACTCAGATGCAGCGCTCGGTTCCCCTCTGCGCGAGACCGCACCCCCCAAGCGAGACTCGGGGCCGCCGCCATGATCGAATTACTCAAGCGCTCCATCCTCCATAACTTTTGGCTCAAGGCCCTCTCCCTATTGCTCGCCGCCGGGCTGTGGTGGCAGATTTCTCCCGACGAGCAGCCAGCAGAGGTGTCCCTCCACGCGCCAGTCGTCTTTCAGCATGTTCCGGAGCATCTGGAAATCAGTTCCGAGACGGTTCCCGAGGCGCAGATCCGGGTGAAGGGGCCGGAGCGCGTGATCCGTCAGTTGCAGGGCAGCGAGGTCCATGCGGAAATCGATCTTCGAGACGCCAAGGGCGGGGAACGCACCTTCGATCTCACTTCGCAGCAGGTGCGTCATCCCTCGGACGTAACCGTGATGCAGGTAGTCCCCAGCCAGCTGCATTTGTCCTTTGACACGCGGCTGACGCGGGACGTCGAGATTCATCCGCGAGTGACGGGTAACTTTGCCGCCGGTGAGCAGATCACCAAGGTCGAGGTCGATCCTCCACGGATTACCATCACCGGTCCAAAGCATCACGTAGAGAAAGTAGACGCGGCCACCACCGACCCGCTCGATGCTACCGGCACAAGAGGCAGCGCGGTCTTTACCACGAACGTATATGTGCCCGATCCGTTGGTGCAGGTGGTACAGCCTACATCGATTCGCGTGACCGTTATGGTGGAGAAAGTGGGGGCCAGTCCCGCGCACTGACCGTGCCCAGCGAGCGTTTCCGCCTATTCTCGTTTATCATCCTTTGTTCTCAAGTCTGTTGAGAAGTTTCTTCCCTATGAGCCAGCAAACGCGGCAGCTGTTCGGGACCGACGGCATTCGGGGCGTGGCGGGAGAGTTTCCGCTAACCAAGCAAAGCACGTATCTGATTGGCCGCGCCCTGGGCCACGACCTGGTGAATACGGTGCCCACAGCACAAGCCGTGATTGGGCAGGACACTCGGGAATCAAGCCGGTGGATTGCCGATCGCGTCTCCGAGGGATTGGCCGCCATGGGCGTCCAGGTACACAGCGCCGGTGTGATCACAACCCCCGGAGTCGCCTACCTGGCTCGCTCGCGCCAGATGGCGGCGGGTGTGGTGATTTCCGCGTCGCACAATCCCTGGACCGACAACGGCATCAAAGTCTTTTCCGGCGACGGATTCAAACTGACCGACGCGCGTGAGTTAGCCATCGAAAAAGAAATCTTCGCCCTGCTTGAGAATCCAGACTCCGCCGATGACACTGCACTCCGGGTTCCCGGGCCGTCGTTGCCGGGTGAAACTGCGTTGCGCCATGCTTATGTCCAATCGCTGGCAACGAGCGTATCGTCCGATTTGAGTAACCTGCGGGTGCTGGTGGACTGCGCCAACGGCGCGGCTACCGCCGAGGCTCCCGAGTTATTTGGGAGCCTCGGCCTTCGGGCAACATTCGTTCACGTTTCGCCGGATGGAAAGAACATAAACGAAGGCTGCGGCGCGCTGCACCCAGAGACACTGGGGCAGAGGGTCGCAGCAGCGCCGGGCGAATTCGACCTGGGCGTGACCTTCGACGGCGACGCCGACCGCGCTCTGTTCTGCGACGCCAATGGACGCGTGGTTAACGGGGATGGCGTCCTGCTGGCCGCGGCCCGCGACTTGCACGCGCAAGGCAAGCTCAAAGCCGATACCGTCGTCGCCACCACCATGTCGAACATGGGGTTGGAGATTGGGCTGAAAAACTCAGCCATTCGCATGCTACGGGCCAACGTCGGAGACAAGTACGTGCTCGAGGAAATGCTCAAGACCGGAGCCACCTTGGGCGGCGAGCAATCCGGCCACATTATCTTTCGCGACGGAGACTCGACCACCGGCGACGGCCTGCTCACCGCCCTGCGCCTCATGGATATTATCGTGCGCAGCCGCAAGTCCCTGGCCGAACTGGTGGGCGACCTGAAAGTCTTCCCTCAGAAAATTCAGAATGTGCGCGTGCGCGAGAAAATTTCTTTCGCGCAAGTCCCTGCAGTGCAAGCCGCCATTGAGGCGGCGGAACGCGAATTAGACGGCAACGGCCGCGTCGTCGTGAGATACTCGGGCACCGAGGCGCTGGCACGAGTTATGGTGGAAGCCGAATCCGAAGAAAAGATGCGCACGATCACCGCCTCGATCGCAGCCGAGATTCAGAAAGCGCTTGGGGTGTGACCGAGTAATCTGGGGACAGCCGCCCAAGCCTGCCCTGAGCGCAGTCGAAGGGGCTGTCGGCCGGGCAAAGCCCGGCAGGCGTCGTTACTTCCGCTTCCGTCGCTTGCCCGCCAACCGCACCGGCTGTTCCTCGAACACTGCAAACTGAATCTTCTTCTCCACCGGATCAATCCGATCCACCAATACACGAATCTTCTGTCCAAGACGGTAGGTCTTGCGCGACCGCTGTCCGATAATCTCGCGAGTATTCTCGTGGTAGGTATAGCGGTCGTCCGTCAGAGTGTTCAGCGGCACCAGACCTTCAACAAATAAGTCGGCCAGTTCGACAAAGAACCCGAACTTGGTCACACTCGTGATCAGTCCATCGAAGTCTTCCCCCACGCGGTCCTGCATGAACTTCACTTTCTTCCATTCCATCAGTTCGCGTTCAGCGTCATCGGCACGCCGCTCGGACTGGCTCGACTCCTGAGCCATGTCATGCAACTCTTCGAGCGAAATCGGCCCGCTCAAAGGTTCGTGTGGCGCCGGCGCCCCCGCCCGCGGCCGCTTCGACCACGGCGAAGGCAACGCGTCGTCAGTCGGAGGGCGCCCCACCCTTGTCTCCCCGCTCTTGGGCGAGACAGGGTGGGGATGTTGACTGAGCACCTCCTTCAAAATCCTATGCACAATCAAATCGGGATACCTTCGAATCGGCGATGTGAAATGCGTATAGCTGGTCGCCGCCAGCGCGAAGTGCCCCAGGTTCTCCTCCGAATACCGCGCCTGCTTCAGCGACCGCAGCATGAGATAACTCAGAATCCGCTCTTCCGGCTTCCCCGCAATCTTCTCGGTCAGCTTCTGATACATGCGCGGCGTGATGTGTACTTCCTTCGGCACCTCAATGTCGCGCGCGCGCTTTCCGGTCCGGTAAGCCGCGCGCCGGTCGGCCTTCATCTGCACGCGATGAATCGGCAGCGGCCCCACGCCCAACGAATATCCAAACGTCGCGGCGATGACTTCAAAATCGTAGACGCGTTTTGCATCCGGCTTCTCGTGGACGCGATACAGCGACGCGATCCGCTTCGACTCCAGGTGCCCGGCCACGCACTCGTTGGCCGAGAGCATGAACTCCTCAATCAACCGGTGCGCAATGTTGCGCTCCGAGCGCGCGATGCTTTTCATCAGCCCGAATTCATCGAACTCGATCAGCGGCTCCGGCAGGTCGAAGTCGATCGATCCGCGCCGCTCACGTTTTCGATTCAAAATCAGCGCCAGATCGCGCATCAGCTCAAACGAAGCGACCAGCGGCGCATAGCGCTCGCGCATGGCGGCATCGCCTTCGATCACCGCATTCACCGCGGTGTAGGTCATGCGCTCGGCCGAGCGGATCACGCCTTCGCACAAATCGTAGCCCACGATCTCGCCGCGATGATCGATCTCCATGATGCACGACATCACCAGCCGGTCCACCTGCGGCCGCAAGCTGCAGATGTCGGTCGAAAGCTCCAGCGGGAGCATGGGCACGGCGCGGTCGGGAAAATAAACGCTGGTGCCGCGCAGCCGCGCCTCCTGATCGAGTGCCGACCCCGCAGTCACATATTGCGCCACATCGGCGATGTGTACTTGCAGCTGGAAATTGCCGTTCCCCAGCATCCGCACCAGCACCGCGTCGTCAAAGTCTCGCGCCGTCTCGCCATCGATGGTGACAATGGGCAACGCCCGAAAGTCGCGCCGCCGGTGCAACTCCCGGGTCGAAATGACCGCGGGTGTGTCCCGCGCCTCCTCGAGCGTTGCCGCCGGAAAATGATGGGGCAGGTGAAACTTGCGAATCGTGATTTCAACGTCGACGCCGAAGTCGTCTTCCCGTCCGAGAATCTCGATGACGCGTCCCCGCGGATTCTCGGTCGGCGAAGGCCAGTCGGTAATCTCCACATCTACCACCACGCCTTCCAGATCGTCCCACTCGCTCCTCCGCGCGATCTCGTCTCCCAGCACGCGATCGACAGACCTCTTCCTCGCACCCCCACCCTGGCCCGCTCCCAGCACGCGATCGACAGACCTCTTCCTCGCACCCCCACCCTGGCCCGCTCTTTTCCTGGCGTCATCCCGAAGCCCCGCGCTTTTTCCAGCGGGGCGAGGGGTCTCCCGTGTATCGTCCCGGTCCTCGTCTGTAGTTCGACCACACTCCGGATATTCCGCCCCTTGCGGAATCACAATCTCCTGCGTGATCTTCGAATCCATCGCCGCGACATAGTTGTGCCTGCTGCCGTAATGAAAGATCCCAACCACCGTAGGATTCGCCCGCACGACCGGCCGCACAATGCGCCCCTCGGCGCGCCCGTCGGGCCGCACATTGGTGATATCGACCAGCACCCGGTCGCCGTGCATGGCATTGCCGATCAGGTGCGGAGCGATAAAAATATCTCCCACCAGACCTGACTTCAGCGCAGCGGGCAGAGAACTCGCATCAGGAATAACGAAGCCAAACCCGTCCCGATGCATGGTGAGCCGTCCGACAACCAGATTCCTGTCAGCGCCGGCTTGCGGCAGGGCATAACGGTCGGAGTCAACTGCGATCAGCCCGCCGCCCGCCACGAGTTTCTGCAGGTGATCATGGAGCTGGCGGCGCTCGTCCCCATGCAGCCCCAGTTCGCGCACCAGCTGCTTGAACCCGGCCGTGCGTTTTGGCTGGCGCGCGATATGTTTCAGGATGTTTGATTCGGAGAGCATGTGGAGTTGTCAGCAGCCAGCTCTCAGCATAACCCAGAGCCCGACCTGCCGTGTTTCACCACGTATCCCCGCCCGCGCGCGGTGGCCACACCCCCAGCGCGCGCCGGATCAACGCGATCTGCCCCACGTGATAGCTGTTGTGCGCCACCATCTGCCACAGCACGGCCTCAATCGTCCCTGCCACCGTCTTGTCGCCCGGGTGCGCGCTCTCAATCTCGCGCTCGAGTTCGAGCGCCGGGGATTTCGCCAGCTCCGCATACTGAACCAAGAACCAGGCCAGGTCCCGCCTGAGCCGATCCCATTGCCCCACATCGACGGACGCCGCCGCCGCAGGGAAGCTCTCCGAATTGTGTTCGGGATATGCCGGCCTCTCCCCTCGAATGCGCCGCAGTTCGTAGCTCATCCAGTAGTTCATGTGAAACACCAGCTGAGCGATCGAGTGTGGAAATCCGGCAACCTGCCGCCCCGCCATGTCGGCAGAGATATCCTCGACGCACGCGATGGGATCAGCGTGCGCGCCGTTGCCGCGCAGCAGTTCTGTCAACGCTCGATGGCACATAACCAGCGCATCCTATGCAGGACTCACTCGCCAAATTGCGGCAGGTGGTGATCGGAATGAAGGTAGCCCAGGCGCATCCACTCTATCTCAGACATTCGGTCAAAGTAGAGATGAGACGGCCACTGAAAGTCTCAAGCTATGGCTTGGGTTGCGGTAAAGCGATCAATCAGGATTTTTAGTTCGCCAACGTCACGCTCAAACTTGACTGCAGGTGTGTCCCGTCCCGGTTGGTCTAACTCCGCCACAGTCTTGAAACCCTTTGGCCAGGGAACTGGGGCCCACAGTGAGGCCAGTTCCAAGATCTGACAACTCTTTTCCCGTCGGAGCTGATGTTCTGCATCATCGCGCGTTCATCAGCGCCAATGCGGAGATACAAGTCACCCGCCCCGTCGCATCTCTGCGGCAGGACCAGCATTCCGGCCAGTTCGGATTTCAGTTCCTTCGTCTCGCTACGGGCTAATTGACGATGCAATGGGGTGCGCTGTTGGTTTTGGGATGGACTGCGCGCACGCATTCGTTTTGAGCAACGGCGTGACAAGAAACAACCTGCCGAATTGCCTTAACCTGATTCCCCGCGTTATCACCGAGTATCGAAGACCGGTCTTGCCACCTCTTCCGGGGATGCCGATTCCGGGTGGCCCGCTTTCCAGCGCATCGCGGCGGTGATGCGAGTACGGCCGCTGGGATGATCGTAAAAGACGAACTCCTCGACCGGGCCGGGATCGAGTTTGCGATATTCTCCCAACATCAAATCCACATTCGCCTCGCCATCCGGTTGTTGGGCGGCGTTGAGGCCGTACATGTCGGCCTCATACTCCATGGTGCGCGTGATGGTATTCGTCACCGGCGTCATGACCAAGAAAAACAGGGACAGCAGGATCACCGCCAGTGGCAGGACGGCGACGTCGGTGATTCCTCGAAGATCCCATTTTTGGCCCCAGCGCGTGAGAGCAAAGTGGATGCCCCAGTTCAGAAAGGCGAAACCAATCACCACCAGCACGCCAAACTCCACGAGTCCCTTGTAGGCGTGGTTGAGAACGTAGTGACCCATCTCGTGGCCCATGGTCGTTTCAATCTCGGGCAGGGTACAACGATTCAGGAGATTGTCGTTCAGACTAATTCGCTGCGTGCTGGCGAAGCCGCTGACGTTGGCGCTGACCCGATTCGATTGGCGGGAGGCATCAAACTCCCAGACGTCGGTGGCCGGAATTCCGTTGGCGTTCGCCATGGTGAGGATTGGATCCTTGATGTGTGGATCCGCCAGCTTTTTGTAAGTGTTGAAGAGTGGGGCGATGTAAACGGGGGCGATCAGACTTACGAATGCGAGAAACACAATGGTTAGAGCTGCGCCCCACACCCACCAGCTTTTCCCCCAGCGTCGGACAAGGCCAAATAGCGGCACGATGAGGATCGCTCCCAGTACCAGGCCGACCATCAGCCCGATGAGCTGCTCACGCATCCAGGGGCCAAAGGTTTGATTCAGAAGACCATACTTGTGCTCGCGGAAGTAGCCTTCGTACAGCGTGAGCGGAAAGGTGAGTATCGAAACAACCAGAAAGAACTGAATCCAGTAGAGCGCAGTCTGGATTGGCCCGAAGCGAGTGATGCGCTCGGCCAGGTTTCGCATGCCCGATGACCAGCGGAGGCGGAGCATCAGCCACATCACCACGACGGTCGAGAGGAAGTCCCACAAAAGCAACCAATAACCACCTTCGAAATAGGCATTGGATCGAGCCCGTTGCGCGGGAGGCATCTTGGCCAGATAGCCATTGACCGCTGCGTTCACATCGAACGCAGGCGCTGCCGCGGGCCGGTTTTCGACGGACGGAACCGGCGAGGCAGCTGGGGTGCTCGTCTGCCCGAATACGAATGCGGTGAACAGAAGGACAATCGGAAGAATTAATCGCGATGCTCGAAGCATTTTGCGCCCTTCCTTGATTTCGTGTGGAGTATACGCCAGGCTCGCCTCCCTCGCGCTCGCGGCTGGATCGAGCGTGGTCTCTATTCCATCCGGAGGACGAACTTCCCGCCCACAATGGTTGCGATGACCTTGCCGGTAAACTGACAGCCGTCGAATGGAGTGTTGTGCGACAGCGAGTGCGACTTCGAGACTTCGAAGGTCCAACGCTTCTTGGGATCGAAGATGGTCACATCGGCGAAGTTGCCGCGGGCGAGCGAACCCCGGCCGCGGAGATCGAAGACCCTCGCGGGGCCTGCAGTGAAAAGTTCGACGATGCGGGGCAGGGGGATTTTCTGCTCGCGGTGGAGTTTGGTGATCGCCAGTGCCAGGGCCGTTTCCAGGCCGGTGATGCCGAAGGCGGCACGCTCGAACTCGACCTGCTTCTCGTGGGGAGCGTGGGGGGCGTGGTCGGTGGCGATGGCATCCACGGTCCCGTCGGCGAGCGCGACCAGAATGGCCTCGCGGTCGGCGGCGGAGCGCAGTGGGGGATTCATCTTAAAGTTGGTGTCGTACTCGCCGACGTTCTCGTCGATCAGCGTAAAGTGATGGGGCGTGACCTCGCAGGTGACGCGAGCCTTAGCGCGCTTGCCGCGGCGCACAGCCTTCAGAGCCTCGGAGGTGGAAAGATGCGCTACATGCAGGCGCGACTCGCGAATCTGCTGCGCCAGAGTCACATCGCGCTCGACGATGGCAGCTTCGGCGGCGGCTGGCATGGCGCGCAGGCCCAAGCGGAAGCTGGTCGGACCCGCATGCATCGAGCAATTCTCGGTCAGGCGTGTGTCTTCGGCATGTTGCACGACTGGAAAGTTCAATTCGGCGCCCAATCGCAGAGCCATGCGCATCACGTCGTCGTCGAGGATGGGCTTGCCGTCGTCGGTGACCGCAATCGCTCCGGCGCGTTGCAAGGCGGCGAAGTCGGTGAGAGTTCCGCCGCGGCTTCCGCGCGTGGCGGCGGCAACGGGGAACACATTGACGGACGCGCCCCGCTCGGGATGCCTGATCCAGCCGACCCATTCCGCCGTATCGACCACCGGCGCAGTGTTGGGCATGGTGCAGACCGAGGTGAAGCCGCCGGCGGCAGCGGCGGCGGTTCCGCTAGCGATCGTCTCTTTGTAACCCTGCCCCGGTTCGCGCAAGTGCACGTGCAGGTCGATGAAGCCGGGAGCGACGACGAGGCCACGGGCGTCGAACTTTTCGTCGGCGCCCCCACGAATCTCGTTCGGCAGGCCCACTTCGGCGACGCGGCCATCGCGTAGCAGGACGTCCATGGCCGCGTTGATCTTTGCGGCCGGATCGATCAGGTGGCCGCCTTTGATCAGTTGGCTGGCGCTCTCTCGGCTTTTGTTCTTAGCCGTCAGCATTCAGCAATTCCCAATCGATCCGTGGTTCATTTCGCCTTCCCTAACGCCCGCGCCAGGATGGCCATGCGCGTAGGAACACCGTTGTGGACCTCGTCGACGATCACCGACTGTGGGCCATCGGCGACTTCCGCCGTGAGTTCGAGGCCGCGGATAATCGGGCCCGGATGCATCACGATAGCATCGCGTTTGGCCAGTTTCAGGCGCGCTGTCGTCATCTGATAGCGGGCGATGTAGTCCTGCAGGCGAATCTTCTGTCCCGCCAGGCGTTCTTTTTGCACCCGCAGCAGCATGATCACATCGCTTCCGCGAAGCGCGTCTTCGATGTGTCGCGTAATGCGCAGGCCGGGCGCCAGAGTGGCGGCCACATCGGGAACGAATTCGGGCGGACCGCACAGGGTGATCTTCACTCCGAATTTAGTCAGTAGATGACAGGCGCTTCGGGCCACGCGGCTGTGAAAGATATCGCCGATGATTGCAGCCTGCAGTCCCTTGAAAGACTTCTTGTGCTTCAAGATGGTAAACGCGTCCAGCAGAGCCTGCGAGGGATGCTCGTGCATGCCGTCCCCGGCATTAACCACGGGAATGTCGAGATGCCGCGCCATCAAATGCGGAGCGCCGGCAGAGGGATGGCGCATCACGATGCAATCGGCGCCGACGGCCCGCAAGGTGTAGCCGGTATCGAGAACGGACTCGCCTTTCTCGATGCTGGAACCGGAAGACTGGACCAGCGTGGTCATCGCGCCGAGCGATTTGGCGGCGAATTCGAAGGAAGAACGAGTGCGGGTGGAAGCTTCGTAAAACAGAAGCACAACCCGCTTGCCGCACAGCAGCGGACGGGCCTTGAGCGGATTCATGCGGCGGGCCAGCTTCAGCAGGCCCAGAATTTCCTTCGCCTCGAGGTGTTCAATCCCGAGTAGCGAACCGCGGGCAGGCTTGTTCATCGTCACAAGTGCAAACGGTGCATCATACGCGCGGAGGCAGGCGGCTGCAAGCGCCCCTTCCTGTGGTCCCTGTGGTTCCTGTGGTCCTGTGGTTCCTGTGGTCCTGTGGTTCCTGTGGTCCTGTGGTCCTGTGGATCGCGAGGAACTAGGAACAGGCTCGCTGCCCGGGTCAAGTCCGGTCCCGGCGACCGAACACGGCCCCGCCTAACGCTCCGCCGAGCATTCCCAAGACGAGGAACGCCGCCAAAGCGAAGATCAGGAAGAAGACCATCATGAAGACCATGCCGCCAGGTGAGCGCAGGAAGTCCAGGGTCTGCTGGAACTGGGGGTCGGAATATCGCGCCGCGGTCTGTTGGATGGCATCGACCATGATGTGCCGAATCTCCCCGCCCTGGTGGAGGACGAGGACCGCCGTGGTCTCGAGAATTGTGGTCATGGCGAAGCAGAAAAACCCGCAGACCGCTCCCAGACGGGCGCCGACCTTGGCGTGAATTGCGGTCTCGGGAGCCCGGCGACGATAGAAGGCGACCGCCAGAAATCCGGCGCCGAACACGGCAATCACGGGCACCACGAGCTTGAACACCATCGCTACTGCCGCTACGAGCGCTGCCAGGGCACATGGCTGTGCAGAAAAAGACCAGGACATGGGGACCGCAATGGCCGGGACGGGCAGGGGATCGGCAGCCGCGGGCGAACCTGGCAAGACGACTGACGAGGACGCGGGACTCAGCATCGGCTCGGCAATAATCACGCGAATCTGCGGCGCCGCGCAGTGCGGACAGAAAGGAACACCTTCGTCCACCGCTTGCCCGCATTTGTAGCAGGGTTGTTCCATCCGGGACCCGAGGCTTTGTCTTGAAAGTACAGCAGGGTCCACGACGGAGGCAAGAAGGCGGTCGCCGTCGTTTGCCAGATTGATGTTCGATGGAAGAACGAATCTGACAGCGGTTTCCGAGTTGCGGTGGCCGACCCAGCTTGTGTTGTCATCCTGAGGCGGGCGCTTTTTGCTCGCGGAAGGACCTGTGCAACCGGCAGACAGTGCATGGGTCCTTCGGCGCCAAACAGCAGCTCAGGATGACAAAGGCTTTGCTCTGCGCGGTGCCGTGTCAAACCGGTCCACTCACCGCGCAACCTCTCTAGATTTCCCCGCGCTTACCTCGGGTGTGGACGTAAACGAGGGCGAAGGTTGATCCCTTGCCCCCTTCGCGCGGCTCAACGGCCACAATGTGCTGATTGTCTTCGGTGCCAACCTTCAGTTCCGTCACTGGCCCGGAGCTGTCGTCGCATTTCAGCTCTTTGGTGTTCTTGGCGTCCTTATCGTCGTTGTCTATCTCGACATCGCCGCCATGTTTCTGGGTATGGCACTCGAGGACCTTGCCATACGGCTTCAGTTTGCCTCGGTAGAAGTCGATGACTTTGGCCGGAGCGTCGTCGGACTGGTACTTGGCTACCACCAACTTCAATCCGAAAGCGTCGGTCAGAAGGCTGAGATTTGCCTGATCGCCCTTCTCGGTGTCGGATTCGAGCCGCGCGCCGGGGTAGAGAGGCAGGCCAGTCTTGCGGGCGTCTGCGTCTTTGCCCACGTGCAGGTCGCCAACGGAACTCCGGATGTCGAGGTTCTTGTCATGGTTATCGGAGTCTTGGGCGATAACGGGTAGACTCACGATTACCGCCAGCACGAGCGCGGGCGTTAAATGGCGAAGCATGAATCCTCCTCACAGAGCGGCGCTTAAATATCTGCATCCTTCCCGTGCGTGCGGACGTACACCAAGGAAAAACTCGATCCCTTGCCCTCGGGCTCAACGGCAACGATGTGCTGGTTCTGTTTATTACCGACTTTCAGTTCGACGTTGTCGCCGCTGTTGCTATTACAAGTCAGTTCGTGGGACCCCTGATCCAAACCCTTCATGTCGGTGTTTACATCAAGATGGCTGGTGTGACATACGAGGATGTTGCCGTATTTCTTGAGTTGATCCTGGTAGAAGGCTACGACCTTGGCCGGCGCGTCATCGGACTCGTATTCCATGGCGACGACTCTCAAGCCGAAGCCGAAACTGGAGATGTTCACGTTCGCGCTCTTGCTTTCGCCGTTGAAATCTTTCTGCTTGAGGCGGGCACCCGGATAGACGGTGAGGCCAGTGTCAGCCACATCCACGTCTTTGCTGACATGGATTCCGCCGACCGGCGTTTGGATGTCTACCTGCTTGTCTTGCCCGTTCTTTTCTTTTTTCACGTTGATACTGCAGGCAGGCAACAGGACAAGGAAAACGAGAACCAGACCCAGAGCGGGGCCGCGGACCGATTGTACCCTAATGCTGCGCATCGGGAGATCCTCCCTGGGCGACGTGCGCCGGACGTTCAATCCCGACGCCACGCTGCGCGACGTTTGGAATGGTGACGGGCAGATGCCCGCGAATCGGGATCTCCCCGAAGAGCGCCTTGACGGCGCCCATTTCCGAGACCGTCGCATTGGAAAACGTACACATGTAGTTCTCGATCTTGGGGAAATCGCTGGCCAAGTACGGATTTCCCATGGCCACGACCGCGGTTCTGTTCGCGGCGTGATCCAAGACCTGCTGCAGTAGGGAGCCGGTCGCATCGGTCATCGCGACGGAGTTACCCACCTTCCCCGCCGTCGGAATGACGTAGACCGCTGCGATCACCGTCTTCGCCTCATCAACCGCCTTCAGGACTTCCTCACTCATCCCCGCAGCGATGCGTGGGTCCACGTACAGGACATGCGCGTCCGGGATGCGGGAGCGGAATTCGCGCCCGAAAGCACGTCCGGAATCGGAGCGCACGTCGTCGGAGAAGAGAATGGCCACGACGTTATTGTGCGTCTCTTCTTTGGCCATATACGGAAGCAAGGCACTAATTGTTCCCTTGGACTCGAGGGGAAGGACCTTGCCGTTATCACGCACCAGCGTGATGGCGGAATCGGCAACTTGCTGGCCGAATGCGAGATGGTCTGGCTTTCCGACCGACACCGAGAGCGTGTTCAAATCCACCGTGCGGGAGGTATGCAGCCCGAGAGACGCCTTTATTTTCAGGATCTTGAGGACAGAGCGATCAAGGCGCTGGCGGGAGATTTCCCCGGAACGAGCGGCTTTAAGCATGGCGTCGTAGGACGCCGCCAGGTCGGCGGGAATCAACAGCAGGTCATTCCCCGCCTTGAAGGCCTCTACGGCGGCTCGCCCGATATGGCTGGCGAACAGATGGGTCAACCCTGCCATATCGAGGGCGTCGGTGACGATGAGTCCCTTGAATCCAAGCTGGCTTTCCAGCAGATCGGAGACGACTGCCGGGGAAATTGTGGCGACATGATTGGGATCAGGATCGAGCGCGGGCACGGTCACGTGCGCCACCATGACCGAATCGACGCCCGCTGCGATGGCTTGGCGAAAGGGGGGAAGTTCGGTCGAGTCCAGGTGAGCGCGGTCGACATTCACGCTGGCAACACCCAGATGCGAATCGGTTGCCGTGTCGCCGTGTCCCGGGAAGTGCTTCACCGTGGTCAGCATTCCGCCTTCGTGCGCACCTTTGATGTAGGCGGTGGCCAGATCGCCGACTTGTTTGGGATCTTCTCCGAACGACCGGGTATTGATGATGGGGTTGGCCGGGTTCGAGTTCACATCCGCATCTGGATAGAAATTCCAGTGAATTCCGATGGCCCGGGCCTCCTGCGCCGTGATGCGGCCGGACATCTCGGCGTCTTCGGTTTTGCCATCGGCGCCGAACGCCATGGCGTGAGGAAAGTTTGTTGTCCCCATCAGGCGCGTGGCAACGCCGCGTTCGAAGTCGGCGGCAAACAGCAGTGGCAGTTTGGAGTCGTGCTGCAGGCGATTGAGCAGTTCGGCAGCTTCGTACGGTTCGCTGCGTAGCAGAAATGGACCGTCTACGTGAACCGTCATGGCGAAGGAGCCGACGTGATACTTCTGCATGGCCTCGCGCCACTGCAGGTACTCCGGACTATCCGCGTTGAGAAAACTGGCGCGGCACCAGATCATGAAGACCTGGCCGACCTTTTCTTCCAGCGATAGCTTGCCCAGCGTTTTCTCGGCCCATTTCTCGCCGTCCCGGGTAAGGTGAATCGGACCGGGGCGTGGATGCTTTTCTTTGGCGAAAACGGGCAGGGCAAGTGCAAGAACGAGCAATATGGCAGAGAAGATTCGGGGCATGGAGGAACGATAGCAGAACGGCAGGTGTCGGGTCTTAGGTCTTGGGACTTCCGAACATGGCCCCAGCGACGACTAAGGCCGAGCGTTTTCAGCCAGGCGTTGGATGGCCCGCTCCTGGATCTGAGGGTCGTCGCCGAAGCCCTTCAGCCACGTCATGTCGGGCTCGCGGCGAAACCAGGTCATTTGCCGCTTGGCGTAATTGCGGTGGGCTTGCTGAGTGGCTTGTACGGCTTGTTCACGAGTGAGTTTGGCGCGCAATAACTGAACGGCCTGCTTGTAGCCTAGCGATGCCAGGGGGCGAGGGGCGGCGCCGTATTTCTGAAGCAGGCGTCCCGTTTCTTCGACCAGTCCAACTGCGAACATGCGTTCGGCGCGCTGGTTGATCCGATCGTAAAGCAAGGCGCGGTCTGGATCGAGCCCCAGCCGCAAGATACGAAAGCCCCGCAGCGGGTCGCGGCCTTGTTGCCAGAGTTCCGTCATTTTCTGGCGCGAGGCCAGGCAAACCTCGATGGCGCGGATCAGCTTGGGACTGTCGTTGGCGTGGATCGTTTGCGCACCGGCGGGGTCCAGACGCGTCAGAATCCGATGCAGGTACCCCGGACCCTGCCTCGCGGCTCGTTCGCGCAGCCGCTCCCGCAATTGCTCGGAGCGCTGCGGGCCAGGAAAAAGGCCCTCGAGCAGGGCGCGCAAGTATAGCCCGGTTCCTCCGACCACGATGGGCAAATGACGGCGCGCGGCGATTTCGGAAAGCACCTGCCGCGCCCGGCGCGCATATTCGCCTGCGGTAACGTAATCGGTGGGCTGGACGCAATCGAACAAATGATGCGGCGCACGGGCCCGCTCGGCTGCCCTGGGTTTCGCGGTGCCGATGTCGAACTCCCGATACATGGCGACCGAGTCGCAGTTGACGATCTCGGCTTCGAACTTCTCGGCGAGGGCCAGGGACAGCGCCGTTTTTCCGCTAGCGGTGGGCCCGACCATGACTACCAGCAATGGCTCGGGTGTCCCCATTTCGCCAGGCGCGGAGCGCACGTTCAGCGCAGGCTCCCGTGAATAGAGTGCCAGTAACGAGTCAGCGTGAGAAAAAGTAGCAGAAAGGCAATGAGCAACAGGCCCGTGGTTTCCGACGCATAGACGGCGTGACGATGGTGCTGGTGAGAATCGTCGTGGCGGTCGGCTGAGGACACGCAGACATTGTAGCGCTGTTGCCCACTGCCGGAGACTCCCAGTGCTACACTACGGCGTCGTGCATGCCTTACCCGAGAACCACCGCCGAGTCGCGCGCTTTGGAGTCTTTGAACTCGATCTCAGCGCCGGCGAACTGCGCAAGAACGGCGTAAAGCTGCGCCTGCAGGGGCAGCCCTTCCAGGTGCTGGCGCTGCTGCTGGAACGCGCGGGAGGGGTAGTCACCCGCGAAGAATTGCGGCAGAGCCTGTGGCCCTCCGACACCTTCGTTGACTTCGACCATAGCTTGAACACGGCCATCAACAAGGTGCGCGAGGCGCTAGGGGACTCGGCCTCCAACCCGCGCTATGTCGAGACCCTGGCCAGACGCGGCTATCGGTTTATTGCCCCTGTACAGAATGATGGACTGGGAGCTTCCCGGGGTGAAACCGCCTCCGGTGAGGCCGCTGCGAACGGCTCGGGGGCTTCCCCGGCCAACACGCCAACAGGCGCGCCATTCTCAGAGCCTTACCCTTCGCTGGTCACGCTGCATCCCGAACTCGACGTCCCGATCCCCCATCGGGCAATCACTCGCGGACTCTTCGGGTTGATACAAGTGATGTACCTGTCGTTTTATCTCGCAGCACTCTTTCGACTGCATGCAATCCAGAGTATCGCGGACTCTTTCCTCCCCCCATGGGGCGCAACCGCCTTGGCCAGCGCGGTTATGGTGACGGCCGGCGTGGGTATTCCTGTGCGCTGCTATCTGATCTCGGCGGTGGGCTTCGACTACCAGCGCCTGGGCGAGAAATTCAGGCAAATCTTCCCCTTCGTCCTGGCCCTCGACCAGTTGTGGGCGGTCGCCCCGTTCCTGCTGATGCAGAAGATCGGCCTGGGTGCGGCTTTCGCAGCCAGTGCAGCGCTCCTCTACCTGCCCTTCTCGGAGCGCACCTTGATCAGAATGGCGTATGTCCGGTCAGAGCCACGCTAGTGACTCACTTTCGCTGGAACCAACCTCACGAATCGCGCGTACTTCCGTCTAAGAGGCTGGGTGGGTGTGTGCCCAGCGAGGAGAACTCTCCATGAAGCGCATCGGACTCACAATTTTTGTTCTCGGCCTCGTGGCCGCGCTGCCGGCCTGGGCAGATGAATGGTCGAAGACCTATAACCTCACGGGCAAGCCCGAGCTGCGGATCGAAACTTCCGACGCCGATATCCGCGTCTCGACCTGGGACCAGAACACGATCGAAGCCAAGGTCATCACCACCCGCTACAAGATTGGGGAAGGCGGCATCCGTATCGAGGAGCACCAGGACGGCGACCACGTCGATATCGATGTCCGCTACCCGCATCATAACTTCAACATCGAGTGGGGACAGCACAAGGTAGAAATCATCGTCCAGATGCCGCGCGAGGGTAAGGCCAATCTGCGCACTGGCGACGGCAAGATCGAAGTCAACGGTCTCAAAGGTGAGATGGATCTGCACACCGGCGACGGCGGGGTGACTCTCGAAGCCGTCGATGGCAAGCTGCACGCTACTACAGGCGACGGTCACATTCGGGCCGGTGGGCGATTTGATGAACTCGATCTCAAGACCGGCGATGGCCATATCGAAGTGCGTGCCAATTCTGGATCTTCGCTCGCCTCGGGCTGGAGGCTCGAGACCGGAGACGGAAACGTCAGCCTTGAAGTGCCGGGTGACATGGCCGCCGATGTTGACCTGCACACCAGCGACGGGCACATCGACCTCGACATGCCGGTAACCACCGCCGGCAAGATTCGCGAGAACGAAGTCCGCGGTAAGCTCAACGGCGGCGGCAGCGTGCTGAGCATTCGCACCGGAGACGGTTCGATTCATCTGAGGAAGAGCTAAGATTGGGCGCCTTGCGGCGTCGGAGCCTCCGCAGTCCCTGACAAACGCGTTGACCCGGAGGCTTATACTTTTGGGTCATCCTTAAGGGTCCCGGGAATTCGATTGCTCGGTCAAAGGGAGCGTCATGTCTATCGCACGCATCAGCTTCTTCGTAGCCCTTGTAATGGTTCTTCTCCTCTCGCTCGCCTCCGCCCAACAGTCGAGCATCGAGAAACATGAACCTGCCCTCGACCTCACCTCGATGGATCGCAGCGTCGATCCCTGTGTCGATTTTTTCGTGTATTCGTGTGGAGGGTGGATCAAGAACAATCCGATTCCGCCGGATCAGGCGTCGTGGGACGTGTATTCGAAAATGGAGGACGAGAATCGAGGCCGCCTGCGGGGGATCCTCGAAGCGGCTTCGACGCCCGATCGAAGCCGCAACGCGATCACGCAAAAGATTGGTGACTACTACGCTTCCTGCATGGATGAGAAGGCCGTCGACGCCAAAGGAGCGGAGCCGCTAAAGCCCCAACTGCAGCGGATTGCCGGGATCAGTTCCAAGGCGGAGATCGCCGACGTCGCCGCGGCCATGGCCGATGATAACGTTCTCTTCCGCTTTGATTCGATCCAGGATTTCCGTGATGCCAATCAGGTCATCGCCGAGGCCGACCAGGGTGGTCTTGGCCTGCCGGACCGCGACTACTACACCAAAGACGACGCCAAGTCGGTTGATCTGCGCAAAGCCTATCTGGCACACGTTCAGAAGATGTTCGAACTTCTCGGCGACAAGCCTGACTCGGCGGTGGGCGAAGCGCAGACGGTCATGCGCATCGAAACTGCCTTGGCGAAGGGATCCATGACGCGCGTGGAGCGCCGCGATCCCAAGAACCTTGACCACAAAATGGCCAGCGCCGAACTTGAGAAGATCAGTCCTGCCTTCCAGTGGCAGACTTATTTCACCAAGGTGGGACTGCCATCGCTGACTTCACTGAATGTCGCCGCGCCCGCATTTTTTAAAACCGTTAGTGAAGTGGTGGAAAAAGAGAACCTGCCCGACTGGAAGACATATGCGCGCTGGCACCTGGTGCATGCATACGCCTCGCATCTTTCCGCGCCATTCTTGCAAGAGAACTTCGCGTTCTACGGCAAGACTCTACAGGGACAACAAGAGCTCAAGCCGCGCTGGAAGCGCTGCACGGAAGATGTAGACGGCTATCTTGGCGAGGCCCTGGGCCAGGCCTATGTCGACAAATATTTCCCTCCTCAGGCCAAGCAAGAGGCTCTCAAGATGGTGAAAGAAATCCAAGCCGCGATGGAACAGGACATCAACGCTCTTTCCTGGATGTCGCCCGCGACCAAACAACAAGCACTGACCAAGCTTCACGACATGGCCAACAAGATCGGCTATCCCGACAAGTGGCGCGACTACAGCAAGCTCGAAATCGTACGGGGCGACGGGCTGGGCAACTTCGACCGCGCGCGGAGATTTGAGTTCAACCGCCAGCTCGCCAAGATCGGCAAACCCGTCGACCGCGGTGAGTGGGACATGACTCCGCCCACAGTGAATGCCTACTACAATCCACAGATGAACGACATTAACTTTCCTGCCGGCGTGCTGCAGCCTCCGGCATTCGATCCCACGTCCGATGCCGCTCCCAACTACGGCGACACGGGAGGCACCATCGGGCACGAACTCACGCACGGATTCGACGACGAAGGCCGGCAGTTTGATGCTCAAGGCAACCTTCGCGACTGGTGGACTCCGGAGGACGAAAAAGAATTCGTGAAGCGTGCCAGCTGCATCTCCGATCAGTATTCGACTTATACGATCGTCGATGACATCAAGATCAACGGCAAGCTGACACTGGGCGAGGACGTCGCCGACTTGGGGGGCCTGCTCTTGGCCTACATGGCCTGGAAAGAAGACACAAAAGGCCTGAAGCTGGAGCCGCAGGAGGATCTGACGCCGGAGCAGCGTTTCTTTGTCGGCTACGGACAGAGCTGGTGCGGCCAGACCCGCGACGAGACCAAGCGCCTCCGCGCCACCGTCGACCCGCACTCTCCGGAGAAATACCGAACCAATGGCGTGGTCTCGAATATGCCGGAGTTTCAGGAAGCCTTCCACTGCAAGGCCGGTGCGCCGATGGTGAATCAGAACCGTTGCCGGGTTTGGTAGAAAGGCGTGGTTACGCCCGAGTCCTGCCATGGCGCAGTCTTGTCACCCTGAGGCGCTGTTGTTTGGTGCCCGCCAGTTGCACAGGTCCTTCGGCGGACAAAAAAGCCCGCCATCAGGATGACAAAGGAAGCCAGGTCGGCCACAACACTAAACTTCGAGACCGATGGACCGCATCAGTTCGAGGCCGTTGCTCTTGGAGACCACGCCGTCGCGCAGCTTGTAGTCGAAGGTTATCTTCCCGTTTTCGAACTCGTCCTGGAAATGGACGTTGTGCAGGTGGCCGTTCGACCCGCCGATGTCGGTGAGCGCCAGGTCATGCGTGCTGACGATCCCGATCGCTCCGCGATTCACCAGCGCGCGAACAATTCCCTCTGCGCCAATGCGGCGATCTTTCGAATTTGTGCCCTGCAGAAGTTCATCCAGTAGAAAAAGCAATGGCGGACCGCCGCCGGCCAGGTCGAAGATCTGGCGCAGCCGCGTGATTTCGGCATAGAAACGGGAACTGCCTTCGCGCAGGGAGTCGTTGATGCGAATGCTGGCGCCCACCTGCAAGGGCGCGAGACGCAGGCGGCGGGCCCGGACGGGAGCACCCGCCATCGCCAGCACGACGTTCATCCCGACGGCGCGCAGCAGCGTGCTCTTACCTGACATGTTAGAGCCGCTGACCAGCAGAACCCGCGTCCCGCCGCTGATGCTCAGGTTGTTGCGAATAAGGACCGCGGCCGAGACCAGAGGATGCCCGAGCTCCTCGCCCTCGAAACACACCGGGCCCTCGTCGAATTCGGGAAACGGGTCCGCGGGATGTTCGAAGCTGTAGGTCGCCAGCGCAAGCAGCGCTTCCATCTCTCCGATGGCGGTGACCCACAGCCGCAGGACCTTCCCGTGAGCCTGACGCCAGCGATCGGCGGCGAATGCCAGCTGCACGGAATACATCAGCGGAGCGTCAATGATCCGTAGAAAAGTGTTATGGCGCGAGTTGATCAGGTCCACCAGCGTCCTGAGTCGTGCAATGGCCTGCGAGCTTGGGACGTCGCTCGATGAAATTTGTTTCTGGAGAGTCTGCAGACGAGGTGCCCGGAACGGGTTCGCTTCCAGTCGCGTCAACACTCCCGAGAGCAAATCCAAGTCGTGAAACGCATGCTCGGTTCCGTGGAGAACCTCTTCCAGCGCAGCCTTCAACCGGTAGGTAAGCACAGCCTCAATCACGACGATGACAACGAGCGGTGTCGCCATCCCCCAATACGCCCACACCGCGACGGCCAAAATAGCCGACGCGGCGAGCCATGGCGCCAGAGCTCGAATCCAGAATGGCTTCATCTGATTGGGAGATTCGGCCCAGGTCAGGAGCGCGTCGGGATGCACTCCTACGCCCACATCTTCGCCGAGTACTGCGAGTTCCTCGCGCAGATCCAACTGGTGGCGCAGTTCGGAAACGGCGGCATGCGGCTCGGGGATACGCTCCAGCGGCGAGGGTGAAAGCAGCCAACTCGCCAGCGTGTCTTCTCCCATACGGGTGCGCGCCGTCGAGAGCAACTGAAACAAGCTGCCTTTGCCGAACAAATCGAGATCGGCGGCGTAGACGTGATGAGGGTCGTCGAAGCGCTCGCCGGTTTCGCCTACGTCGGCCCAACGGTCTTCGATGCGCGCCAGTCCGTTCTTATAAAATGCGGCGGCACGCTCGGCCAGTTCGCGGGCCCGGAGAATTCGCGAATGATAAGCTGCGATGCCCACGAATGCCACAACCGGCGCGGCGATCCACCATGGCGAGAGATAGTGCCCTCGGAACGAGGCCCAGGCCAGGACCACGACGAGAAAGGCCAATAGCAGCCGGACATTTCCTAGGCGGATATGAATTCTTTCATAGTGGGCAACCCGCGACTCGCGGGACTTCAAGCGCTGGGCGTATTCTTGCGAGGGCGACACTGGCTCAAAATGTAGCAGGTGGAGTCAGCGCGAGGAAGCACTCTATCGGGGCGGAAGTGGTGAGTCGGCTCTTTGGAAAGGCGTCATCTCGAACTCGGCGCAATTCAGCCGAGCAGATCCTTCCCCTCGTCTCAAAAAAACGGCTCCGCTCAGGATGACTTCCCTACCACCTAGTCGTCGGTTGGCGGTGTTTCGCCAAAACAGAATCGCATTAGCAATTTGGTTCTCGCGCTGAGGGAAAAGACTCGAAGGAGGGAGCGGTTGCGCGTGCTACTGCAGATCAGCTTTGTCGGGGTTGTAGTAGAAACGAAAGCGAAGAGCGAGATACGGTCCGGTGAAATCGCCGGGCAGCGGAGGGAAAGGATTGGAGGCAGTAATGCCGCCCCAAGCTGCACGATCGAGCGCGGTGTCCCCTGAGGTGTCGACCAAACGCATGTCCGCGACCTTGCCATCCTTGGTGATGGCAAACTCAATCGCGAGCTTCCCTTTCTTCATCTCGGCCGATTCGGGAATCAGGCGATACCAGTTGTCTTTCACATCCTGCAGAATGCGCTGCAAGTACGGGCCAAAATCCACGCCCTGGGTATCGCTCAGAATATCGAGCGCCCCAAGTTGACGGCCATGTGCTCCAGTCCCCAGGCCGAAGTCGCCCTCCTGTCCCCCACCGCCGGCAGCGCGATTGGCCGCCGCCCCCTGCATGGCTTGCTGGATGGCGGAGCCGGCGCTCATCGATCCTGCATACTTGCTGAACGTATTGTTGTCCTTGGGGCGCGCCGGCATTTGCAGTTGCGCCGTCTGATTGTTGTCGAACTGAGGACGAGGCGCAGCCGGCTGTCCTTGCTGCTGGGACGGGGGCTGGTTCTGCGCCATGGTCTGCGGTGCGGCGGGCTGGGGCGCGCGCGGCCCGGTCATTGCGGGCGCGCCCGGCGGCGGCGTCGCCAGAATCTTCCGCAATTCCTTGGGATCCAACTCCGGACGTCGCGAAGTCGCGATGCGGTCCTTATCGGAAATGATGTTGGTGTTGGGCTTGCGCGGCGGCTTCTGCAGGTCCGGCGGCAACGCCAGGAAGGTGACGTTTTTGTCCTTGTTTGCGTCCAACGAAACCACAACGGCCCGGTGCCAGGGAATGTATTTCTCGATCAGGTTCAAGTTCCACAGCACGATGAAGATGAGCAGGTGAACGATGATGGAGATCCACGCTGCCTCCCTCCGGCGGGACCGGGTCAGGTCGTCCTGCAATTGGATCAGCAGGTGCGGCACGCGCGCATCAAGGTCGCGATACGCTGTTTCCCAATCTTCCCGGTCGTAAAGGCCGAGCTGCTCCGGGTGCGGTTTTTCGGGCGGCGGGGCTACCGGATCCTGGAATGGAATCTGCGTAATCGGCATGCGCTAGGCTTAACTGTATTAACCCTTGGCCATTAGACACGAATGGTACTCACCGCGTTGCATTCTGCCTTGCTGAAGAAATGCAACGGGCGCGGCCCGCTACGACCAAGCTCCTTTCATTTTCGCATCTTTCCAGGCATTCTGCTCACTTGGAATGCAGCTGCGAGTTACTTCTGTAAACATATGTAAATGTGAAATTTAGGGGAATCAATTCTTGACTTTCGCCATGCCCGCGAGGTCCAGTTTTTTTTCATGATCGCCGATGGCGGAGACGATCTGAAGCGCCAAGGCCAGCGCCCGGTGACCATCTTCCAAGGGAACAACTGGCGTCGATCGTTCCCGCACGGCGTGGAGGAAGGACTTAAGCTCCGCATGCAGTGGTTCTTCGGATGCCACCGGGGGTTTGGCAACGCCGATCTGAGGATTCACCGAGGGCGTGCCAGTGGCGCCTCCCTGCCCGACGGTGAAGACCAGCACCTCCTGCCGTCCGTAGTCGAGCGACACATATTGCCGCGGCTGGAACAAGCGCAGCTTGCGCACGCGCTCGGTGGAAACACGGCTGGCGGTGAAGTTCGCAATGCAGCCCGATTCCAGTTCCAGCCTGACGTTTGCAATATCCACCTTTCCGGACAGAATCGGCAAGCCTACGGCGCGAACTTCCTTCACTGCCGAGTTGGCAAACGCCAGCACAATATCGAGGTCGTGGATCATCAGGTCCAGAACAACATCGACATCGAGCGACCGCGGAGTGAACACGCTGAGCCGATGGACTTCGAAAAACATGGGCTGCGTCAGGATGGGGAGCGTGGCCCGCACAGCGGGATTGAAGCGCTCGAGATGTCCCACCTGGGCAATTCGTTTGTGCGCGCTCGCCAGCCCGACCAACTCCTCCGCCTCGGCGAGCGTGGCCGCCAGCGGCTTTTCGATGAGCACGTCGACACCGGCTTTCAGCAGATCGCGGGCCACCGCCAGATGATCCACCGTGGGAGCCGCTACGGACGCCGCTTGCACTTCGCTGCGCGTGGTCAGCATCTGCTCCACGGAACCAAACGCCTTACAGCCAAACTCGCGCGCCACGGTGTCAGCGCGGTTCACATCGGGATCCACTATCCCCAGCAGGCGGACGGCCTCCCCCTGGTGTTCCAGTTCCTTGTAGACTCGTGCGTGATTGCGCCCAAAAACGCCCACGCCCACGACGGCGACAGAGATCGGATCTTGAACTGGCAGCAGAAATTCTCGATGGCCGGTTGCCGGAAACAAATTGTAAACGTAATCCGGCCAAAGAGCATCTGCATCAACGAGGTTCGAGAGCTCAAGCCTTCCGAAAGCTTCCGATCACAGGACAGTTGTGTCTGGCCGTTCACTCAACCGCAGAAAGGATGGCTCCGGCCCATGAGGACGATCGCGTTACTGACGATCTCAAACATATTCATGACGTTCGCCTGGTATGGACACTTGAAGTATCGCGAGGTGCCGCTCTATAAAGTGGTGTTTGTCAGCTGGCTGATCGCCTTTTTTGAATACTGCTTTCAAGTGCCGGCGAACCGCATCGGATCGTACGAGTTCGCCGCGGCACAACTCAAGACCATCCAGGAAGTGATTACGCTGACCGTGTTCGCGGCGTTTTCCGTTCTTTACCTGAGGGAACCGCTGCGCTGGAACTACGTGGCAGGATTCGCGCTGATTGTCGCGGCCGTCGCTGTGATCTTCAAGAAATGGTGAGGCCGGAAATGGGGACCGCCGATATCGGGACCGGTCTCATCAATGCATTTGGGAAGCGGCTCGAGCACTGCCACTTCTGCCGTCCCTGGCGGGACTTGCTCCTTCCTTCTGGTCCTACCCCGGACTTACGTCCGGGGCTAAATTATTCCGCCGCTCCGCGGCTCGATTCTTGGAAGGTTTTGGCCCGCCGTCTCCTCGGAATGAAGTTCTCACGCATTCTCTTCACCTCCCGAAGGACCTTACCTTCTGTCCGTGAACACTGTCCAACTTACCTTCGCGAGCGCGCCTGTGCCTTCTTCAAGATGGCAATTTGCCCGGCATGATAAAGCTCATGCTGCGCGATTCCGTGGAGCATGTGATAGAAATCGTACCGCTTCCCGGGAACAATCTCATGGAGGCGCTTGTCAGAAAGACTTGCTACCGTGCTCACCAAAGAATCGTGGGTCTGTTTTGTCCGCGCCAGCGCTTTGCGCCATTCGGCCTCCGCCGGCCTGGGGGCTGGTGGAAAGTTCTTATCACCTTTGAGTTGGCACTTGTGGCCGTCAAGTCGGCGTGATCCTGCGCCGTCCCAGGCCGCGATGTGCAATACAAGCTCCCAAATACTGTGAACGTTCGGCACGGGATGAGCCGCCGCGGTTGCCGCATCGACATCTTCAAGAAGTTCAAGCAGGGCAGGCCCGTGCCACGCGCCGCCCTGGAAGGCGCGGCGCAGTTGATCGGCAATGCGTTCAGCTTCGGACGTTGATTGCAACTTTTTTGCAGGCATGACTTCTACTCTCCCTCAGCCACGATTGCGACGCCGGCAGCATCCGCCGCGTCGATAATCTTGATGCCATCGAGAAGCAGGCATCGGCCCGCATCCACGGCAAGGCACGTGGCGCCAGCCGCTGCCATCACTTCGATGGTTCTGACGCCAACGACCGGCACATCGAACCGCATATCCTGATTCGGCTTGGCGATCTTCACCACGGTCAGGACGCGGCTCAGGGTGGAAGCATCCCCACCGAGTGACCGCATGATCTGTCCCGCACGCGCGATGGTGGCGTCCGTGCCCTCCATGGCTTCGACCGCGACGCACGCCGATTCGGCAATGACGACCGTCTGGCCGATGTCATGCTCGGCGAGCTGCCGGGCTACGGCGCGTCCGTAGTCGATGTTCTTGCGCTCCTGCTCAGTGGGCTCGCGTTTCGTCAGCACGCCGGGCTTCGCCAGCAGTGGTTCGAGCAGCCAGGTCGATTTCTCCAGCGTGATCCCCTCATCCGCGAGAACTTTGGCCACTGCTCCGAGCAGCGAATCGGTATTCCGCGTGGTGAGCGAGAGCACAAGCTTGGCCAGTCGCCAGTCCGGCCGGATGCTGGAAAAAATCTGCTTGTGCCTTACCTGCCCAGCCATGATCGCGCGCCGCACGCCTTCGCGCTGAAAAGTCTCGATAAGCCGGGAAAGTTCGCCCAGCGAAAGCCAGTGAACCGCAGCCGCCCCTTGCGATTCGATCTCCGGGAAGGCTTCTTCTTTGATCGCGGCAACCACGACCTCATATCCCTGCGCGCATGCCGCGTCCAGCACCAGAAAAGGAAACTTGCCGTTGCCGGCGATCAGGCCGAGCTTTTCCTTGGCAGACGCCATTAGCTGGAAACTCGAAACAGGCGGGAAAGCGGCCCGCCGCCTGCGGTCACGGCCAGAGGTTTCAAGATCTCAAACCGGCTGTCGAGCACTCTATCGTGCTTGCATCCCACAATCGCTTGGGAGAGTTCGAGCCGGACGTCAAATACGTAATCCGGTTCGCGATCGCCTTCGTCTTCCCGTTGCTCCGCTGCTAGCAAACGCTCTTTGGCAGCGAAGTACTGCCCCGGAAGTGAGCCATGTTCCTCGAGATGTCGGCTGGATCCTGCTGCGTGCGAAACTCTCCAGATGACATTTCCGCTCGTCCACGCCTCCGCGGAGGTAAACCTCGCGTGCTCTTCGATTGCGGTCGCGACAACGTCGGCTGCCGCCGACACCCGCTGAAGAGAGCGCTCGCGGACGAACTTGTGCCCGTACTCGTTGATGACCACGCCATACCATCGGTTGTCGAGACGCACACCCGAGAACATGCTTTCGGGCACCTCCTCGAATTTCCCGGACGGCGAAAGACCCAACAACTCCGCCGCTTGTGCGTCGGTCTTGCCCCGAAATGCGATCCAGGAAGTCGCGTAGCCCATGGCCTGAGTTCGCTCTGCCTTCCACACTACTTAATAATTCCGCGTTCAGCAGCCTCAATAAACCGAATCAGCATGTCCACATCCTTGCCCTGATCCGCTTCCGCCTTCAGTTTTTCCAGCGCCTGAGAGGTGTTCATCTTCGAGGCCAGCAGAACCTTGTAGGCATGGTGAATCTTCGCGATCCGCTCCTTCGAGAATCCGCGGCGTTCCAGGCCCACCTTGTTCATGCCGTAGGCGTGCGTGTCACGCGCTGCCGAGGTCATGGAAAACGGAAGCACATCCTGCGTAATCGTAGTGCCTCCACCGATGTAGGAGTGCGCGCCGATGCGCACAAACTGATGCACGGGGCAGAGCGCCCCCACCACCGCCCATTCTTCGACCGTCACGTGACCGCCGAGCGTCGCGCCGTTGACCAGCATGGCATGATCCTCGATCACGCAATCGTGTCCGATATGCGTGTAAGCCATGATGAGCAGATGGCTGCCGACTTTGGTGAGTCCGCCGCCCTTGACCGTTCCGCGATTGATGGTGACGGACTCGCGAATCTCGTTGTGGTCGCCGATTTCCAGCCGCGTCGCTTCGCCTTTGTAGGTGACATCCTGGGGCGCCATGCCAATCGCGCAGAAAGGAAAGAAAGCGTTGTCGTCCCCGATTTTCGTCGGACCTTCGATCGCGACGTGCGCAATCAGCCGGCAGCCCTCGCCCAACTCGACGTCCGGACCGACAACGCAATAGGGGCCGACTTGGCACGAATCCGGAACCTTCGCTCCCGGATCGATGATGGCCGTGGGGTGCACGTTCATCGGAGATGGAATCCCGGATTCGCAAGCGCAAGCGACACGCTGCTATCCCGCACCGTTGCCCTCGTCGCTGCTTGATCCCCGACCGCGAGCGCTGTCGATGAGTTGGCAGGATACACCCGCTTCGGCCACGCGTTTTTCGCCCACGTAGGCATAGCCCTGCATCTTGGCGGCGACCATGCCCGGCACCGCCCGCCAGCCCTTGACTTCCACCTCCAGGCGCAACTGGTCGCCCGGGCTCACCGGCCGCCGGAAGCGGGCGCGCTCAATCCCGGTAAAGACCATAATCTTGTTGCTCCGGTCCTCCACCTCGGTCAGCAGCAGTGCACCGCCAGCCTGCGCGATGGCCTCGACAATAAGTACGCCCGGCATGATCGGCAGGCCGGGAAAGTGTCCGGCGAAGAATGGTTCGTTGATGGTGACATTCTTGACGGCGACGATGCGCTCTTTGCGCTTCAGCTCGAGCACGCGGTCAATCAGCAAAAAGGGATACCGGTGCGGCAGGATTTTCAGGATGTCGTGGATGTCGAGCACGGTTTTCTCCCCGGGAGGCGAAGGCTCCGTCACGGCCTGGGTGCTCTCACTCATATTCGTCTTAAATGGCTTGAAGATTATACTGTACGGCTTGCGTCCCGAGGCTGGAGAGCGACGCCTGTGGGCCATGGATACGGCACGGAGACGAGGACAAATGCCAGCGAAAAAGAAAGCGTGGCCAACCAAGAACCAGTCCGACAACCTCTGGCGGGAGCGGCTTCGCTACCTCGAGGCTGGCCAGGAACCGTGTGTACAAACCATTCGCGAACTGGTCGAGATTGAATCTCCCAGCGACAACAAGGCGGCGGCGGACCGCATGGGCGAAGTCCTGGCCCGGAAGTTCACTGCCCTCGGCGGATGCGCGCACGTCCATCCCGCCAGCGACTTCGGCAACAACCTGCAGGTCGATTTCGCTGGCAGCAATGACATGAAGCCCGTTTTGTTGCTCGGCCACTTCGACACGGTCTACCCGCTGGGCACGCTTGCCACCATGCCCTGTCACGTCGCCGACGGGCGCATGAGCGGGCCCGGCGTGCTTGATATGAAATCGGGTATCGCGCTGATGCTGTCTGCCATCGAGGCCCTTCAAGCCTGGCATGGTGAACTGCCACGGCCAGTCACAGTTTTTCTGGTTTCGGATGAGGAGGTCGGCAGCTATTCGTCTCGCCGAATTACCGAGTCCCTGGCCAGGGAATCCGCTGCCGTGCTGGTGCTCGAACCGGCCGGCCCCCGCGGAGCCGTGAAGACCGCCCGCAAAGGAGTGGGCGAATACACGCTCGAGGTCCAGGGCGTGGCCTCGCACGCCGGGCTCGATCCCGGCAAGGGACACAGCGCCATCCTCGAACTCGCGAGGCAAATCCCCGTACTGTGGAAGCTCAATGACTTCGAGCAAGGAGTCTCGGTGAACCCCGGCGTGATCCGCGGTGGCACGCGCACCAACGTGATCGCGGCCGAGGCTACGGTAGAAATCGACGTGCGCATCAAAAGGGCGAAGCAAGCGGCCGCTCTCGATCGCAAAATCCGCGCCCTGAAACCCTTCGACCGACACTGCAAGCTCAGCCTCGAGGGTGGCATCAACCGCATGCCCATGGAGCGCAACGCCGGCGTGGCCGCGCTCTACAAGAAAGCGAAGGCGGTCGCGTGCCAGATGGATTGGAAGCTCGAAGAAGCAGCAGTCGGCGGAGGCTCCGATGGAAACTTCACCGCTGGCATAGGTGTCCCTACCCTCGATGGCATGGGTGGCGTGGGTACCGGTGCGCACGCACTCCACGAACATATCGTGATCTCTGAGCTGCCCCGTCGTGCCCTGCTTCTGGCGGGAATGATCGAGACCATCTGAGGCTTTACGGGTTGGCAGTAAAGACCAGGAAGTAATCCATTTTGTCGCCCTTTACGAAGTCGTATTGTTGCAACAGGCTGTAACCTGCCTCCTTCGCCTCCTTGACCACGACGTCACGGCTGACTCCGTGGTCTTCTCCGTTTCCGTTGCGATCAATGACCCCAATTTTCGCGCCCGGGCGCAACGCCGTGCGCAGGTTTTCGAACAACACGACGGGTTGGGCAACCTCGTGGTAGGTCTTCAACAGCAGCACCGCATCGATGGAATGAACAGGCAGAAGTGGGTCGTCGGGCTTGCTCAGAATCGCTTTCACGTTCTGCAACTGCTCTTTCTGCGCCCGTTCGCCGATGTAGCGGACCGCCTCGGGATTGATGTCAACCGCATAAACGATGCCACCCGCACCCACGCGCTTCGCGGCCCGAACCGTGAACCATCCCGAGCCGGCGCCAATATCGGCGACGGCCTTCCCTTGAGTAATGCTTAGAATCTCCATCACGCGGTTGATCTGCAGCCGATCCTCGCGGCCCGGAGCTTCGAAAATGGAGAGATCGCCAGTGTATGGTTCGCTGGTTTTTCGCTGCCCTTCCGAGGTAGCCGGCGCCTGCGGCTCACGTTGTGCGTAAAGTGGAGCGATGTTCGAGGTAAGAAACAGCAGCGTGATCAGGAAAGAACGGGTTGTTCGCATAAAGACAGCTTCTCCGAGCCGCGCCCAGCAAGAATAGACTCCGTCGGTTCTCCGCCGTGAGCAGTCGCCGCAGCAGAGACGAAGACGGCTCGCTGCAAATCCCTCTGTTTTGACTCGCCGACAGGGGTAGCCTAGAATTTTAATAGGCTCCTCTGACACGTGTAGGTTGGATGCGGTCGGACCGGCCTATGGAGGCTTTATGGGCGAGGGACTATTTCAGCCGTTCCACATTCTGTTAATCGTTGCCATCGCCCTGCTTCTGTTCGGCCCGGCCAAGTTCGCCTCGCTGGGCAAGGGCCTGGGCGAGGGCATACGCAATTTCAAGTCGGCGATTAAGGAAGGCAGCGAGGAGAAGAAAGAGGAAAAGACGGAAGAGAAGAAATCCTAGCGGCCCTCTCGCTTTGCGCCGTGAAGAGTCCGGGTCTCAAAGCCTGGATCTGTTTATAGTTTTTTCTCCCGCAACATGCGATACACGAGGGCCACCGGCAGTCCAACGACGTTACTGTAATCGCCTTCGATGCGCGGAATCCAGCGGGAAGCGATTCCTTGGATCGCATACGCTCCCGCCTTGTCCATCGGTTCGCGGGTTAGGACGTAGGCGCGAATCTCGCCGTCGGAGACTTCGCACATCGTCACCAGCGTGGTCTCCGAGGCGGTTCTGGCGATCTGGCCAGCAGCAGTGGGTTCGACGAAGCACACGCCCGTAATCACTTGGTGTACGCGGCCGGAGAGCAGGCGCAACATCCGAACTGCGTCGTCTCGGTCGATGGGCTTGCCGAGGATGGTCTCATCCACTACGACGATCGTGTCCGCCCCCAGGATCATGTCATCCGGACGCGTCCGCGACACAGCCAGCGCCTTCTCCCGAGCCAGCCGCTCGGCGCACTCGCGCGCCGATTCGCTCGCCAGCGGCGTCTCATCCACGTCCGCTGGCTGAACTGTGAACGAAATGCCAGCGGCGCGGAGCAGTTCCTGACGTCGCGGCGAAGCGGAGGCGAGGACCAGCATGCCAGGTCTGATTCTATCGGAAGTTCTGCCGCATCATGAACGGATCAGCTCAATCCGATTTCCAAACGGATCAAAGACGTGGCAACGACGTACTGCCGGAATCGTGTCGTCGGTTTTGACTTCCACGCCCGCTGCGCGCAGACGGGCGACAAGTGCATCGTAATCGCTGCAACGCAAGGCAGGGTGCGCTTTCCGGGCAGCGCGAAAGTCGGGTTCAACGCCGAGGTGGAGCTGTACAGTACCGCTTCGAAACCAGCATCCGCCGCGCTTTGCCAATTCCGGCGGTTTCGGCACTTCCATCATTCCAAGGACCGAGCAATAAAACGAGCGCGCAGTGTCTTCTCCTCCAACTGGCATGGCGAGTTGCACGTGATCGATATCAGTGAAGGGGCCGGAGGCCACGACGGGATCCTTTCTTTTCCGCTGGCTGGTCTCAGATTCGGAGCTATTACCGGCTTCCCACCATTCCGCGCACGGACTCAATCAGCTTCGCCGAGTCGTAGCCGATCCCATCCCTAAACACGGTTTCCACATTCTCGATGTCTTCGATCTTCTTCGATGGATCGCCCTTGATCACCACCAGATCCGCCTGCTTGCCCGCAGCGATTGTGCCTATGCGGTCGAGTTCTCCCAGGTATTGTGCGCCGTTTGCGGTTGCGATGTGGATTGCCTCTAGCGGTGTGAATCCCGCTTCGACCAGCAGTTCGACTTCCCGCTGATCACCGAAGCCCGCCAGATCGCCACCCATGCCGGTCGGATCCTCACCGGCTAGCAGCAATCCCCCCGCTTGAACAAAGGCGCGCTCGAATTCCTTTTCCTGTTCGAACGAGCGTCCCCATGGAGAGGCTCGCAGTGCACCCGTCTTGGGATCGTGCATCGGTAAGTCCGACTGCACCCGTCTTTCCAGGAATTGGGCCCGTGCCTCCTCGGACATCGCATCCAAGACTCGCGGCTGCAGCGGCGTCTTCCCGGGCACGAAAAGCTCAAAGACGGGCAGGGTTGAGGTCACCGCCACGTGATGTGAAACCAAGTCGTGAATCATTTCCTGGATGGGCGTATCGCTGACCCGCATCTTCGCCAATTCGTCAGCCACCGCGACCATGGAAGCCCGTGCGCTGACCGGACACTGGTCAGGCTTTTTGCCAGAAAAGAATTCGGTATCCACTGCAATGCCGTGTTCGAGATCATCAATACCAAGCGCAGCAGCCTCTCGGAAGCCGATCGAGCACAGATGCCCGGTCACTTTCATTCCGCGCTGGTGCGCGGCGTCAATCGCTGCTTTGAGCACGGCACGTGAGATGAAGTTGTAGGCCTTGAAATTGTCTACCCCGCGGTCGGCCCAAAAGTTAACCGTCGCCACCGCCTCTTCGGGGGTCTTCAATTCCGTCATCTGCAGAGCCCAGGTCCCAGGTCCCTCAAGATAAGGTCCAGTAACGTGAATGTGCGGGCCCGGAACCTGGCCGCGTTCGATCTGCTTCTTCAGGGCCAGGTCCATATAAGGCTCGACGCTGCCGGTGGTGCGGATGGTCGTGACGCCGCTGGCCAGGTACAAGCGCGGGAAGCTGATCGCCATCTCGTGGAAAATGGCGCTGCCGGCCGGATAGAACATGTGATCGTGCATCCCTACAAGCCCGGGAATTACGCTGTAGCCATCGAGATCGATAACCTGCGCATCTTTGGGCACACTTTGCGTAGCCGCGTCTCCCACCGTTTCAATCTTTCCCTTGCTGAGGACGATCGTCTGATCCTCGCGCGCCGGAGCAGTCGTGCCCTCGATCACCCGAACGTGAGTCAACGCAACCACCGGTGCATCAACCTTAACGAACGGTTTCACCTGCGGCGACAGCGCCTGCGCGCTACTCCAGTCTGCAGCGAGCGCCAAGAGTCCGATGACCAGAAGCCTCGGCATGGATGGCATGGATTTCCCTCCTTGAACTTTCCGCAGGATTGTATCTGAGGCGCGAGGACCGTGCTTGCTCTCACCCTCAGCAGGGTCGCTCCAGGCTGCTCCTCCGGACTCAGGCGGCTCGACTGCCTGTTAGAATCGAAGATTAGCCCATCAGTCATGGACGCCGCCTACATCCGCAACTTCGCGATCATCGCGCACATCGACCACGGCAAATCCACGCTGGCCGACCGCCTGCTGGAACTGACCGGATCGCTTACCGCGCGCGAGATGCAGGCCCAGGTGCTCGACTCCATGGACTTGGAACGAGAGCGCGGCATCACCATCAAGGCGCATGCTGTCCGCATGATGTACACCGCGCACGACGGCCAGACCTACCAGCTCAATTTGATCGACACACCGGGACACGTGGATTTTTCCTACGAGGTTTCCCGGTCACTGGCATCGTGCGAAGGCGCGCTGCTCGTCGTCGACGCCTCGCAGGGGGTCGAGGCACAAACTCTGGCCAATTCGTATCTCGCCATCAATCACGGCCTCGAAATCATTCCCGTCATCAACAAGATCGACTTGCAAAGCGCCGACATCCCGCGCACCAAGGAAATGATCGAAGGAGCGGTTGGCCTTGACGCTTCCGACGCCGTGCTCATCAGTGCCAAGACCGGGCAGGGAGTTCCGGACGTGCTGGAAGCGATCGTCAAGCGCGTTCCCCCACCGAAGGGCTCGCCCGACAACCGGCTCCAGGCGCTGGTTTTCGACTCCTGGTTCGACGCCTACCGCGGCGTCATCGTCCTGACCCGCGTGGTTCAAGGCACGTTGCGCAAGGGCCAGAGAATCCGTCTCTGGTGGAACGGAACAACTTTCGACGCTGAAACTCTCGGCGTGCTCACGCCCAAGCCGGTGGAGATCGATCAGTTGCAGGCGGGCGAAGTTGGCTTCCTGATCGCCAACATCAAGAATGTTGCCGACACCAAAATCGGCGACACAATCACCGACGACACCAATCCTGCGATCGAGGCTTTGCCCGGCTTTGAAGAAATCAAGCCGATGGTCTTCGCCGGACTTTACACGGTCGACGCTCACGAGCACACGCAGCTGCGCGAAGCGCTCGAAAAGCTCCGGCTCAACGATTCCTCGTTTTTCTTCGAGCCGGAGAGTTCCGTGGCGCTCGGTTTTGGCTTCCGTTGCGGCTTTTTGGGATTGCTCCACATGGAGATCATCCAGGAGCGGCTCGAACGCGAGTTCAATCTCGACCTGATTACGACCGCGCCCGGCGTGCGCTACAAGATCACCAAGACCGACGGCGAAATGATCGAGATCGACAATCCTTCGCGCTGGCTCGATCCGAGCGAGATCGAGAAGGTCGAGGAGCCGGTGATCCTGGCCACGATTCTTACCAACGAAGAATATGTCGGCGGCATTCTCGCGCTGGTAGAAGAAAAGCGCGGCAAGCAGAAGACCTTCGAGTACGTCAGTTCCTCCCGCGTCATGCTGCATTACGAATTGCCGCTGAACGAGATCGTGCTCGATTTTTACGACCGACTCAAGTCCGTATCCCGGGGCTACGCTTCGCTCGACTATCACCTGGCCGGCTACTGGGAATCGCCCATGGTGAAACTCGATATCCTGGTAGCAGGCGAACCGGTCGACGCGCTCTCCATCATCGTCCATCGCGACTTCGCCTACGAGCGAGGCAAGGCTCTGGTTTCCAAGATGAGGGAGCTCATTCCCCGCCAGATGTTCGAGGTCCCCATACAGGCCTCGATCGGGGCCAAGATCATCGCCCGCGAGACCGTCCACGCCATCCGCAAGAACGTTCTTGCAAAGTGCTACGGCGGAGACATTACCCGCAAACGCAAGCTCCTTGAAAAGCAGAAGGAGGGCAAAAAGCGCATGAAGCGCATAGGACGCGTCGACATCCCCCAGGAGGCGTTTCTGGCGGTGCTGAAGGTTGGCGAAGGCAGCAACAACTAGGCGGCTACCTGTTCCAATACCGCGGCAACATCGAGAAAACCGATAGCTACGACCTGACTTTCTAACTGCCTGAGTTCAAAAAAGACTGCGGAAAACCGGCTAGAACGGCCCGGAATCGAAAGGGCCAGTACCTCAAAATGTGCAAATCTCAAAACAGGAAGCGCGGCCGGCTTTGCGGAGAACGGATCATGTTAATCCCCGGTGAATTACATAACTGGTTACCATTCATTGAGTTAAGAACCGATGGATGAGGCAATGAAACCGACCGGGCGGTCATTTGCGGACAGAAATTCTGAACCCGGTTTTCAATTCCACAAGCTTTTCCACAGGATGGCGGTCGCAATTCTGTCTTGTCCGCACCGATCGGCATCAGTGTAGCTAAATGCACCAATCTACAGTGTTTGCTGTAGCGCAAACACTCAGTCTTCCGAGTCCAGACCGCCCTCGACCATGGTCTCAAACCGGGTGCAATGCTTGAGGAATGCCATTCGTACCTTGCCGATGGGACCATTCCGCTGCTTGGCAATGATGATTTCGGCCCTTCCCTGCAGCTCCGGATCGTCCTGGCGGTAGACTTCCTCGCGGAAGATGAACATGACCAGGTCGGCGTCCTGCTCGATCGACCCCGACTCACGCAAGTCGGCGAGCTGCGGACGATGATCTCCGCCGCGGCTCTCCGGCGCGCGGCTCAGCTGCGAGAGTGCAATCACCGGCACGCTGAGCTCTTTGGCCAACGCCTTGAGCCCGCGCGAAATCGCGGAAACTTCCTGGGTCCGATTCTCGAAGCGCTTGCCCCCGCCCGACATCAGCTGCAGGTAGTCGACGATGATCAGGTCCAACTTGCCCTGCGCCTGCTTCAATCGCCGCGCCTTGGCCCGCATCTCGCTGAGGGATATGCCGGGGGTATCGTCGATGTAAATAGGCGCATGCGCCAGTTGCTCCATGGCGTGTGACAATTTCTTGGTATCCTCCTGCCACAGCGAACCGGTGCGTAGTCTTTGGGCGTCTACTCTCGCCTGAGAACTCAGTAAGCGAAGGATCAGAGCTTCGCGTGACATTTCCAGCGAGAAAACTCCAACTACCTGCTGATCCTCAATCGCTGCATTCTCCGCAATATTCATCACAAAGGCCGTCTTGCCCATCGATGGCCTGGCCGCAATGATAACCAAATCCGAACGTTGCAAGCCGGTTGTCATCTCGTCCAGATGTTCATAATGAGTCTCCAGCCCGGTAATGCGTTTACCGCGTTGCATCAAAGCATCGAGCGTTCCATACGATTCGGTAAATATCTCCTTGAACTGCAGGAAGCCGCGCCCTATGCGTTTTTCCGAGAGCTGGAAGATGGCGGCTTCGGCGTCGCTGAGAACATCTTCCGCCGCGTCCGATTGATCACTGGCCCGCGCGATCGCCGTGTTGGCCGCTGAAATGAGCCCGCGCAACAGTGCCTTGTCGCGCACAATCTTGACGTAGTCCTGGATGCTGGGACGCTCGGGAAGGCCGAAAGTCAGGCTTGCAACATAGCCGACATCGCCTACTGCCTGCAGATCCCGGTGCCGTTCGAGCTCCTCGACCAGCGTGATCATGTCGATCGGCCGCGATGACTCTGCTAGATCGACCATACGCTGGTAAATGCGCCGGTGAGAGTCCAGCATGAAGTCTTCGACTCGCAGGTGCTCGGCCGCCTCGTTGTAAAGGAAGTTGTCCTGAAGGATCGCTCCTAAAATGGAACGTTCGACCTCTGTGCTCGCCGGAAGAACGCCGATTGGGTAGTCAACGGTAGCCATTTTATCTATCGCCCCCGCTTCGCAAGCTCTTCATCCAGGTGCCGCCTCAGTTCTGCCTTTCTCTGGGGCGTCAACTCTGGAAGAGGCGAGGCGCCGGGTGCGGCCTTTGAACCGTCCATGCTCTTCGCCGCCCTAAGGGTGCCGAGACTAGATACTGGCTGCGCCTCTGGGATCTTCGAATGGCTGCGATCCTGAGCTGGTAACTCCTTTTGTTCCGGCATCATGAGCAGCTTCCCAACGTCCGTAACCAACTCCACCGCCGTCCACGCCATGTATTCCTCGAAAAATCGCTTTTGCTGAAACGGTTGATCTTCCTCTGTCATGCGCTTGTATTGGATCCACCCGCCAGTGCGCCGCACAACATCGAGCATCCGCTGCGGGAGTTGCGGGTATCGCGCGCGATGCTCCGGTTTGCCAGTCAACTGGTCGGGGGGCCCCCAGGCCCCATGCGTCCCGTGCTCTGGGCCATAGTGCCCCTCGGCATCACACCCGACGTATTTCGTGACGAACTGAATCACCGTATCCCACGCCGCGCGCGCTTCAGCCTCCACCGCCGGAACTTCGTAGCCGGGAATGCGCTGCATGATGTCGGGTAGTCGCACCGGGAACCGGCATTGCTCAACGCAGAGATTCAACGCCGCAGTGACCTGGGCCAGCGTGATGCTCTTCGTGAGAAAGTACGCAGCCATCTTCCCGAGGGTGCCGAGTTCGTCCGGCTTGTGGCCGACCATGTCGTAAAACCCGTTCAGTGTTCTGACGATGGCCTCTGCCTCACTCGATGCGCGAGCGGAGGATGTCGAGTTCTTGTTGGAGTCGTTCTTGGCTGCCTTGCTTGTGCTTTCCACTGCCATTGCGGGTCCTCCATTTGACACCTTCGAAGTAAAATCTGTCGATCGTTATGCCCCGGCGCATATCGTCTAGTGCGGAATTGGTGATAAGTACCGCCACCTCTTCGACAGAAAGTCCGGTGTATGCCACCTCTGCCGGAATCGCGGCCGCTACCGTGGAAATGAGGCTTCTGGTAGCCGGGAGATGAAGTTCCTGCACGATCTGTTCGGCCGATGTTTGGGCTAGGAACCCCTCGAGAAATTTATCGGCCTCTACGCCTCTGCGATAAGCTTGATGGGCAGCAGTCGCAATCTCGTTCACTATTCCATCCATCGATAATCTCGTTCGCCTTAGTTGCATCTGAATAGCAGCTGTCGCCGCGTTGATAAACGTATGCGGAAGTCTTAGAGCTTTCACGATGCACAGGGCGGCTTGATTTAATTCGGGTTTGTCTTGTTCCTTAGTTTTGTTTAATAAGTTTTGTTCTTCCTTATAGGGGGCGTCAGAGGTGTCGTTGGGTAGCGCCGCGGATGTCGCCACCTGCGACCCAGATGTCGCGTGCCGCGACGTTGCTGTCGCCCAGGCGTCAGGTATGTCGCTTTCGGAAAGAGCCTCTTCTTCGCCCAACTTGTCGAAAAGAGGAGCACTGGCCGTCTTTGCTCGCGGTGGGACCGGCTCGATGTAATACGTTGTCATCGTAGAGGTGCGCACAATCCGAATCAGCTTGAGGTCCTCCAACGTTCTTAGCGAGCGCTGCACGGTTCGCTGAGATACGTCAAGGAGCTCGGCTACCTTCGCGGTCCCTACGTATGTCGATTTGGTGCCACAGTTCATGTAGCGCTCGAGAACGTGGTATACCGCTACGCCCACGAGCCCAGCCTCCTTGGCATAATGATCAATAAAGCTATTGTCTGTGATGTAGAAATTTTCTCGTCGCCCGCTGCGGACACGCTCTCTAGTTATCATCTGGACCCGACATCTCCTAGAAAATTGGACCGATCATACGGCGGATTAAATTGCGAACGAATGCTCATTTTCGATCAGCCGTTTCAAATGCTGTGTAAAACAGAAAAAAGTTGTGGGCGGAAGCGGGAAACCGGGCCGCTCGAATAGCTCCAGGGAAGACTCTCGGACGCACGCACGCCCGGTTACCTGACTACCGGCTAAGTTGTCGTACAGAATCGCACCAGAATCGAGCGCTCCCCCCTCTCCGTTTGCGGGAAGACCGCTGATGGTGTAGTCGAAAGCTGCCATTTTGCGCTTTCAATCCCTAGCCTGCCCCAATTATGCAACAGACGAAGAAAAAACGAAACGCGCTTAATTTCAATTATTGGAAGGGCGATTGTGATATCAAATGCAGATAATAGTCTGCCTCTTAGCGAAGAGATGACGAAGAAACCCGCGTTCTCTGTGTACAAGCTAAGAATTTGCTGTGGAAGGCGTTCGAAAACGAGGACATTTTCAGACAAAGGACATTCCGGAGACCCGCATGAGAATCAATGGGTCTAAGCCAAGCCCGGAACTCAAAAAGCTGGGCTACTTCGTTGGAACCTGGATCACACGGGGGGCGATCGCCCCGGGTCCGTGGGGAGACGGCGGCAAGTTCAGCTGGAAGGAGACCACCAAATGGATGACTGGCCGTTTCTTCCTGGTCGGGCATTGGAACTTCAAAATGCCAGCGGACCTGGGCGGCTACGGCGAAGAGTTCTTCGTCATCGGTTTTGATACCCGCCAAAGTGTCTACACCTTTGACGCCTTCAGCAGCCAGGGCCGGCACCAGATTTCGACGGGCACTTGCAGCGGCGACGCCTGGACCTGGACTAGCGACGGATTCCTAGACGGCCGCCCCGTCCAGCAGAAGATGACGATGCGAATCCTTTCGCGCACCAGCTACACCCTCACCTTCGCGGTCTCCATGGACGGCACGACTTGGCTGCCGTTCATGCAGGGGAAAGCCAGGAAGAAGAAGTAGCCCTCCCTTCTGCGCCCACGCCTCTCGGGGCACAGCGGTTGTCAGTGCCAAGCCCCGAGAATCAACCCCATAATCACGAACGAGACGGTCATATAACCGCCGTTGATCAGGGCGTACTTCCAAGAACGCCGCTCAAAAAGCGCGATGGTCGCAATTCCCAGCGCCACCCAGCCAAAACCCGCCAGGAAACCGGCCGTCGCTCCCCAGGCCGCGGTCGTCTTGGGTTCGGCCAGGAAGGCGGCGAGGTTGGCAGCCATGATTAGGGCGAAGAAGAACGAGAGGCCGAATATCCTGGCCATGTTGCTTTTGGCGAGATCGGCTTCGCTCAAGTTGTTCACCGACATCCAGGCTCGGCCGAACAAAACCGGGGAATACCAAAGTCCTCCAATAACGAAGGTGGAAACGGCAGCGGCCAAGACCGCCAGCCAGTTGACGTGGGGCATGGGAAATCTCCTTGCAGAAATTAGAGACAGCGCCACTGCGGGGCACAGAATGCACCAGGTGGACGGGCCTCGTATTGTAAGAAATTTCCGCCCTAGTCAACAGCGACGTATTGCGGATAGATCGTGCGGTTTCGCCAATACTCGGCGGGCGTCATGCCGGCAAACTGTTGGAACTCGTGAATCATGTGGGCCTGGTCGTAATAACCGCAATCGGCGGCCAGGCTCGACCAGTCTGGCGACGAAGCATTGCACGCGGCAGCCAGCGAGTTTCGAAAACGGAAGATGCGAGAAGTTTGCTTGGGAGTGAGACCGACCCGGCAATCGAAGCGCGCGATCATTTGCTTGTGAGTCAGGCCCAGTCGGCAGGCGAGTTCTCGCACGGGCATCACTGGCCACAAGCGCAGGGTGTTCAGTGCTGCCGCAATCGTTTGGTCGGGTTCGAGGCGCGACTGCGCCTTGGTCATCAGATAGCTTTCGAGCAGGTCGAACTTGGCGTCGATACCTTCGGTTTCGAGCAGCTGCTCGCGCAGAGCGAGGATTTCTCGCTTCCAGATCAGATCGAGCTCCACAACTTGGCTGGCCAATTCTGACAGGGGGAACCGGAAGAATGGCGCGGCACCGGCGGTGCGGAAGTGCGCCCCTATCATCGACGCTCCCCGCTCTGCCCCAATCACCAGGTATTGACGCTGCATGCCATTCACCCAGCAGCGGTTGTAGTCGGTGGAGCCGAGACCGTCCCGGTCGTAGAGTTTCTTTGCTCCTTCGCCCAGATCGATGATCAATTCCATCGAGGCATCGGGCAGAAGCTTTTCCCGCGTATGGTCGACCTCGAGATCCTGGTAAAACCAAAGATTCTCCACAAAATACGAGAGAGGAGCGTCGGGAACTCGGAGGCGGTAGATCACGGGTGTGGAGCTTAGCATGGGCCACCGCGCGCGGCAAGATCGTGGTGTTTTCGAGGGACGAACGCACATCCCCGTGCGGCTGGGCCCTCTCATGGTGCCTTTCTTCGCTTTGCGCCCCTTATGCTGATGCCACGTTTATAATCACTAATTCGGCAATCTGCCGCATTCCTGACTGTAAGGACTCAACTTGCTCGATTTTCTAGGCGATTTACGCCGCACTCACATGTGCGGGACACTGCGCCCATCCGACGCCGGCAGCCAAGCCGTCCTGATGGGATGGGTGAACCGCCGCCGCGACCTCGGCAACCTCGTGTTTATCGACTTGCGCGACCGCACCGGCGTGACCCAGGTCGTTTTCAACCGCGAACTGAACGCCGCAGCGCATGACAAGGCTGACCTGCTGCGCAATGAGTACGTCATTGCCGCGATTGGCAAGGTCAAGCTGCGCGACTCCGACACCGTCAACAAGAACATTCCCACCGGCGAGGTCGAGCTGGCCGCCGACGAAATTCGTCTCTTGAACGAGTCGAAACAGCCTCCGTTCCTGCCGTCGGATACGGCTCTGACCAACGAAGAGACGCGGCTGAAATATCGCTACATCGATCTGCGGCGCGATGTCATGCAGTTCAACATCGAGACGCGGCACCAGGTGGCGAAGGCCATCCGCGACTACCTTTCGTCGCAGGGATTTTTCGAAATCGAGACGCCATTCATGACGCGCTCTACGCCCGAAGGCGCCCGCGACTATCTGGTCCCGAGCCGCGTGCAGCCAGGCACGTTTTACGCCTTGCCGCAATCGCCCCAGATGTTCAAGCAGATCCTGATGATTTCGGGGTTCGACAAGTATTTTCAGATCGTTCGCTGTTTCCGTGACGAAGACTTTCGCGCGGACCGTCAGGCCGAGTTCACCCAAATCGACCTGGAGATGTCGTTCCCGCAGGTGGAACGCGTTTGGGAAGTGGTCGAAGGGTTTCTGATTGCGGCATTCCGCGCCGCCGGAAACGAGATCAAAGCGCCCTTCCCGCGCATGGACTATGACGAGGCCATCCGCCTATACGGCATCGACAAGCCGGACCTGCGGCTGCCGCCGTTTACCGACGTGCGCGACTGCTTCACTCCAGAAAATCTCGAGGAACTGGCGATCAATGCGAATCTACCCGTGATTGCGATCCGCACGCCCAATGTCGGCGAACTCTCGCGCAAAGAGCGCGACGACATCAAGCCGATGTTCCACCCCAAGGGCGGCGCCAAGATTTTCGAAGATTTCAAGCGCATCGGCAACAAGTATCCCGACGCCGCCGCCGCGATCACGAAAAAATCCCCGGTCCAGGACGGGGACTTGATCGTGTTGGTGGCCGGATCGGCACAGGCCGGCCCACAAACCGCCCTGCCCGCTCACCGTAAGGTTACGCCTGCGGAGTTGGCGATTTACGCCTCGGCCGGGCTGCTCCGCCTGGCCTTGGCCCAGAAGTATTCCGAGCGGCACGGCATTTTCAAAAAGAGCGGCGACGCCGCGAAGGATTTCCGTTTTCTCTGGGTCACGAACTTCCCCATGTTCGAATGGGACGAGGGCGAAAAGCAGTGGATGGCCGCGCACCATCCCTTCACCTCGCCCCACGAAGAGGACATGAGCCTGTTGGAGGCGGGGGTGGAGTCGGTCAACGACCCGCAGTCGCCGCTGAGCGCGGTTCGCGCGCTGGCCTACGATGTGGTGCTGAATGGCACCGAACTCGGTTCCGGATCGATTCGTATCCACCGACAGGACATCCAGCGCAAAATCTTCGGTGCGCTGGGAATGACGGAGGAAGAAGCGAAGTCGCGCTTCGGATTTTTCCTGGAGGCGCTGGAATATGGAACTCCCCCGCACGGCGGGATCGCCCTGGGCCTGGACCGCATTGTCATGATTCTCGCCGGAGCCGAGAGCCTCCGGGAAGTGATTCCGTTTCCCAAGACCGCCCGCGCCGTCGATTTGATGTGCGACGCGCCAACTCCGGTCAGCGAGCGCCAACTGCGCGAATTGGGCATTTCCGTCAAGAAGTAGCGCGGCAAGCCCCGCCGTCTGGCTTGGCGCTGGTGTCGCAAGCGGAGCCTTGCCCGGAACAACCTGAGAATCGATGACCGAGAACTGCCTTCTGTACTACATCACCGATCGCACCGCATTCCTCGGCGACGAATCCTCCCGCCGTCGGCGTCTCCTCGGAAAAATCGCCGAGGCCGTCCGTGCCGGAGTGGACTACGTCCAACTCCGAGAAAAAGACTTGTCTTCGCGCGAACTGGAATCGCTAGCGCGCGACGCCGTACGCGTCGTTCGAGAGGCCAGAAAACCGCTAATTGAAAACAGGAAACTGGAAACCGCTCTGCTAATCAACTCCCGCACCGACGTTGCCCTGGCGGTCCAAGCCGGTGGCGTCCACCTCCGCTCCGACGACATCTCCCCCCAAGAAGTAAGAGCAGTATGGAGAGAGTGTGGAGTCGGCCGGTGTGGCGCGGGCACTCCTGCCCGCCAACCCTCACCACGGGATCCAATCGTTGCCGTCTCCTGTCACTGCCCAGTAGAAGCAGCCCAAGCCGCCGCCAAGGGCGCAACCTTCGGCGTATTCGCTCCCGTGTTCGAGAAAAAAGACACCCCCACCACGCAGCCCACGGGCCTCGCGATGCTCCACAAAGCCTGCCAGATGGAAATCCCAGTCCTCGCTCTCGGCGGAATCACCCTCTCCAATGCCAGTTCGTGCCTCAAAGCCGGAGCCGCCGGCATTGCCGCCATCCGCCTCTTCCAGGAAAACAGCATTGCCGAAGTTGTGAAATGCCTGCGCCAGAAATCCTAAGGGTGCCCATTTTTTTCGCGGGTTTTTTCACGAGAAAACCTGCCCCTTCGGCGGGGCTCAGGGCAACCTCTGAGCTTGTCGAAGTGTGGGGCTGTTGTTACCCGGTCCACTTCGCTCCTCTCTTAAGAACCTGCATCACCTTGGCCAGACGCCGCTGCTTCGTCTGCTCCTGCTTCGCATCGCGGATGGAAATCGCCATCTCTTTCTTGTGCGTAAATGCCAACTGGTCCCACCGCTCCCGCGCTTTCTTACTCTTTGCCAACTCTTTCTGGAGTTCCGGCGGAGCCTCCACCGTACGCGCTTCTTCATCGCGCTCGATCACGACGTCGACCACGTCTCCCGCCTTGGCGTTCGCACCGTCCCGCATGGAGCGATTCACGGCCATTCCATGACACCCGCCCATGGGCATCAGAGACGAACGAAACCGAAACCCGTTGATCGTCCCCCGCACCGGCACACGCGCGCGCGTGCCGAACGTTTCGGGGACATCGAATGGAGCCTTGAGCCACGCCACCGCAGTTCCCTCGACGCCTTCCAACTTCACTTTGAAACGCAGTTTCTTCGCTGCCATCGGAATCCTTCAACCTCCGCCCTGGTAAACTCTAACCCTGAGCCGCAAGCAGCGGCAACCGCCACATGAAGCTCACTCCAGCAGAGTCGCAGACGACGATCAATGGCGGAGTCGAACCGATTGCTCCAACCTTGGTCCGAATCCCGGAAGGCTGGTTCCTGATGGGCTCCGAGGTCGGCCAGGACTGCGAACGCCCCGTTCATCGCGTCTGGATCGATACCGTTCTCCTCGCCGCCACTCAAGTCACCAATGCCGAATACGCCCGATTGCTGCGCGCGACCTCCGCCCTACCGCCGCCGTTCTGGCAAGATCCAAACTTTAACCACCCCCAGCAGCCCGTGGCCGGAGTCTCCTGGTTTGAAGCGGTTCGTTACTGCCAGTGGCTGAGTTCGCAAACTGGCCGCGCCTACCGCTTGCCCACAGAGGCAGAATGGGAGCGCGCCGCCCGTGGCGGCCTCGAGCAAAAGCAGTTCCCCTGGGGCGACGATCCCCCACATTCTCTTCCCGACTACGCCATCCGCTGGCAAACTGGCCCCGAGCCCGTCGCGGGCTATGCCCCCAACGCCTTTGGCCTTTACGATATTTGCGACAACGTCCATGAATGGTGCAGCGATGGGTACGACCCGAACTATTACGCGATCTCACCCGACCGCAATCCGCGCGGTCCCGAACCAGGCCAGCGCAAAGCCTCGCGCGGCGGTTCCTGGCGCCACCACATCAAAGTCGCCCGGTGCTCGGCCCGCTCCAGTATCCCTCCGCATTTTCAGTATGCCGACTACGGCTTCCGCCTAGCCTGCGACGTTTCTTGACACCCCCTATAATTTGTCATTCCGAACCGGCGCGAGCGGGGAGGAATCTGCTGTTTGCCGGCATCGCTTTCATGAATGCCGGGGAGACCCCAAATGTTCAGTCCCGACCTTCTGAGAAACAAACGCATCCTCATAACGGGCGGCGGCACCGGCCTGGGCAAAGGCATGGCCGAACGCTTCCTCGAACTTGGAGCAGCAGTCCACATCTGCGGCCGCCGCGAGGACGTTCTGGAGCACACCGCCTCCGAACTCGCTGCGAAGGGCGCAATTCACGCCATCCCGTGCGACGTTCGCAACCTTGATGCCGTTGAAGCCATGATCGATTCCATTTGGAGCGAGGGTCCACTCGACATCCTGGTCAATAACGCTGCTGGAAACTTCATTGCCCGCACCGAACAGCTTTCTCCCGGGGCATGGAACTCCGTCATCAGCATCGTCCTGATGGGTACGCTCAACTGCACCATGGCCTGCGGACGCCGCTGGCTCAAGGGCGGTCACTACGGCACCGTCCTCAGCATCTCCGCCACCTACGCGCCGGTAGGCTCGGCTTATGTCGTCCCCTCCGCTGTGTCGAAAGCCGGAGTCGAAGCCCTCACCCGCAGCCTGGCCGTCGAATGGGGCGACCGCGGCATTCGCATGAACGCCATCGCTCCCGGTCCGATCCCCACGCAGGGCGCGTTCTCACGCCTGATGCCGCGCCCCGAACTCGAAACCCTCCGCCCTCGACCGCAACCCGCTCAAGCGTTTCGGCACGGTCGAAGAGCTGGCCAACCTGGCAGCATTTCTGGTGAGTGATGGCTCTGGATACATCAATGGCGAAGTCATCCGCATGGACGGCGGAGAATTCCTGCAGGGCGCCGGCGAATTCAGCAACCTTGGCCGCATGCTCAAAGAGGAAGACTGGCAGGCGTTCAAGCCGAAAAAATCGGGATCCGCCCCGAAGAGTTAGATGTGCTGGGCGCTGGTCTGCGCCTGGTACGGTTGGCCGCGCGGCGTCCGTGTCGGCAGCATCGCGGGCTTCAGCCTCTTCGCTATCGCGGCGCTGTTCTTTTGCGCCTTTCCGTTAATCTGGGCCCGCTATCCGGAAAAACATCCGGTTCATCACGAACTCAGGCGCTACGGTGCCCTCTCCGAGATCTCCCAGCGCCTCGATCGCGAAATGTCGGAACACGTCGAAGTGGAGGGTCCCTTCCGTTTCACAACCACTCTCCTCGTATACGATTCCGGCCACGAGTTTCAGATGGTTCCCTACGATCAAATCGCCTCTGCCGAAATCGAGAAGGCTGGCGGCGACGATCCCGCGGCGATCGTGTTACGCACGCGCAGCGGGCGCCGCTACCAGTGGTACTGCACTTGGCTTCAGGGAATTTTCGATGCCGAGAGGGTATTGGAAAAGATACGCGCGTCTTCTAATAAATCGGAAGATCGCCAGTCGCCGCCGTGATACCACTTCACAATCTTGCCATCGGGGCCTATGACGGTGGTGCTCAGGTTGTGCGTGATCACCCCACCTTCTGGCTTCACGATCAATCCGAAGAAGTCGGCGATTTTTGTCAGATCTGCGCTGCGCGGGGTGGCGAACTCCCAGCGGCGGAAGAGCGCGGGGTCGCGGTTGTGAGCCACTGAGAAAGCGTATTCGCGAAGAACCTTGGGGGTGTCGTGTTGGGGATCAAAGCTGAGGCTCAGCAGATGAATGTGCGCGTCGAGGGCTGGGTCGGCGGCGAGTTGTTTGTCGATCTCAGCGAAGTTGCTGCTCATGCGGGGACAGAAATCCGGAAAGGGGCACCGGGTGTAGATGAAGGTAACCAGCACAACCTTGCCGCGATACTGCTGGATTGAAGTGCGCCTGCTGTCCTGGTTGGTGAAGGGAAAATTGGGGACGTTATCGCCGGGAGCTGGAATGCGCTGAGTCGTAGCCGGGGCAGGAGGCGCCTTGGCAGGGGCGGTGACTTTTACATTCTCGAGCCAGTAGTCGGGATCGACGACCACGACTTCGGCGGAAATCGAATCCCCCGGAGAAAGCTGGGAGAGCGTCGCTGGCGGTTTCACTTTGTAGGACATCGCCATGGCGTCCATGAATCCGGGAATTTTGTCGCCGTCGATGACTGCAGACTGCTCCCGAGCATCGATGGACACGACCCGGCCGGTGAAGGGGTAGCGTTTCGCAGGGGACGATTTCGTTCGATTACAAGCTGCGGGGACGACAGCAGCGGCGAGAGTGAGAGAGATCAGAACAATCCGGATGCTGGAGTTCACACTATCCACTTTAGCGCGGACCGAGGCAGCGTGCCATTCCGCCAGGCTCAGTGCGCTAGGGCCCAGGTTGTTGCGGGGCTGCTTTTGTGAAATCCTCAGGGCGATTGAACGCAGTCCAGACTTCCAGCGATGAGGCATAGCGATGGGATGCAACCCTGAGGTTTTGAAACATGTTCCGCTGTTCGCGCTTCTTGATGAAGATGAAACGGCGGTTCTGGCCGCGCAAGTGAGGCTGAAGACCTTCGCGCCGCGGCAGCGAATTTACAAGACGGGCGACGCCGGCGGGCAGGCCTACGTCGTGGTGTCGGGCAGGGTGCGGGTGACGACCGTCGATCAGGATCAGCAGGAGGTGGTGATCGACGAGCCGTCGCACGGCGAGTTCTTTGGATTCGCATCGATGCTGGAGCAGACTCCGCATCAGACAGAAGCGACGGCGATCGAAGAGGCGGTCTGTCTCGAGGTGGACCGAAAAGATATTGCCGTGCTGCTCCAGCGCAAGCCCTTGGCGGGGATGGACATGCTGACGGTGCTCGGGCGCCAGTTTCACGCGTCGCAGCAATTGGTGCGCCTGCGGGCCAACCGGCATCCCAACGACGTGATCGAAAAGGACGCGACCTTCGGCGAACGCTTCGCCGATATGGTCGCGGGCTTCGGCGGATCGTGGACGTTCATCATTCTTTTCAGCATTGCGCTTGCTATTTACATGACGGTCGATGCGCGATTGGGCAGCAAGGCTTGGGATCCGTACCCCTATATTCTGCTGAATCTGTTTCTGAACATGCTGGCGGCGTTGCAGGCACCGATCATCATGATGAGCCAGAACCGGCAGGACACGAAGGACCGGCTGCGTGGGGAACTCGACTTCGACGTGAACCGGAGGTCCGCGGCAGAGATCCAGGGGTTGGCACGGAAGTTGAATTTGATGGGAGAAAAAATTGGAGATGTGGAGGAGATGCTGAGGGAGAGATTAGCGCGAGGTTGAGAAACTGAACCGGATGACCTCGCGGCGGTTCCATGAACGTGTCGAACTTCGATATATTTCAGACCAGAAGTCCAAGTCAGCGATCTGGAGCGCTGGGATTTTATGTCTCGCTTTCACTCCACGCGCCGAAACTTCCTAAAGGCCACCGGGGCAGCGTCCGCCACTCTGCTCTCTCGAACCGCGTTGTTGGGCGGCGGGCCGATAACGAGCAAGGGCAGAACCGCACTGCAGAACGACGGTCCAGCCGGCTATTCCCTGACGATTGCGACCACTCCCATCGAGCTAATGGTCGCGAAAGCAGTGGAAGTGGGAATGAAAACGGGCCGCCCAAGCGCGGCCCAGTTACAACAGCCCTTTCTAAAACACTCCTCGCACAATTTTGGTGACGAGCGCGATGGAGTTGTTGGACGTTTCGCCCGCCGCGTAGGTGAAGTCGGCGGACTGATCGGCCATGACGATCTGCTCCGATGCCAACACCGTGGTGCTGCCAACGGAGGTGACCTGCACTAGATAAGTACCGACGGGAACGCCGATCTTCTGCTGCTTTCCAGGATCGGCCGTTACGGTGAACGTTTTCGGATTTTTGACGACCAACTGCGTCAATGTGGCCTGCAACGCGGGAGCATCCGCGGCTTGAGCGAAGATGAAACGAGCGTTGCCCGGCGGTACCGGCGCCAGGTTATCGATGAACTGGAGCAGAGTGGGCTGAGTGCCGCTGATGCTGGCCACGGCCGACACACTGGCTCCAGGACTGAGAGTTACTCGCGAGGTGATGATCGGGGGATTGGTGCAGGGAGCGAGCGTGTTGGCTTCGCTGATCAGCACCTCGTAGGTTCCTGGGAGAAGACTGAATGGCCCATTGCTGAGGCCGAATGCCAGGTTTCTCGGCAGGCAAGTCTCGCCGTTGATCAGGACATCGATCGGGAAACCCGGGTTGAGATTATCGGCAATATCCCGTCCGGGAATCCCGTGCACGAGGGTCAGGTAAGCCCTATCGGCTGCGAAGCTGTAGGCACCCAATAGAACGCATAGGGCTGTGAGTTGAAAAACGACACGTGTGCGACGATTCATAGCTCCTCCTTTGGAGTTTTGAAGGTTTGGCGCTGACTTGAAGGGATGAACTGCTCGGCGTGGAGGAACCACACTGGAGCGGTTCATGGTTTCACCGCTGAGATCTCAACCGGGAAGCTCTGTAGCTTCGGTTGAATCAAACCCTTGCGCTGAACGGAAGTTGTCGGCGCCGAGAAAAAGAATCGTGCAGATGTCCCGCCGCAGGTGAGCCAGCCGGGCCTCGCTCGGCCCGTTCGGGCCCAAGACCCGGACCCACATAAAAAAGACAGCCCGCGTTGGCCGGGGTGTCCCTGGTTGCTAGTAGTGAAAACGGTAGCGAAGTTCGACGTAGGCTTCGCGGGGACTGTTCCAGTGGAATCCACCGAAGGTCTGACTGTTGTCGAGTTCGACGCGTCGGTTGGCGACATTGAGCAGGTTGAGCGACGCGGATAAGTGCTCCCCGAATTCCTTTCCGAGCGAAAGATCGAAGGTTGTGTGGGGCGTCAGGTGATCGCCGGGATACGGCTGGCCCTGGAATGCGTTGCTGAAGCCGGAGCCGTAATAGATGTTGGTGGAAGCGTACGCGCGCCAGGGCAGCGTGAGATCTCCGCCTAGATTGAGCGTGTTGCGCTGATCGTGGTCGAGGGGAAAAAGCGCAGTAGGCGGCGAAAAATTGGTCAACCCGCCGGTAATCGGCAGGGCTCCCTCGGCGATCTGATTGGAATAGGCGAGATGAATCTGTCCGCGACGGGCGATGCGGGGCGAGCGCAGGGTGAGCTCCCATCCGCGCACGACGGCGCGGGCAAGCGAGATGGGGAAGCAGGCGCCGGAGCCGATGCAGCTGTGGTCGAAGAAATTCCTGGCGTTGGTGCGGAAGTTGTCGGCGTCAAGCGTCCATCCGCGGTAGGGGATGGTGACTCCGAACTGATGTTCTTCGTCGCGCTCGCCGGAGAGCTTCACAAATCCGCAGTTGTTTGATTGGCAGAATTCGAGCAGCGGGCCCGACACCGTGGCCAGCGGCGGGGCCTGATAGTAGTGGCCGTAGAACGCGCGGAAGGTCCAGCGCAAGCGCGGCACCGTCGCCGCCACTCCGAAGCGTGGGCTGATCTCGGTTTCGGCGGTGTCGCCTGAAAAGTGGGTGGGGCGAATGCCGGCGGAAAGCGTCAGCCATGAAAAAGGCTTGAACTTGTCGTCGAGGAAGACGGCTGCCAGACTGCCGGTTGGGTGCTCGCGGTCGATGAACGGGTTTCCGCTACCGTTGTTGAAAATCGCGCCAAACAGTTCGTTGTCCTGCTGGTAGAAGGTGTACAAGCCCCCCTGAAGATTGTTTCTCGCCACGTTGGTACTGAAACTAATCTGTCCGCCGGCGTAGCTCGAGGAGCGATGGTCGGTGGACGCAATGGGAAAGTCGTTGGGCAGACTGTCGTAGTTGGCGTGATTGTAGTGATAGAAGGGAGAGACGGTTAGCAGTGTTTTGGAATTGAAAGTGTGGACCCAGGAAAGGTTGGCCAGAGCGTCGGCTTCGTGCTGTGCGTCTCGGAGATCAAGAGTGGGATACTGTCCCGTGAGCTGGCCGTTTAAGAGATTGTTTTCGAGATCGCTGGGGAAGGGATCGTAGGGGATCTGATAGAAATCGCGGCGCAGCGAAGTGAAGAAGCGAATCTGGTCGGAGGGATCGACGTTAAAGATCAGCGATCCGAAGCCTCCGTAGCCGTTGGCGGCGTCGTGGACGACTTGCGCGATGGGCGGTTGCAGGCCGAGGTTGCTGCGATTGCCATTCACGCTGGCGTAGTAGGCAAAGCGCGAGGTGTGGCTGCCGAAGGAGAACTGGTCGTTGGTCTGATAGAAGTTTCCGGCGCTGAGTACGAGTTCGGCTTCGTTGTTGCGCTCGAATCCAGTGCGCGGAACAACGTTGAAGACTCCGTAGGTGCGATCGCCGAACTCCGCGTCGTAGCTGCCGCGGCTGACTTCCAGGTAGTCGATGTCTTTGGGGTCGAACTGCGGGCCAACGTTGGAGGCGATGTTCGTATTGGGCACGGGGACGCCGTCGATGAGCCAGGAAGTCTGGTGGCCGCCGCGCACATGCAGCTGGTCGTGGGTGAAATACGCTCCGGGAACGTAGTCGGTGATCATGGCGAGGCTGTTGGAGCGTGCGGCGCCGGGAGTTTGGGCCACGTCGAGGCGGCTGACGAGCGTGGTCGGAGTTGCCGTGTCGGTAGGCGCGGATTCGGGCGCGGCGGAGACGTCGATCGTCTCTTTCGCTCCGGCGATGTTGAGGGCAAAGTGCAACACCGGCTCGGTACCGGCGATGACCACGACATTCTGCAGGGCCTGCTCGAATCCGACGGCGGCCACCGTGACCTCGTATTTACCCAACGGGACGGCGTTGAAGCTGAAGTTGCCGTTGGAGTCGGAATTGATGGTCGCGGACCAGTCCGAAGACTTCGCCTTGATCATGACCATGGCGCTCTCGACCGGGCGATGCTGCGGATCGTGGATGACGCCGCGCACTGAGCCGAAAATTGAAGCGTAGGCCGCCAGGCTCAATGCGAGCGCGGCGGCGAGCAGTGGAATAGGAATGAAACGCATGAAAATCTCCGAAAATCCTCGGGACCACAGACAGCAAGTCCAGCGCAACGAGGCATGCCTGCTACAAAAGTGCTCACAAAGACGTTCGAAGCAACGTCTCCACAGTGGAACTAGGCGACGGAGATTTGCGGGGGGGCGCGAGCGGATTGGGAAGCGCAGAATTCAGCTGCTGGGGCCAAGGGATGCGATTCCGCGATGAGGGGCTCAAGATTCTGCGGCGAGGACCCATCCGTCCCCGATTGCAGATTTGCCCATTGCGCGGTGGTTACAGCGCGGCAGCAATCGTGATTGCAACAGCCGGTGCTCCGGATGGCAAGTTGGTCCGATTCCCCCGCCATGGCGTGGCATTTGTGCGCCGCGCGGATACAGCAGGCATGGGGTGACGCAGCGGTGGCCGCCTGCGCGAGGGGAATGAATATTCCGGCAAGCGCAAACAACAACAGGAGTCTGGCAGTCAGGCGCTGCATAGGTTGTGGCGAATCTGGAACCCCAACGTAGACCCAGCATAGAACATGGCCTAGGACTGCGCAAGGCACTATCGGGTAGTATCCCCTTCGAACGGAAGGCCTCGCACGGACGGGATGAGCATCACTTCATGAGGACATAGGTGCCGCCGTTGGTGAAGGCGACGACCAGGTTTATCAGGACGAACATCAGGTCGTAGTGCCAGCCGGAGCCTTTCTCGCCCCAAAAGCCCGTGTGCCAGGCGAAAATCTTCTTCTGGATGGCGCCGAGCATGATCAGAATGAGCCCGAAGGCGGCAAGTTGGGTCAGTACGCCGGCGGCGACTCCCAGAGCGCCGGCGATCTCGGCGATCCCGAGGAAGATGGTGAAGCTTTTCGGCATCTCAATGCTTTTGGCGCGCATTTCCGGGTCTTTCAGGTGACTGTAGCCGCTGGTGGCGAAGACCAGACCTACCATCAGGCGAAGGAGAAGAAGGCCGAGGTCGGTGAAGCGGGAGAGTTGGGGGAACACGCGCGCCTCCTTGCGTTCAGTTTCCGCCGGGACAGCGTCGACTGGGTACAGCCTTAACTCATAAGAGCAAAGCCGCGGACATAGCCTGCCCCGAGCTTGCCGAAGCGAGGGTCCGCGCCACCTTTACGCGCGGCCGCGAATCTTGGCCCACCACCAGCGGACGCCGACGAACAGGAATCGCCAGTCGTGGAAGAACTCCGGAGGCTTGCCTTCAAAGGCGTGGCCGATGAACTGGAAGACCCACCCGATCACGAAAAGCAGCAGGGCGTAGAGCCACAGGCGGTGGAAGAAGAAGCCGGCGATGAAAACCGCGACCGAAACGAGAATCGTGGGAATGCCGAGCGTGTGGCAGGCTCGGTTGACGGGATGCTGGTGGCTGCTCGCATATTGCGCGATCCACTGCTCGCTGGTGCGTCCGCCTAGCATGCGAGGGATGATACTACGGGTTGCGGGGACGGGGAGAGTCAAAATCCACAGCCTCTCGCAAAAAGCGCGAGAAGGGTGGGGCACCCACCTGCCCTTCCCATTCGGTTGAGGCGCTCGCTCGCCGCGTGGTAGCATCCTAGGTTTTGGCAGGTGAGGTCGGGCTGGCCTGTCTGTCCTTATCCTCTTTATGGGCCGTATCTTTCCCTCTGCCTGCCGAAGGAGCCCAACTTGAAAGTTTATTCTGGAGAAAACATCCGTAATGTAGCCTTGGTGGGACACGGGCATGCCGGCAAGACCACACTGGTGTCGGCGATGCTCTACACCTCGGGCGCGACTCCTCGCCAGGGCCACGTCGACGACGGCTCGGCCCCGACCGACTACGATGAGGAAGAGATCGCTCGCAAGATGTCGATTTCGACGGGCGTCGCCCTGGTGGAGTGGGGGAAGACGAAGATCAACATTCTCGACACGCCGGGGTTCAACATGTTCGTCCACGAGGCCAAGATGGTGCTGCCCGTAGTGGACGCGGCGATTGTGGTGGTCGATGGTGTGGCCGGCGTGGAAGTGGTGACCCAGCGCGTGTGGAATTATTGCGAGGAATACAAGACGCCGCGGCTGATCGTGGTCAACCGCATGGATCGTGACCGGGCCGACGCGGCGCGGGTACTGGAGTCGGTGGAGAAGGCGTTCGGGCGGAACGTGATTCCGATTGAGCTGCCCGTTGGGGCGGAAAAGAATTTGTCGGGCGTGATCGACCTGGTGCGCATGAAGGCGTATACCTACGAGCTCGGAGGCGACGGCAAGGGAAAGGAAGGCGAGATTCCAGCGAATCTGAAAGATCAGGCCCAGGAGGCGCACGAGCGGCTGGTGGAACTGGTGGCCGAGGGCGACGACAAGCTGATGGAAAAATTCTTCGAGGCCGGCACACTTGGAGAAGAGGACCTGATCCCGGCGCTGCACAACGCCATTCGCGAAGACAAGATTTTCCCGGTGATCTTCAGTTCGGGGCTGGGCAACATCGGCGCAGACCGGGTGATGGACTTCATCGTGGATTACACGCCGGCGCCTTCAGAGCACGAGTGGGTGCAGGGAGAATCGGGGGGCAATGGCGACCCTCCCAGGCGGCATGAGACCGACGCCGAGCCGGTGTCTTTGTACGTGTTCAAGACCGTGTCGGACCCGTTTGCGGGCAGGATTTCGTATTTCAAAGTCTTTTCGGGCGTGGTTAAGAATGAAGCCGGCTTGCAGAACTTCCGCTGCAACTCGGCGGAAAAGCTTTCGCATATCTCGGTGATGCAGGGGAAGACGGCGGTTCCGGTGAACGAGCTGCACGCGGGCGATATCGGCGCGGTGGCGAAATTGAAAGAAACGCTGACCGGCGACACGCTGGGCGACAAGGCGGCGCCGATTCAGTATCCGCGGGTAAACCTGTCGGAGCCGGCAATCACGTTTGCCATCGAGCCCAAAAGCCGCGCCGACGAAGATAAGCTGGGGCCGGGGCTGCACAAGCTCATGGAAGAAGACGCGATGCTGCGGTTCTTCCGCGATGCGCAGACCAAGGAATTCCTGATTGCAGGCACGGGCCAGCAGCATATCGAAGTCACAGTCGCGAAGCTGAAAAAGCGTTACAACACCCAGGTCAACCTGAAAGCGCCCAAGGTGCCGTATCGCGAGACCATTCGCGGCAAGGCCGACGTGCAGGGACGGCACAAGAAGCAGACCGGCGGGCACGGCCAGTATGGCGACTGCAAGATCAAGATGGAGCCGCTGCCGCGCGGCGGAGAGTTCGAGTTCGTCAACGACATTTTCGGCGGGGCCATTCCCAAGAACTACATTCCGGCGGTGGAGAAAGGGATCCGTGACGCGGCAGGGCGCGGGTATCTGGCGGGTTTTCCGGTCGTCGATTTCAGAGTCGTGCTCTACGACGGCTCGTATCACGATGTGGATTCGAACGATCTGTCGTTCCAGATGGCGGGGCGCATTGCTTTCAAGAAAGCAATGGAGACCGCCAAGCCGACGATCCTCGAACCGATCATGGCGGTCGAGATCACGGTGCCGGACGATTTCGCTGGTTCGATCATGGGCGATCTCAACAGCCGGCGGGGCCGCATCCAGGGTATGGACAACAAGGGCGGCAACACCATCGTGAAGGCCGAAGTGCCCATGGCCGAGATGCTAACCTACGGCGTGGAACTGACCTCGATGACGCAGGGCCGCGGCAGCTTCAACATGGAAATGCACCATTACGACGTGGTGCCGGGCCAGCTGCAGGAAAGGATTATCGAAAAGGCCAAAGCGGAGCGTGGAGAAGTGAAGGAAGAGGAAGAGTAAGCGTAGCGCGCACCGGGTACCGAGTTGCGAACCGGGGGCGTAAGGCCGCCCCCAAGGTCGTCGCCGCTGGGGTTAGCTATTGGATGTCGATGTGGAAAACATCCGCGATCTGGAAATTTGCCCGATTGAGCAAAACCAGATTTCCGCCAATCACGAAGTGTGCATAGTTCGGCGGCGGAGGTGGAAGCATCCGCTCCAGATCCGGCGGGCAGGGCTGCATCTTCCTCTGAAGGCCCGGAGGCAGAGTTCCCCGAACCACTAACTGACGCTCTAAACCGGGAGGCAGACGATCGCGCTTGGCCAGACCGGGAGGGAGATGTTCGTGGTGCTCGCGATACCAGCCGCGCACCTGGTCGCGGTCGTGGTCGGAATAGCGATCATGGTCGTGGCCGTGCCCGCGGTCGTGATCTCGGTCGTGGCCCCGGTCGTCATCATCGTCACGATCGTGCTTTTCGTGGCCGTGTCCATGGTCCTGGGCGACCGCAATCGTCGTCGCGAGGGCTAGCCATAGAACGGCGAACAGTCCGGCGCGGAACCAGGCTTTGAATGACATAGGATCCTCTAAAGCAACCAAAATAGCAGCATAGGTGAATGTCCTCGATGCCGGTAGGTTACGGTAGGCCACCTCCGCGAATGGCCAATCTGGGTCCCTGTGATCCGCCTCACACGGGCCGCCCCTGCCAAGCCGTATAATCCTTACCCATGAATCTGGAACGGAAAGTCGCTGAGCTCAACCGGCGCAACCAGCTCGCCGAAGACGGTGGTGGCGCCAAGCGTCGCGAGCGGCAGCACAAAGAGGGCAAGATGTCGGCCCGGGAGCGCATCGAGTTCCTTCTCGACGAGGGGACGTTCGAGGAGACCGACAAGCTCGTAACCCATCGCTGCAACGACTTCGGCATGGCCGAGCAGAAGATCTATGGTGACGGGTTCGTCACCGGATATGGGCGCATCGAAGGGCGCCTCGTCTATGTGTTTGCTCAGGATTTCACCGTATTTGGCGGATCGCTGTCGGAGGCCAATGCCGGCAAGATCGTCAAGATCATGGATCTGGCCGCCAAGATGGGCGCTCCCGTCATTGGACTCAACGATTCCGGCGGCGCTCGCATTCAGGAAGGCGTGATGTCGCTGGCGGGCTACGCCGATATTTTTCTGCGCAATACCCTCTACAGCGGAGTCGTGCCGCAAATTTCCGCCATCATGGGACCGTGTGCCGGCGGCGCTGTCTATTCGCCAGCGATTACCGACTTTGTGCTTATGGTCGATAAGACTTCTTATATGTTCATCACCGGGCCCGACGTTATCCGCACCGTGACTTTGGAAGACGTCACCAAGGACCAACTAGGCGGGGCGATGACGCACAACGAGACCTCGGGCGTAGCGCACTTTCTGGCCCACGACGACGCCGAGTGCCTGTCGATGGTGCGGGAGCTGCTGAGCTTTGTGCCGTCGAATAATCTCGACGATCCGCCGCGCAAGGCCTCGACCGATCCCATCGATCGCGCTGACGCCGCTCTGGACAAAATAGTGCCGGCGCAGTCGAACCAGCCCTACGACATAAAAGATGTCATTCACGCGGTGGTGGACGACGGCTACTTCTTTGAGGTGCACGAGCATTACGCCAAGAACATTGTCGTCGGCTTCGCGCGGCTGGACGGGCGGAGCATAGGGATCGTTGCGAACCAGCCGGCAGTGCTCGCCGGAACGCTCGATATCAACGCCTCGGTGAAGGGAGCGCGCTTCGTGCGCTTCTGCGACTGCTTCAACATTCCTCTGGTCACGTTTGAGGACGTGCCCGGGTTCTTGCCGGGGACGACGCAGGAATACGGCGGCATCATAAAGCACGGCGCCAAGCTTCTCTACGCCTTCGCCGAGGCGACGGTGCCCAAGGTTACGGTCATCACGCGCAAGGCATATGGGGGGGCGTACTGCGTCATGGCATCGAAGCACATTCGCACCGACGTGAACTATGCCTGGCCGACGGCTGAGATCGCGGTGATGGGGCCGGAGGGCGCGGTGGATATCGTCTACAAACGTGAACTCGACGCCGCTGCCAACCGCGAACAAGTGCGCCGCGAGAAGATCGACGAATTCCGTGAGCGTTTCGCCAATCCATACGTGGTCGCCGACCGCGGCTTTGTGGACGCGGTCATCCAGCCGAGAGAGACGCGCAAGAAGTTGATCCAGGGGCTGGCCATGCTGGAGACCAAGCGCGACAAGAACCCGTCGAAGAAGCACGGGAATATACCGCTGTAGTTTTTATGTGGGGCGGACACTCCTGTCCGCCACTGCCTGCACCATCCCATGTTTTCGGGTGAAAAACATTCGCCTAAAGGGAGGACCGATGAAACGACGACTCGTCCTGCTCGCCTGCTGCTTCCTGACCCTCCCGCTGTTCTCGCAGGATCCTTCCACCTGGCTCTCCACGCTTTCCCAGGCCAAAGATTACCTGCAGCACCGCGCCTCCAGCTACGACCGGACCGGGGCCAACGCAGACTTCCGCAGCGTCGCGCCCGGCGAGACGCTCACGCTCCTCGACGAGGATGGGCCGGGGCTGATCAGCCATGTGTGGGTCACGATTGCCAGCGATGATCCCCACCATCTCAAGGCACTGGTTCTGCGGATGTGTTGGGACGGCGAGGCTACGCCCAGTGTCGAGACTCCCATTGGTGATTTTTTTGGGTTGGGTCTCGGAGACTACTATCTCTACCAGTCACTGCCTCTCTCCGTAGGCGCCGACAAGGCGCTGAACAGCTTTTTCCCGATGCCCTACCAGAGGCATGCGCGCATCACCGTCACCAATGAAGGCACGCGCAAGGTCGACTCTTTTTACTTCAATATCGACTATCGTGCTTACAGTAAGCCGCTGTCCGCCGACCTGCTCTATTTCCACGCCCAGTACCGCCAAGCCGCGCCCGCCCAGGGATGGACCAACCGTTGGCAATCAAACGGTGACCCGCTCGTGAACGACAAGAAGAATCTGAACGGGGAAGGCAACTACGTCTGGATGGAAGCGACGGGGCGGGGCCACTTCGTCGGGGTGACCATGTCGGTGCTCGAGAATCAGGATGGATGGTGGGGCGAGGGCGATGACATGTTCTTCGTCGACGGCGAGACTACGCCTTCGATTAACGGAACCGGGTCGGAAGATTATTTTCTGGGCGCGTGGGACTTCGGCAACAATGCGTTTTCTTACGGATCATTCGGGGCGCCGGTGAAGGGTCAGGAAGTGGCGGGTGGACGTTCGTCGGTCTATCGCTTTCACCTCGACTCGCCAATTCCGTTCACCAAGTCTCTGCGCGCGACCATTGAGCACGGACATGCCAATCATCGGTCGGATAATTATTTCTCTGTGGCGTATTGGTATCAAACCAAGCCGCATGCGGCGTTCCCAGCGCTGCCGCCGTTAGAGCAGAGGATCCCGAAGATCCATCCAGTGGGCGGACCGGGCAATGCAGGAAAGTGATTCAAAGCCTCCAGGGCTGAAGCTCACATGGATTTTGGCCTCTTATGCATGGGTAAAGCCGTGCCCTTCCCGGACCCCTTTCACGAATCGGTACGAATAGAGGACAAGGCAAACCTCAGCGTTGGGGGTCAATCCAGGAGATGGGAACCGGAACCAAGGGCCAGGAGCCAACAGCTTAGAGCCAAAAAGTAAGAGAGTTCCGAGGTGGTGTTGGGATCATTCGTCTCGGCCAGTAGCTCGCGTTTGACCCTTGCTTGACCTGCTCTCGCTGCCTCCCTTGCGGGGCGCAACGCGCGATCTTCGCTTGGGCTCCGGGCTCACCGCCAACCGGAAAAACCAACCCAACGCCTCGGAACTCTATCCTGCCTCTGACTTGGTCTTCTCGTTCTCCTCGACCAGCGCTTTGCTTTAGACCCTCGCTCGCCCTCCCTCTCAACCTTCCGGTCAAGAGAGTGACTACGCTTGAGCCCCGGACGCCGCACCAACCGGAAAAACTCTAGAAGGTGTCAAAGAACGATCTTGTTGTACTCCTTCTATTGCTTGAGTCAATGAAAAATCACAGGTTGTAACTGTCTGTGTTTTCAATCGAGTGCAGGCTGTCCACAAGCGCATGACCGGATTTTGTGCAGTGGGTTGAAGCACTCTTGGCAGAACCCGCGCGAGGCAAGGCTTTTCGCCCTTTGTATTGACTCGGATCGATGTGAATCGGAGGTCAGGATTGTGTTTCGCATTTGTGAAAATCGGGGACTTGCCGCGTCCGGCTTGCGATTTGCATCGTTTTCGCAAGCGCAGCGCCGCATCCGGGACAGAGAAAACGAGTCGAGCTGTGCTCGACCGGACGGCCGATGGCGGCCGTTCCCACATCGTGATTTCCGATCGAGGCGTCAGCGCTTCAGCCTACTTCTACCTTTTCATCCACCAACTTCTTCTCGCTCTCATCTGCCCCCGTCAGTTCGAACGAGTTCGTCACCGCGGCCTTCCCTTTCTCCACGCTGGTGATGACGTAGGAGCAGCCGAGCCAGTGTGCTTCGGCGAAGTCAGTCGGCGACCATTGAGCGGGATGATCCGGGTGGGAATGGTAAAAGCCGACAATGTCCTCGTCGCGCTCGCGCCCTTCCCGCTGGACCCGCACCAACTCCCGCGGATCGATGTTGTAACGGTTATGGGCGGAGTCGGTGCGCGTGTTGCCGCAGCGCGCCGTCGAGGTCACGACGCGGGTTCCGTCATCGTCGAAGCGGCCCAACAAAACGCCGCAGCACTCGTGGGGGTAGGTTTCTTCACCGTGGCGGCGGAGGGCGTCATAGTCTTGGCGGGAAACTTTCAGCATTGGTGGATTTTCAGTGGCTCACGAGCGGGAGTCGAAATCCCCACCCTCTCGCGAAAAACGCGAGAAGGATGGGGCACCCTCTGCCTGCTTCAGCCCTCGGCCCAGAATCTCTCGCTCAAATATTTTTCGCCGGAGTCGCAGAGGATGGTTACGATCACCGCCTCGCGGCCCTTTTTCACGGGAAGCTCATGGGCAATCTTCAGACAGCCAACAACCGCTGCGGCGGCTGAAATTCCGACCAGCAATCCGGCTCCCCGCGACAATTGCCGCGCCATCGCGTAGGCGTCTTCGGTTGCGATCTCGAGATTTTGATCGGCGAGCCCCGGATCATAAATCTTGGGCACAATGGCGCTGGCCATGTGCTTGGCGCCTTCGATTCCGTGGAAAGATGAGTCCGGCTGGAGCGAAATGCACTGCACTCGCGGATTCAGTTCCTTCAGCCGCCGCGCCGTCCCCACAAAGGTTCCGCTTGTACCCAGCATCGACACGAAGTGGGTCACTCGCCCTTGGGTCTGCTGCCAGATTTCGTTGGCGGTGGTGAGATAGTGCGCCTTCCAGTTGGCCTCGTTCGAATACTGATCGGCATAGAAATATTGGTCGGGATGGCTGGCCGCCAGCTGACGCGCCATGCGAATCGCGCCATCGGAGCCGTCCCCAGGATCGGTATAGAGGATGTTGGCGCCGTATCCCTGTAGGATTTGCTTGCGCTCGCGCGAAACGTTCTCCGGCATGCACAGCGTCACTGGGAATCCCTCGGCCGCGCCCAGCATGGCGTAGGCGATGCCGGTATTGCCGCTGGTGGCATCGAGCAAGATTTTGCCGGGGCGCAAATGACCGCTGCGGCGGCCTTCTGCGACTATGTTGGAGGCGGCACGATCCTTCACGGATCCGCCCGGGTTGTACCATTCGGCCTTGCCCAGAAGTGCTACGCCCGGCAGGTCGCGCGTGAGCGCATCCAGACCGAGGAGCGGAGTGTTGCCGATGCGCTCAACCAGGCTGTGGCCTAGCGTTTCGCCCAGTCCTGGCGCCATTTCTCCCTGCCCGTTGTGCTTCGCCCGCGTTGCCATCGCCGTAATTTTGATTGAACTGTGCGCCATATCCGAACCGAACCGTCGTGACCAACGTAATGTGCTATGTGGCCGGAAACGAGGTATGTAGTATTTTGTTTAGATGATTAAGGTTCGCCCGGCGATGCGGCTCGTGTAAAGTTACCCCCGGTCCTGATAAGTGCTGCATCCAATATGACGAGCTTCGCCGGCAAAGGAAAGGTTCAAGTCCAAAGCAATGACCAAAACTATTGAAGCACGAACCTACGAGGAAGCGCTAGCCTGGCTGCGCGACCACGGGTTCGACGTGACCGACGCCCCCGGTACCAACGGCCGGGTCTTCCTGCGGAAATATAACGTTTCGGCGGCTATCCAGAAGGGGCCCGACGACGGCGTCAAGATTTTTGCCTACCCGGGCTACCTGATTGGCAGCGAGATCTCGAAGCTGGTCAACCGTGGGTATCAGCAGTTCCTCAAAACCTCGAAAACCGAAGTCCCGGCCACCGCCGACCATCTCAAGGCGCTGCATTCCTTTGCCGAAGAACTCAAGGTCGCGCTCGGCCTGCCCAGCCTTTACAACGAGTCCCTGGGGACGGTCAGCGAGTCCTACCACTACGATCGGATCGTCGACCGCGACAAGCCTGCCGTGGATCGCCCGAAGCGGCCGTGGGAAGTTGCGGGCAAAGCTGCCGCCGCGACGGCTAAGAAGAGCCGGGCATAACTCGCGCACACGCCGCCGGTGTGAACCCACCTGGCTCAAGGGCCGCAAATGCCCCGGCGGTCTGATAGGAGCTTTGTCATGAAGAGCCTTCCCCTTATCGGAGTTCTGTTCCTGGTGTTGGGACTATTGGCCTTCATCGTCCCAATTCCTCATCATGAGGACCATGGTGTAAAGCTGGGCGACGCCAAGTTCAGCGTCCGGACCGAGAGCAGCGAAAGACTGCCTCCTGCGGTAGGTATTGTTTTTGTGGCCGGGGGCGTAATTGCCCTGATCCTGGGATTGCGCAAAAACTGAAGTTCGATTACTTCTGCTCCGGTAAGGGTTTCCCATCTGCTGTTCCATTGCGCTCGAAGAATTTCCACTTGTCCATTCCTGCCGCGACGGCCACATCGAAGAATCCCACCATCATTTCGTCTGACGTTTGATCGCCCCATGTGACTGTCTTCTCCGGATCGGGATTGTGGGGGTTGTTCCTGGAATTGTCATACCAGGCGATGGCGCGCAGCCTGGTCCCGGCCTGGAGCAGGCGCGGTTCGGCCAACTTGTAACTCAGCTGCCAGTGGAAATGATAGTTCACTCGCAGCAACACTTCGACGCTGCCGTCGGAGTGGACGATGTCGTACTCGAAGCGCTTGCCGCGAAGATGCATGTGCGGAAACAGGCTCAGGAGCGTGGCATCGTTGGGTAGGGTGCCCTGTACGTCGACGCGGAAGTCGTCCGCTCCCGGCGGAATGATCAGAGCATGATTGTTCAACTGTAGAGTGATTACTCGCTGTTTCGGCGGCACTTTTGCAAACACCAGGCCAACGCTGGTCTGGTCTTCGTCTGCCGTGCCATTGGTCGTGTAGTGCATTTGGAAGACAAGATCTGATCCGGCCGGGACAAATTTCGCCATGCCCGCCGGCCACTGGTCCGGCGAACTACCGGGCGCATACACGAGCAGGAGATCGCTGGTGGTCTCATGGGCCTGGCGCCGTTCCCCGGGGTCGGTAAGCGTCGAGGCGGTGAACGGCTCTCCCGCTGGAGCGTGCCGCAACCATTCCGAATCCGGCGGACGGATGTAGACCACTGCGTGGTGCACGTGGGCTGGACTTGCTGGACGGAATTCCGACATCTGCACCCACCGGTCTTCCGAAAAATGTGTGGAAACGATTTCGTAGGTGTACTCGACCTCGCCCTGAGCCGGAATCTTCACTGCCTTAGGCATCTTCACCACGAGATCGGGCTGAGGAATATTCCATCCCTGGGCCCACTGGGGCGGTTCGGGCGCGTCTTGCGGGTCACCCTCCGGTGCGCCCGCGTTCGCCCAAGCCACCAGGCTCGCGATCTGCTGCGCGCTCAAGGAAGAGTCATTGGCGAAGCGCCCGTACCGCGGATCGGCGAACCACGGCGGCATCATCTTCATTTCGACGGCATGTGCCATCGGGCCCGCCCACAGCTTAGTTTGCGCATAAGTCTCGAGCGGCATGGGCGCGACTTCACCAGCGCGATGGCAGCTCTGGCAGTGATTCTGCAGGATGGGGAGGACATCTTTATAGAAGGTGGGCAAGGGCTTCTTCTTCTGCAAAGCAGCGCCACAAAGGCAGAAGGTCAGCGACGCAACCGCCAGCAAGCCGACCGCCCTGGAACCCATGTCGTGATTCTACAAGCTGGAGATTTCCTCCGTCGTAACCGGTGTCGTCGGCGCTTATGCTCCGCGCACGCCAATGGCCAAAAATGCTACATTCAAAGTTCATGTCAGCTCCCAATTCCAACTTTGTTCGGGCCTGCAAATCCCAGCCCGTCGATCGCACGCCGGTCTGGTTTATGCGCCAGGCCGGACGCTACATGCCCGAGTACCGCGCGGTCCGCAAGCAGCATTCGCTGCTCGAAATCTGCAAGAAGCCGGCGTTGGCGGCCGAAGTCACGATCACCGCCGCCGAAATTCTCGGTGTCGACGCGGCCATTATCTTCGCCGATCTGCTGCTGCCCCTCGAAGTCATGGGCCTGCCCTTTCACTTTTCCGCCGGAGAAGGCCCGGTTATCGAGAAGCCCGTGCGGAGCAAAGAAGATATTTCCCACCTGCGCACCGACCGTGCTGCCGAACTCGGCTATGTCTCTGAGGCTGTGCGCCTGGTGGCAAAGCATTTTGCCAACCACGTTCCGGTCATCGGATTCTGCGGTGCCCCGTTCACGCTGGCCAGCTACATGATTGAAGGCGGAGGCTCGCGCAACTACGTTCACGCCAAGCAGATGATGTACAACTGCCCGGCCGATTGGGACTCGCTCATGGGCAAGCTGGTCGCGGTCACCACCGCATATTCGGCTGAGCAGGTGCGCGCCGGCGCCGACGCGATCCAGATTTTCGACAGCTGGGTCGGCTGCCTCAGCGTGGAGGACTATCGCCGCTACGTGCTGCCACATGTGACCGGTATGGTGAAGCAGCTGCACCAGAATGGAGTTCCCATCATTTATTTCGGGACTGACAGCGCCACGCTGCTGCCCGCGATGAAAGAAACGGGAGCCGACGTGATCGGGCTCGACTGGCGCATTCCGCTGGATGAAGGTTGGAGTCGTCTCGATCACCAATGCGCAGTTCAGGGCAATCTTGATCCGGTTCTGCTATTCGCGGATTGGAAGGAACTGAGGTCGCGGGCGGAGGACATTCTGTGCCGCGCCCACGGACGAGCGGGCCACATCTTCAACCTCGGCCACGGCATCCTGCCCGAAACGCCGGTAGAGAATGTGAAGAATCTGGCGCGGTTGGTGCAGGAACACTCCCTTCGCACCTCATGAAGCGCATCGCCATTATCGGCGGCGGCATCTCCGGACTGGCCGCGGCTTTCGCCCTCGAAGAGCGACGCCGCGCGGGCGCCGAGGTCGAGTACGTTCTCTACGAGTCTTCTGCCCAATTCGGTGGCGTGCTTCGCACCGAGCACATTGACGGATGTGTGGTCGAGGCTGGGCCCGATTCCTTCGTCAGCGAAAAGCCCTGGGCAGCCGATCTGGCCCGCGCGCTTGGCCTCGGCGACCAGCTGATCGGCTCAAACGACGCGGACCGAAAGACATACATCCTGACCCGCGGCCGGCTGGTCGTGATGCCGGAAGGGCTGATGTTCATGGTGCCGACAAAAATTCTTCCCACGGGCTTCTCTCCGCTGTTTTCGTGGAAAACGAAGCTACGCATGGCGCAAGAGTTGTTCCACCCGCCCGGCGCTGTCGAGCACGACGAATCGGTGGCCGCCTTCGTGGAGCGTCACTACGGAGCGGAAATGGTGGACCGGCTCGCAGACCCACTGCTCTCCGGCGTTTATGGCGGAGAAGCCGCCAATCTCAGCGTCCGCGCCGTACTTCCGCGATTCGCTGAAATGGAGCGCACTCACGGCAGCCTCGGTCGTGCCCTGCTTGCCGCTCGCAAGAAAATGTCGGCGGGGCCTCGCCATCCGGCTCCCCCGCTGTTTACTTCGCTCAAAAACGGCATGCAACATCTGGCGGAGACGGTGGTCTCGCGGCTCACCGGGTCGTCGTTGCTGACCGACGCGTCTGTGCAGGCCATTCAACGGGAAGCCGGAAGTTGGGTCGTGTCGGCGGGTATGCAATCGGATCAGTTTGATGGCGTCATTGTTGCTTTGCCCGCACCCGCTGCGTCGCAGGTGCTGCGCATGGCCAGCCCGGAGCTCTCGGCTGAGCTTGGAGCTGTGCAATACAGTTCTTCGATCACTGTGGGACTGGGCTATGACCGCGAGGTGCGGCAGGTGCTTCCTCCCGGATTCGGTTTCTTGGTTCCTCGCAGTGAAGGCAGGCAGTTGCTGGCTGCGACGTTCGTGCACAACAAGTTCCCCCACCGCGCTCCGGAGGATCGCGCGCTGCTGCGTTGCTTCTTCGCGGGATTGAATGCGGAGAGTGTTTGGCCGTTCGCCGACGAGCAGATCGTTGGCATAGTGCGCAAGGAGTTACAGCAGATTCTCGGCCTGCGTGCCGAGCCTCTGTTCGCCCGGGTGTACAAATGGAAGTCCGCCATGGCGCAATACGGGGTCGGACATCTGGACCGGCTCGACCGCATCGAACGCCTGCGCCAGCAGTTGCCGGGCCTGGCGCTGGCCGGCAACGGGTACCGCGGCATCGGAGTGCCGGACTGCGTGCGGTCGGGCCGCGATGCCGCGAAACAATTCGTAGAGACGTAGCTGGCTACGTCTTTCAGGTCCAGCCGCCTGGTCAGTCCCCCGCGCTCACCTGAGTTTCCGGCGCCGCTTCTTCGTAGGAGATCTCGCTCTCAGGATTCCGGGGCCGCCGCGATTGGCGGCCGAAGAGGGCTTCTCTTATCAGCTTGAAAATCGTCTGCCGGTTCTGCGCCACCACTTTTGCCCACGCCAGCTTCCCCATCATCGGGAAATAGATGCCGCGGAAACACAGGCGCGCCAGCAAGATGTTGACGCGATACCCCAGAGGCTGATCGTCGAGGGAATCGACAGCCTCGGCCAGCGCTGCCGGACTGTAGGCGTGAGCCCATCCGTAGTTCACTTCGGCGTGGGCCTCGTCGATGCTCATCTTCAGAGGCGTGTGCGCCATGGCGAAGGGGATAAATTCTTTCCAGTGTTTGGGACGGGTGAGTCGCCCCGCGAGTTCGAGGCGCTTGTAGAGCGGCGTTGCCGGCAGCGGAGTCAGCAGGCCAAAGATGGGCAAGCCGGGAGGCCAGGTGCGCACCTCGGCCAGCGTGCGCTCGGCCGCCCCGACCGTGTCATTGTCCATGCCGAAGATAAACGAAGTGATCGCATAGACGTTGCGCTTTGCCAACCGCTCGAGCACTTCGGCGTACTCGCCCGGCTTGTTGAATCCCTTGTTCACATCTTTCAGGTTCGACGGATCGATCGACTCCATGCCGATGAACACCCATTTCCCCCCGGAGGCCGCAATCAAATCGACCAGTTCCTCGTCGCGCAAAAGATTGGCGCTGATCTGCGCCACCCAATGTAGTTGCGCTCCAGCGGCGATGATGTCACGGAGGAGCGATTTGGTGCGCTTCACGTTGATGGCAAAATTGTCATCGATGAAAAAAACTGCCATCTGCCCTTTTTCTTTGCGGGCGCGTTTCTTCAACAGCAGCAGTTCGTTGACCACGCTCTCGTTGCTGCGGAAGCGGATGGAATCACCGAAGAATCCAGTCACCGTGCAGAACTCGCAGCCGTAGGGACAGCCTCGACCCGACTCGACGGGAATGATGCGAAACGTCCCCCAGCCCGCGCCGATTTTCTGCAGCATCGATTTCGCGACATGGGGCACCAGATTGAACTGGTCGAGATCGATCGATTGCCACGGAATCACCGGATACTGCTTCAGTGAAGGCTTGCGCTCTTTGCCTGTGTCGTCGACGGGAGCGTAGATCTCCTTCAACTCGCCGCGAGCCGCGTCGTCAACGATTTTTGGCCAGGTTTCGTCGGCTTCGCCCAAAGCTACGGCGTCGGCGTGACGCGGTCCGCCGTCACGACCGAGGGCCTCATCGGCGAGCTCGGTCACGTGAGGCCCGCCCATGACCACCTTGACTCCGGTGGCGCGAATGGCGTCGGCGATGCGGTACGCCTTGGCGATCATGCGAGTCATAGCGCCGATGCCGACCAGATCGATCTTTTCATCGCGGACGTATTGGGCGATTTGAGCCTCGTTCAGCGGCTTCGCGTTGCCGTCGATAAGCAGCACTTCGTGTCCGGGCGGGGTCAGCGACTGCAGCAGAAACATCCAGAGATGGGGCATGAAATTGCGAGTAACCCCGTTGTCGGGGTTGTACAGCAGAATCCTCATGACAGCTCCTTAGCGAACAATTTGACGTGCTTCACCGCACGCAGCTGTCACGAGCGATGCCAAGAATTGGCTCTCTGCTGTGTTTTACGGGAATTCAAAGACCACGGGATTGTACACCCGCAACCCAAATTGCAGGTGATTAAGTCACTGCTACAGGGGCACTAGGCGGGCACCTCTGCCTTTTTGGGAATGCGCTCGCGCCGCAGGCGTGCTAGTACCAGCCGAATCTCTTCATAGGTGATCTCGGGAGGCAGAGTATCCTTCAGCGGCTTCAGCCGTTCCAGCCTCGTCACATCAACCTGTGCACACGCTGCTTCGATGACCGATTGCTTGTTTCGATCGATCCACCGCGACTGAAACTCCACCTGCCCGGTTTCGACGAGCGCGGCCACGGCGTTGACCACCGTCGAGAACTGCCGGCCGCGAGTCTGAGCGATTTCCTCAAGAGTCTTCCCCTCGGCCAGCAGGCGCAGGGTCTCGAGGGCGGGCGCCGTTTTCTTTCCGGCCCCGGCTTCCACTCGCGCTCCCTCTCGATACCGCTGGAGAGCGGCCAGAATCGCCGTCCCGTACATAGCGGCCTTGCGTTCACCGATGCCGGTGATCTTCAGCAACTTCCCAATCGAGTTCGGCTGCATCTGGCAGATTTCATCCAGCGACGTATCGTGCAGAACGACGTACGCCGGCACGCCCTGTTCTTTGGCCATGCTTCGCCGCCATTCGCGAAGGTAGTCCCGCAATTGCTGATCCGCCTCAGAGACAGGACTCGGCCGCGCACGCCCGCCGGAAGCCGCACCCACCAAGATCGGCCGCACGGCTGCGGGAGCCGCCACCTCGCTCAGCCACTGCGGCTTACCTCCACAAACGTCACAGGCTCCGCACGACGTCCACTTCGGAGTCTCGCCAAAGTGCGTGCAAATCTGCCGGTGGCGGCACCGGCCTGACTCGGCAAAGGCGCGAATGGTGTGGTAGCGCTGCCAGGCGCGCTCGCGCTCGGCCGAATCCGTGATCTGATTGGCAAAGAATCCCAACAATCCTGCGTCTTGCTTCCGCCAGAGCAAAATGCAGTCGGCGGGATTTCCATCGCGCCCGGCGCGACCCGCCTCCTGGTAGTACTGTTCGACGGACTTGGGCAACGCAAGGTGCACGACTGCGCGCACTGTCGCCTTGTTGATGCCCAGCCCGAACGCGATCGTGCCCACGAGCACGCGCACTTCGTCCGACATCCAGCGCTCCTGGTTACGGCGCCGGTCGGCAGTTTCCATTTTGGCGTGATAACCGACCGCGGCGATCCCCTGATCCTCCAGAAAATCCACCGTCTCTTCCACCTTGTTAATCGTGGGAGAGTAGACAATCACGTTTCCGTTGCTATGCTGACGCACGGCCGTCACCAGCAGCGCCGACTGCTCCACGCTGTCGCACTCGCGGACCAGGTAGCGCAGGTTCGGACGGTGGAAACTTGCGATGTACTTGTCCGGATTGCGCAACTCGAGCTGCGCCAGAATGTCGTGCCGCACATGGCGTGTGGCGCTGGCCGTGAAGGCCGCAATCGGACGATCCGGAAAACTCCCCCGCAGCCGGCTCAATTGCCGGTACTCAGGGCGGAATTCGTGTCCCCACTCGGAAATACAGTGCGCCTCGTCGATTGCGAAGAAGGAAACAGGCACATTCTGCAGCCAGGTGAGTGTGTCGCCACGCTGCAAACGTTCGGGCGAGAGATACAGCAGACGGTACCTGCCCTCCCGCGCTTGCCGGATAACGCGGCCCTGCTCATCGCCGCTGAGGGAGCTGTTGAGGACAGCCGCGGGAATTCCCATCTGCGCCAGTTGTGCTGCCTGATCTTGCATCAGTGCGATCAGGGGAGAAATCACGATCGCGGTGCGCGCGGAGATGACTGCCGGCAGCTGGTAACACAGCGACTTGCCTCCGCCGGTTGGCATCACGACGCAAGTGTCGTGGCCGGCCAGCAGGCTGCGCACAATCCGCTCCTGCAAGGGACGGAAGGAGCTATATCCCCAGTAGCGGCGCAATGGGGTCAGTAGATCCGCTTCCGCCGTCATACACAACAGTATAGGGCGGGGGCGAAGAAAATCGTGCCGCAGCCGCATCAGCGCGATCCTGCAGCGCCCAATGCGGTACCTTCAGTTGTGTGTTATTTGCATTGTGATCGGCGGCAACGTGAACTCGAAATCATTCGGCGCTCCCGGCGGATAGCCATCCAAATCGCGGCGCGCCGGGTTCCCAGGCGTAAATGTTGATGTCAACGCGGCCTTCGCCACCACGTTCGCGAGTGGCGGCTTGAGTTGAGCCAGCGGACCGGCGATGCCCTTGAAGGTCGCATTGGTAGGGGCACCCAGCGCTACCGCGTCCATGGTGAAAGTCGATAAATTGTGTCTGACCGTGAGATCTCCGTCCAGGATTCCAAACTCTATCGAGTAGGTGAGATTCCAGCCCACATGCGTCAAGTGCTGAAAGTGGCCAGCGGCGTTCCTTATCGTGAATATACTTACCGCACGCCGAACATCGAGGATCTTAAACAGGCTGTTCGCCGCGCCGGTTTTCGTGTTCCGCAAGACCGTTCTGATCGACATGACCGGATGATCGCCCGTGCTAGTGAGCAACTCGCCATCGCCCTCGATCGCGCCTGGCGGCCGCATGAACGGCAATTGCGGATGTTGAAACGCATCCAGCAGGAACGAAGTTCCTATCGCACTGCCGACGTCGATGACGATGTGCCCGGCCTTCGGGTCTTGGCCGAGGTAAGTGATCACGGCCTTTTCGTGCGACATGAACTGCACGAAGCCGATCAACGAGCTATTGAAGTCTGCTGAGTGGCCGGTGAATTTCACGTGACCGCCGAAGGTGAACGCGGTCTGCACCAGAGTTGGGTCGAACGAGAACCCCTTGGTGAGGTTACAAATGGCGAAGTCCTCGTTCAGAGCCGAGTTCGTGAAGAGAGTAGCTCTGGGATGAGCTTCCCCGCTTGTAACGTCAATTCCTGCGGAACTGGCGTCGATGTTGGCCATTGGTCGGGGAGTGTCAGGTCATTTCCCAGCGGCTGCCCGGCGATCGCAACTCGATCGCCAAACGCGCTCGATCGGTGTTCTGGAACGCGACATAGATTGCGTCCAGCGCTCCTAGGGTCTTCGGTCCAACGAGGCCGTCCGGTATGAGACCCTGCTGACGTTGAAACTTCTTGATAATCTCCTCGGTCTCCTCGCCGAAGATGCCGTCAAGGCGGCCATTGGGTCTCGTCTTCGAGCGCACGAACTTAAATCCAAGCTCCTGCATGCACGATTGCAGCAAGCCGACTGCTTCTTTGTCTGGTTCGCCCTTGCTGATCGCCTGCTTTCCATTCGCTTCTGCACTACGCAGCCGAGCGGTGTTCTTCAGCCTGCTGGACAGTAAAGCCATTAGGGCTCCCCAGAACCGAGCGACGTCTCTTCTCCCGTGCGTCGTAGGTAAAATTCTGCTCGCGGCTGCCACGTCGCGTCCCTAACAACAGCCCGAGGGTGATCAGTATACAGCGACTCACGGATTCCGGATTCCCATGTCTTCATTCCGACGAGTGTTGCCGAGGCCCTCGATGTGACGAGAGATCTGCGGTCGTCGGGCATGGCTGAGCGCTGGCCACCGAAGCCTTCGGATACATTCGATCGAACGCCACCCAAGCCATAGCGATCACGACGAAGCACAGTACGCTGCCTTCGGGTCCAACCGAGCCTCCGCTGAGCCATCGCGGACCTTGTAAGGAAGAATGGAGCAGGTGCCCGGGGAAAACCAGGCCGCTGTCGGGAACGGAATAGAAAAACGTTTCCCCCCAATCCCAGGCGGCGTGAAAGCCCACGGAAAACCACAAGTTGCCCGTCCGCCGGAGGGTGAGACAAGAGAAGAGGCCGATGAAGGCAGCGGCCAGCAAGCCCGGCCACTGCTCGCCTCCGTTCCCCAGATGGATCAAACCGAAGGCGCAGGATAAAACGATCCCGGCGGGCCAAAACCCGATGCCGCGCGCCAGCGTGAACTGAGCGTAGCCGCGCAGCAGAAATTCCTCGAAAAACGCGACCAGCATGAACATCGCGGCCCAGAACGCTGCGAATTTCGCGAGGCGGACCCCATGCAGTGCAACGTGACCGAAGGCAAAGACATGCAGTCCGTACAGCGCTGAGATCAGCAGGCTGACGCCGGCAAATCCCCAGACCGCGCCCGACCAAAATAGCTTCCCCAAAGCGTGCCGCACCGGCAGTCCGTAGATTCCCCACGAGCGCCGCTCGATGGGCGCCAGGATCACTAACGGAACGAAAGCGGCGGCGACCCGTCCGGCCTCCTCCAGCAGGGCTGACCACAGGCCGCCAGCGCCAAAATCCCGCAAAAACGCCAACGCCGCTGCCAGCTCTTGCAAGGGGTAGAAAATCATCCCATACAAGAGAAGTCCCCATCCCGGGCGCAGGCCGTCAGGGCCGAAGAAAAGGGTAAGAGCATAGGGAGCTTGAGTTGCAGCGGCAAATGCGGGCGGGACTGGTGCGGGCTGTGTCGGAGTGCTGTCGGCCTTGGTGTCGAGATCGCTCATCGCAGAACTTTCCCCGCAGACTGCCTCCGCCATGGTAAAACACTCGGCTCGACCTTATGCGTCCCTATTTCACGCGCGAACGTTTCGGCCGTCCGCAGGTACTCGCGGGGCTGCTGCTGCTCGCCTTCTTTTGCCAGGCTGTTTGGTTGGTTCATGCCGAGCTTAGCGTCGCCAACGCGCCGGAAGTCCCCGAGGCGGCGCGCATCCGGGAAGGGTGGCGGCAGTGGCACGGACGCGGTATAGCGGGCGCTCCGTTCTTGTACAGCGACGGTAATGGCGCTCAAGACTCGTTTCACGGCGAGGACCGCGGATTTGACACCGAGCATTCGCCACTGCTCTACCTGGTCTCCGCTGCGCCGTTACTGGCCTGGCCTCAGCATTTCGACACCGACTCGGCCCGGTACTGGCGATGGCTTCCGCGCCTTCCCTTCCTGGCCTGCGGTGTTTTTCTCGGGGCATCGCTGTGGTATGTGGCGCGGCGCCTGTGCGGCAACGCCGGAGGGTTCGTTGCCCTCACCTTCTATTGCTTCTCGCCCTCGCTAGTTCAGGCCAGCGCGACCTGGCACGCCGAACCGGAGGTCGTTGCGGCCTGGGGGGCGTTCGGAGCGATCTTCACCGCAATCGCTGTGGCTCATACGCTCTACGCCCCGCGCGAAGTCGTGCTCTGGAACTGGCGGCGCATCGTGCTGCTCGGGATTTCCCTGGCCATCGTGGTTGGAGCGCAGTTCTCGATGATTGTGCTGGTCCCGATGGCGCTCGCATTTCTGCTTTATGTGGCTCCAGTGCGGCGGGCGGCTGCCAGCGTGATCTGGATCGCGGCCTGCGTGGTAGGCCTTGTTCTGCTATTTGCGGCCTACTTCTTTGATCCGCATGCATTTGGCGAGAGCATGCGGCGCGCCTTGTTCTGGGGAGCGACGTGGAGGGGATTCACTGTCTTCGGAGTCTATAAGCAGGTCGCAGTGCAGATTGGGCGCGCGTGTCCGGCCCTTGCGTTGGCACTGCCCGTTGCAATTGTGACCTACGCGGCGTGGCCGCGCACCCGTTATTTCGGCAATACCGCGCCGCTGTTGGTCGCGGTGCTGTTCTTGGGTTTAGGGATGGCGCATCCCCATCTCGCTGGGGCCGGATTTCTGCTGGGGGCGATTCCGTTTCTATTTGTTTTCGTGGCGGGCGTGCTGGCTGATCTGATGGAGACGCGTTATCGTCCGCTGGTAACGGCGGGGGTTGTCGGGATGATCGTTGCCTATGTGGTATGGAGCTTGTTCAACCTCATCCGAGTTCCGCTGGGTTGAGTACTTCGGTCGAGAGCTGGCACCAAATACCGTCGGCGCTCTGCTAGACTTTGCACATTCCAAACGAGGCGAATCATCGATGAACAGGAACTGGACGATAGCCATGGGTATGGCGGCATCCCTGGCTGTCGGCGCGGTCGTAGCCGGCCCAGCGAAGGCGCAGTCGAGCGGCACACCGCATGCGGGGCCAAGCGCTGGACCGCAAGCCGGCGAAAGGAAGGCTGAGGAGCAGTTCAAGAATATCCAGATCCTCAAGGGAGTGCCCGCCGAGCAAATCTTTCCCACCATGCAGTTCATCACGGCCTCCTTAGGCGTGGAGTGCGACTTCTGCCACGTGCAGGGCGCGTTTGAAAAAGACGACAAGAAAACCAAGCAGACCGCGCGCAAGATGATGGAGATGATGTCCGTGATCAACAAGGACAACTTCGAAGGGCATCGCGAAGTGACGTGCTACTCATGCCATCGCGGCAGCGCGAAGCCGGCAGGTATGCCGCCGGTAATGACGGAAGAGCCGAAAGAGGCCATGGGCGGGCCGAAGAAGCTAGACGGCGAGACGAAGGAATACTCCGGGCCAAGCCCCGACCAACTTCTAGAGAAATATGTCCAGGCGATCGGGGGCGCGGCAGCCGTCGAGCGGGTAACCAGCCGGGTGATGAAGGGGACGATCGAATTCGGAGGAAAGTCGCTGCCCATCGAGATTTATGCGAAGGATCCGGACAAGCGGGTTTCGTTCACCCACATGCCCGAAGGAGACAACGTCACGGCATTCAACGGACACGAAGGATGGCTGGGCATGACGGGGCATCCGCTGCGCGAAATGCACGGAAGCGATCTGGATGGAGCGGCGATCGATGCGGATTTGCATCTCGCCACGCATTTGAAGCCGATGTTCAGCGAGATGCGCGTGCGAGGGACGGAGAAGGTTGGCGATCTCGAAGCCTATGTCGTGGTGGGTCAGCACGAAGGCAAGCCACCCATCCAGCTGTTTCTTGACGAGCAATCGGGATTGCTGGTGCGCATGGTGCGCATTGGCGAGACTGCGCTGGGGCAGATGCCTACTCAGATTGATTACGCCGACTACCGGGACGCGGGTGGAGTGAGGATTCCCTACCGGTGGACACTGGCGCGCCCCGGGGGGCGGTTCACGATTCAGGTGATGGACGTAAGGGAAAATGTTCCGGTGGATGATGCCAAATTCGTCAAGCCAGCAGCCCCACCGGAGCCGCCGAAACCACCCGCGAAATAGTAGACAGGCGCAAGCAACAGAGCAGAGCACGGGTGGTTTGGAGGAGAGAAAAATGGCTTGTCGACAGCCTTACAGAGCTTCATCTTGCTTGACGTCTCGATTGTTCTTATTAGTTCTTCTTACACCGATCGTTCTCCCAGCCTTGTCTGCCCAAACGCATCCGAAAGCGGATGATCTGCTGCGGCAGATGACCCTGGAAGAAAAAATTGCTCAACTGGCGCAGTTGCCCGGAATTCCGATTCCGGAATTCAACGAGCAAGTGGGGGAACCGGAGGAGGTCGCAAGAAAATATGGGGCCGGGATCGGTGCTCTGGGTCTCCGATCCCAAAGAGATCAATCGCTGGCAGCATCTCGCGGTCGATCAATCCCGGCTTCACATTCCGATCCTGTTCGGGCTGGATGTAATCCACGGCTACCACACTATTTTTCCTGCGCCGATCGCGATGGCGTCGTCTTGGGATCCGAAGCTGGTGGAGGCGGCACAGACGATCGCGGCGCGAGAGGCCCGGGCGGCGGGGATTGCGTGGACGTTCGGCCCTATGGTCGACATCGCCCGCGATGCCCGGTGGGGGCGCATGGTGGAAGGTGCGGGAGAGGATCCCTACCTGGGCGCAGCCATAGCCCGCGCACAGGTTCTCGGATTCCAGGGGCATGAACTGGGCGGGTCCGACCACGTGCTGGCGTGCGTGAAACACTATGCCGGCTATGGCGCAGCCGACGGCGGGCGCGACTATGACTCGTCTTACATTCCAGAAGAGGAAATGTGGAATGTGTACTTGCCGCCCTTCAAGGCAGCCGCAGATGCGGGCGTTGGATCGTTTATGAGCGCCTACATGGACCTGAATGATGTGCCGGCCAGCGGCAATCGCTGGCTGCTGCACGATGTGCTGCGCGAGGCGTGGAACTATAAAGGCTTTGTGGTCAGCGATGCCAACGCGGTTCACAGCCTGATCACACATGGTTACGCTCGCGACGGCCAAGACGCAGCGTTCAAAGCATTTTCTGCCGGGCTGAACATGGACATGGCTAGCGGGACCTATCTGAAATATCTTGCTGCTGAAGTGAAACAAAGGCGGGTCTCCATGCAGCAGATCGATGACGCGGTGCTTCCGATTCTCGAAACCAAAATCCGGCTGGGTCTCTTCGAGCACCCGTATGTGGACGAGTCCGGCATTGCGCAGGTTCTGAATATGCCGGAGCATGCTCAGGCGGCGCGCAACGCGGTCCAACGGTCGGTGGTGCTGTTGCGCAATGAACAGAAAATGCTGCCGCTGGACAGAAAGCAGATCAAATCCATTGCCGTGATCGGGCCGCTGGCCGACGCGCAGCTCGATTTGCTTGGCATGTGGGGCGCGCTGACCAAGCCTGGAACGACCGTCAGCCTTCTCGAGGGAATCAAAGATAAGGTCGGGGATGCGGTGCACGTCGAGTTCGCACACGGGCCGAATATCCGGCGCGACATCCCCTCATTCTTCGAAAATGCTCCGATGATTACGATTAAAGAGCAGCCGGAGCAGACTGCGGAAGAAGCGCGCAAGGCGATGGAAGACGCGGTCGCGTTGGCCAGAAAAAGTGATGTTGCCGTGCTCGTGCTGGGCGAGATTGCCCTGATGAGCGGGGAGGCCGCATCGCGGTCGTCGCTCCAGCTCTCCGGCGGGCAGGAGGAATTGCTGGAAGCTATTGCCGCGACTGGCAAACCGGTCGTGCTGGTGCTAGTGAATGGTCGTCCGCTCGACATTTCGTGGGCTGCCGACCACATCCCGGCAATTCTCGAGGCTTGGTATCCCGGAAGTCAGGGTGGGAATGGCCTGGCCGATGTGTTGTTTGGAGACGCAAATCCGGCAGGGCACTTGCCGGTGAGCTGGCCCCGCAGCACGGGACAACTTCCGATCTACTACAGTCACAATCGGACGCAGGCTCCCGAGGATGCTCCCGATTTCAAATCGAGGTATTGGGATGTCCTGACCAGCCCGCTCTACCCGTTCGGGTACGGCCTGAGCTACACAGACTTTTCTTTTGACAATCTGAAAACCAGCCAGGCTGAGGCGAAAGTTGGCGCCACTCTTGAGGTGTCAGTTGACGTCACTAACACTGGCAGCCGGGCGGGAGATGCTGTCGTGCAACTCTATATTCACCAGCGCGCCGGAAGCGCTTCGCGTCCGGTCCGGCAGTTGAAAGGCTTCCAGCGGGTCAACCTGGCTGCGGGTCAGAAGCAGACCATTCACTTCGTGCTCGGACCAGACGAACTGCGGTTCTGGAGCCCGGCCAAGAAAGGGTGGGTGGTTGAACCCGAGCGGTTCGACGTATGGGTGGGGGAAGACTCGACCGCCAAGCTGCATGGAGAATTCCGCCTCAGGGAGTGACTGCGGTTTCGGAGTTTCTTAAGCCCGTCATCGGACCATCAACGGCGAGGCGGCCGGGTCGTTTCTTCCGGATCGTGAGCGGCTTGTGTGACCAGCGGATCGGCCTCGATTTTGACCTCGACTCCGGCTCCTTCTTTGAGCTTAACTTTGTCGCCCTTATCATCGGTCAGGCTATTCGGAACTCGAATCTCTCGATAAAGATGATCCGCGCCCTCAACGACGATCTGAGCTTTCTCGGGCTCACCCGAGTGGGGGATAGACTTGATGACTTTTTCAACTTTTGCTGGAAGTGTAGTAGTAGCCTTTGACTTCTTGGTAGACACAGCTTAAGACCCCCTCGAATCTGGTCCTCTGGGAAGCGACACAGTGTTTGACGTTCACTATCTTAGGTGTTTACCCCTACGCGCCATCAGTAAAACACTGTAGGGGACTTTAAACGCCTTGAGTCTCGCAGGTTAGGGCCGCTGCCGCGTCCGTCTGTGCAAAATGAGGACGAGCCCCAGCAGTCGGTCGCTTTCAGAGCTTTTTCAGGTTCTCTGGATACAGTCAAAAGCGTATCGTAACCCCCGCAAGGATTTCCATTGAAGCCCCGGTTGCTCTATATCTTCGTCGCGCTGCTCAGTTTAGCGACCTCTCCTCCGCTTCTGGCGCAGGGATCGGGTCCGTCCGCCGATCCCGGCCTAGCTGGCGACGACCCTCGAGGCACGCATTCCGTGTCTGGAGTTCTGCTGGACCCTTCCGGGGCGGCCATCGTCAAAGCGCAGGTCACGCTGCTCGGCACGAGGACAGAGATAGTCGCCCAGACCCAGACTGACGTCGTCGGAGCTTTCCAGTTCGACAACCTTGCTCCCGGCAAGTACACGATTGATTTTCACGCGGAAGGATTTCGCGACACCCACATGCTCGTCGCGGTCGCCGCCAAGAGATTCTCTCCGCTCCGGGTCGTGCTGCAGATCCTGGTGCAGACGGAAAACGTAACCGTGGCGACTGGGGCTAACGTCCCGCTGGTGAGTACCGAGACCTCGGAGAATCAGAACAATAACGCCATCGACCGCGATGCGCTCGACCGCGTCCCCGTCTTCGACCAGGACTACATCACGACCATGTCGCGATTCCTGGACGACAGTGCGACGGGTACGAACGGGGTCACGCTGGTGGTGAATGGGATCGAAGCGAACGGGCCGGGCGTGACCCCGTCGGCCGTCGAGGAAGTGAAGATCAACAACAATCCTTACTCGGCAAGATTTTCGCGCCCGGGCCGGGCTCGTCTGGAGATCATCACCAAGGGCGGGTCTCCCGACTATCATGGCTCGCTGAATTTCATGTTTCGCGATTCCGTGTTTGATGCCAGCAATGCCTTTGCCACCTTGGGGAAGCCGCCCGAGCGCCGCGAATATTTCGAAGGCTCGGTTACCGGGCCGATCCGCCACAGCAAGCACACCAGTTTCCTGCTGTCGCTCGACGAGGACTTGCTGGATCAGCAAGCCATCATGGATGCAAGCGCGATCTCCGCCGCTGAGGCAGACGGCTTTGGGCCGTTTGCCCAGTCGGTTGCCAATCCCACGCATCACTTCTTTGGGTCGGGCCGCATTTTTCACGATTTGGCCAATGGCGACCAGTTCTGGATCGGATACTCGTACGAACATCGCTCCAGCGAAAATTCGAACGTAGGCGGGACCATTCTTCCCAGCGCTGCCACGGACACGAATTTTCTGGAGCATGAGATCAACGTCAGCTACCTGCACCAGTTTTCCTCCCATTGGCTGAACCAGGCCCGGTTTCTCGTCGGGCACTACGATAACAAGGTCGCCAGCGTCAATCCCGACCCTCAAATCGCCGTATCCGGACTGTTTACCGCGGGCGGCGCGCAAGCCGACTCGCGGCGCACGGAATACCACTTTGACGGTACCGACTTTGCTACCTACGCCAACGGCAGGCATCAACTAAGTTTTGGAATTGACATTCCCGACATCAGCCGGCGCGGGCTTGACGATTTCACGAACCGCGGCGGCACTTACACCTTTGCGACCTATTCCCCCGCGGCGGCCCCGTCGCCCGCAACTTACCTGCTACAAACCGGGCAGGGGCACGTGGCTTTTCTGGAAAAGGTCATCTGCGGATTTGTCGAGGACAATATCCGGCTGAAGTCGAACTTCTCCGTTTATGTGGGCGTGCGTTATTACTGGCAGAACTACTTCCACGACGAGCCCCACAACTTTGCCCCGCGCGTCAGCTTCGCCTACGCGCCCACGGCGAAGGGCAAAACTGTAATCCGCGCCGGCGCGGGAGTGTTTTACGACCGCACCGGGCCCAGCCCAATCGGCGATCTGCTGCACTTCAACGGGGTGAACTTGCTGCGTTTCATCCTGGAGCAACCGTCGTTTCCCGTCACGCCCGGTGACCTGGCTGGCGTTCCGACGAGCATCGTCACCCTCGACCCCAGACAGCGCATTCCCTACACGATCCAGTACAGCGTCGGCGCCGAGCAGCAGGTCACCGCCAAGAGCACGTTCAGCGCTGTTTACATTGGCACGCGCGCCATTGATGCATTCCGCTCCATCGATGCCAACGAGCCGGTGTTCTCCCGAGGAAGCTGGGTGCGACCCAACCCGTCTCTAGGCCAAGTGCGGCAGATTCAATCCGAGGGATACTTGAAGGGCAACGCGTTGGAGCTTACCTTCCGCGGGAAGCCCAGCAAATATTTCTCCGGGCAGATTCAGTACACCCTCAGCCGAACCGACAACAATTCGAGCGGCATTACCTTCTTCCCGGCGAACAGCTACGATCCCTCAGCCGACTGGGGACGCGCGGACACCGACCGTCTGCACAAGTTCGATCTGCTGGCCTCGTCGCAGCCCACGAAATACTTCACGCTCGGCGCCGCACTCTCGGTTTACTCGGGCAGGCCGGTGAACATCACCTCGGGCGGCGATGATAATCACGACGGCACCCTCAATGATCGCCCCGCCGGCGTGCTGCGCAATACCATGGCGGGACCGGGCCTGATCAATCTCGACCTGAACCTGTCCCACGATTTTCCCCTCTCGAAGGCAAAGAAAGAATCGCGGGTCTTCACCGTCTCGCTGAACTCCTTCAACGTCCTGAACCATCCGAATTATGTAACCTACATCGGAGCCATTTCTTCGAAACTGTTCGGGAAGCCGGTCGCCGCGCAGCCTCCGCGCCGCATGCAGCTCGACGTGCAATTCAAGTTCTAAGCCGGCAATTCAATAACAAAACCTGATAGGGGCGATAAATAGATTCGATTTCCGCGATGGCCGTCGCGGACGGTACAGTGATGCGTCGTTGAATTGATCGGCATACGAATCCGCACAGGGGTCACGTTTCGGTGTCTATGGGTAAGAAGCTGATCGCCACGTTTACGACAGCTTTTCTGGTTTTCGCTTTAGCGCATGTAGTCTGCGCCCAGATAGCCGCGGGCTCGGGCAGGGATACAAATGCGCGGTTCGTCAAACTCGAGCAACAAGCAGCCGAGGCCAAGAGTTCCGCTGACAACGCCTGGATGCTGACCAGTGCAGCTCTGGTGTTAATGATGACCGGTCCGGGGCTGGCGTTGTTCTATGGCGGCCTGGTCCGCAAGAAGAACGTGATTGGCACGATGATGCAGAGTTTTGCCCTGATGGCCGTCGTCACCGTGCTGTGGGGGCTGTTCAGCTACAGCCTGTCGTTTGGCTCGGGCACCAGTTTCATTGGAGGGCTCGAGAATGTTTTCCTGCGCGGCGTGGGAGCGGCGCCGGACGTGGACTATGCGGCAACGATTCCGGCGCAGACTTTCATGGTCTATCAGCTGATGTTCGCTATCATCACGCCCGCACTGATTGCCGGAGCGTTCGCCGAGCGCATGAAGTTCAGCGCCATGATCGCATTTATGGTTTTCTGGTCGGTGGTCGTCTATGACCCGATGGCTCATATGGTGTGGGGCAAGGGCGGGCTGCTGAATGCCTCGCTGGGCGGGCGTTTCCCGACGCTGGATTTTGCGGGTGGGACCGTGGTGCACGTCACATCGGGAGTCTCTGCGCTGGTATGCGCGCTTTATCTGGGCAAGCGGGTGGGGTATCCGAAGGAGGCAATGCCACCGCATAGTGTGGTGCTGAGCTTCATCGGCGCATGCCTGTTGTGGGTGGGATGGTTTGGATTCAATGCGGGGAGCGCGCTGGCAGCGGGCAATCTGGCGACCAGCGCATTTGTCGCGACGCACTTCGCGGCGGCCGCCGCCACGGTGGGATGGGCCGGGGCCGAGTGGATCCGCAACGGAAAGCCGAGCGTGCTGGGAGGAATCTCGGGAGCGGTTGCGGGGTTGGTAGCGATCACGCCAGCAGCGGGTTTCGTGAAGCCGATGGCAGCGCTGATCATCGGCTTGATCGCAGGCGTGTTCTGCTATGCGATGGTGGCCAAGGTCAAGGCGAAGTTTGGCTATGACGATTCGCTGGATGCCTTCGGTGTACATGGGGCGGGAGGGACGCTGGGAGCGCTGCTAACCGGTGTTTTCGCGGTCAGCGCGGTGAATCCCATATTCAAGGACGCGCAGGGGAATACCGTGGCCTCCGGGTTGATCGAGGGCAATGCGTATCAACTGCTCAACCAGTGCGTGGGGGTTGGCGTTGCCTGGCTCCTCGCCATCGTGGGCACCTTAGCGATCCTGAAGATCGTAGACGTCACCATAGGTTTACGAATTACGGAGGAGGAAGAAGTGCAGGGCCTGGATCTCTCCCAGCACGGAGAAGAGGGATACTATTGGGAGGCGTCGGCGTAGGTTGGCAGGAACGTGTGGTTGTGGCCATCCGGCGCGACGACGGCGTAATTAAGCAGAACAGGACTTGAAAATATCATGACGAAGCTTGAGGCGGTCATCCAAAACTCCAAGCTGGACGCGGTCAAAACGGCGCTCCACGAAATCGGCGTCGAGGGCATGACGGTGATCGAGGTGCGAGGCCACGGACGGCAGAAGGGACACACCGAGGTCTACCGCGGCCGCGAGTACAGTGTCGATCTGATCCCCAAGACCAAGATCGAGATGGTCCTGCCCGATGCCATGGTCGAGAAGGCCGTGCAGGCAGTTCTGGGCGCGGCTCGGACGGGCAAGATCGGCGATGGCAAAATTTTTCTCTCGCGCATGGATGAAGCGATCCGCATACGCAATGACGAGCGCGGTGAAGGAGCGTTGTAGCGCGGAGCGATCCGCCCGAGCCTTCCATGATGGCGGCGTCCCCATTGATCAACGAACTTCGGAGCTCTCTCAGCGAGGAATCGGCGCGCATTCACCGGGCGTTCGAGTCCTCCGGCGATGGCCGCGCGGCCGTGGCGCAACGTACGAGTCTGATTGAAGACATTCTCCGAAAGCTATGGTGTGACATCGTTTCCCCCGACGCCTCGGGGCCGCCTAATATTGCTCTGGTAGCGACCGGCGGATTCGGGCGGGGATGGTTGTTTCCGTATTCCGACATTGATCTGCTGTTTCTCTTCGGTGACCGCGACGGTGAGCAAGCCTTCCGCGATCCGGTGCGGAAGTTTTCCCAGGAACTGTGGGACCTGCGCCTGAAGCTAAGTCCGGCGTCGCGCACCTTGGCCGAATGCGACCGCTACGACTCCAATAACACCGAGTTCACGATTTCTCTTCTTGATTGCCGCTATCTGATGGGCGACCGCGACTTGTTCCGCAAGCTCCATGACAAGGTGATCCCGAAGCTGGTGATGCGGGAGTCGAAGGCGCTGCTTCAGGGGCTGGCGGAGGTCACTCGCGAGCGGCACGCGAAACATGGCATGACGCTCTATCACCTGGAGCCGAATTTGAAGGAGGCTCCAGGCGGGCTGCGTGACTGCAATGTGGCCTCCTGGCTTGCACTGATTTCGGCCATCGACAAGCTGCACGACTGGCCGGACGCGAGTTCGCTTCGGGCTCCGGTAAAAAAACAACTGGAGGCGGCACTGGACTTTCTGATGTCGGCGCGGTGCTTTCTGCACTTCCGCCATGGACGCGATGACAACACGCTCAGCTGGGGAGAGCAAGATGAAGCCGCGGCGCGCAAGGTCGGAGCCGCCGACGCTCTGGAGCTTTCGGCCGCGGACTGGATGAGGATTTATTTCGGTCACGCACGCGCCGTGCAGCGGACGGTGACGCAACTGCTCGAGGAGATTCCGGAAGCGTGGTCGGCGCTCTACCGGCAGGTGCAGAGCTGGAGGTCGCGGCTGACCACGGCAGATTTCTCGGTGGTCGACGGGCTGATTTTTCTGCAGCAGCCGTCGGCGCTGCAAGATCCTGAGGTGCTGCTGCGGCTGTTTCACTTTATGGCGCACCACGGCCTGAAGTTGAGCGCGACCACCGAATACCGCATCGAGCAGGCGCTCCCGGCGCTGGCGGTGACTCCGCCGCGGGGAGCGGAGCTGTGGCTGTATTTGCAGGAGACACTGCTGCAGCCCTACGCCGCCGACGCCTTGCGGGCAATGCACTCCCTTCGGTTGTTGACGCTGCTTCTCCCGGAATTGAACCTGATTGATTCACTAGTGGTGCGCGATTTCTATCATCGCTTTACGGTCGATGAACATTCGTTTCTCGCCATCGAGAGCCTGCACCGGCTGAAGCAATCGAAGTCGGAGTGGGACCAGCGCTATGGGGGACTGCTCGGCGAATTGGAAGATCCGGAGCTGCTGCATCTAGCGCTGCTGCTGCATGACACGGGAAAGGGCATCCCCAGCGGCAGTCACGTTGAGGCCAGTCTGGACGTCGCCAACCACGCCATGGATCGCCTGGATGTGGACCCGAAAGAACGGGCCGAAGTGCTGTTCCTGATTGCCAACCACCTGGAGATGTCGGCGACGCTGCGCCGCGACATTTTCGATCCAGCGACAGTCGCGGCATTCGCCGAGAAAATGGGAACGCCGGAGCGGCTGAAGATGCTTGCGCTCCTGACCTACGCCGACATCAAGGCGGTGAACCCGGAGGCCCTGACGCCGTGGAAGGCGGAGAATGTCTGGCAGCTATACATCGGCGCGGAAAACTATTTGAACCGCAGCGCCGACCAGCGCGTGCACGCCGACGTAAATGACGAAAAGCTGGCCCGGCTCCGCTCCCTGGCGCCGGTAACCAGCAGCAAGTTCAAGGGATTCCTGGAAGGATTCCCGCAAAGGTACTTGCTGGTGCATACCGCCGAGGAAGTGATGCGGCACTTGGGCATGGCGGACGAACTGGGAGTCGATCCGGTGCAGGTGGAACTGAAGCGCGGGCGACATTGGTATGAACTGACGCTGGTCACCCAGGATCGTCCGTTTCTGTTTGCCACGCTGGCGGGGGTGCTGGCGGCGTGGGGGATGAATATCGTGAAGGCGAACGCATTCTCGAATCAGGCGGGGACGGTCGTCGACACGATTTCCTTTACCGACCGGTTCCGTACGCTGGAGCTGAACCTTTCGGAGTGGGAACGGTTCCGGCGCAGCGTGACCAGCGTGCTGCTGGGCGAGGCTGATCTCGAGAAGATGCTACGCGACCGCCAACGCTCGGAGAAGGGCGCGATCGCAAAGGTGAAAGTGGAGACCAAGATTGAGTTCGACGATTCGTGCTCGTCGACGAGCACGCTGGTGCAAGTAATCGCGCAGGATCGTCCGCGGCTGCTGCACCGGATCGCGTCGTGCCTGTCGGATCAGGAGTGCAATATTGAGATCGCTTTGATCGATACCGAGGGGCAGATGGCGATTGACACGTTTTATCTGACGTCCGGCGGGAAGAAGCTGAAGGCCGAGCATTGCCGACAGGTGGAGAAGGCGCTGGTGGAGGAGTTGCGGGGGGAGTGAGGTGCGAATCGCTGGACGGCTAGGGTCTCAAACCGATGTTCCCCATCCGTCAAAACCGCAGGATCGTTCTTTGCCTGCCGTGACCATCCAGGTGACCCACTGATCTAGAATCGCAGGCGAGACGGCTGTCTCCTTGGTCCTCCCCTCAACCCGCCATCTGCGGCGCAGAAATGAGCCAGCTGACTCAACCTTAACTTCGTAATCCGTCTCCTTCCGCAGGAGGGCACAGATCTTGTCCGCAGACTCCCGACTTGGCGCGTTGTAAGAGAAATCCAAACGCAACCTGCTGCTCTCTGTCACACCGTGTTGCTGCAACGCAGCCCACGTCTGGCGGTTCATCGTAAGCTGTTGGGCGAGGATCCCCTCGTAGTTTGTCTCTTGCACGTTGGAATCAGAACCTATTCTCTCCCTTGAGCTTCGTTCTTCTTGCTTCACTTCGCCGAAAACTTGAACACCGTACTCGAGCGGAACGTTTCCCCCGGCTTCAGGATCGTCGTCGGAAAATCCGGATGGTTCGGCGAATCGGGGAAGTGCTGCGTTTCCAGGCAGAAGCCGTAGCGGTGTTTGTAGACGTGGCCCTGCTTTCCGGTGATGGTCCCGTCAAGGAAATTTCCGGTGTAGAACTGCACCCCGGGCTGGGTGGTGGAGACTTCCAGCACGCGGCCGCTGGTGGGTTCATAAACGCGCGCGGCTAGGGAGAGGCCGTCGCCCTTGCGGTCGAGAACCCAGTTGTGATCGTACCCGTGGCCGAGGACCAGCTGTTCGTAGTTGTCGTCGATGCGAGCGCCGATTTTGGTCGACGTGGTGAAGTCGAATGGCGTTCCCTTGACGGGGCGGAGTTCACCGGTGGGGATGAGATTCTTGTCGACCGGGGTGAAGCGGTCGGCGTTGATCATGATTTCGTGATTCAGAATGTCGCTGGTGCCTTCGCCCGCCAGATTGAAATAGCTGTGTTGGCTCACATTGATGGGCGTGGCCTTGTCGGTGGTTGCTTCATAATCAATGACGAGTTCGTTCGAGTCGGTCAAAGTGTACGTGACTTTGACCTTGAGGTTGCCGGGAAATCCCTCTTCGCCGTCTTTACTGACGTAGCTGAAAGCCACGCCAGTCTTGCCTTTCAGCGGTTCACCGTCCCAGACCACTTTGTTGAAAGTTTTGTCGATGCCGCCGTGCAGCGTGTTGGGCCCGTCATTCTTGGGCAAAGTGTAGGTTTTGCCGTCGAGCGTGAACGTTCCGTTGGCGATGCGATTGGCGTAGCGCCCGACGATGGCGCCGAAGTACGGAGGATTAGGGATGTACCCCTCGAGCGTTTCGTGTCCCAGCACAACGTCGCCGACCTGACCCTTACGGTCGGGAATGCGGATGGAAAGGACGATGCCGCCATAGTTCATAGCACGGATTTCGACGCCGTGAGCATTGGTGAGCGTGTACAAGGTTACGGGCCTCCCGCCCTGCGTGCCGAAGGGCTGTTGTTGAACTCCGGAATTGTGTTTTGCAGACTGAGCGAGAAGCAATCCGCCGATCGCGAGGACGAGAACGCATGGGGGGAAGAAGCGTCGTGGCATCATGGCGGAAAGTGTACTACGGGAACAGGCATTCGGGCTCGGTCTGGAATCACCGGGCACAGGACGCGCTCGACTCCACCTGCGACCGGCAGGACTCGCAGAAGGTGCTTTCTCGCAGATCGATCCATCCCACGGCATGGGCCGAGGCCATGGCGCAGCGATAGTCCTGGCAAGGGTGGAGATCGAAGGTGTAGCCGAGCTCGTGAACGGATTCTTTCAGGCGCTGGCTGAGCAAGGCGTCGTCGCTGTCGAGGCCGTAGAACTCCTGGCGCAGACGGTGGAACGAAACGATGGCGCACGGGCCTCCCAATAGTGCTTCGCCGAAAACGTACTTGAGGATCGGGATTTAGAGATCGACCGCGGTGATGCCAATGAGCCGCCAGCGTTCCGCGCCTGCCACGGCCTGCATGCGCTGCAGCAGTTCCGAAGAGTGATACTGCTGGCGCTCAATGTGATAGGCAGGGGTGGAATCGAGTTCGAAGGGTGGGATCTCGGCCCGTACTCGGAAACGCCGGAGAATGCTTCGGCGCAAGTCCTCAAGCAGCGAGGGCTCCAGTTTCCCGACCGGCAGCAGGTGCACCACACTCATTTTGAACCGGATTCATTGAAACCGATCGAGTTCAATCAAGTTCATCGCGACTCCACCGGAGTTCGCGTCCAGCCATAGCGCTTGAGCTGGTGATGGAGCGTGACGCGGTCGATGCCCAGGACCTCGGCAGGTCTCTGGACGAAATCGAGCGCGCCTACATCCTGCGCACTCTCGACGAGTGCAATGGAAACAGAGCCGCGCCGGGGGTGCCTGCGGCTTGAAGATGAAGTCCTGCTCGCGCAGTTCGGGCTCCTGCGCCACGACCACGGCGCGGTCGACGGCGTTTTCCAATTCCCGGACGTTGCCGACCCACGGCTGCTGCTGTAGTTGAATCATCGCCGTCCGGGAGATTCGTGTACCTTGCTTGTTCATGGCCAGGGAAAATTTCCGCACGAAATGTTCCACCAGAAGCGGGATGTCTTCCGGGCGTTCGCGAAGTGCGGCAGTTCGATATGAAAAACGTTGAGCCGGTAGAAAAGATCGAGGCGGGATACGCCCTCTTCGATCAATAGCTCCAGATTCTTGTTGGTCGCGGCCACGCAGCGGAAGTCGACTTTAATCACCGGGTTGCCGCCCACGCGGGTAATCTCCTTCTCCTGAAGGACGCGCAGCAGGTCGGTCTGAGCCCGGGCGGCTTTTTTGTTTTTTCATTGGGCTCAGTCCGGAAGCGCGTTCTCCGGCACCGACGCGAGAAGGAGCGGAGAATCCAGGCGCCCACGGCGACCGCGGAAGTCAGCATGGCTACCCGCAGATATTGGGCGATGGGCAGATCCACATCTCCAAAGATGGTGCGAAGCAGGCCAAACGTCGCGCTGCTGGCGCAAAGGGCGAAATACAGACGCTCTTTCGCACAGCGAGAAAAGCATACCACCTACCACAGAATGCACGCGACCGTCAGGTAGATCCCAAACAGCGTTACACCGAAAGCCGCTCCGGAACCGTGAAGTGGGACTGGCGCTTTCGGCCACGCAGAGCCGTGCAATGCGATCCCCAGAAAGCCCACCGAATGGATGAGCGCGGTCAGGGTACGCTTGCGATTTGTGAGGACCGCGAACTCGTTCATAACTCATGTTAAATTAGCTTCGCCTTTCCTGGGTTAATCGTGTCGTGATACGTGGCACCGCCCTTTGTGATCCGATCACGGATTGGGCCGGTGCGCTCTGGCTTCGGACGATTCCCGGTGGTACGATCGCGTGCGATATGAGCATCCCCAGCGCGGTTCTCTCGATATTTGTGTTCCTTTCGTCGCTGGCACTCACGGCGTTTGCCGCAGGCCAGTCCCCATCTCCGCCCACACACCCGATTGTGCTGCACGCGGCGCGGCTGTTCGATGTGAAGAAGGGGCGCATGATCCAGCCGGGCGAGATTCTCGTTCAAGGGGAGCGGATCGCCGAGGTGGGGACCGCCGTCAAGCATCCGGCAGGGGCAGAAGTCATCGACCTGGGAGATCGCACGTTGTTGGCCGGATTGATTGACGCGCACATTCACTTGTTTCTGCACCCCGGCGCCGAGGATCTGCAGACCGTACAGGAATCTGTTCCGCAACGGACGATCAATGCCACGCTGGCAGCGCGTGATGATCTCATGGCGGGTTTCACCGCAGAACGCGACATGGGTACCGAGGGCGCGGGCTCCGCTGACACCGCGGTGCGCAATGCCATCGACGAAGGCCGCGTTCCCGGGCCGCGGCTGCGCATCAGCGGGAATGCCATCAACATCCTGGGCGGTCACGAGGACGCAATGGGCTTTAACCCGGAGCAACACGTTCTCCCGAACGCGACGTATGCCAACAGTGCGGAGGAACTGGTCGCCGTCATGCGGCAGCAGTTCAAGGAAGGTGCGGACTTCATCAAGATTTATGAAACCGGGGCGGATTCGGTTCGGGATGGCAAATTCGCGACTGTCTATCAGTACACGGAGGCGCAACTAGACGCTGCGGTGAAAGAAGCGGCGCGCGTCGGCAAGCCCGTGGCGGTGCATGCCACCGGAGAGCCTGGCACGCTGTTCGCGGCGCAAGCCGGAGTGGCCTCGATCGATCACGCGAATCAACTCGGCGACGAGACCATGCGGCTCATGAAGGAGAAGCAGATCTTCGCGGTGCCGACGTTTACCATCTTCGAATATTTTGCGGAGCATGCGGCGACGCCGGAGCAAAGTGTGCACGAGCACCAGATGCTCGATGTGAAAGTGCAGGAATTTAGAAAGCAGGTCACGGCAGCACTGCCGATGGCGGTCGGATCCGACGTGGGCCCATTCCCGCATGGGACGCAGGCGCGCGAATTTGTGCTGATGGTGAAATATGGCATGTCCCCGCTGGCCGTACTGCAGGCGGATCTGCTAAATGGCGCGAAGCTGCTCGGGTGGGACGGCCAGATCGGGGCGCTCGAGGCCGGCTATCTGGCGGACGTGATCGCGGTGCCAGGAGATCCATTGCAGGATATCGGAGTCCTCCAGAACGTTAGCTTCGTGATGAAGGCCGGAGTGGTTTACAAGAAGTAGGCCCCCAGCTAGTCCATAACGACCAGATCCCTTGACCAGCACGGCCTTTGAGGATAAAGCCCGAGGCATCGACCGCAAAAGACTGCCCATTCGTCGCCGGTTCTCATGAGAGAGCAACGTCAAGCGGCTGATTCGGAATAGCTTGTCGCAATTCTAATGTTAGGCACTTGGATGCCCAGTTGCGCCTGCCTGGGTGCTGCGCCGGACTCGGCGAGCACCTATGACTTCGCGCCGCCTGCCTGAATAGCTCCGCTGCCTCGCTGCTGGCCTCGTCGTGTGCGGCGTTTCTTGTCCCGCTCTCTGTGCAAAGAGAGCAGCCCCGGGTGCAGTCCCCGCCGCGCCTCTCGGCGCTCGCCGCGTCGCCGGTCATCCTTCCGGCACCCCCCGCAACCGGCGGCGCCTGTAGCCAGCGAGCACAGGTTCTGGGATAAGCAGAATGTCGCTTTATTTACGGCGTCGGCAGCTCTGCGCGCGGCCGATTTTGCAGTCACTCGCGCAAACCTGCAAAGCGGCGGCGGCCGCGAACTGAATCCCGTGGTGCGCCTGTTCGGCCGATCCACGGCCGGTCTGGCCCAAAACTTCATTGGCGAACCAACCGGAGGAGCTGGCTTGAGCTACTTCTTCCACAAGACCGGCCACCACAAGCTGGAGCGGACCGTGTCGCTGATGAACATCGGGACCTCAGCCGGAGCCATGAACTACGGTTGACGCACCGGTAACGTAAAGCTCCCGATCGAGGCAGGGCCGCCCGATGCATGACTTCCTTTCCGCTAAAGTTAAAGGCCGCGCCTCTCGACGCGGCCTTTGATTTGAGGACGGCGCTATACCAGCGCCCTTCACATTGATTAGAAGCGGACGCGAACGCCCAGTTCGATGTTTCGCGGCTCACCCTCGCCATTTCCTCCGAGAGCACCGAAGCCGCCGTTGTTGTAGAGACCAAGGAAGTTATCGGTCCACTGATTATGGTTGAGAAGGTTAGCGAAGACGCCCTGGAACTCCAGGCTGACGTTTTCCGCCACCCGAATGCTCTTCTTGATGCTGAAGTCCATATTCCAGTAGGACAGCCCACCGAGAATTCCAGCGCCGCCATCCCGGGTATCCATCCCTAGAATCGGATTACGCCAGTTCATGGCTTGGTTCGCCCCGTTCGGGAAATAATTCACGGGGTACCCGTTTGTTTGAGTTGAGCAGAAGCCGGTGGTGTTGAAGCCGGGGCAGTTGTATGCGTGAACGTGGGGAACCGGGCCTATCGGTACGGCATTCTCCATGTCGTAGGCACCGCAGCCCACGCCATCGCATGCCCCGAAGGCTTGGTAGTTACCAAAAGTCGTACCGACCTGCGTCGGAACGCCGGACCCCGCAGCGAATATTGTCGCGAACGTCCATCCTCCTAAGGCTCGTCCCAGGAATCCAGACTGTCCCTTGAAGAAAGGAGGCTGGTAGACAAAGAACGCGTTGTAGAGGAATTTGCGATCCCAAGCCTGTCTCCCGTACTGTTCGTTAAGATTGAAAGGATCGAGGGCAGTGAGTACGCTCGAGGATTGCGCCTGCGCTCCCAAGCCCAGAGCCTTCGACCAGGTGAAGTTGGACTGCATCGTCAATCCGCGCCAATCGGCCATCTTGAGGGAAACGAAAGCCGAGTGGTAGTTGCCGTAGCCAATGCTGGCGTTCTGATAGGCGCCAGAGGTGAACTGGCCGGCGCAGCCGATCGTCGTTGTGGCGTTGCAGGTGGCGGGAATTGGAGTGCTCTGCAGGCTGCGCGGGAAGTTGAATGCGCCGCTGTCGAGATCACTCCAGATACCCCACACTTGGGCATTGTTAAGGTTCGTTGTCGCGCCCGGATTCACCGGCGCACAATTGACTCCCGGACACCCCGGCCCGTAAGGTATGCCCTCATTGAAGACCAGAGCTTGAGTGCAGTTCGCGAATCCGGTGCAATAGCCTGTGCCCTTAAGCGCAGTTTCAAAGAAGGGCTGTGGTGTGACAGTGGTAGGGCCGGTTGGGTTCGCCCCGGCGCAGCCGCCGCCGGCGAGGCCGGCGATGCCGCCGCAGTATTGCAGCACCACGTTCTTATAGGCATTGGCGAAGGTTTGCCCGCCCAAAGTCATCATGTGGGGAACGGGGTTCAGTTCAACGGGCTGGTACTCGTGGGTAATTCTGCGCCCGATGTAGCCGACTTCCAAGGTGATCCTGCGGTTCAACTGCCGCTGGACGGTGAGATCGAACGAGTCAATCGCGGTAGCCCGGAAATTCGGATCCAAACCCTCGGGGTCCGAGGAGAAGGTGTTGTTGAACCCAGGATAGACCGGCTGGGGCAGCGTCGAACTCACATTCGAGATCAACGGGACGGTCGGGCCGCCATTAGCCGAGGTGGCTGACCCCACGCGGAAGCCTTGGGTCGGGGAAGCTCCCCAAGTGCCAGCATGCGAGGCTCCACAGGCCCAGTTGCCTGGGCCGCTGAGGCTAACGAGGTTCGACCTGCAAGCCACGGGCTGTTCGAGACCGAGTCCCAGTAGCGGCACCAGCACCTGCACCACACCGTTGGTGCGACCGTAGCTGCGCCCGTAACCGAAGCGAACCACAGTGTTGGCCAGTGCGCCGCTCGCGGCTTTTGGCGCCCATGCGAACGCGATGCGCGGGCTGAACTCGCCGTAGAACGGATTATAGGGATACTTCAACCCATTGGCGGTATTGCCCACCAGGGCAAACCCGAGTTCGGGGTTATATACCTGGCCTGCCAGCGCGGCTTTCTTGACATTGGCCAGGTAGTTCTCAGTGCCCATTGGCTGATTTGCCGCGTCTACCAGCACCGCCTGCTTCCCCTGGGCCTCGACCGGCGGCATCTCCAGCGCCCAGCCCAAACCGTAGGTGAGGGTGAAAGTCGGCTTCAGGTGCCAGGTGTCGCTGAAGTAGACGTTGTAGTACGGGATGGTGCTCTCGTCGAAGGCATTGGAAAGTGGAGGATTCAAATTCAGATTCGAGCCAGAACGGGTAAAGGTTTGCGACGCGATGGAAACGACCCCGAGCACCGTCGCGGCAAGGGAATCGCAGGTCGTGGTTTTCGTGGAAATGGTAGGGGTCGTGGCGCAAGGATATATGTCGGGGCCCATCCCCGATCCGCTAGATCCGTTGCCCAGAGAATACACAGGAAAGGCGTTGATGGTGCCGCCGCTGTCGTTGCGTTGATGGTAGTCCCAATTGCGTTGATAGGTGCCGCCAAACTGAAACAGGTGGTTGCCTTTCAGCATGGAAAGATCGTCGCGAAACATCTGATCGTGTCCATCCCAGAAGCGGCGGCGGATTTGCTGATTGTTCGTGTTAAACGGGGCGAGGTCCTGGGTCTGCGACTGGCCAGCATCCAATTCCAGCGCTCCACCGAGCCCAGCGATCTGCGGCGGGGCTCCGTTGCGTGCCCAGGCCCACCAGTTGCGCAGGAAACTGTAGTGAAAGTCGTTGGTCGTGTTGTTGGTGATGTTGGTGGTCAACCCCGCCACCAGGTACCAGTCTTGAACCGGATCGCCCGATGCCGAGGCCGGCACGCCCAGCTTATCGCCGGGGAAAAAGCCGCCTATGTCGACTTCCTCGCTCCCGGCAACCTTGATGTTGTAATAGCGATAGCTGGCCATGAAATGCTGTTTGGAGGAGAAATCGTGGTCAATGCGGCCCACGGCAAACTTGCTGCTGATGGGAGTATTCAGGTTGCCCGCAAATCCTAAGACATTTGCTGAGTCGCACAGGCTCTGGCTGCAAGTGGCGTTTGACTGGGGCTCGTACTTGCTCCATATCTGCGAAACCAACGGATTGAGACCGAGGCCAAGCGGGTCACAGAGCCCGCCCGGAGCAGCGGCACAGCCGAAATTCGCCGGGATTGTTGTTCCATCGGGGGCCTTCACCGGAGCGTTGTTCAGGTTGTAAGCGATCTTGCCGGTGGCAGAGTCTGTTAACAGCCCCAAGCGCAGGGCTGGCGAGGGGACGTTTCTGGTGATCGTCTGCGCGAATGGATACCGAAAGCCTTCATAATTGAAAAAGAAGAAGGTCTTGCCGCCGAGAACCTCCTTCGGAATGAGTGGCCCTCCGATCGCACCACCAAACCGGCTGTAATGGTAGGCCGGAAGCCCGATGTGACCGCAGTTGGGCGCGCCGCATTGGTCTACCCCCATCCAATTATTCTGGTTATTCTGCCAGGAATTCGAGGACCAGTTATTGTCTTTGTAATACTCGTACGCAGTACCGTGGAAACTGCTGGTTCCGCGCTTTGTGACTACCTTGATTTCGGCCCCGGCGGAACTGTTGAAATCGGCGGTCTGCCCAGCCGTGTTCACCTTGAACTCCTCGACGCTGTCTGCGGGGGTGGGCATTACGCCCCCGGGGGCGCCATACGTAAACGACTGGGTCGACATGCCCCCGGTTGGGTCACCGACAATCAGACTCTGCTGCACATTGGTATACACGCCACCGCTGCCATCCATATCGTTGGTGTTGTTGCCGCCATCCAGCGAGAAATAGCTTTGGTCGTTCACCGCGCCCGCAACGTCGCCACCGGCGCTGACGCCCGGTTGCAACTCGATGAAGGTGTTGACATCGCGGCCAATGGCGGGCAGGTTGTCGATGGCAATAGATGTCACCGTGTTACCTACGGTCGCATTCATCGTCTGCAGTTCGGTGCCAACCGCGGTGACCTCAACCACCACGTTGCTGCCTCCGATTTGCAGAGACATGTTCAGGGTGTTAGTGACTCCGACCGTGACCGTGGTTTGGGTCTTAGTCATGGAGAAGCCCTGCTTGGCGATGCTGACATCGTAGGCGCCGGGTGGGACGTCGACAAAAATATATCGACCCGCATCGTTGGTCGTCGCTTGGCGAGCGGACTTCGTCGCCGTGTCAGTGAGGGTGACCGTGGCGCCACTCACAACCGCGTTACTGGGGTCGGTCACGGTCCCGACAATCGTGCCGCTGCTCGTCGATTGCGCCCACATGGGCGCCGTACACAGAACAAGCACACTCAAGCACAGAATGAGAGTTGCGAAGACAGAACAAAGCTGACGAACCTGCATGATACAGCCCTCCTGGAGTAGCGACTTGTCCTGCAATTTGCGAGAATCCTGCAGTAACGGCTTCTTTTATTGCAAAAGCCCCTGATAGGCCGCACACACTAACACCTTTCACCATACGAAAACAAGTCATAATTGTTTTGATTCGGTAATTTGATGGATACCAGTTCAAGCTATTGAAATTAAATAGGATACATGCGTAATCGAGGGTCCCGTTTCGTGTGCCGACGCAGACTGTATTTGCTTGTTGTGTTATGTAGTGGGTTGTGCAGGTTTGGCCGCCAGTTGCGGGTTTGACCTTGTTTCTCGGCTCATTGTCCAGTAACTTGGTGGTGTTAGTCGGGAAGAAAAACAAACCTGGGGTAGGGCGCTTCCATTTGAATTGGCTTGGTTTGGACGAACTTTATGAAAATTGCGAAAGACGTTACGGAATTAATTGGCAACACGCCGCTGGTGCGGCTGAATAAGGTGACAGCGGGTTGCGTCGCTGAAGTGGTTGCGAAACTGGAGAGCCAGAATCCGCTGGCCAGCGTGAAAGACCGCATCGGCGTGAGCATGATTAACGAGGCCGAACGCGCGGGAAAGATTCAGCCGGGCAAGACGGTGCTGATCGAACCGACGAGCGGCAATACCGGCATCGGGCTGGCATTCGTTGCGGCCGTCAAGGGCTACAAGCTGGTGCTGACCATGCCTGAAACCATGAGCCAGGAACGGCGCGTGCTGCTGCTCGCGCTTGGCGCGGAGATCGTGCTGACACCGGGACCGCGCGGCATGAAAGGAGCGGTACTGAAGGCGGAGGAAATTCTGGCCGGCACTCCCAACGGTTACATGCTGCAGCAGTTCGACAATCCTGCCAATCCGAAGATTCACTTCGAAACTACGGGACCTGAAATCTGGAATGACACCGACGGGCGCGCCGACATCTTGATTTCAGGTGTAGGCACCGGTGGAACCCTGACTGGCGTCTGCCAGTACATCAAACCGAAGAAACCTTCGTTCAAGGCGGTGGCTGTGGAACCCGCGGACAGCGCGGTGCTGTCTGGAGGAAAGCCGTCTCCTCACAAGATTCAGGGCATCGGCGCAGGGTTTGTGCCCAGCATTCTTCGCACCGACTTCATCGACGAAGTGATCACAGTGACCAACGACGAATCCATTGCCATGGCGCGGCGGCTGCCGCTCGAAGAAGGCTTGCTGGTCGGGATCTCATCCGGGGCCGCGGTGGTGGCGGCGTTGCGCGTGGCGCAGCGGGCGGAAAATGCGGGGAAGCTGGTGGTGGTAATCATTCCGTCCTTTGGCGAGCGCTACCTCAGCAGTATCCTGTTTCAGGAACTGCGGGACAAAGCGCTCGAGATCCCAACGGCGGCGCTCCCCGCCTGATTCATTTCCCGGCGAACATGTTCTGGCAAACATGCCGCACCTGCTGTCGCTAATTCGAGAAGACGTGAGCAATGTGATCGACCACGATCCCGCGGCCAAGTCTCGCCTCGAAGTATTCCTCTGCTACTCCGGGCTGCACGCGGTCTGGTTCTACCGCATCAATCACTGGCTGTGGAACCATCGCCTCTTTCTGCTGGGACGATGGCTGTCACAGGTGGCGCGGCTGCTGACCGGAATCGAGATTCATCCCGGAGCCAAAATCGGGCGCCGATTGTTCATTGATCACGGCATGGGAGTCGTGATTGGCGAAACGGCGATCGTCGGCAACGATGTGACCTTGTACCAGGGCGTGACTTTAGGAGGCACGGGCAAGGAGCACGGCAAGCGGCATCCGACGCTCGACGACAATGTCGTCGTGGGCGGAGGCGCGAAGATTCTGGGCAACATTACGGTGGGAAAGAACTGCCGCATCGGCGCTGGTTCGGTCGTGCTGCGCAACGTGCCCGATGATTCCACCGTCGTCGGCGTGCCCGGGCACATCATCTTTCGCGAGGGCAAGCGGGTCGTGATTACCGATCCCAAGCAGATCAACGATCCCTTGTCGGAAGCCTTGGCGGCGGTGGCGACGGAAGTGAACCGGCTACGCGAACGATTGCAGCGCCTGGAAGGTTCCGAAGGCATCGGCGAGCCGCTCTCGGCAAGGCTGCAGCAGATTATGGAAGATATCGACTACCAGATTTAGCTGGCCCGACCCGCAGTCGATGGAAGAGCGCCGGCTCTCCAGTGTTTACCCTAGGTACAAGCGATGTCTCCCGCCTGATTTTCTCTTGACATTCTACGTCGAGTCTCTAAGATAAAAGATATTATTCACTAGCGTGAATATTTATTCATCATGAATAAAACCTTGCGCCAACGGGCCATTCTCGATGCACTGAAGCATGGCAGCTTTGCCAGCCAGGAGGACCTGCAGCGGGTCATGCGCAAGCGCGGATTCCGGGTGGGACAGGCAACCCTGTCGCGGGACATCCGCGATCTGAATCTCAGCAAGACCGCGCAGGGATACTCGGTCCCCCACGGTGACAGTGCGGTTGGAGTGGCGCTGCCTCCAGTCTCGCGACTGGTGCGCGAGTTTGTGCTCGGTGTCCGTACAGCGCAGAACCAGTTGGTGGTCAAGACCATCGTGGGCAGCGCGCAGCCGGTGGCAGCGGCTCTGGACGAGGCGGATTGGCCCGAGGTCGTGGGCACGATTGCCGGGGACGACACGATCCTGATCGTTTGCCCGGACAGGGAAGACGCCCGCAAGCTGGCGGGCCAGATTGAGGAAATGCTCGGCTGATGGGGGCGAAACTCAAAACCGCGGTGTTGGGAGCGACCGGTTATTCCGGCCTGGAGCTGACGCGGATTCTACTGCGCCATCCCCGGACGGAGAAGCCGGTTCTGCTGCGCCGTCCTTCCGGCCATGGCGCCGACAACGGCGCATCGGACCTGGCGGCCGTATTCCCCGTGCTCTCCGGCAACGGCGGCTATCCGTTGCAGTCCCTGTCGTGGCCGGCTCTGAAGCAGAAGGGCGTGCAGTTGCTCTTCTTAGCGACACCGCACGAGGCGTCTCGCTCGCTGGTGCCGGAGGCGATCGCCCAGGGTCTGCGCGTCATCGATCTGAGTGGAGCCTGGAGGCTGAAGCAGGAACGGAACCGTGCCATCTACAACTTCGAGGATTCGGATTCTGCCGCGGCGGACTCCCTCACCCGGCAGGCCGCTTACGGCTTGCCCGAGTTGAACGGCGACTGCGTGGCGAAGGCTGCGCTGGTGGCCAATCCGGGCTGTTATGCGACCTCAGTGATCCTGGCGCTGGCGCCGCTTCTGAAAGCTGGAGTCGTGGATCGCAATCGCGGGATCATCTCCGACTCGAAATCGGGAGTGTCGGGAGCGGGAAAAGAACCGACGCCCAAGACGCACTTTGTTTCGGTGGCCGACAATCTCTCGGCCTATGCGGTGTTCAATCATCGACACGTGGGCGAGATCGTCGAGCAGTTGGGGCTGGAAACGCAGGAACTGACTTTCACTCCGCACTTGCTTCCGATTCCGCGCGGGATTCTGTCGACGATCTACGTGCATCTAAACCGCGAGATGACGCCGCTGGAAGTGGAATCGTGCTTCAAAAATTTCTACGCCGGCAAGCGCTGGGTGCGAGTGTTCGAGACGCCAAAGCTTCCGCAGGTGCAGTTTTCCCTGCACACGAACTACTGCGATCTCGGATTCTGCCTTGCAGAAGACGGGCGGCGGCTGGTGCTGATCTCCTGCATCGACAATCTGCTGAAAGGCGCGGCCGGGCAGGCCGTGCAGAACATGAACCTGATGTACGGCTGGGCGGAGGACGAAGGGCTGCAATGACAATCGTGGTCAAAATCGGAGGAGCGGCGCTCGAGGATGCATCGGTTTTGCGCAAGTGCGCCAAGGCGATCGCAGAATTAGCGCAGGATGGCCATCGCGTGGCCGTGGTACACGGCGGCGGCGGGGCACTGACGCGCATGTTGAAGCAGCTGGGGAAACAGAGCGAGTTTGTGGGCGGCCTCCGCGTCACCGACGCGGAAACTCGCGATGTCGCCCTCATGGTGCTCGGCGGGCTGATCAACAAGAAAATGGTGGCTGCAATCCAGGCTTCCGGAATGCCCGCCGTCGGTTTCTGCGGCGGCGACGGCATGACGTTTCGTGCCCGCAAGAAACTCGTGCGAGGAAACGATCTCGGATTCGTCGGCGAAATCTGCTTTGCCGAGCCGTGCTGGATCGAAACGCTCTGGCAGCAGGGTGGCATTCCGGTTCTTGCGTCGCTCGCCCTCGGGGCTGACGGCGAATATTACAACGTCAATGCCGATGAGATGGCTGCCGCCTGCGCTGCCGCTTGCCATGCCAACGCCCTCATCTTCCTGACCGACGTGCCGGGAGTCAAAGATGCGGAAGGGTCCGTGATTCCCTGGCTCAGCACAAAGGAAGCGGAGGACCTGGTGGCGCACTCCGTGGTCAGCGGTGGCATGTTGCCCAAGCTTCGAGCCTGCAAACAGGCGCTGAAACAGGGCGTAGGAAGAGTTCGGATCCTGCCCGCGGCGGAAGCGGACGCCCTTCCGCAGTTCTACCTCACCAAGTTGCCGTGCGGCACTGAGGTGACCTGCGCATGAGCCAGGCGCCCGTTCGCAAGCCCGCAATAGAAGAAGACCTTCAGAAAGAGGACTCAACGTTGAACAACGCATTGCAAAGCAGAGCCCCGGTAGCGCCGGAAACCTTTCCCGGAATTTTCTGGTGCCCAGACCTGGTTTCGACTCGCGATCTGGGTCCGCAAGGGGTGGAAGCTGTATTGCACCTGGCGGAACTCATGAAGTCCCGTCCGTCCGTTTTCCAGCGGTCGCTTGCCGGCAGACAGATGGTGATGTTCTTTGAAAAGCCTTCCCTCAGAACCCGGCTCACGTTCGAGGCGGGGATGAACAGCCTGGGCGGCACCGCCATGTTCGTCGATCAGTCGCATGGCCGCCTCGACGCTCGCGAAACGTTGAGCGACATCGCACACAACCTCGAGCGCTGGGTAGACGTCATTGTGCTGCGCACATTTGCGCAAGAAACAATCGAGCAAATGGCTCGCTACGCGTCGGTGCCGGTAATCAACGCACTTAGCGATCTGGAGCATCCCTGCCAGGCGCTGGCGGATTATTTCACGCTGCGGGAGCGCTTCGGCGATCTCAAAAACATATGCTTGGCCTACGTGGGCGACGGCAACAATGTGGCGCACTCCCTGCTGTTGACCTGCGCCTGCGTCGGATCATCGATCCGGATCGCGACGCCAAAAGGCTACGAGCCGAATGCGCAGATTGTTGCCGACGCGCGCAAGATTGCGAAACAGACCGGTGCGCAAATCGAGTTGCTCACCGATCCGCGGGCAGCCGTCGCTGGCGTGGACGCGGTCTATACCGACGCCTGGGCCAGCATGGGCCAGGAAGGTGAAGCTGAACTGCGGGCTGGCATTTTCCCGCCCTGCCAGGTGAATGCAACGCTCATGGCGGAAGCTGCGGCGCACGCGGTGTTTATGCACTGCCTCCCGGCGCATCGCGGCGAAGAGGTCACCGACGAGGTGATGGACTCCGAACAGTCCGTCATCTTTGAGCAGGCGGAGAATCGCTTGCACGTTCAAAAGTCTATTCTTTATTTATTGCTGGGCGGGGGAGTTCGGCTGCCCGTAAGGAGTGCTCATGCCTGAAAAAATTGTTCTCGCCTATTCCGGCGGATTGGACACCTCGATCATCATCCCCTGGCTGAAGGAAAATTACGCTTACGACGTCATCGCCATGGTGGCCGACGTTGGTCAGGGAGATGACATCGAGGCCGTGGTCAAAAAGGCCTACGCAACCGGTGCCAGCAAGGTTGTCGTCGAGGATCTCCGCGAAGAATTCCTTACGGGATACGTTTTCCCCGCGCTGAAAGCGGGAGCGGTGTATGAGCACAAATATCTGCTCGGAACATCGCTGGCTCGACCGGTGATCGCCAAACATCAAGTCGAAGTGGCATTGCGCGAAGGCGCAACCGCCGTCTCTCACGGATGCACCGGCAAGGGCAACGACCAGGTCCGGTTTGAGTTGACCTACCAGGCGTTTGCTCCGGAGCTGAAAATCGTCGCGCCGTGGCGGGAATGGTCTTTGAAGTCGCGCGAAGATTGCCTGGATTACGCCGAGCAACACGGGATTCCCGTGGCCGCGAGCCGCGAAAAGATTCACAGCCGTGATCGCAATCTCTGGCACATCAGCCATGAAGGTGGCGAATTGGAAGACGCTGCCAACGCGCCTTTGCCGACGACGTGGCAGATCACGCGCTCGCCCCAGGATGCTCCGGATAAAGAAGAACAGGTCAGCATCGGCTTCGAGCAGGGAATTCCGGTCTCGGTCAATGGGATGAGCATGGATCCCGTGTCGTTGGTGGAATTGCTCAACGAGATTGGCGCGCGCAACGCCATCGGCCGCGTCGATCTGCTCGAAAACCGCTTCGTCGGGATCAAGTCGCGCGGATGTTACGAGACTCCCGGCGGAACCTTGCTGATCACGGCACACCGCGAACTGGAAGCCCTGTGCCTGGAACGCGATGTCGCACACTTCAAGCAGCACATCGGGCTGAAATACGCAGAGCTGGTCTACTTCGGCCTGTGGTTCACGCCGCTGCGCGAGGCGCTCGACGCCTTCGTCGAAAGCACGCAGAAGGAGATGACGGGCCGCGTCACGTTGTCGCTGTACAAGGGAAATGTCTCGGTCGTGAGCCGTCAGTCCGAGCACTCGCTTTACCGCACGGATCTTTCGTCGTTCACGATGGACGAGAGCTACGACCAAAAAGACGCCGCGGGATTCATTCGCATTCTCGGCCTGCCGTCCCGGTCCCGCGCCCGCTCGCGCCTGGAGGTCGCACGATGAAGATGTGGTCGGGAAGATTCCGGCAGCCGCTGGATCCCGATTTCGAGCGCTGGCAGCGGTCGTTCGGCTTCGACCGCCGCCTGCTGCGCTACGAGCTTTCGGCCAGCGGCGCGCACGCGCATGCCTTGAAAAACGCCGGCGTACTATCGGCGGACGAGCTGATCAGCGTTCTGCAGGGGCTCGAGAAGATTGGCGAGCGCGCCGCGGCTTCACCATCGTTTCTTGACGATAGTGAGGCGGAGGACGTTCATCACTTCGTGGAAAAACAATTGGCCGCCCTGATCGGTGATGCCGGATACAAGCTGCATAGCGGACGTAGCCGCAACGAGCAGATCGCCACGGACTTGCGTCTGTACGTCCGGGCAACGATTGACCAGTTGCGGCAGGAACTCGGCGGTCTGTGCAGCGCGCTGACCGATCGCGCGGAGCAAACCGAGGATGCCGCAATGCCGGCGTACACGCATTTACAAAGGGCGGAGCCGGTTCTTGTCAGCCATTGGCTGCTGGCGTATGTCGAAATGTTCTTACGGGATGCGGAACGGCTGATGGATTGCCGGAAGCGTATGAACGTTTGTCCACTGGGCTCGGGCGCTGTGGCGGGTGCGACCCTGCCGCTGGATCGTGGCTTCATGGCAGAGACTCTCGGCTTCGACGCTCCGACCGCGAACAGCATCGACGCCACCAGCGATCGCGATTTTGCGCTGGAATTCGTCAACGCGCTGTCGCTGCTCGCGATGCACTTGAGCCGCTGGGCCGAGGAGATGATTCTGTTTTCGTCGCTGGAATATGGATTCCTCGAGCTTCCCGAAGCCTATTCCACGGGCAGCAGCGCGATGCCACAGAAGAAAAATCCAGATCTGCTGGAGCTCGTGCGTGGCAAAAGCGGCCGTGTTCTCGGGGCTGCCACCGGGCTCATGATCGCGGTGAAGGGGCTGCCACTGGCCTACAACAAAGACCTGCAGGAAACGCAAGAGCCGCTGTTCGACGCTTCCGACACGCTACTGCAGATGCTGCCGCTCGTCACCGGATGGATGAAGTCGGTCGAGTTTCACACCGACCTCATGACGCGGGCGGCGCAGTCGGGATTCATGAATGCATGGGCAGCCGCTACCTACCTCGTGCAACGTGGCGTGCCGTCACGGCTCGCGCATGAGCGGATTGGCAAGGCCGTTCAGATTTGTCTGGAGCGGAATTGTGAGCTCCACGATCTGACGCTGGACGAATTGCATTCGCTCAGCCCTGCTTTTGACCAGGATTTTTACGACGCGTTGAAACTGGCCTCCGTACTTGCGGTCCATGATGTGCCGGGCGGCACCGCCCCGGTTCGGGTCCGGCAGGCGATTGCCGCAACCAGAAAGAAAATCAACTCGCTGCACGAGGAGGTCCATGCGCACGCGTAAAGCCATCTTGCCCGACGCTGAGCACATTCACGAATTGATCGCGGGATACTCCGGTGACGGCACGCTGCTGCCGCGCACGCTGGCCGAGATCTGCGAAAACGTGCGGGACTTCGTGGTCCTCGAAGACGACGGCCGCATCATCGGCTGTGGTGCCCTTCATTTGTATGGAACGCACCTCGCCGAAATCCGGTCGATCACGGTAGCGCCCTGGGCCCAGGGCCGCGGCGGCGGCGGACGTCTGGTAAAAGCCCTGATGGCCGAGGCCAAGCGTCACCGCGTGGACTGCATCTGTCTGTTCACCCGCAAGCCGGCCTTCTTCGCAGGGCAGGGATTCACGGTCGCTCAGCGCGAGGACCTTCCCGACAAAATCTACAAGGACTGCCACGCCTGTCCCCGGTTTCATTGCTGCGACGAAGTTGCCATGGTGCGTGGCGAGCTGCCCAAGTTCGCGATTCTCCCCGAACCCGCGAATTGGCTGGTCAAACTGCAGGGATGGTCGCCGAATGTGGAGAGTTCGACCAGCTCCAGTTAAGGCACAGTCCCAATTCCTGCTTTGCACAAGTGGAATAGGGCAGTCTTTAGCGGCGAAGCGGCAACAGAATAAAGCCACGGCGAAAGCCCTGGGTAACAAGCGGGAAATGGATCCAGCCCCAGCGCGGCGAAAGAGGAGTTCTCGCGCATACTCTCTGAGGGGTTATTGCTATGATCAGCAGGATCTCAGGAGGTGCGTGTGGGCCTCACCCGTCGTCATTTCTTGCAATCTTCTGCCGTCGCCCTGGCTGCCTTGCGGTCCGACCTGCATGCCACGAGCCCGCGCCTGATGGTTGGATTTTCGACCTTGGGATGTCCCTCGTGGGAGTGGGCCAAGATTCTCGATTTCGCAAAGGCTCACGACTTTTCCGCCTTTGAACTGCGTGGCCTGCTCGGCACGATGGACCTTCCCACACGTCCCGAGTTTCAGCCCGACCGCATCGCGCAATCCAAGCGTGACGTCGCTTCCAGAAATCTGAAGATAGCCTGCGTGAGCAGTTCAGCGGAACTTCACCACGCCGATCCGGAGAAGCGGCAGCAGCAGATCGCTGACGCCAAGAGATTCATCGATCTCGCCGCATCGCTTGGCGCTCCCAATGTTCGCGTATTCGGAAACAAGATAGAAGGTCCGCGGGAACAGGTTCTGGCTCGCGTTGCGTCGGGTCTGAGCGAGTTGGGAACATACTCGGCGGGACGTGGAGTCACGGTGCTCATCGAATCGCATGGCGACTTCACCGACTCGCCGACGTTGAACGAGACTCTCACCCGCGCCGACTCGCCCGGCGTGGGACTGCTCTGGGACGCACACCACACGTTTGTCTCGGGAAGAGAAGACCCGCAATTCACGGTCGAGAAATTGGGCCGCTACATTCGGCACACTCACCTGAAGGATTCGGTGCCGGCGGGCGAGGGAAGGCGTTATGTTTTGACCGGCCGCGGAGAGGTGCCGGTGCGGAAGCAGATTGAAGTACTCGCGGCTACCGGCTACACGGGTTGCTATACGTTCGAGTGGGAGAAAGTCTGGCATCCGGACCTGGAAGAACCGGAAATTGCGTTCGCGGATTTCGCCGAATTCATGCGCAAGCTGCCGGTTGGCGCGGCCGGAGCTCGAATGGCGCGCTAAGCGCATCTCAGTGCCGAGCACGGAGTGCATTCAGTCGCTGCCCGGCCTCGGCCATTCCCGGAGCCAGCCGCACCGCGGTTTCATAGGCGGTTCGGGCGGCCTCGGTTTGTCCCTTGTCTTCCAGGGCCCGGCCAAGCCAGAAATCTGCCTGCGCCAGCGGCGCGATCTGGCTGGCGTGAGACAGGTCCGCGACGGCGGCGTTCAGATTCCCCTGGCGGTACTCTGCGATCCCCCGCCCCAACAAACTGTTTTGCTTGCCGGAATTGATTTGAAGCGCGCCGTCGAACTGTTCGATCGCCCCCTGCAAATCATTCAACTCGAGCAGCAGGAACCCAAGATTGCTGTGGCTCTGGGCAATTTCGGTTGCGTCTGTACTGTACTTCAGCGCCAGTTCATATTCGCGTCTCGCGGCATCGGGATGGCTCTGTTGCTGCTCGAGCACGGCAAGGTTGTAGTGGGCGGTCGAAAGCTGGGGAATGAATTCTGCCGCAGCCTCAAAATGAGGCTGGGCCAGATCAGGCCGGCCCATCTCCATGAGCGCCGCACCGAAATTATCCTCGGCAATTCCGTTGCGGTGAGTCACCTGCAACGCGTGCGCGAAAAGCTTGTAACTGTTGTGCCAGTAGTTGATTTGAAAAAAGGCCACCGAGGCGTAGCTGACCACGACCGCTGCCGCAATCGTTATCTGGACCACGGCCGCAACCTGCAGGCTCGCGAACAATTCGGCGCCGCCCCATACCGCAATAATAAAGAGGCCGACCAACGGCAGGTACGCGTAGCGGTCCGCCATGGCTTGCCTTCCAACCTGCACGATGCCGATCATCGGGACCAAGGCCGCCAGGTACCACAACCATCCGGTGAGTAAGTAGCGGTGTTGCGCACGATAGCGCCAGGCCGCTACTGTGATCGACACCACGACGATTGCGGCAGCCAACACTTTCCATGCGCCCAACGAGTTTTCCGGATGCGGATAGAAGACCGCCAATCTCGACGGCCAAATCCCCTTGCCGACGTACGCGGCGTACGAATAGATTGCGTTCTCCAAGCGCGATGCAAGCGGCAACGACTCAGCCATGCCCAGCGCCCCGCCGCTGCGCTGGGCGTGTAGGGTGACCCAGGAACTCGCTACTGCCAGGGCGAAGAGTGGAACTTTTTCGACAACCAGTAAAGGCATCGAATGCCCGAAAGAGCCTTCGGACTCCGAACCAATGCGCCGCAGAGGCCAGTAGTCCCACAACAGCAGCAAGACGGGAACAGTGACGACCATTGGCTTGGCAGCCAGCCCGAGCGCGAAGAGCGCAACCACAAGCGCATAACGGCCAATGCTTTTCTGTCTTGCGTACCACCCGTACGCTACCAACGCCAGAAGCAAGAAGAACATCGAGAGCACGGACTTGCGCTCCGCGACCCAAGCCACACATTCGACGTTCAACGGGTGGAAAGCAAACAATCCCGCCACTACCGCGCTAGGAATCAGGCATCCAGTTGCTCTTCGAAGAATGAAAAACAGCAGAACTACATTGCACCCGTGCAACAGCACGCTTGTGAGATGGTGGCCCCGAGGATTCAGCCCGAAAAGCTGAACATCGGCCATGTGCGAGAGCCATGTCAGAGGATGCCAATTCGCCTCGGTGGTGGCCCGGAACGCCCAGGCGACGTTGCTCCACGAGAGTCCCTGCAGAACATGTGAGTTGGAAGTGACGTAGGCAGGATCGTCGTAGTTGACGAACGAGCTGTCCAACGCGGGGATGTAAAGAATCAGAACCCCCGCAAACAAGATCAAAGACAGAAACACCGGCGAGCGCAACAGAGACGGAATCGATGGGCTGCTGCCGTGTGTCCCGGAAGGATTCATTCGCGGTGCTGACATTGTACCTAGGAGGGTACGGTTTCACGGTCAGACACTTGACCGCGGGAATGGACCGCGGTCTCGGCTATGCGGTTGTTTGTTCCCTGAAACCGTGACCGGCTCGCTAATCGGTCACCGTGACTTGTTTGCCGGAGTAGGGCACAATTTTGTCCGGCTTGTCTTCTACACTAATCCCTGCTCCGTGGTTCTGACCGGCGAACACGATCCGAAATGTGCGGCTCTCGAGCATCCCAGGAAATTCGCCTTTGCGTTCGCCAATCGTGAGCGCGTGCTGGGCATCGTCCCAGTGCAGCGGAATGGTCGCGTGCACACCTTTCTCGTAGTTGTAGCCGTCGTTTTCGTCTTCGTAGAGTGTGAAGTTTCCGTCAGCGCCCGGATAGATACGCACCTCGATCGGATCCGCCGGCTTTTGCGTGGACCATTCGACTTCCGGTCCCATCAGCACAATGGACCCGGCGCGCACGTACAGCGGTAGCCGATCGAGCGGTGCTGCGGCTGCTTCGTCCACCATCGGACCATGGATCACCTTCCCGCTCCAGAAGTCATACCACTTGGCCTGCGGCAGATAGACATGGCGGCTCGTCGCCCCCGGCTCCGTCACAGGATTCACCAGGAAGGCCGGGCCGTACATAAACTGATCGCCAATATCAACGGCACGCGCATCGGTTCGGAAATCCATCACCAGCGGCCGCATGGGAGTGTAGGCTTCGCTCGTCGTCATCCATGCCAGCGAGTACGTATAGGGCAACAAGCGATAGCGCAAGCGGTCGAAATCGACCAGAATCTTCTGCGCATCCGGCCCGTAAGACCACAACTCATTGCCGTCCGGATTGGCACGCGTTCCGTGCACTCGCAGAATCGGATTGAACGTTCCCCACTCGAACCAGCGCACAAACAGCTCACGAAACGCCGGATCGCCGGGGCTGCCAAAAACGAAGCCCCCAATATCGGTGGTCCAGTAGGGAATGCCGGACACAGCGAAGTTCAACCCCGCAGGGATTTGCCGACGGAAGCTGAACCAGTCGGAGTTGATGTCGCCCGACCAGGCCGTCACCGAGTTCCGCTGCGAGCCCGCAAAGGCCGAGCGCGACAGAATGAACACGCGCTTCTTATCCGAGGCGCTGCGCTGTCCCTGATAAACGGCGCCGGTATCGAGCAGGGGAAAGTCATTCACATAGCGATCCCCGCTCCCCGCCGCCAACTTATGCCCGAGCAGGATGTTCTCTTCCTGTCCCTCGGTCTCCGGTTCCGTCGTATCCATCCACCAGGCATCGAGGCCGATGTTGAACAGTGCCTTGTGCACTTCGTCCCAATAAAACTTGCGGGCCTCGGGATTGGTCGCGTCGTAGACCGCCATTCGGTCGGTGTGGAAGGGCGGCTTGGCAAACTTGAACTTGTCAACAAACCAGCCTTGCTTCTCCATGTAGTCGTAGTTCGCGGAGCCGGGCTCGAAAAAGGGCCAGATGGAAATCATCAGATGGAAATTTGCAGCGTGGAGATCGTCCACCATGCCCTTTGGCTGGGGATAGTTTTTGTTGAAGACGAACTCACCCTTGCGGTTCCACCAGAACCAGTCCTGCACAATGTTGTCGGCGGGGATGTGCAGCTCGCGATATTTGCGGGCGATGGCCACAATCTCCTCTTGCGACTTGTAGCGGTTCTTGCACTGCCAGAAGCCGTACGCCCACTTGCCAAACAGCGGCGCCTGCCCGGTCAACTCGCGGTAGTGGGCGACAATCGTGTCCAGTTCCGGGCCATAGAAAAAGTAGTAGTCGACGGCGTCGGCCACCTCCGAACTGATGTAGAGATAGTTGGCGAAACGGTTGTTGAACCGGCTTCGCGACTCGTTGTTCCAGTAGATTCCATAGCCCTTGCTTGAAACCAGCAGCGGTACGGCAATATTCGTATTGTCCTGCGAGATATCCACCGATTCGCCGCGGTAGTTCCACACTCCCGACTGGTGCTGGCCCAGCCCGTAAAGTCCTTCATGCGAGCCGTAAATGTTCACAAAGGCCTCGGCGCGATATGTATCTTCACCATTGACCTTGACCGCGGTGAGCCAGCGATTCGCGTCCTGCACCAGCGGTTTGCCCTCAAGTTCGCGGTAGGTGATTGCGCCATCGATCCGGGCCACGCCGACTTTGAGCCGAGCCGTCGCGATCGTGATTTCCTCCGGCGTTTCCGCCATGGTCCACTGCGGCGTATCCCAGGAGGTTTTGATGATCACGAAATTCGCGTGCTTTTCAAACCCAGTGGTAGGCGCGTACACCACGTGGATAATCGAGTCGGTGCAGACCTGCAGCTTCAGAACGCCAGTCTTTTGAGTGAAGAGGACACCGTCGGCCTGCTTCTCGACTGCCGTAACCGGATTTCTCGGGGTCCATTGGGCGTGAGCGGTGGCAAGGAATCCTCCAACGACGAGAAAAAACAGCCTAAGAGATAAGGGCGCGGGGCGAAGTCTCATCATCACGGAGCCTCTGGCGAGCTATCGTACTCGCCGGGCAGGGAATCTAACAATAACGATTATCTACAGGAGACCGAAGGCAGCCCGGCCCATCCAGCCGACGGACTGGAAACTCGCAGATCCGAAGCATGAGTGAACGTACGCTCGGGCTGCGCCAGAATTCGCCTCGCTTTGGAACGCCACATCCCATTTGCAAGGAGATAAGATGATCTTTGTCAGCTTGTACACGATGACACCCGACCATCGGAACTCCGCGGAGAACCGATTCCAGCAGACCGTGGGCAGGCCGCATGCGGGAATCAAAGTGATCGGACGTTGGCATTCGGTCTCAGGTGGCCGCGGCGTGACCGTTTGCGAGGCGAGCGATGCACAAGCCGTCGCTCAGTGGGCACACGATTGGAACGATGTCATTCACTTTGACATCTATCCGGCGATCGACGATGCAGGACTGGCCAAGCTCTTGGGGTGACAAGCCGCGATACAAGGAACGAGCAGCTTTCGGCAAATGCGGAAAGGAGCCTGACGGGGAAGGAGGAATGGTAGCGTTGACATGAAGTACTTTGTACTATAAAGTAAATTCATGATCGCGTCCGATGAGCCGTTTCTTCGCCCAATCGCCAAGCGCTGGATCCCGCGGGAAATGATGGCCGCACCGTCGCTCGACCGTGACGAGGCCGCAGGGAAGATCGAGCCCCACTACGCGCTGCTGATCAATCCCTTCTACCCTAAGGACGCCAACGCCAGTTTCGGCAAACATGTCCTCACTCCCACACTCGCCCTGACCAGCTTTGCCGCGACCACGCCCAAGCACTGGCGCGTCGACTACTGGGATGAGAATCTGCTGCACGGCCGTCCGCCGCATCGCCCGATCCCTCAGGTGGTCGGAATCACCGTGCATCTGACGTTTGCCCTTCGCGCCTACGAGCTCGCCGATTGGTATCGGGCGCGCGGAGCCAAGGTGATCCTTGGGGGCTTGCATGTGCTGTCCTGTCCCCACGAATGCGCGCCCCACGCCGACGCCCTCGCCCTGGGCGACGGCGTTCAGCTGTGGCCGCGCATCCTGCGCGACGTGGAAACGAACTGCCTCCAGTCCCGCTACCTCGCCACGTATGAGAACGACTACTGTGACGATCCGCCGCCGCGACGCTCGATCCTTCCGCGGAACAGCTTTCTCACCACCACCAGCCTGATCGCCACCCGCGGATGCCACAACCGCTGCGGCTTTTGTTATCTCGCGACCGACGGCCTGCGCATGCCCTATCGCATGCGCCATCCGCAGCAAGTCGCTTCCGAGTTTCAGGAAAACGACCAGCCCTACGCCGTGTTCATCGACAACAATCTCGGTTCGCGCCGAGACTATCTGCACGCGCTCTGTGCCGCCCTCCGGCCGCTGAACAAGATATGGAGCGCGGCCGTCACCATCGACGTCACCGACGATCCCAGCCTGATCCGCAACATGGCGCTCGCCGGATGCACCGGCGTCTTCATCGGCTTCGAGTCGCTCTCCGATGACAACCTCGCGGACTCTCACAAGAAAACGCCGAAGACGTCCGACTATGCGCGGCGAGTCCGGATGCTGCACGACTGCGGCATCCAGGTGAACGGATCGTTCGTCCTGGGTTTCGATCACGATCGCAAAGACGTCTTTGCTCGTACCGCCGCTTGGATCGAAGAGAACCGGCTGGAATGCGCGACCTTCCACATCCTGACGCCGTACCCGGCGACCCCGTTATTCCGGCAAATGGAAGCAGAAGGGCGAATCCTGCATCGCGACTGGACGCTCTACGACACCAGCCACGCCGTCTTCCGCCCCAAACACATGACGCCGGAACAACTCGAGCAGGGATATGCTTGGATCTACCAGCGTCTTTTCTCCCTTGCCTCGATCTGGCATCGGCGACCGGAGCAGTGGCAGGCTGTCGCTCCCTACCTTGCCATGTCGTACCTTTACAAGCGTTCCAACCGCTTCTGGCACCTGCTCATCAAGCACGACCTGGTCAATCCCGTCTGGAAACCGCTAGTGGAGATGACGCGCTGGCGCCATGTCCGCTACCGGCGGCAACTGGCGCAGCGAGAGATGGCTGTCGGCGCGCCCGGACAGATCGTCTCGGCGGGAGTCTGAAGCCCGTCGGCCCAGAGCCGCGACCCTAAGCTCGTGTCAGGAAAATCGGTAGTCCCAGCTTGCGATCGTAAGTCGGCCGGTAACGCTCCGTGTTGTACATGGTGGGGACCTCCACTTTGCGTGGCCCGAGTTTGGGATCGGGGATCGGCACCATGGCGAAGCAACCGTGGTTGATTCCCGTCATCAGGCCGGCTTTCCCCTCGACCACCGTATCCATCGCCATGCCGGCAAAGGTGATGGCCACCATGCGGTCGACGAAGTCCGGGCTGCCGGAGCGCAACTCGTAGGTCAGGTCGCTGACCACGGTCTCGTTTCCAGTGGCGGTCTTGATCTCCTCGCTCAGGTCTTCGGCCACGCTCATCTTCTTGCGGTGGCCGAAGGCATCGGGCGGGCCGTATTCCTTCACCGTATAGCCTTCCCACTCCGCGCCCTCGGAAAGAATCACCAGCGAGTAGTTGCTGGGATTGCTGCTCTTGTCGGTGACCAGGATGTCGATCAGGTGCTGCAATTTCACCTTGTACTCAGGGATGCAGCAGCGCACCGATGTCACATACGCCGTGTAAAGAGCAGTGTAGCCGGCATCGCGGCCGAACACGCGAAAGATACCGATGCGCTCGTGCGAGCCAACCGTGGTCCGCTGACGCTCGATGGCGTCCATGGCGCGAGTAATGGCAGTCGAAAAACCTATGCAGTACTCGGTGTTGCGAACGTCGTTATCCATGGTTTTCGGCACGGCAATCACTTTCACTCCCTGGCGGTCCAGTTCAGCGGCATAGCTCAAGGTGTCATCTCCGCCAATCGCCACCAGGTAATCAAATCCCAACGTCTCGATATTTCTCAACACCGCCGGAGTCACGTCGAACACCGTGGTGGTCACACCCTTCTGGGTGGATTCCTTGCTTGAAAACTGCTGCCCCGCAAGCACCGGCGGCAACTTTTGCATCTTGGTGGGATTGGTCCGCGAGGTATGCAGATACGTGCCCCCCGTGCGATCAATGGTGCGAGTGTTCTCGCGGTTGAGCGGTTGGATGTAACGCGATCGGCTGGCCGGATCTTTCAGATCGACGTGCGTCAATCCTTCCCAGCCCCGGCGTATGCCCAGCACTTCGCATCCGATTTCGGACGCCCGATAAACGACCGACTTAATCACAGAATTCAGGCCCGGAACATCGCCGCCGCCGGTGAGGATACCAATTCGTCTTCCTGACATGAAGTTCTCCGTAGAAGGAAGCATGAAGAGCAGATCACAACTCTCACTCATTCTATAGAAGACCGCACTCCGCATCGTCGGCACACGCTGCGAGATTCCGCCCCCATTGGCGCGCTTCGTTGCGCGAGCATGCCCGCGCCGACGCGTCCCCGCGTTTCTTTTTGCGGTAAGATCAATGCTATGAAAACGTCGGATGCTGAAGCTGAGACGAGCGAGAAAGCCCCCGAACCGCGCCCTTCCAATTTCATTCGCGACATCATTCTCGACGACCTCAAGACCAATAAATTCAACGGCCGCGTGCAGACCCGCTTTCCTCCCGAGCCCAACGGATACCTGCACATCGGCCACGCCAAGGCCATCTGCATCGATTTCGGCATGGCCGACGAATTTGGCGGACACACGAATCTGCGTTTTGACGACACCAATCCAGAAAAGGAAGACGTCGAGTACGTCGACTCCATCATGGAGGACGTCAACTGGCTCGGCTTTCACTGGGATGGCCTCTACTACGCGTCGGATTATTTCGACCAGCTCTACGAGTGGGCGATCAAACTGATTAAAGACGGCAAGGCCTACGTGGATGACCTCTCCGCGGAAGAAATCCGCAAGCATCGCGGCACACTGACCGAGCCCGGCAAAGACAGTCCCTATCGCAACCGCTCGATCGAAGAGAACCTGAATTTGTTCGAGCGCATGAAGGCTGGAGAATTCCCCGATGGCTCGCGCGTGCTGCGGGCGAAGATTGACATGGCTTCGCCCAACCTGAACATGCGCGACCCGGTGATGTACCGCATCCTGCACGCCGAGCATCACCGCACCGGCAACAAGTGGTGCATCTATCCGATGTACGACTACGCGCACGGCCAGTCGGATTCCCTCGAAAGAGTCACGCACTCCATGTGCTCGCTCGAGTTCGCTGACCACCAGCCCATCTACCGCTGGTTCATCGAGCAGCTAGGGATTTTTCCCTCGCAGCAAATCGAATTCGACCGCCTGAGCCTGACCTACACGATCATGAGCAAGCGCCTGCTGCGCCGCCTGGTCGAGGAAGGCCGGGTGAACGGCTGGGACGATCCGCGCATGCCCACGCTGGGCGGCCTGCGCCGCCGCGGCTACACGCCCGAGGCGATTCGCAATTTCGTAGCGGCTGTCGGCGTCTCACGCACCAATGGCATTGTCGAGTTGGCGATGCTCGAACACTTTGTCCGCGAGGACCTAAACCGGCGAGCTCCGCGCGTGATGGCGGTGCTGCGTCCGCTGAAAGTTGTGATCGACAACTACCCCGAAGACCAGGTGGAAGAGATGGAGGCAGTCAACAATCCTGAGGATGAGGCCGCTGGCTCTCGCAAGGTGCCGTTCTCGCGCGTGCTCTACATCGAGCAGGACGACTTCCGCGAAGTGCCTCCGCCAAAATATTTCCGCCTCGCCCCCGGCCGCGAAGTGCGCCTGCGCTACGGCTACTTCATCACCTGCAAGAGCGTCGTGAAGGACGACAAGGGCGAAGTCGTTGAAATTCACTGTACCTACGATCCCGCTACCCGCGGCGGCAACGCGCCCGACGGACGCAAAGTGAAGTCGACGATCCACTGGGTCTCAGCAGCGCACGCCGTCGACGCCGAAGTGCGCATCTACGAGAACCTGTTCCTGAAAGAAAACCCAGGCGAGGTCGAAGAAGGTCAAGACTTCACCGCCAATCTCAATCCGAACTCGCTCGAACTGATCCCCCATGCGAAGCTCGAACCATCGCTGGCGAACGCGACGGCTGGCAGCCGCTATCAGTTCGAGCGCCTAGGATACTTCTGCGCCGATCCGGACTCGAGGCCGGGGAAGGCAGTGTTCAACCGCACGGTCGCACTGAAAGACACTTGGGCGAAAGTGGAGAAGAAGCAGGGCGGGAAGGGTAATCCAAAGACCAGTTCGCAATAACTATCCGTGAGTTTGACGCCATCCGGGAAACGTTGAGATTGGAAAACCGAACTCGGGAGCGAACTTTACTGGGGGTGTGGGGCTGTCCAGCAGGGACAACCAATCTCGGCGGTGATCAAGCAAGCTCGGATTTTTCAGCGCGTTGCATCTGACCCATCGATGCCGTAGCTTCCGACTCGGAACCGTTCCAGACTTGTCATCCTGAAGCGCAGCTTTTAGCGCCGAAGGACCTATGCATCGGCGCGGACTGCATGGGTCCGTCGTGAGACAGAGGCGTCTCACTCCGGATGAGAACCGATGAGGGTGCTTGAGCGGCCGATAGCTAATTATGCACGTGCGGGCTCTGCGCCGGATTGTGCCTCGGCCCCGGCGGCTCCTTCACCACCTTCACATCAAAACTCACGGGCAGGTTCTTGGGCGGGAAGCATTGCGCGTTGTCGCAAGCCTGGAAACGCAGAACGCCGTGCATGACATATTTCCCCGGCACCACCGAGTGCAGCGGATGCACGGCGACGGCGATCGTGAAGTCGCCCGTGTAGACATTCAGCGCTTCGTCGGGCGAAAAAGGAAAGCTCAGATCCTGACCCGGGGGGTACTTGATCTTCCCCAGCACAATGTCGGTCGGCAGGTCCATCTTTAAGTTTGTGGGAATCAGAAACTCCGACTTCGGCGTGTTGGAATTGATGTGAAACCCGGAAGCCACCCGGAAATTCAGGTTCACCATGGTCTGCGCCGTCCGCGGAGCCGTGACCAGCGGTACCGACGCAAACGTCACCGACGGCGCCTTCCCAGACTGCGCCAGACTTGTCCCTGAGAGCAAAGCGAAGATGCAGATGCTGATGCAGATTAGAGTCGGCTTGTGGGCTCGCGACATCATCCCGCAACCAATATTAGTGCGACCGCCGCGTGCTTCCTATTGTCAGTTCTGAGCCTGCGGAGCCGCCAAGGCAGCCGAGGAGTTCGCGCCCGCCTGTGTACCCAGCGCCTTGCGGATCGATTCCTCGATTTCCCCCCGGCCCTTCAGCCCGATAATCTTGTCCACAATTTTGCCATCGCGCCCGATGAAGAAGCTCTCCGGCAGCGCGGGGACGCCTCCGTAAGCATCGCCAACCGCCTCCTTCCCCAGCAGCACGGGATAGTTGACACCCATTTCCTTGGCGAATTTGGCGATGTCTTCCCTGCTCGAATCGTCCATGGCGACACCGACAATCTGCAACCCCTGCGGGCCGTACTCCGTCTGCAATTCGATGAACCACGGCATCTCGATCTTGCACGGCCCGCACCAGGTCGCCCAGAAATTCAGCAGCACAGCCTTGCCGCGCAGGTCCGACAAGCGCATGCTCTGGCCATCGAGTGAATCGAGCGTGAAGTCAGGAGCGGGTGTCCCATGGGCCATACCCAAGGGGTGCGTCGGGCCAGATCGGCGAGACATGGAGAAGCCGAAATACAGCATCCCGGTAGCGATGATCGCAACGACAACAAGAGCGAATGGATTCCGGCCGCTCTGACCCGCAGGCACGCTCGCAGGCCCGACTACGGCAGGTTCCATCGTCGGTTGGTCAGCTTCGACATCCGAAAGTTGGAACTTCGCACCACACGCTCCGCACTGGGCTGTGCCGGTAGTTCCGGCCTCGAGGTTAAGTTCTTCTACGCTCTTTTCCAAGGGCATCCTGCAGTTTGGACAGAGCGGGCGAGATTCTTCAGGCATAAATCTAGTTCCCCTACTACAACGCAAAACGATTCAGAAACGACAACCAGCTCGAAATCAGCGTAAAGCGCCCCAGCACCAGCAGGATTCCGAGCGCGATTAGCAGCCCGCCGCTGGCCACTTCGATCGCGTGCATGTGTGAACGGAAGCGGCTATAGAACTTCAGGAAGCGCTCCATCAGCAGCGAGGTCAACAGAAACGGCACCGCCAGCCCCAGCGAATAAACTCCGAGCAGAAGGACTCCCTTCACCAGCGTGTCCTGCTCGCTCGCTAGAGTAAGGATCGCCGTCAGAATCGGCCCCAGGCACGGAGTCCAGCCGAAGGCGAAGGCGAATCCGATCACGAACGCGCCAATGGGTGTGCTGCTCCCCTTCACACTGTGGAGCCGCGCATCCTGCAACAGCCACTTGATCTGAAAAATGCCGGTCAAGTGCACTCCAAAGATAATGATGATCACTCCCGCCACGATCGACAGAGTGTGCTTGTAACGCGCCGCCAGTTGTCCGATCTCAGTCGAAATCGCCCCCAGCGTGACGAACACCACGCTGAAGCCGAGGATGAACCCAACCGAATTCACCATGACGCGGCGCATGAGCTGGGCCTGCGGCGACTTCAACTCCTCCACGCCCGCGCCCGAGATCAGCGAAACGTAGCCCGGTACCAGCGGAAGCACGCACGGCGATAGGAACGAGATCAATCCCGCGACGAAGGCGGCAATGGGAAGTGGGAGGCTCGACATCGTTCTTCTTATTGTAAATGCGGCGTGCTTATGCCGTCAGAATTAAGACGTACGAAGGACGATTAAGTTGCATTTCTTCACCCATTTGCGATTCTTTGACAAGTTCAAAGAGCTAGGCTCAATGGGATTTAGAAGGCTTGGCCGCTTCTCCAGCGCCTGGCGATGGCATCTGGGTCGGAGCTTCGACGAACTTTCGAAAGACGCTCGTCGGCAACGTGGCGTAGAGCACGGCCCGGCGGTCTTCTTGCCGCACCTGCAGGCTGTCGAAGAGAGCTTTCACATCGGCGTCGCTGCCCGCTGACCCAACCGAGACTTCGGCGCTCTGAAACATGGTCAGAAACACATTCAGTTTATCCGTGATGTTGCGCGCGTCCGCGTCGCTGCCGGCCCAGGCCTCCGCCCGCAAGTGAAGCGCCCCGGTGCGCAAAGGCAGATGCAAAGGGTTGTAGCTGGCGGAAATCACCAGGTCAGCCGCCTTGGGAAAAATCGCCGACCATCCACTAAAGTCAGAGGCCGAGGGTTCAATGCGCGCTACCGCCCACACCGGGCTGGCCAGTTGCACGCGCTTGTAGTACTTGCGCAGGAAAGCCGGTCCGCCAAACGGAGAGGCCAGCCGCCGCGAACGGTCGATCATCCCCCGGATCACGCCCGGATCGTCGTGGTTCGACGCGGCTACGGAATCGACGCTGAGAATGGCGACGCGAAAGCTCCGTCCCTGCAATGGCATCGTATCAATATCGACCGAGTTGTAGTTCTCAACCGATTGCGCGGTGTGCTTCAGGTAGGCGGCCAGCCGTTCGCCGTCGAACTTGCCGACAAAAACCTCGGAAAAGCGCGGCTCCGGCGCCGTTCCGCCGGTCCCGCCCCCCGGCCAGTTGGCCGGATAGTGGGCGGCAAAGGCGACCGCCTCGAGGTCTCGCTCGAATTCGAAACCCGTCTCCTGGATGAACCGCTCATATTCCGGATCGTGCGAAACCGCGGGCAGCGGGCTGGAACTGACCCTCCGGAGCCAGCTAAAGTTGGCATAAAGAAAGGCGTCAGCCCCGGGCAGAAGCCGCGCCGCTTCCGGCGGAGCGCTCTTTCGCAGTTGGACGGCGACCGTCAACGCGGCGGCCACAACCACGACCGCCAAAGCGATGGGCAGAGTGCGTCTAATTCGCATGAACTCGGTTAGGAGTGAATGATAGCACCGAGGGCAGGTGCGACAGGTATCGGATCACCTACCTGGATTCGGACTTTCCCATGTGAGCGACTTGGTCCGCCAGCGCTGAATCGAACCGGAATGCCACCGTCGATTCGCTCGCGCAATCGTTGTAGGCAGCCAGGAGCCGCCGCGGATCCGCCAGAACATCCATTACTCCGGCCAGCCCGCGCTTCTTTTCGATTGCTGCAAGAAGCACTGCTCCGGTGGCGTGGTAGCCCATGTCGAAGAAAGGCGATGAGGCTTCGGCGAAGGCCTCGTCGGGCAACGGCCCCCTCAAAGCGCTACGGAGGACCTTCTCCATCGCCGGAAGCAGGTCGGGAACGTTGGCGAGATACGGCTTGACGTCGGGCTGCTTTTCGAGATTGTCAATTTCTCGTGGCCGTTGATCAGCAACGTCGCGCTACCCTCCATCATGGTCGCGACCAGGAAGTCCCACACCTGGGTTTCGGCGGGAGTCATAGCTAAGGAATCCCGCTTATGGTCCAGAATCTGACCGTAGCCAAGGTGGTGCGTCTCGTGAGCGAAGAACTCAACCACTTGCTCCGACGACATGGGAAGCGACATTCCGCGAGATGTGCGCCAGGCGCTGATGAGTACATCGAAGTAGAGTTGGTCTTCCAAGGCCGCCGCCGCGGCGCGTCCTCCCATAACGATGTAGAACTTGGGCGTGAGCGGAATCTGCCTGGGTGAATCGTGCTCGGGGAGATACTTGCGTGCCACAGCGATGGCCTTGCCGATTGACTGATTACTCCGCAGTTCTGCAAGCCGCGCTTCAGAGGAGGGGAATGTTGTCTCGACCCCACACCAGAGAAGGGCCGACGTCTTGGGTCAGTCCGGCAACGCCTTTTTTCCGCACGGACGACTGGCTCCGCTGGCTTCATATCGGCGATTTTGCCCGCGCAGGCCGCCTGCAGCACTTCCCGGTATTGCTGCACCGAGACGCGGCGGGAGATGTTCTGTTGTTGGACCACCAAGCCGGTTCCGGGAAGCGAAAGCACGCGGTCGATGGCCGTCGTCGTGGCCTTGCTGTCGTGGCAGGATCGGAGCAACTCCAACACGGCTTGGGCCTGGGTAAAATCTGGCAGGGTCTGCCCGTACGCATAGCCCGTGAGCAGTCCGAACAATAGGGAAGGGACGGGGAAAAGAGCCCACGGACTGAGCCACTTGCGCGAATGCATGCGCCCTGATACGAAGACCCTGTACGGCGGGTTCCTGGGGAAAGGTGTCCAGGGTAGTTTGCTTGCACCCCAACTTCCCGTTGTGATAACTTAACTAATTGTCCCGGACATCTGGCAGGGATCCGTGGGATAAGCTTGCGCGATGGCGCATATGTCCCCAGTATTGCTGGCGTAGCTCAGTCGGTAGAGCATCTGATTTGTAATCAGAGGGTCGGGGGTTCGATTCCCTTCGCCAGCTCCAGAGAACGAACAGAATTTTCCGGCAGGCGGCGGACTCGGTAGCGGCGCAACAGGCTTTTCCAAACGCACTCCATTCGGAACTTTTCCGGCGTGTAGTGGTATTCGCGGCGCATTTTGCGCGAGCCTTGGTTTCCCTGTTTTGCGAAAAATGTTGTGACGGTGGTCTGCGGGTTTCCCGTGAGCGCTATCCAGCGGGACCGGAATGGCGGTTGCTGGACGAAGTGCCAAGGCCGCATCGCCCGAAAGTTTGCACAGGTGGGTGAGTGGTTAAAGCCAACAGACTGTAAATCTGTCCCTCCTAGCGAGGTACGAAGGTTCGAATCCTTCCCTGTGCACCAGGTTGAGCCGTTTAGCGGGCGTGAAGCCGAGCAGCGCGAGGCTGGGAGCCCGCTGGCGAAATCCCGAGCGCTTTTCGCGAGGGAACTAGTATGAGTCGCTTGGCCGGAGCTTTAACCGCCTACGTCGTGCTTGGCGTCCTGACCTGGTTCACGATTAGTGATTCGCGGATACGAGAAGTCACATTCGCGATCCTCGCATTGTTCGCGGTAAAGAGTTGGTTGCGGCGTAACGATGTGCTGCATCCTGACAAAGACGCGGAGTAGGGTTTGGCTGAGAGCTGAAGGCTAATAGCTGACAGCTGAGTTTTCGGGCCGATGTAGCTCAGTTGGTAGAGCACTCCCTTGGTAAGGGAGAGGTCACCAGTTCAATCCTGGTCATCGGCTCCAGGAATTATGCGGGGTGCAGGGAAGTTCGGGAAGGGCGCGGCTTCAGCCGTGCCCGCGGAAGTCGGAATCAAAAGAAGCGGCTTTTGCCGCTGAGGTTTAGCTGAAAGCTGACAGGTAAGAGCTGATAGCTGGTTCAGGGCGGGAGTAACTCAGTGGTAGAGTCACAGCCTTCCAAGCTGTTGGTCGCGGGTTCGATTCCCGTCTCCCGCTCCAGAGTTGAGGCGTGTTGCGGACGTGAGTCTGAGCGATAGCGAAGACGGGAGCCCGCAGCCGAAATCCCGAGCGATTTTTGCGAGGGATCTAGCAGAGGGATGACAGTGGCGTTCGAACAGGCTGCCATCAAGGTTCAGAAGGAACAGGAATTCGCCCGGCTGCAAGCGGCAGTGGAGCAGGCGTTCCTGCCCGCAATGGTCGAGCGTTTCCTCAAGCAGTTGGAGCGCAAAGGGATTCGCGTTCGGGACTTCGATGCGGTGCTGGCGCAGCGAGTGCTCGAAGGCTTTGGTGAGGCGGGGCTGGATGCGCGGCAGGTGTATGGCTCGCTGCCGGTTTCTGATCAGGCGCTGATGCGCGAGTTTTACCTGTCGAAGTTGGAAGGCGTCGACATCGGGCTGCGGCACAAGTTTAAAGAGCTGTATCAGTATTACTGAACTCGTAGATGTGAAGTTCGATAGGTCCTTCGGCACCAAAAAGCGGTGCCTCAGGATGACAAGGGTTGGAGCTAGAAGCTAAGAGTTAGGAGCTAGAGGCTGGGTTATGGCGAAAGAGAAATTTGAGCGGACCAAGCCGCACTGCAATGTAGGGACGATCGGGCACATCGATCATGGCAAGACCACGTTGACGGCGGCGATCACGAAGGTGTTGCAGAAGCACAATCCGAAGATCGTGTTCCGGTCGTTTGATTCGATCGATAACGCGCCGGAAGAAAAGGCGCGCGGTATCACCATTGCCACGGCGCACGTGGAGTATGAGACGGCGAACCGGCACTATGCGCACGTGGATTGCCCGGGCCACGCCGACTACATCAAGAACATGATCACGGGCGCGGCGCAGA
>Ga0307476_10000027_pt1 | contig 158179 bp, 75 predicted proteins | sample atmos_gasesECM2C_2_FD_203314 | JGI IMG/M metagenome (GOLD analysis project Ga0307476, IMG submission 203314) | Hardwood forest soil microbial communities from Morgan-Monroe State Forest, Indiana, United States - atmos_gasesECM2C_05 | ecosystem: Environmental > Terrestrial > Soil > Temperate... | reverse complement strand
TGGCGTGTTCGCTGCGCCGGCGCCGGTCCATATTCTTATCGCGCTCGAAAGCCGCAAACACCCGGGTTGCCGGCGCCGCTCTTCGAACTCTCCACTCCAGAAGCACCGAGGCCAATGCGTCCGGAAAATCTTGGGTCTTCGCATCCTCCATCTTGCGCAGCCGAAGACCTTGCCAGCACTCGCGAGCCGCACCCTCCGGCGTCCGCAACTCGAGGTCGTAACAATACGTATTTCCATCCTGCCAGCGCTCGGAAGCATGCGCGATCAGAGTTTCGTCGCTAGCCAGTTGATGCAGGGAAATTCGGTCCACACTTACCGGAAGCAAAGTCGCATCCGGAACGCACGCCTGGATGGAATGCAGAGCGGCATCACGAGCGGCGGCATCGCCCAGCATCAGAGCCGCAGGCAGGTAGGAATTGAACCATGCCCGCTGCGAACTTGCTTGCTGTGAACCTGCCCGATGCGCAGCGGGACCAATCTCCGCCGACGAGAAACGCGCACTTAGCCTTCGATATCCTGCGACCCGCTGGAAGCGAGGTCCCTGGAAAAGCAAGCTCCCATAGAGGTCGCGTAGTGGGTCCAACGGCAGAGAAGAAGCCTCTGGCGGCGCCACATGCTCAAAATGGCTGCTCGAAGAGAAGACCGGTGCATCCCCGAACGCGCACGAGCACCGGAAGTGGTCCACTTGGAATGAAGTTTGCGAACTGCGAATCACTACGTCGACTAAGCCAGTTTCCCGCACGAGCGCTGCAATTCTCAGCGTAACCCGAGAGCCAGACTCGACCACAATCGGGTGGTCGAAGCGCAAATCTTTTACGGCAGGGATTTGTTTTTCCGCGCAGACCGCCATCGCCACTTGTACCATCGCCTCGATGCCCATAACCGCAGGCAGCAATGGTTGACCGTGGAAAACATGATCGAGCAAGTAAGGATCCGAAGCTGTCGTCAGATCGGCTTCTACGACTAACTCAACTCCCGGATAGTACAGGCGCGGACGCTCCAGGAAGCGCCTCATCGGCAGCGCCGCAGCCTCTTTGATCGGAATGGGCGAGTTTGCTCCCAACCGGCTGCTGACCACCACTGTGGTCGCGGGCACGGTGCTACCCACCAGTTTGCGAAACCACGAGATGCCCTTGTCCGGAGGAATGCACCCGATGCCGGCGCTGCGCAGAGTCTCCACTTTGCCCAGCCTTTCCGCCATCCCAATGCCCGACCAGGCAGACCACTCGAAGGCAAGGCATCGGCACCCCGGATGAAGGCGGGCAAATTCCTCCGTTAATGCCGACAAGGACGCGTTGGCCAGCGCGTAATCCGCCTCTCCTCGCAGTCCTACGCGTCCAATCACAGAGCCGAAGGTCGCGAGCAAGCGTAACTCTCCAGGATTGACGGCCGCTACGAGATTGCGAAATCCCTGCACCTTCGGAGCAACGGTGGTCCGAAGCTTGCTTTCGTTGAGGTCGCGGACCAGCACCGGCTGGTTGCGACCCGCACCGTGGATGATGCCCTTGACCTGACCGTACATTTGTTCCGCCGCGCTGACGGCGGCTCTCACCGCCTGTGCATCGGTGATGTCGGTTTGGAAATAGCTCGCCACCACGCCGCTTATTTCTAACGCACGGAGGTGAGCCGCCACTAGGGGGTCATCTTTTTGAGACCGTCCGAACAGAACCAACTTCGCGTCTGCCTCTTTGGCCAATGCCGCCGCGCATTCAGCGGCTATACCTTTGGCTCCGCCGCTGACCAGCACGACTTCGCCACGCCGAATCGGAATCGCATCTCCTTTCACTGGCGCGAGGAGCCTGAAGCATGGCTCGTAGCGCTCGCCGCCGGTGTCATAACGCGCTTCCACATGCGCTTGAGATCCCGATAATTCCGCATTCAGGTAACGGACCGCGTCGGATCCCAGCGGCGCCTCAATGACACGAGTGAAAATTTCCGGATGCTCCAGATTTATTGTTCTTGCAAAGGCGCCCGCAACCGCAACCGGTCCCAGCACTACGAAATATTTCTCCGCCTCATCCGTTTCAATTGCCTTATGAGCGCCAGTAAGAAGCAAATTCAATTGCTCTTCGATAGCAGCCCCGGACATGCACACGACCACGCCATTGCCGGGCAGCGCGGTTTCCCGCAACGTTTGCAATAGGGGATGATCGAGTGCACCGAAGACACTCCATCTGCCTGGAGCGGACTTGATCTTAGGATGTTCTCGAAGCGCGCGGGGCGTCCAATCCACGACGAATGCACGGCACCAGTCATCGATTCCGGCGGGTACCGTCTCCTGCACCGGCGCAGTCCCTTGAGAAGTACGCAACTGCTCCAGACGTTGCGCCAGCTCACCTACAGTCGAGTCGGCGAAACTCAGAAGATGTGCGGGAGGCTTAACCCCTAGTTCCCGCGCCGCGGATGCGACGATCTCACTCACAACTATGGAGTTCAGATGGAGGTCCCGCAACAACCGCGCAGTCTCAGCTATGGAATCCGGTGGCAGCTCGGTACGCCGCGCGACGAGAGTGCGAACCAGATGCGCAATATTGCCGTTACCGTTATTTGCCACAACTGGCGTTTCCCGCAGCCCACGATTCTTCGGAACTTTCTCCCGTTCGGGTAATAGCGCCGGGCGTGGTTTCCGCTCATCACTCGCAGAAACCGGGGCGAGCTCACATGGATTGACAAAAAACTTTGGCTGACGGGTGAAATCAAAGGGACGCGCAAATCGATTCTTGACCAGCGGCTCCAGTTGCACCGGTCCGCCAAGTACATAAACCGCCCCCAGCACCATGTATAACCCAGCTAGGGAAGGTCCCGCTATGTCGAGCGAAATGGTTGGCACATCCGTAACGCTTTTCAAAAGGTGTGTGAGAACATTTCCGGGACCAGTCTCAATGAACAAATCCGCGCTGCTTTTTGCCTCGGACATTGCCTGCATAAACTGCACCGGACTTGTCAATTGTCCGACCAGCAGATCGCGCAACTGAGACTCACCCCTAATCTCCGCACCAGTAATGGTGGAGATCAGGGTCTTGCGCAGTGGCCACAACTCGAAGCTGGCCAGCCCGCTGCGAAACGCCTCCGCGGCCGGCGCCATCAACGGCGAGTGAAACGCGTCTGCCGTGGAAAGCAGGATTGCTGTCCAGCCGCGCTTCTGCGCGCGAGACACAACTGCCGCAATCGCGTCGCTTTCCCCAGAGACGACTGTCTGGCGAGCTGCATTGAAGCATGCCGTCACAATTTCCTCGCCATCTTCCATGAGTGACTCAACATCCTCCGCGGTCGCTCCAATGCTCGCCATCGCGCCGCGCGGTCCTGAGACCCGGGACATGAGCCTGCCTCTCAAGCAAACTAACTTGAGAAGGGAACTTTCATCGAGGGCGCCAGCCCAACAGTAAGCGGCAAGCTCGCCCAGACTGTGGCCGACGGCAACAGTGGCTGTGATCCCAAACTTTTCGAGTATTCGGAGACCAGTAAGCTCCGCCGTAATAATCGCGAGTTGCGCTTCCTCGGTCGAACTGCTCTCGTGGTCCCTAGGAAAAGCCGCCAACTCATACAACGCTGCAATCTCTTCGAAACGGCGTCCATGAATGCCGGATTTCAGTCGCACGGGCGAAGCTTGTCCAGGAAACAAAAGTCCGACGCGCGAGCCCTCGCCACCGATGCACAAAAACACTCCATCACTGGTGTCAATGTGGCGAACTTCACCGTCTAGAATCAGCGCCTGCAACTTGTGCAGGCGTTCCGCGAGTTCCGCGGAAGTTGCCGCCACCAAGGCAGCCCGTGCTGGCCCATTCTCCGCCTGACCCGCCAAACTAATAGAAAGATCGGTCAACTCTGAAGAAGAAAGATTGGGCGCGAGATGCGCTAGTCGCTCAATCTTCCCAGCTAGTTCGGAAACCGAATCTCCATCGAGAAAAAATACTTCGACATCTTGCGGGCAGGTTGTCAGAGCCTTCTCACTGGCGGACCATCGAGTTCTGCATTCGCCTTCGCAGCCTGCGATCGTGACGTGAACATTGATCCCGCCAAAGCCGAACGAGTTGACTCCCGCGCGCACCGGCATGTCCGCGGGCCATGGCTCCGCCTCCGCAAGAACTCGAAGCATTGCGTCCTCGCCATCAACTTCGGAACGAGGCTCGCTGGTTCCGGTAGTTGGAGGCAACAACTTATGATGAACCGCAAGCGTTGCCTTGATCAATCCCGCCACACCTGCAGCTGCCTTGGTGTGACCGAAGTTGGCTTTGATGGATCCGATCGCGGCGGGCTGTCCTTTTCCACCCGCTGCCTCCCGCATTGCGCACAGCGTCTTTAGCTCCACTTCATCGCCTACCGGCGTGCCCGTGCCATGACCCTCAATCAGCGCAACCGAATCGAATCCAAAGTTGGCGCGATGGTAGGCGCGTTCCAATGCCAATCTCTGCCCGCGCGCTTCAGGACGCGTGATGCCGCCGCCGCCGTCAGACGAAATTCCCCAGCCCCGAATCGCTGCATAGATTTGCAAATGCTGCGCGATCGCATCCGCCATTCGCATGAGCACAACGAATCCACAGCCTTCCCCAGGCAGAAATCCGGTCGATTCCTTGTCGTAGATCCGCATCTCGCCATGCGCCAGCGCGCCTGCCTTTGCAAAGCCCACCAGTTCGAATGGATCAAGGCTCAAATCAACTCCGCCCGCCAGGGCCGCATCGAGTTCGCCAGCTTCCAGCGCGGAACATGCCTTCGCCACTCCGAGTAATGAAGATGAACATGCGCCATCCACTGTGTAACCGCCGCCGCCGAAGTGAAAGTAGTTGCAGATGCGTCCGGCGATCGTATTCGAGAGCGCCCCGGCGAGGCTCTCTTCGCCCACCTCAGGGAAAGGCGCTTTGTACTCTTCTTCCAGGTGATCCAGAAATTCTGAACGCCGGGACTTGTCCCACCCCTCGGCGCCCATTCGCGCCTCAACCACACGGCGAACGTAGGGCCAGCGCAAGCGCAACGTGGCCGCGCGCGAGAATTCGCCGGTCAGTGTATTGCCCACCAGCACTCCCGTAGTCTCCAGTGGAAGTCCTTGGCCATCGACGAAACCTGCATCTTTCAGGGCTTGATCCGCAACATCGAGCGCCAGCCAGTGCGCCAGATCGACGCTGCGGAAAGTAGGCCCAGCTACCCGAAATCGCACCCGGTCAAATTCGTACCCCTCAATCACCGCGGCTTCGCTCGCATAGATTGCATCGGGCACGCTGGCGTCATTCGAGAAATAATCTTCCAACCGCAACCGCTCCGGCGGCAGCCGCCGAAACGCCCGCCGCTGTGCCAGCACGTTTTCCCAGAGTTCGCGGGGGTTGTTCGCATCCGGGTAGCAACATGCCATTCCAACAATGGCGATTTCCGGACTCATACGCTTCCCGCCGCCGGCACCAAAGCGGAAGCGCGCGAACGCTCCCGTCGAGAGGATTCATCGAACTGCAAATGCTCGCGGATGCGCCTTCGCCATTCTTCGTAGGCGGGAGTGTCGTTCTCTGTCACGCTGCGTAACGTTTCGTCGCACAATTCAGCCGCCCGCAGCGCCGAAAGTCCACAGAGCCACTGGCAAGCCATCTCTGTTTGTGGAGCCATGTTTCCCGCGCGTTGTCGGGCACCTGCCGCAAACACAGTCCCTTGTGCGAGGTGTGGCCAGTGCGGCCCAGAAGCAAGGCGAAGCATCCGAACATCGCTGCCGTCGGCGCCACCCGCATAGGTACAGGCTAGGCCGATTCCGCTCCACAAATCGTCGCGTCGCGCCTCCGGAAAGCGCATGATTGCGGAGGCAATATATTTCGGGTCAGCGCCGCTTACGAACCAAAGACTGCGTCCCAAACCCTGGTCGAAGCACCGCCAGCCGTATCCGCGAAGCATCGTGAACCGCGGAGTTGCCCCAGCCGCGTAGCGGGGCCAGTGGAAGTAACCTTCGTGGAAACCGAATCCATCCAGCGCCAACCACCGTAGCAGGGAATCCAACCTCGCCAGCCGCCGATTAATTCCAAAACGCAAGCGCGCCATTGACCACCCAATTCCCACATGCACCATGTACACGTGCGGTTTTCCATGACCGCGCAACAACTCGGGGATCCGCTGCGCTTTCCACGGCTGCAACTGATCGAGAATGTCTAGGCCCATGGCCGCGCCTTCAAAGCCGTAACCCCGAAATTCCAAATCGATTTCGTCCAACTGCTCCACCAGCAATTCGATCCCTTGGTCGGCGAGCGCTAAGTGATACCCTCGCAGAAACGTTTCTCCCACTTGCTCCAGGCGCCGGCGCGTCGAGTCGCGATGAACATGAAACTTTCTCCGGGCAAAACTCGCCTCCATCGGAGAAATGCTTAGCAACTTTTGCAGAATGCCAGCCATATCGCACCGCTCTCGCGGACAAATTAAATCGCCGATCAGAGACCGCTTATGCAGTCTTGCGCACGGCTGCGGTCGCGTGTGCCGGAACCCTTGCCGGATACGCAGCCCGGCTGCGGCTCCCCACGTATTGCGCGAGGCCCCGCAGCCCGGAAACAGTGGTCAGGGCGAAAAAGAGGCCGAATACCACGTGCATGCACACGAGCACACCGTAAACTCCAGCCACCGAGAAGCCGAAAAGAATCTGACTTTTCTTATCGAACGGCGTCGTAGCTGGATCGGTGATCATGTAGAAACTGAACAAGACAAAAGCAACGCCCGTCATCGGATTCAAAGCCGCAATCCACGATGTCCCAAATAGCAGGCTGCGCAGCCCCGCCTGCATTACGAAGCCAGCCCACCATGCGGCGATCAGAGGTGTCCTCCCGGTGAAGCGGTAGTTCACCAATGTGCCCGAAACACAAATAATCGTGGGTAGAATCCAATACCAAGCGCCGTGCAGATTTTCCGTAAAGTGATACGGTGGCGCGATGCCGACCCATGGGAAAAGCAGCAGTGTGACCGTGATTCCGAAATTGGACGGATTCAGAAAGTGCCGCACGCGCCCGTCAATCTTCAAACGCAGCGTGTTCTTGGATGCGATAGCAACCGCTGCCGCGAGCACCGTAGGCAGAAGGCGATCGCCGCTGTAAAGCAGCATCGCAACCGCGAGTCCGGTAATGTGCGCGGGCAGCAAGAAGTCTATAAACTCCTGCCAGCTTCCGATGAACCGTGGCGGCCGTCCTTCCGCGCGCGCTTCCATCCACTCACAAAATATTTCGCAGGCGTAGGTGGTCGCCAACGAAACCAAGGGCTGTACCCATGATTGTTCGAACCCGAACACCGTGTGCCCCAGAATATTGAAGACTGTGATCGCGGCGGCGAATCGCCGCAGGCCGGCTATGCGCCGCGCATGAACCCATGCATCCATCTGGTGTGCAGTCATTTGTTGACACCCGCCAATTGAACTGTGTGCCAGCCGGGCATCAGATTTTCGTCGTCATGCCGGACCCTGCCCTGCCGATCTCGCCAATCGAACGAAACGTGAAGCGGACTCTGGTCCACCGTGCCGAGGCCAAAGTGAACATCGGGACTGCTCTTGCCCGAATGTCCATTGCCTCCATCGACCTCTTTCACCAGCTTTCGACCGTCAGGCAGATAGACAGTGACTCGCGCTCCGAATGCCGGGTAAGCGCGAATACCATGCCTTGCGTGACCAGCGCTGATCGCCGTAGCCCCGGGTAAAACTTTCTCAAGAACATGTAGTCCCAGAAATGCCCCTGTGGATTCGCTGAGGTTGCGAAAAAGAAAAGAGTCTCCCCACTGGTTTGCCGTCAGAAAATCCAGTTGCCCATCGCCATCCACGTCGCCCATCGCAATGCCGCGCGTAAGTTGGGAATCTGCCAGCCCCACCTCGGACGCAAAATCGAAATATGTTCCGGATGCGGCGCGCACGTAGAAGCGGTCGTGATCGTTTGCTCCGCTCAAGTCATCGCCCGAGGAGAAATGTGGCCAATGTGCGGGACTGCGCAACATCAAGTCATTTCCCATTGCGAGCTCCTGCAATTCTGGCCAGCGATCAACCGATCCTTTCGCAAATCCGGCAGCCTGCACCACTTCCGGGACACCATCATTATCGAAATCTCCAAAGCGCACGTCCCACGACCATCCACTTCGTGCCAGCCCCAAGTTTTCGCTAGCTTCTTTGTAAGGCGCCTTTCCTGCCGCCATCGCGTGTGTGTCTCCCGTACTTACATAGACCAGATTGCTTTCTTCCAATGCATAAGAATCGGTGATGTTACTCACCATCAGATCCGGAATGCCATCCCCATTCAGATCGCCGCAGTCGACCCCCATTCCTTTAAAGGAGTCCTGTCCAATCACTTTGGACTTCGGCGTCGTCCAGCCGCGCTGGCCGCGCAACCGGCGAAACGCAAGGTGACCCGGCGTGGATTCGTTGTGCAGCAGCAAATCCGGACCGAAATCATTGGCGATATAAAGTTCGGGCAGCAGGTCGCCGTCAATGTCGCAGGCAGCAATGGCCAGGGTCCATCCGGTGCCGAGCAGGGGTTCAATCTGCGTGGCGCGCTGGTACTCCACCTTTGGCATCTCGCCCGCACTAGCAGACTTCCACAGAAGAATCGTTTTGCTGCCACCGTTGCCCGCGCGCGACATCGACGATTGCATCTCGACCGGCCCATCGCCTCCCAGCACCACGGAACCATCCGCAAAGTAATTCCCGAATACAAGGTCGGCGTGGCCGTCCCCATCCATATCGGCCACTAATCCGGCATTTGTGTACCAGCGTTCTTTACCTGGAACTAACTCCTGGCTGAGAAAACTCCGAGAAGATAGTCTCTTATCCGCGCGTTCTAGCTGCAGGAAAGCAACTGGCGTCCGGCCCCAGTAATACACCACTAAGTCCATCAACCCATCTTCATTTAGGTCTGCCATCAAACAGCCCATCGGGGCCATCTTAGCTGGGTCGTATACGGATGGATCAGGTCGCAGAGTAAACGGAGGGTACCGCTCGCCAGTTCCGGGCACTGGCGAAACAATGACGTCATCGGTTCTAGGATCGACGAGGCAGTAGTCATTCGCCAGCCCATCGCCGTCGAGATCTCCGAGCGCAACCCCGGCGCCGACCGTTGAGATCCACGAGACAATTCCCTGTAACTTCGGATTGACGTTCCGGTGATTCTGCACCGCCGGACGGAGCGGCGTCAGAACTGTCCGTTGGAAATGAAAGCGCTTCGCCATCGCTGCCGCTTCTACAGGGCGTGGCTGCGGCAGTCGAGCACTCCACCAAGTCACGGCGATTGCACCCCACACCACCAGCACTTTGATGGGGAGCTTCGCGAAATGGGAGTTAGTCGGCACCGCTCTTATGCCTTGACCAATGAAGTACAGTTTCTATGCGGCCTTGCTCAAGCTCCGAGCCTTACTCAAAAGCACCGGAAGATTGACATTGATGGGAGGATCTGTTGGCATCGCCGCTCGCAGGCAAATGTCTCGGCATTCCACGATGCCCTCGTCTACGCAAACAAGTTCACCGCCACCTCGCAGTGCGGAATCGTGCTTGAAATAGTCGTCGATGCTGTCTGGCCAGGGTAGTCCGACTGCAAAGAGGTAGTGCCGTCCTCTAGGTGCACGAGGGATTTGGAAAGCCCCCTGCAAGTGCTGGATAGCGCAGGCCAACGGCGCACCTTCCGGAATCGCGGTCGCAAAAAGCCCAACAAAAATCGGGCCTGAAAAAGACAAAGGCGCCTGAATCCGTCCCACGACTAAGGCTTCGCTCTTTGTCGGCGCTTTTTGCGGATTCCCCTCGGTCTGCACCAGCAGATCTTCGGCCGGCGTCTGCCGCATCCCCCGCAGCCTCATGGGCGAGATTCCCAATACGTTGGCAAACCGGCGGTTGAACGCGCCCAAACTGTTGTAACCGACGTCTAGGCAAATGTCAGTAACACTGTCGTCCGTGTCCAACAAGAGGCGAGTGGCGGCCTGTACCCGCAAAGCGCTCAGAAACCTCCGTGGCGGCAAGCCGGTGACTTGGCGAAATATCCGGTTGAAATGGAAACGGCTCATGTACGCGAGCGCGGCCATTTCCTTTAGCGAGATGCTGTCGTCCAAACGCTCGCGGATCACGCCGATTACCCTCCGCACTGCCTGAATATGGAACTGGGCCGTATCGACGCGCTTCGGTCTGTAATGTTCAGTCTCAAGCATGGTGAGTGTCCCGCTTCTGCGATGAAACTTAACCGCCGTCAAAGCTTGCCAGGTTTGGATTGTTCTATATGCCTGTATAATTTTCTGCTAAACGTTGGGTCTGGGAAGATCGCGTCGTTCTGCCTGTCTTGATTAGGCGAGCTAGCGCAAAAACTTAGCGCAGACTATCTCATAACTCAACAGAACAGACGATAACTTCCTGTTTCTGTTCTGGAAACAGAACAGAATGCCACTAACCATCGTGCTAACTTTATGATGTAAACTACTATCTAAGTGTGCATTAGTAAACTTACTTAACACGATAACCAGGCAAACGCAGACCTGTGGATAACACGCTCCTAACTGTCGACTTTGTTACGAAACTATACGCTGCGGGGGCCTTCCTACTCGTACAGCACATCTCGACAATGAAGAAGAATACCCGCAAAAGAGGTGTCTTCCATGGTTTCATCGGCGTAATTAGCGTTCATGACATACGCTTTGCCGTTTATGTTCGTCATGAATGCGCGCCCATGTCGGGTCCCAGGAGCACCAAAGTCGGGCAATCTCATTCGCTGTCAGAAGGATCAAGAATCGCCACGATTCATGGCCGCAGAAGGGTTCCAAGACTCGCGACCTTCAGTCAGACAATCGCGAGCCTTTCGCTTTTAGGAGGAACACGAAAGGGGACTACTCTCCCGATTTGTGTGATGAGAAGTGTATGTTGCAGAATCCGCTATATGTTGCGCACACATCGGCTCTTAGCTACCGATAAAAAGGTACTGAAAGTTCGAATCTCAGTCCCTCCGCCACGCAGTCTGAACTGCAGAGAAATTCCGCCGTCCTTTCCCCCGAATTACGCGAAAATATGCCTATTTTTCGATTACTCCTCAGCAAACCGGACTGCAGAGAACGCACAGCTCTGCAGCGAAGGGGGGTTATTTCCCGGCTTTTTCTCTGGAGCGCACACCCGCAGTCCGGTTTCACGGAGGTCATCAGGCGAATGCAATGCGATCAGAAAGATTGGCCCGTAAAACCGGCATGATTGAATGCGTTGAATGCCTCTAGGTAGTCACGACCATTTATCGACCTCTCATTCATATTGAAAATGTTCGATGTCAATCGCTGCTCAAAACGTGAACTTGACTGCAAGTTGCAAGAGCCGAGGCGGAGAAGCCTGTACTACTTGGCCGAACAGGGGGCTTGAAATATTACCATTGACAGCCGATGGCCCGAAGAATTGAGGATGATTGAAGACGTTGAACGCCTCCATCCGTAACTGAAGTGCCTTCCCTTCGGATATACGGATAGATTTCAGCAGCGCAAGATCGGTGTCGAACATCCCTGGCCCAGAAAAATATCGCCGTGAGGCATCGCCGGGAGTGCCAAGAGCGTTTGGAGTGAACAGTGCAGTATTGAAATAGGGCTTGCCGTTAGACGGATCGTGGTTAATTTCCAACGAGCCGGGCACAACGTCCGGCAAGTCGAAGTAGCGATTATTCACGCCATTGGGATTGCTTCCCTGGAGAGAATTGTCGGCGTCGCTGGAAAGCGTCACAGGGAAACCTGTGCTCGCTCGGGTGATTCCTGACAACTCCCAGCCTTCCGTTAAGCGATTGGAATGTCTAAACAAGTGTTCCAAAGGTAGTGTGTATTGATAAGTAATCACCAGGTTTTGCGTCAGGTTGAAGGCTGAAAGCGCCCGTGTTAGCGCAAGGTTATAAGGATCGCCGACATCCCCAAGGCTCGACGATTGGTCAATCGACTTGCTGTACGTATACCCAACCGTGAAATTGAGTCCGCGGCCTGTATGCCGAAGGTTGGCTTGAAATGAATTGTAACTGGAGTTGCCAACGCTTCCCTCGTAATCGTCATTGCCGAAGTCGCATCCAAGACCAATGCGAGTGCAATTTACGGTCTGACCGGAAGAGGTGACGTACGAAGTGTTTTCACCGCCTGGACCACAACCGGGCAATGTGAGGCAAAGAGCCGGGTTGCCGGGGTTCGCCGAATACACGAACAGCAGATGATGGGCCTCGGAGCCGACATAGTTCAATTGCAACACGGTGTTTGTACTCAGTTCGCGCTCGATTGAAAGAAAATACTGCTCGGTGTACGGATAAGTGTTCGTAGGCGGCGGTGCCGTCATACCCGCAATCGGTTCGTACTGTGAATAGTTAATGTTCGAGATAGGATGCGATACAGAGGCGCCGAACGGAACAAAGGTCAGCGGAAACGGATTGGTGTTCGTTTCGCCAGTCGCGTTGGTGAAGGGGGTAGCGAATAGCGGGGGAGCTGGGCTGGTGTGACTCAATCCATACGGAGGCTGCGGTTCATCGAACGCAATCGTGTTTCCTTGAATGACCGAATGATAAATCCCATAGCCGGCTCGTATGCTCGTTTGCTGTGGTCTGCCAAGAATCTTGCCGAGCCATCCGTTCGATTTGCTCGGGGAGTAAGCCAGACCTATCCGCGGTGAAAAACGATTCCGGGACGGCACGAGCGTATTGGGAACCCCTTTGTCGCCCGCGTACACAATACCGACCGGCGCTGTAGGGTAGACCTGGGATTGCTCTCCTGGGATAAAGGTCGGGACTTGATTGTATTTTTCGGACCAGTACTCCATCAATTCCCAGCGGACTCCATAATTCAGGGTAAGATTGGGCGAAACCTGCCAGCTGTCCTGCCCGAAGCCTCCGATATATTTATGCCGTGGATAATACGACTGCGAGTCGGCCTGGTTATAGAGATTGGGTCCCCCCACCAGGAAATCTGCAAAGTCCGAACCGCTTTCGCTGCCGCTGAAGGTAAAACCCCCGTTAAACTCGGGGTCCGGGTGAACGTTAATCTGGTCGAGGATCCCCTGAAAGCCAGCCTTTATCGAATGCTTGCCTACGACCTTTGAAAAATTGTCGCTCACCGTGTAGGTATTGTTTTCTTGCGTCAGATTGGTGATCGGCATCCCGACGACAAATGAGTTAAAAATCATATTTTCGGGACCCGCGATGGAAGGATCCAGCGGAACAATGCCTTGGGTTCCAACCCCAGTTACAAAACCCTGCGATGCCAGGCTTTGCCCAACTCCGCCTGAAGGCTGACCCACATTGTTGTAGGTCCGCATATAGTCCAAATGAACCTCGTTCACGCTGGAAGTGCCGATTGTCTTTGAATCGCCAAGACTGATCAATTGAGCCTTTCCGATATTCAGTGCGCCGAAGCCGGGGACCGAGGAGCCTCCTTGTTCCATCGGAAATGGATCATTAACCTTGAAATTGTCATAGAAGTAATAGGCGGTAAGCTGGCCCCAGCGCGTGTTACCGCCATCGAGCCGGACGCTGAACTTGTCATCGCGCACAGTCTCCGCCTCGGAACCAGTGGAGAAGATGGAGTCTCCTACATTTGGTTGGGGGATGTACTGTAGCAGATGCTGGGCAGGGGAGGACCAGGCACCCATGGGGAAGACACCATTGGGGAAGACGCACTGCGCATAGGTCGTACATCCGGCCACGTAATAGTTCTCGCCGGGAGACACCGTCACTGGGGCGCGTACAGCACTCGACAGACTATTTGAGAGCTGCGTGGCAAGACAGGTGCCGGCAACGTTGCAAGGCGATACGGTGCAGGGGCCGCCGTTACATCCAGTTTCGAACAAGCTAGCGAGTCCTAAGAGATTGCCCGATCGCTCGGAGAGTGTAGGGACGGGAATGTCCCCGGTGGAAAGGCCGTCGGTCGTGCGTGTTCCCTGATAGTCGCCGAAGAAGAAAAGCTTACTCTTTTTAATCGGCCCGCCAAGAGTGCCTCCGAACTGGTTTTGAATGTATGGTTCTACGCTTGGGGAGAAAAAGTTTTTGGCGTCGAGTGACGTGTTGCGAACGAATTCGAAGACGCTGCCGTGCAGCTGATTGGTTCCGGACTTGGTGACGACGTTGATGATTCCGCCCGAATAGTTCCCGTATTCGGCGTCGAAATTATCCGTCAATATCCGAAACTCGGAGATCGAATCGAGGTCAGGGATAATCAGTGTGCCGCCATTCATTAATTCCTTGACGTCGCCTCCGTTGACCAGGAAGCCGTTGGCATCTTCGCGCTGCCCGGAAATCGACTGATTGCCGGGGCTCAAAGCTCCCGAAGGATTAATGGCAACAGTAGCTCCTGCCATCACGACAGAGTCGGGCGTTTGAGTCGACATCGGCACGACGCCAGGCTGAAGGGCCAGCAGATCCGTATAACTGCGGCCGTTGAGCGCAACGCCAACAATTTCGCTGCCCGTTACCACCTCGCCGATTTGGGTATCGGCGGTTTCGACACGGATTGCAGTGTCGGAAACTATCACCTTTTGGGTTTGGCTGCCGACTTCGAGACTTATATCCTCTTGCAACTTCGTACCCACGTCGATCGTCAAGCCAGTGCGTTTGTAGGGCTTGAACCCGGTGGCCGCGATCTCGATTTCATAATGTCCTACCGAAACGCTTGGGAACACATAGAAGCCGCCCGCGTCGGTTTGGGCGGTCCGCTCGACCTGCGTGTCGCCGTTGCGAAGGGTGATGCGGCTGCCTGGAATTACACTGCCCGTTGCGTCCTTTATCGTTCCTGAAATGCTCCCCTCCCCGCTCTGGGCTTGGGCGAACGAGCCAAAGATAAGAAGGGGGGCAACCACCAAAAACAGGATCGCGCTTGTGGCAATATGTTTCATCTTAGTCCTCTTCGTGATCGTCACCACAGTGTTGGCCCGCACGGAATGCGCTTCAAATAATTGTTCTGTGGATGGCAGAAGATGTTTATGAGGTTTCGTCTATCGCTGACGCATGTGAAGGTATTGGATCGCCAGAGGTCGGCATTTGCTCATGCGCGATCCAACGCCAAGTTTGTGGAGAAGATTTTGATGAAATTGAGGTTACGCGCGGCTGAAGCGATCGAACAATATAATCCGACCCAACCTATGAAATTATTTCTTGTGTGGTATTATCGCGTGATCCGAAACAGTGTTGAGTGGCGTCTTTGCATCTACCTTAATATGTATTTCCGGCACACCACAGTCTGATCACTGCCCTGAGCAGCAATAAATTCGGGCGGACGCCGGACGGTTGTGGGCAGCCCGAAAGAATAATCGCTGATCCAGAATGAAACCCCTGATGGCGCATTCACCGTGAGATCCAGGTCGGCACCCTGTGGACCGCTCCCATACAACAGCATAGATAACACCGCCCGATTGGGCTGAGACTTCACCTTGCGTCCGGAGATTTCGATCGCTACCGGCTTCACGCTGGGATCAAACCGAACCTCCATGAGATCCGCACCTCTCTGTGACTTCACATTCATTCGGAGATGATGAAGGTCGCCCTGTTGCTCCTCCGCCTTGATTTCGCTTATCGGAGGTTGCAAATCCATTGCCGGCGCCGACGCGGAAAACGGACGGTCCTGCGATCCGGACAGATAATTCGGAATCGGCTGGCGATTGGGAGTCTTGCCTAAAAACTGCGCAGTATATCTGTCGAGAGCGCGATCGTCACTAATCCATACAGCCGTATGATCATCCGCATTCAAGCTGTAGAGAAGATTATCGTGTCGCGGATGCTGCGAACTAAAGGTTGACAGGAGAATTCCTACCGTCACACAGGCTGCCGCTGCGACAAGCATTGGCAGCAGGATGGCGCGCCGGCGTTCCGGCGTAGCGATGTTCGCGACAGGAACACAAATGAGAAAAAACAGGCCGATAAGCAAGCCGATAGCAGCGATGCTCACCAGATTCAGAGTCAGAAAGACATAGAGAAGGTAAGCTACTGGGGCAAACAGCAATACCGAGATTGCCGCAGCCGGAAGGACCATCGCTGCCTGGGTTTTGGGAGATGCTGTTTTCACAATTGTAAGGACTAAGCATCCACCGGTAGCGAGAAATAGCGGCCAGAATATTAGATAGCTTCCCGCGGGTAGCAACAGGGCAAGCGCCCAGCTCAGAATGCAAACACCTGTGAGACCTGCGAGCGACAGCTCCCGAAGATTGAAATGCCGGCGGAACTTCGCGAGAACAATCGATCCCGTCGTCACTCCCAACAGAATCAAACCAACGAGCAGAAGAGAATTGGCCGCTGTGTCACCCAGCAGCATGCGTCCTTTGAGCAGCAGGAAAAACAATACACCGGCAACGGCCATCACCACTGGGATCACAAGCAGAGTCACGAAAGAAGCAGCTATCGCTGCGAAAAATCCTCTTGTTCTTATGGCCGCGCAACGAACGTTGGAGACAATGGCCACAAGCAGGAGGAACGTAACCAGAATCTGACCTATCGACACCCAGCGTTCGCTGTATGCAACGAGATTGCTGCCAAACGAATCAAAGAAGATGTCTTCGCCGGATTCTCGCTTGAGGTTCGCGAGGTCCATTTGGCCGAAGTGGCGGACGAGAGAAACAAGATAGGAACCTTGATGCTGAAGCGATGCAGTGTCGAGATTCTCGGGAGTGTCCAGCACTGAGTGATAGGCTTCAAGATGTCCGCCGAAAGCAAAATTGAGTCCCGGTATTCCTGCAGGTCGAAACACGGTGAAATCTGTATCGTTGGGCAGCAGCTTATAAAGCGAATAAAAGAGCGAAGAGCTGACAGGATAGGGGGCGGCCTTAGCCACCTCATTCATCAAAGCAGCGTTGTTGGCGCTCGTCTCAAAGAGCAGCGAAGGGCCGTGATTGCCGCGAGCTTCGAAATTCATCAGCAAACCAATATCTTTCATCCAGGGATGAGAAGCCACAAAGGCATCCGCTCCTAGCAGCCCAGCCTCTTCGCCGTCTGTCATCAGGACGATCAGATCATTTTTTAATGGTGCTCCAGCCTTCACTGTGCGGAGGCCTTCCAGAATGGCGGCAACCCCTGACGCATCGTCGGCTGCACCCGGACCATTTGACACCGAGTCGTAATGGGCCATGAGTAGGATCGCCCCGGAGTTTGCCGCACCTGGGAGCCGGGCCACAACATCCGTGGTCCGGCCTGCGATGAGTGCCCCGTAGCCGTTGTAAACTCCGACCGCCGTGAAAACCTGAGGATTCATTGCCAGACCGGAAAGCTGGCGGATAATATATTGCCGAGCCTCGGCATTTGCGTATGTTCCTGTGGAATGAGGTACGTGGGCAACCGCACGGACATGGTCGAGTGCGCGCTCGGCAGAAAATTCATTCTGAGGCGCGCTCGCGGGCACTGCATTCGGAGCCTTCAATTCCAAAATTGCCAGTGCCGCCAGCAAAGAAAGACAACCCCACACTACAGTGGCCAACCACGGTGATGCTGCTGAAGATCGCTGTTGTTGCGCAGCAGGAACAAGGCGAGACTCCATTTGGGCAGTATTCATGGGATCCTCATGCCAGATGGCTGGCACTTCAGGTCTGACTATTCGCGCAGGGCTCGAGCGGGGTCGATCCGGGATGCGTGCCATGCTGGGGTAAAGCAGGCCGCTACGGAAATCGTTAGAATCACCAGCGAGGCAACCATAAAAACCATGGGACTGCGCGGATTTACGTCATAGAGCAGAGTTCCCGTTGCAATAAACCGGGTCAAAAACACGGCTGCAATTGAGCCCAGCCCCACTCCGGCAAGCGCCAGCACCAATCCACGCAACATCACAGTGCGAAACAGATGGGTCGCTCCTGCGCCCAAGGCTACCCGCAAGCCAAACTCGCGTCTGTTCTGCGAGACCGCATAGGAAATGACCGCGTAAAGTCCAACGGCGGCCATCAACAGTGCGATCCCGCCAAAGATAGACAAGAGAGCTACCACAATTTTTTGCGTCGCCAGCGCAAGACGGTTCATGTACTCGCGCAGGGTAATGACTTCCTGCATCTCTAGCCCAGCATTCAGAGAATGAGCGTCATGGGCCAGGGCGAAAGACATGGCGCCTGGGGGTTGAGATGTGCGGACCATGATATAGCTGTCGATGACCGAGGACTGATCCAGGCAGACGTACAGAAACGGTCGAGGTAATTCGGCAAAGGTCAGATACTTCGTGGTCTTGGCGATTCCCACCACCTGCATCCATTTGTCATTCACCCGAATGCGTTTGCCTATCGGATTTACGCCGTGCCAGTACTTAGTCACCATTTGCTCGTTCACGATAGCGGCGAGAAAACTGTTTTCGTTGTCGTTGCGGGTGAATTCCCGACCGGAAACAATGGGAATTCGCATGTTTTCAAAGTAGCCGGGGCCAACCTCGTTGTATGCCACGGCCGCCTTTTCGTTAGGGCCTAGCTCATAGCCGTCCACAGCGATGGGTGCCGAAAAAGCACCTTGGTAGCTGAAGGGCATGACTTTGGCGAAGGAAGCAGATTCAACTCCAGGGATGGCCTTAACACGATCGATAAGATCGTTGCGAAAGCGCTCTGCACGTGCCGGATCATAACCCGCCTCGGACAGGTTAAAACCTGTTGTAACGACCCCGTCCGGGGAAAAGCCCGGATCGGCCGATTGCAACCGGTGAAGGCTCAGCATCAGCAAAGCTCCGCCTACCACCAGGATGAAACTGAGCGCTACCTGAACCAGAACCATCGCAGAGCGAACGCGGGATTTTGCGCGGCTTCCGGAGGAAGTGCCGGATTCGGATTTGAGCGCTCCGGCAATATCCAACCTGCCGGTTTGAAGCGCCGGAATGAGCGCAAACATCACGGTCGAAAGCAGGGCAACTCCGCCGTTGAATGCCACAACGCGCCAGTCTATGCTCCCTGACAAATTGGTTGCGAGAACAGATGACTGGGGGAAGAATGCTGCTATGAGATTTCGGCATAAATACGCAAGTATAAGTCCGCAGGCACCGGCAATCAATGAGAGAATCAGTCCCTCGGTGATGAGCTGCTGCAGCAATCTGTCACGTCCGGAGCCAAGCGCGAGGCGCACGGTGATTTCGTGCTGACGGGCCAGCGACCTGACAAGCAGGAGGCTGCTGACGTTGGCGCACGCGATCAACAGCACCAGGAATACCGCAACCAGCGCGATTCCCAGAGTCGGCGCCAGAGTGCCGGCCTGGTTGAATGGCGTTTTCCACAACGGAAAAAGCTTAACGCCGCGTCCCCGGTTTGTGTCGGGATACTGATTTTCAAGGCGTTTGGCGACAGCCGAAATCTCAGCTTGCGCCTGTTCCATGGTGACGCCGGGTTTGAGACGCGCGAAACCCTCAATCCATCCGTCGCCACGATTTTCCAGTTTGTAGTTGTTTCCGACGAATCTCTCCTGCATTGAGGCTGGGATCCAGAATTGCATGGGATAGCCGACGAAAGTGCCATAAAAGCCCTTCGGTGCCACGCCGATAATGGTGTAGGGATCACCATCGAGTAGTTGCTTTTTGCCAACGACGTTGGGATCGCTCCGAAATCGCTCCTTCCACAACCAATAGCTGACTACGGTTACGGGGTGACCATTGCGGCCCCAGTCTTCTTCAGACCGGAATCCTCGCCCGAGTATGGGATGGAGTCCGAGAGCATCGAAATAGTTCGCGGAGACAACGCTGCCGGTTGCCACTGTTGCCCGGTCGCCGATCCCGAGTTTAGATCCGGTGATGTGATCCGCAATAAACCATTCAAATAATGTGCAGCTTCTCTGGAAGTCAAGAAAATCAAGCCAGGAAACGTCGTCGTAACCCAAGTTGCCTTCGCCTTTGTCGTAACGTCCCGGTTTGGTTGCGATAAAGGACACCATTCTGTCCTGGTGGGCCACAGCAGGAAAGGGACGAAACAGGATCCCTTCGGTCCAGCTGAAAACGGCAGCATTGGCCCCGATTCCGATTGTGAGACAGAGAATAGCCAGAAAAGAAAAGCCGGAATTGCGGCGCAGCATGCGGAAACCTAAGCGAAAGTCCCGAACAAGATTTTCGATGAAATTGACGTTGCGCATTTTCACGGCACACCTTTCTTGCTTGCGCTTTCATCCCGCCGACCCGACGGCGGCTGTCTCCGTGATCACTCCTGCTCTATCACGTATTGCTCGATCTTGCCATTCTGCACCTCGACCGTATGTGCCGCAAGCGTCTGATTGGCAAATTTTATGCGATAAGTGCGGGAGATCAACTCATTACCGGCAGAATGGCCGGTTTGGACGAACTCCTGTGGGCTCCCCAGCGGCCCCAGGCTGGAAGCAAAATCGCTCAATGCCTGCTCGGTGAAATAACTGTTTGCGTCTTCAGTAAACAAAGACCGATCAAGAGTACCGTGCTGGAGAAAGTCGAAGATCTTACGTGCCTGCTCGAGTTTCTGAGGGCCATCCGGATCGGCATCTGTCTCCTTGGGAAAGAGGAGCGGGATGATGGCCTTCGTGATTTCAACTGGCGCACCTGCATCCATGTTGGCCAATACAGCGATAGCGGCGTTGTCGTCGGGGAAAATGGTATTAGCGGCGCCAAAACCTGAAATGTCGCCGATGCTGAAGAGCTCCCGCCTATCTGCGTATAGATCGATGCCATTGCCGAGCGCGAAGCCGCTTCCCATGCCATTCGAGAGCAATACAACTTTTTCAAATTGTTGGTAAGAAGAGGATGTTAGCACCTTGTGCTTTAGCACTGATATATCCCACTTAGCCAGATCCTGAGCAGTCATCGCAAGTTCTTCTCCGCCAAAATTCCATCCCTGCCCTTCCCGTGGCGCCGCGCGGGGCGGACCCACTCCATAGCGCATGTAGCCAGTCGGATCGCCGGGGCCGAGTTTTTCCGAGTCTATATCAATTGCACTCTCCATCCCCAACGGTCCAAATACTTTCTCCTGCAAGAAGCGAGCCAGTGGCATGCCGCTGACTCTTTCCACAATCATGCCGGCAATCACATAGTTAGTATCGCTGATTTCCCATTTTGTTCCGGGATCGAAGTTCAATGGCTTGCGGGCCCGCTGGTCGAGAATTTTGCGCGGGGTAATTGGCTGTTGCATTCTTTGCGGCAAATAGTCCAAGGGCCATTCGTCCTGATAACCGGACGTCAGGGAGAGTACCTGGCGAATCGTGACCTCGTCCGCGCGGGTAAGATCGGGAAGAAACCGGGAAACTTTGTCGTCCAGCGACAGCTTGCCCTCTTCCTGCAACAACATAATCGCCTCAGCCGTGAATGGCTTGCTGAGAGAGGCAAGGCAGTAACGCATTTCCGAATGCGCGACAGCCTGCGGATCAAGACGCGCGTAGCCATAGGCCTTGAGGAAGGCGATTTGCCCGTTCTTAACGACCACTAACGATGCGCTTGGAGTTCCGGTTCTGGCCAGCGTTTCGATGGCGAGTTTATCTATCTTGTCGCTAACGTCAGGTGAGAGTTGAGTCTGAGACTGAGCAGGCAAGCCAGCCAAAGCGGCAAGCAAAACGGCCACAAGACGGGGAAAGAGAGAACAGACTCTGCGCACTGGTTTCTCCTTGCGGGGAGCTGTAGGACTAAACACTTGCGTGGAATTCTCAATCCCTTGGAAGCCAAAGGACAATTCGCTCTGACCAATAAGGGCAGTTATAGTTACGTCGATTTGAAAGCGCGGAACGTGTGGTCTGGGATCATTCGGGTTGCAAGTCCACGAATCTGCAAATCAAGTTGCGATTCGGAAGAGACCAGCCGCGAACGAATAAGTAGTGTGTCCCAAATTGACAATCGTTCCCAAGCCTTGATGCTTACGACTCAATCACGTAAGGCCTCGATGGGCTGGGTACGGCTGGCACGCCACGCGGGCAAAAGACTTGCAACGACTGCGATGATCATCAATCCAGCGAAGGCCACAACAAAAGCCAGCGGGTCACGTGGATTGACATGGTAAAGGAGGGTCTTGAAATCTATCCAGCGAGTCAAACTTGCGGCGACAATGGACCCGGCCAACATACCGCCTATCGTTACCGTCAGACCATTCGACATCACGATTCGGAACAGATGGCTAGCATCGGCCCCAAGCGCCATTCGCATCCCAAGATCACGTTTGCCCTGAGAGACAGAATAGGACATGACTCCGTAGAGTCCAACCGCCGCCAACAGCAATGCGATTCCGCCAAAAACGCTGAGAAGAGCTACGACGATCTGCTGCGTAGCCAACGCCTCGCGGTTGATGTGTGTCCGCAAAGTAACCACCTCTTGAAATCCCAAGTGGGCGTTGAAAGCATGCGTTGTATGGGCCAACGGCCCGATCATGGATTCCGGGGCGCGCGAGGTTCGGAGAAGGAGGCTCATGTTTTCGGTAGGATTCTGGTCCACAGAAAGATACATGAAATCAATCGTGGCTTCCGATAAGTCATGGTACTTGGAGTCTTTGGCAACTCCAATTACCTGCATCCATTTGTCTTCGACTTGGATGCGCTTGCCAATGGGATCCATGCCATGCCAATACTTGTCCACCAGCTTCTGGGTCACTATGACAGCCGGATAGGTTGCGACGGTGTCGTTCCGAGTAAACTCACGGCCCGAAAGAATTGGGATTCCCATGGTCTTGAAGTAATCTGGGCTAATTAGATTGTATTCAGCCATAGGACGTTCGTCAGGTCCGGGGTGATAGGTGTCGATTGCGATTGGCGCGACAAACGGAGAAGCATAGCTCATGGGTTCGTTCTTGACCCAAGCTGCTGATTCGATGCCGGGCATCGCCTTAACGCGATCAACCAGATAGTCTCTAAACTGCGCAGATCGGATAGAATTGTAGCCCAATGTGGTCAGATCGACGTATGAACTCAGGACATTGTCCGCGGCAAATCCTGGGTCGGCAATGCTAAGCCGGCGCAAACTCTGGAACAGCAAAACGCACCCCACCAACAGTATGAAACTGGCCGCCACCTGGCCGCCGACCATCAGCGAGCGCAGCCAGATCCTTCTGCGCGTTCCTGAAGATCCACCCGACTCTGCTTTCAGAGCGTTGGCAATATCTATGTTGCCGGCCTGAAAGGCGGGAACGAGCCCGCACATCAGAGTTGCGATGAGGCAAATGCCAATGTTGAATGCGACTACACGCCAGTCGATTTCGCCGGAGAGATTCGTGGCCATGACAGAGGTGTCTGGAAAAAAGAGTACGAGCAGATTGCGGCACAGATAGGCGACCAGAAGTCCACCGGCGGCGCCTATCGTGGAAATGATCAAGCCTTCCGTGAGAAGTTGCCGCAACAAGCGACCACGCTTGCAGCCGATGGCGAGCCGGATGGTAATTTCGTTCCGACGAGCCAGAGATCTTACAAGTAAAAGGCTGCTGACATTTGAACAGGCGATAAGGAGCACACCAAAGGTCACCACCAGAACTATTTCCAGGGTGGGTCCCAACTCACCAGCCTGATTGAAGGGGTTCTTCCAAAGCGGAAGCAGCTGTGCCCCACGGCCGCGGTTGGTTGCGGGATATCGAAGTTCTAACCGTTTCGCCTCGGCCGAAATCTCTGCCTCCGCCTGATCAATGCTCACGCCAGCCTTCAGCCGCGCGTAGCCTTCAATCCATGGTTGGCCGCGGTCTTCGAGCTTGTATCCGCCGGAAGTGAACGTCTCCTGCATTGATACGGGGACCCATAATTGCATGCGCCAACCCACAAACGTGCCATAAAAACCCTTCGGCGCTACGCCGATAATCGTATGAGGCACGCCGTTGAGTAGTTGTTTTTTCCCGATGATGTTGGGATCGCCATCGAATCTCTCTTTCCAGAGTTGATAGCTGATCACGGTCACAGGGTGGCCATTGCGGCCAGAGTCTTCCTCCGGGCGAAATCCCCGCCCTAGAATTAGATGGATTCCTAGCGCATCGAAATAGTTCGAGGAAACGACGTCGTCAGGCACCGACTCGGCGCGCTCGCCGATGTTCAGTGTAGTAGCACTGATGCGGTCCACCAAAAACCAGTCGAAGAGCTTACAATCGCGCCTGAAATCCAGAAAATCGGGGTACGCAATAGGGATATAGTCCTCGTTACTAAACTGACCTGCCTGCGTAGCAGCCACCGCGACCATTCTCTCTTGATGAGCGACTAACGGAAACGGGCGAAACATTAATCCTTCCATCCAACTGGACACCGCAGTGTTCGCGCCAATTCCCAACGTCAAACATAGGATAGCCAGGATAGAAAACATTGGACTACGGCGAAGCATGCGAAGTCCAAAACGCACATCTTGCAGGAAATCGCTAAACATTTGGGTACCTCCATTCTTGGGTGTAGGGTGATATCGCTTTTTGGGGAGGTCTGCAATCACAGGCCGCAGACGGGTCCATTGCGCACTTCGAACCAGGCGCCAAGCATCTTTCAACGATGAACTTTCTTATGGGAAGTGCAAGCTCACACGATGAACTCTTCCGTGTCCAAATCCCGCTCTGCACTTAGCTGTGATTGACTGGCCCACATTGCGGTCTCGATCGCCTCGGCCAGCGCCATCAGAGTTGGGGCCTGCAGGAACTCCCGAGTCGGAAGCAAAACATAATACTGTTCGCGAATGCGTGAAAGGAGTTGGGCGGCCAGTGGCAAGTTGCCGCCGAGTCCGAAGAAGTTGTCCTCGCGCCCGACCCGCGACACGGCCAAAACCTTTTGCCATAAGGCAGCTAACTCGGCTTCCAGTGCTGTTAGAGGTGGTGCATAGGGGCGGTCATCCTGATGTTCTTCAACCGCTAGCAACGCGTCATAATCAATTTTGCCACTTGTCTTGAGTGGGATCTTCTCCACAACCACAACAGATGGGACCATGAAGTCCGGCAGCCTGCTTTGTAGAAATTGCTTGAAATCATCAGATTGAATCTCGCAGTGCTGTTGCGGAACAGCATAGGCGACCACGCGTTTAGTAGCGCCACTTCCACGGACGGCCACCGCAACTTCACGTACGTCAGCGTGCTCGTGCAGGACCGATGAAATTTTGCCGAGGTCAACGCGGAACCCACGGATCCTGACCTGACTATGAATCGGACAGATGAATTCGACCTCGCCATCGCTGGTATAGCGAACCAGGTCACCGGTGCGAAAGAGACGATCGCCCGGACTGGCGCCGAACGGATTAGGAATGAACTTCTCTGCAGTCAAATCGGGCCGATTGAAGTATCCACGGGCAAGGCTGTCACCTCCAATGAGAAGCTCTCCGGCTATGCCCGGAGGAAGCAGTGCCAGTTCTTCGCTCAACACATATGTTTGGGAATTAGCGATGGGCCGGCCGATAGGAATGGCAGTGACAATCTCATCTCCCCTGTGAATCGGATGGCAAGAGGCAAATGTCGTACTTTCAGTAACGTGGTATACGTTGACGAGAGTGCCATGTTCGAGATAGTTCAACGCCTTGGTGACGTGAGCCGGTGAGAGAACATCGCCGCCCACAAGTAGAGTTTTGACTGGCTTCAGAATATGCGGGGCGTGATCAACCACCTGATGGAACAATGGAGCGTTAAGCCAAAGGACAGAAGTGTGATGCCTGTGGATCGCCGCGCCCAGGTCTTCAAGCGACACAGCACCGGAAGGATAGATTGCAAGCCGGGCCCCGTTCAAAAGAGCACCCCAAATCTCCCATGCGGAGACATCAAAGGAAAGATCGGTAATCTGAAGAAAAGTTTGCGTTCCGGATAAATCGATAAACTGGTTGTTCTTGACCAATCGAACCAGTCCACGATGATGCACGGCAACGCCCTTGGGCACCCCAGTTGAGCCTGACGTATACATCACATACAGCAGATTTTCGGCGGTGGCGTTTACTTCAGGATTGACGTCCTTCTCTGCTGAAATTTCCTTTCTGAACTGATCGAGAGGAATGACTCTCGCCCGCGAGACGGGCAACCGCCCTTGCAGCCTCTCAGTAGTAAGGACAAAGGACACTCCACTGTCCTCGATCAGGGATTCCAATCGCGCCAGCGGATCCGAGGGATCAAGAGGCACGTACGCGGCGCCGGTCTTCACAATTCCAAGTATCACAACGCAGGCTTCAAGTGAGCGCTCCATGCACAGGCCGACCAGCGTCTCTGGTCCCGCGCTCTGCCGAGCCAGCCAGTGCGCCACGTGGTTGGCCTGGCGATTCAGTTCTTCGTAAGTCAAGGTCCCCTCTTCGGAAACCAAAGCCGTGGCAAATGGAACCTCCCGGACTTGCTGCTCGAAAAGCTGGGAAATCGTTTCATGACGCGGATACTCGCACCGGCTATTGTTCCAGACGGCGAGCACCGAACGGCGCTGCTCGGGTGACAAAGTGGGCGATGAAGTCACACGGGCCTCAGGTTCTGTGGTGAGACTGATCAAGGCCTGCTCATACCATGACGCCATGAGCTCAGCATAGGTCTGGCTCACTTGGGTGCGGTCACAACACAACTGTGTGGTGACTCGATGAGTGAACGGATCCACGCTGAACATCGAGACAAGCGTAAAGCTGCTCTCCTCATAGGGCTTGTCTTCAAGAACCTCCAATTCCCCGAACCGCCGGAGGCGGTCATAAATGTGGTAGTGGGTGAAGTAAAACACCGTCTCAGAAAGGCGCTGGCGCTTCAATAGGTTCTGGAGTTGGGAGAGCGGATAGCGACGGTACGGGAGAATTTCCCTTTCGCCGGTAAATGTATTTTTGATCAGATCCGTCCAGCGTGTAGATCCAACCGTGATGCGGAACGGGGTGCTGTTTAGAAACAATCCCAGCACACGATCGCCATCTGATGTTTCAGGTCGTCCGTTCGCAATGATAGATGTCAGCACGTCGCTGCGTCCGGAGATCCACTGCATGACAGCGAGATGTGCAGCGAATAAAACGGTTTTTACTGGTACGGCCACCGCCAGGGCGAGCTTTTGCAGCCCCTCCGATAAATCCGCAGATATAGGTACATTGATGCGGAAGACACCGCGTTTTTCCGCCGGGCCGCTTACCGGCTGGTTTGGCCGGGGCAACACGATGGACTCCGCTCCTTCCAGCTTTCTCAGCCAGAAATCTCGCGCTTCAGATGATCTGAGGACTTCTTGTTCGAGTGCAATGAATTCGCGATACTGGGTTGTTGGGGCAGTAAATGGAGGCGCTTCTCCATAGAGCAGGAACATATAGCTCTGCGCAAGTTCCGTCTGAAGGCTCGCATCACTCCATCCATCAAGAATGGCGTGGTGGAAGCACAGCGTAAATTGGAGCGTCTCATCCGAGCGCCTGTGTACCTGAAACCTTAGAAGCGGGGCTTGCGAGATATCAAAACCTCTCGCCTTCTCTTTTTCAATCCATGTGGTAATGGCTGCCTCCTGCGCGCCCCGGTCGAGGCCGCGCAGATCATCAATCGCGAGCGGTAGAGGAACCGATGAATGGACGAGTTGAAGAGGAACACTATAGCGGGAGAGGTCAAACGAGGTGCGCAAAACAGGATGACGGGAACACAACTGAGCGATAGCCTGCTCCAGAAGACCCTGACGGAAGGGCACCTTCACGTGGGCACTCATAACGTCATGGTAAATAGCCGCCTCGGGGTGAAGCTCGCGATGGTAGATCATGCCAGCCTGCATCCGGCTCAACGGGTAAGCATCTTCTACTTCGCCAGACAGCAATGCGCGATCCGAATCCGAAATCAAGCCGAAGGGCGTGGTCATCGACGGCTCAGAAGAGCCAACTTGCTCGGCGTGCAAGGCTTCGGCAAGCCGACGAATTGTCGGATTCTGGAAAAGCTGATGCAATGCAAACACCAATCCGCGCTCACGAGAAAGCGCGACAATCTGGATGCTGCGAATCGAATCCCCCCCGAGGGCAAAATAGTTGTCATCAATTCCAACGCGCTCAGCCTTCAGAACTTTTGCCCAAACACCCGCCAATATCTGCTCTTCTGGAGTGCGTGGAGCGAGAAACTCAGGCAAGCCGGCTGCACGAGAGGCTTCCGGATCAGGCAAGGACGCATGGTCAACCTTGCCATTTCGAGTAAGTGGAAGTTTCTCCAAAACTACAAAGATTGCAGGGACCATGTGGTCCGGCAGTTTTTTCTGCAAATATGAGCGCAACTCGTCGGTGTTCATGCCCGATCGAGCCGGGACAACGTATGCAACAAGTTGCTGTTCGGCATTCTTGAAGGTTCTGGCGAGCACAACAGCCTGGGCGACGGATTCATGCCCGTTCACCAACGATTCAATCTCCCCCAGCTCAATGCGGAAACCACGAATCTTAATCTGGCTGTCCCGGCGGCCGAGGAAGTCGAGATTGCCATCACTGAGACGCTTTGCGAGGTCGCCTGTGTAATACAAACGGGCACCCTCGATGGATGAAAAAGGATCGGGAATGAATCTTTCTGCTGTGAGGTCCGGCCTGTTGAGATAACCGCGTGCCAAGCCAAAGCCGCCAATAAAAAGCTCACCTCGGGTCATTACGGGGGCAGGTTGCAGAAACTCATCCAGAACATAAAGTGTGGCGTTCGTGATGGGCCGGCCAATGGGCACATCGCCGGCATTTGCTGTTTTCTCTTCGGCAACAAAGACGCAGCAACCGACTGTGGCTTCAGTCGGGCCGTATTCGTTGATCATGCGGCAATCGGGCGCGGCGGCACGCCAGTGCTGAATATCCTCCCAGCGAAGAGCCTCTCCCCCGATAATCAAAGACTCGGTGCGTCTGGTCAGATCGGCGCCGGGAAGTTGCTCTCGCAACAAACGCAAATGGCTGGGAGTAAGCTTCAGGAAACTGAGATCGGAAGTTTGACGTAACGCATCTCCAAGCGCCTCAATGCCAGTTCCACCGGCCGCCATCGACACTGTTTGTCCTGCTGCCAGGGGACTCAACAAGGAAGTTACGGTCAAATCAAAGGAAATAGAGGAATGCACCAGCGAGCCCTTCCCGTGCTGTGGTAAGTAGTTGGCTTTGCACCAAGAGATATAATTCGCGAGGTTGCCGTGGGTGATCATCGCTCCCTTCGGCTGGCCGGTTGAGCCCGAGGTGTAGATGACGTAAGCCAGAGTTCCAGCAGATGTAATCGCTTGGGGTGGTTCCTGGATGGGATACGATAGCCATCCGCGCTCGACATCGATATAGAAGGCGCTGGCCGAAAAATCCGCAACCAAGGCCTTGAATCTGTGCTGCGTAATCAAAACTCGCACGCCTGCATCGCGAAGTATGAAGTCGAGGCGCTCGCGAGGATACTCAGGATCCAGTGGGAGATAGGCTCCACCTGCCTTCAGTACGCCGAGTACAGAGACAGCTAGATCCACAGACCTCTCCAGAAGAAGTCCAATGATGACGTCCGATTGCACGCCAACTGAACCAAGATAATGAGCGAGTTGACTGGATCGCTCATCGAGTTGTTTGTAAGTCAAATATTCGCTGGCATCCGAGACAGCCACGGCATCGGGAATCGTGCTAGCCTGACGGGAGACCTGTTCATGAATCCAAATTTGGGTTTGCGATTGAGCTTCGCAATGGCCGGCCGCCGTCATGGCGGATTCATATTCCGGATCAGAAAGAAAACTAAGCATATCGTAACGGCCATCGGGATTTGTGGCCATGTCAATCAGAATGCGGTGGTAGTACTCGGCATAGGCAGCCAATTGCTGCGGGCCAATTTCGGTTTGATCGCATGTAAGAAAGAACACAACTTTGTCAGTGAATGCCTCGACGGCAAAGTTGGCCAGCAGAGTGATATTCGTTTCCTCATAGTAATAATGATCGAGCAACTGGAAATCCTGGTACTGATCAAGGCCGTGATAGATGTGAAAATGGGTGAAGTAAAACCCAATCTCAGATATCTGGTCGCGATCGAGCAAATTCTGGATTTCCACCATCGGATAGCGACGGAACGGAACGGCTTCCATTTCAAGGGCAAAAGTCTCGCCCACAAGCTGACGCCAGTTTCCGCCGGATAGTTTCATCCGAAATGGCGTGCTATTGAGGAAAAGGCCAAAGACGCGGTCTCCATCGCGTGTTTCGGGCCGCCCTACTGACGTAAGCAAGGTTGTGACATCGGTGTTTCCGCTCAGCATCGCCAAGGCACGCATGTGTGCGGCCAGAAGAACGTTCTTGATTGGAACTGCGGCAGCTAAAGCGAGACGTTTCAGCGCATTCGATAGATCATCTGAAATTTCGATTTGATGAAAGGCAATTCCGCGCTCCCGGGTGACTGGAGTAGGTTTCCACCGTGGCGCGAGGATGAATTCACTGCCTTCCAGCCGCTCCCGCCAGAAGCCGCGGTGTTCCTCAGAATCAATCGCCTGCAGTTCCAGCAGCACAAAATCACGAAATTGCGTCTGCAGCGCGGGCGGATCGAAAGTTTCACCCCGCAGTTCGTGGAAATATGTCTGCGCAATTTCAGTGAGCATGCTCGCATCACTCCAGCCATCGAGAATCGCATGATGAAAAGAGAGCGAGAATTGAAATGTTTCTGCGGAACGCTTGTGAACGTGGAAGCGAATCAGCGGATATTGTGTGATGTCAAAGGCGCAGCGCTTTTCGGCCTCAAGCCAGTCTTGAAGAGCTGTTTTTTTTGCTTCCTCATCGAGATGAGTTAAATCACTTACGGTGAAGGGGGCTGGCGCTTCGCGATGAACAATCTGTAAGGGCTGGCTATAACTCGCGAGGTCAAAAGAGGTGCGCAAGGTCGGATGCCTGATGACGACGCGTCTTATTGCTTCTCTAAGAAGTTCCTCGCGCAGAGGCATGCGCAAATGGAAGATGCCAATGTCGTGGTACACAGCCGACTCCGGATGCAATTCACTATGGAAGACCATTCCCGCCTGAAGCCGGGTGAGCGGATAGGCAGCTTCAGCATCCTCGGGAAGCAAACGCCGATCTTTCGGCGTGATCAGAGAGAAGGGCCCGGCTATTACTTCGGGTGAGACTCTTAGATCCTCAAGGTTCTGGGCAAGAGAGCGTACCGTCTGGTAACGAAAGATATCGCCCACCGTAAATTTCAGGCCACGCTCTGCCGCGCGGGTGATGATTTGCAGGCTGCGGATGGAATCGCCGCCCAGCGCGAAGTAATTGTCGTCAATACCGATGCGCTCCAGGGAGAGAACCTGGCTCCAGATTCCGCAAAGGACTTGCTCTTCCAGGGTTCGTGGCTCCGTGTATTTTCCGATTTCAATTCCCGCCTCATCGGGTGATGGCAGGGCCTTGCGATCAACCTTGCCATTCGCAGTGAGCGGAAGCTCCTTGAGCCACACATATGCAGATGGAACCATGTACTCAGGGAGATATCTGGAAAGATGTTCCCGAAGTTCACCCACGGGGATGGATTTATATCCTTCATCGATTGCAGCAACCAGATAGGCGACAAGCCGTGTACCGCGATTGGTAATGTGGGCGATCACACAGGCCTGCCCTACTTCCGGAATCCTTTCCAACGCCGACTGAACTTCGCCCAATTCGACACGATAGCCGCGAATCTTCACCTGGTAGTCGGCGCGGCCCAGGCAGTCGAGATTTCCATCGGCAAGATAACGTCCAAGGTCACCGGTGCGGTAGATGCGTGCTCCCGGAACAGCACTGCAAGGATGGGGTAAAAAGCGCTCTGCGGTGAGGTCAGGCCGATTTTGGTAACCTCGAGCCAATCCTTCTCCTGCTACATAGATCTCACCAGTAACGCCAACAGGAACAGGGCGAAGCCGCCGGTCGAGGATATACATTTGAGTGTTGGCTATCGGCTTGCCAATTGGAACCGCGTCGCCATCCGGTAGAGTATCAGCCACCTGATATACGCAGCAGCCGACCACAGTTTCTGTGGGGCCGTACTCGTTGATCAATACAGTATCCGGAGCATGTTGATGCCAGAACGCGATGTCGCCGGGCCGGAGCGCTTCACCGCCGAGAATCAAATAGCAAACTTTGCCAGGCGCTTCAGCCGAAGGCAGTTGCGTCCCAAGGATGCGAGCATGTGCCGGCGTGACCTTCAACAGACTGAAATTCTCATGTGCTCGCAGGCAGTCAGACAGACCCTCCATGCTGCTAAGCACAATCTTTTTTCCCGTCATCAGCGGCACAAAGACGCTGGTAACCGTGAGGTCAAATCCAATGGATGAGTGCAGCGGCGCTCCCGTTCCTTGCTTCACACTGTAGGCTTCGATTGCCCATTGCATGTAATTGGACAGGCCACGATGAGTGATCATGCTTGCTTTGGGCGCGCCGGTTGATCCGGAAGTGTAGATCAAGTAAGCAAGATTCTCGGGGCCAAGATTTGGGTGCTGATAGCCGCGGATGCGATCTTCCCCTCCCGCCGATTGCCAATCAGGTTTCACCAGCAGCAATTCAGGGCGTCGCTCAGGTAATGATGGAACAAAAGACTCTTTCGTGAGCAGAAGACGAGCGTGACTGTCTTCGAGCATGTAAGAGATCCGTTCCTGCGGCAGGGTCGGATCAATGGGTAAGTACGCAGCTCCCGAGCGCAACACACCGAGGATGCCCACAATCAGTTCGGGGCAATGCTCCATCAGGATTGCCACTACAGATTCGGGGCCGATACCAAAATCGCGGAGGTATTGCGCCAGACCATCAGCCTCGGTGAGCATTTTTCTATAACTGACAGCAACGCCTTCACCCTCAAGTGCGATCTGATGCGGCTGATTCTGGGCAATCTGGGCAATGACCTCGTCAACGAAAGTGATATCGGCCAAAGGTTTTTGGAGACCGTTGATGCCATCCACCCAACTCATGAACTTGTATTCATTAAGTAGCGGCAGTTCTGTCAAAATCATGTCTGGATCTTGTGCCGCTGCCTCGATCAGAATCCAGTAGCTCTCACTAATCCTCTCGACATACGAAGAGTCATACGCGTCCGGATCAAAACGGATGAAAAGCCGCACATCGCTACCATTCTGGGTGCAGGAAAGAGCCAAGTCAGGCAGGGCTATTTCGGAGGCCACGTCCTCAAGTTTGAAGGTCGCATCGCCAATAACGTTGGCGTGTGGAAGCGTGTAGCTTTCGAACACAACTGGCAGGGCTGAGGCAATATTGTCTTCTGACGCCAGGCCTGTTGCCGGGAAACCTTCCTGATTTTGATAAGTCTCTCTTTTCCCGATTGCGCTCCTTTTCAGAGCATCTCTGAAGCTCAAGCTGTCGCCCATTTCGCAGGCTACGGGGAGATATGTCGCCGTCAGTCCCGGCATACCATCAAGTTCTTCATATTTCCGTCCATCGACCAGCAAACCGAGAACCACCGGCGATTGACCGGTGAACCGGTACAAGAGAACTTGCCAGGCAGCGAATAGGAATTCCGATACTGTTGATGCAAGATTCTGTGAGGCATGCTCCAACAGACGTTGCAGGTCCCGCGGCAATGGAATCGTCACTCTTGAGACAGGATTGGACGCAGAATCTCTTTTGCGTTTGAGGGGAAAATCCGTGGCGGCCAGTTCTTCGCGGCGCTCCCAGTAAGAACGGCTTTCGGCAATGTCATTACCCGCAAGTAGATCGCTGTACCACTCGGAGAACTGAGCATACTGTATGGTTTCCGTCTGCTCTGCGTTGCTCGACTGATAATACCGGCACATCTCCTGAAAAATGACCCGGGCCGTCTCGCCGTCGGCTAATAACGCCGGCAGGCTGAAGGCCAGAATATGATGATTGTCATTTACCTTATTTAGAGCAGCAAATACCTGATTGTCTGTTGCCGCACTCTTGCCGGACTCCATCTCTGAAAACAGTTCAGGTTGCGATGGACGGTCGTCGTTCAGTATCGCATCAGAAAACCGCAAGCTGTTGCCACACGGTTTAACAACCTGCAAAGGATCCTTGAAGCCAGGCAGGTATTCGAAAGAGGTGCGCAGAATCTGGTGGCGCACTGCCACTTGATGCCACGAAGCCTCCAGCCGGGCTCGATCCATTGGCCCTAATATGGTGATTGTGAAGCGCGTGCGCAGGTTCCGGTGCGTTTCCTGCTGCAGCCGCCAGACGCGATTCTGCTGGGGGGAGAGAGCTACGCCTTCCAGCACTGGTACGGCAATATTTGACATAGGATTATTTCCTGCAAGGTTGATCTAGTTGTGTTTGTTGTGAGGAGTCGCCATTCCAACGAGAATCTTGCGGGGGCCGACGTAGGGCGTTCGTCCGTGAGCGACGAGCATATTATCCAGAGCCAGAACATCTCCCGGCTGCCACGGGAACATTATCGTTTCTGCGCGGTAGGCATCACGAATCGCATCCAGGACAGCGTCTTCGATGGGAGAGTTGTTACCGTAATACGTTTGATTGGGCAGGTCTTCCTCGGTGAATTGCGCACGCAAGGCATCACGGACGGCCGGTTCCAAAGTTGAAATATGGAAGAAAGCCGCATGGTTAAACCATACCCGGTCACCCGTGTGAGGATGCATAGCCACAGCAGGAGCAACACGACGGGTGCGGAGTCGATTCGAGTCGTGCCATTCGAATTCGTAGCCCGCATTCTGGCAATACTGTTCGACTTTAGAGCGATCCTCCGTCTGAAAGACCGTTCTCCAGGAGAGTCCGATGTGATCCGAGAAGTTGCGCACATACATGACACCCTTTTGCTCGAACCGCTCCCGGACACCAGCCGGAATGCGCTGGTAGACACGCCGCACATCGCAGATTGGGGTTTCGCCGCCCTGCTGGGCCGCCGTCACACAGCAGAAAAATATCTTCATCGGCCACGTGCCCGCATAGGAATTTTCGTTATGCAGAAAGATGTGCTGGTCCGGCGGATGCTCGGTGGACGTATAGATATTTCCGGCTACAGCGCTGCGCGGAGATGAACGTTCCCGGTATTCTAGCGCCTCACCCGAAACAACATTAATGAACGCTTCGAAAGAAGCAGGAGATTGGAGTCCGAACCCGCGGAACAGAATGCCGCCGTGTTCCGACAAGCTCTGCTCTATGAATCCCCGGCTCTCGCGCGCCCAGGCCAACAAATCAACTCCCGGCGTCCAGGTCTCAAGAACCATCGGAAGCTTTTGTCCCGGCCATGGCGAGGACTCACGCACAAGCGACTGTCCTGCCACAATCTTGCGCGGCTGAATGGCGCCGATTTTTCCGAGAGAAGGTTTGCTGGTGGAAGTTGTCATGGCTTTTCCCTAGTGCTTCCTGGATTTTTGAGCGAGTTTTTCTCGCAATCTGTGGTTGCGTTTCTGCTCTGCCTTTTCCCGGATACTCTGGTCCGTTTTTTGTACAACCGCCACCGCGGCATGCAATCGCAGCTCGGGGTCCAAAACAATGTTCTCCAGCAGCGCTAAGTAGCAATCCGCCATCCGCCGCACGGTGGACTCACGGAAGATTTCAGAGCTGTATTCCCAAAGCATGCGCAAGGCTCCGTCCTTTTGGAGGACGTTGATCAGCAAGTCGAATTTTGCGCTACCACTACCCAGTTCAAGTTCGACCAAGCGAAGGTTCTCCACTTCCAGTTTGGGACGGGGAACATTTTGAAGAACAAATTTCACTTGGAAAAGTGGTGTGCGATTTACCTCGCGCTGCGGATTGACCGCCTCCACCACCCGGTCAAACGGGACATCTTGATGAACGTAAGCTTCTGTCGCGATGGTACGCACCCTGGAGAGCAAATCGGTGAATCCAGGGTCTCCGGACAAGTCCGCGCGCAGCGCGGCTTGATTGACAAAAAAACCGATCATCGTTTCAGTTTCGATGGAACTGCGATTGGCCAAATCGGTTCCGACGATCAGATCTTCCTGCCGGGTCTGGGCGTGGAGCAGAACATAGAAGGCGCTGAGAAGGGTCATGAACAGGGTGCACCCTTCACGATTGCTGAGCAGTCGCAGTTGCTGCACCAGATCCGACGGAACGGAAGTTGCGAGTAGGCTTCCGTCTCCACGCGGCGACTCAGGGCGCGGAAAATCTCCGGGCAAACCCAGCGCTGGAAGCGGCCCTCTGAGTTTGTTACGCCAATAAGTGATTTGCTGCTCAAACAATGGTCCGTGGAGCCACCCCTGCTGCCAGACCGCGAAATCGGCGTACTGCACTGTTAACTCCGGCAGTGGAGTGGGTTGGCCCGACACAAAGGCCTCATACAGGGGAACCATTTCCGCTATGAGAATTCCTGCGGACCAGCCATCGGAAATAATGTGGTGCAGAATCGCGAGCAGTACGTATTCTTCCTCAGACATGCGAACAACGGAGACACGCATGAGCGGCCCAGTGTCGAGATTGAAAGGCCGGCGTACTTCAGTCTGAATGAAGCGCTTTAATTCCGCTTCTCTCTCCTGCGAAGCAGACGAAGAAAGATCAACAACCGGAATGTTAATCTCCAGCGACTTGGCGATGCGCTGGACCGGTTCTTTGTCCACTAGGTGAAAGGTCGTGCGCAGACTCTCATGCCGGCGGACGATTTCGTTGAAGCTGCGCTCCAATGCCCGATGATCTAACGGCCCCGTAACCCGGATTGCGGCGGGCATGTGGTAGACGGCAGGTTCGAGATGCTCGATAAACCAAAGTCGCCGTTGTGCAAATGAGAGTATAGGCGACTGAAGGCGCGGGGCAGGTTCAATCGGAGGTCGAGGGAGGCCCGCTTCTCTGCGCAGTGCCTCATCTACTTTGTCGGCAAACGTTCTCAGGGTGGGAGCTTCTTCAAAGAGAATTCGCAACGGTAGATCAATTTTCAATCTAGCGCGTATGTATAACATGAGCTGGGTGGCTAAGAGTGAATCACCGCCGCTAGCGAAGAAATTCTCGTCTGGATCGATCTGGTCTTTTTTGAGCACATGACTCCACATGCTCGCAAGCAACTCCTGCATCGGGGTTACATGTGCGGACTTGGCTGTTTTGGGCAGTACGACAGATTGTGTTTTCAGTTCCGCCTCAACAGGAGTTGGTTCTGCGGCCGGTGGCTCAACAACATCGCTCGTTTGGCGCGGCACAATTGCAAGCTCAAAGGGCGAGGAAAGAGCCTCAACTTCATGGCTCACAGTTGGATGTTCCGCCATTTCGTGAAAGACGCGCGTGTAGCAATTGGCAATTTGCCGTACTTGCTCGATTGGAATCACAGAGCCATTGAAGTTCAGATCGAATCGCAGTTCTCTCGTGAGGGGATTGCGACTGAATTCCGCGCGCAGCGTGTAATGCGATCTCTCCATGCCCCATGCTCCCAAAACCTCGACACCGCAAAGTTCCGAGAGACCCTGGAAAGCATGCAAGTGCGTGTAGTTGAATACCGTGTCGAACAATTGCTGACGCCCTCGAGTTCTCTGTAACTCGACGAGAGGATAACGCCGATGCGGCAGGAGGCCGCATTCCGCCTCAAAAGCCTGACGCACGAGATCCAGCCACGTGCCGCCGGACAATTTCACGCGAAGCGGAAGAATCATATTGTGCATTCCCAAAACCTGATCTCCATCCAGCCTTTCCAGCCTGCCGTTGGTCTGAAAACCAAGGATTAGGTCTTGTTGCTCAAAGACGAGACTTAGCACTTTGAGGTGTCCAGCTAAAAGTACGTGCTTGGGTGATGCACCCGCCATCGCGGCGAGGGTGTCAAGGCTACTCAACAATCCAGCCGGGAGCCTGACATCCAGCGTGCAAATCTGGTTCGCACCTGCATCCATTTGACGTGCTGATGTTGAGAGAGATTGAACCACGCACTCATGCAGGGCTTCTTCCCAGTAGGCGAGAGCTTCCCGGGAAAGCATGGTTGCACGTTCGAGCGCAATAAAGTCGCGATACTTGATTGAGAGGCCAGAGAGAGGAGGACTTAAAGGATCCTTCAGAAGCGACGAATACCTCTTCAGCAGCTCAGTGATAAGTGAGGCCTCACTCCAGCCATCGAACAGGATGTTGTTATAGCTGGAGACAATTTGAAAAACATCCTCCTCAAGCTGATGCACGAACAATCTCAGGAGGCTGATGTCCTGCAAATGAAGAACGCGACGTCTTTCCTCATCCGTCCATTCCCGGATGGACTTCTGTTGCTCCACAGCTCCGAGATGCCTCCAGTCAAGTCTTTCTACATGGGCAGGAACAGACCGGTGCACAATTTGCAGAGGCTCGCTGAACTCGCCTAAGTGAAATGATGTCCGCAGGATAGGATGGCGGCCCACACTTTCCTGGACAGCTTGTCTGAACAGATCAAAATTCAGCGGTGACCGGATCTGGTAAAAGAATATCTCGTGGTAAAGGTCTGAGCTGGGATCATAAAGCACGTGATACAGGAGCCCGGTCTGCACCTTGGATAGGGGATAGGCATCTTCCGCATCTGCAGGCATATGACTGCGGTCCGCCTTCGATAATAACGCGAATGGCTCAAGCGAAAGCTGCCGTTCCTGCTGGCCGGCTGTTCCCGCGTGCTGAGCCAGGTCACGGATAGTTTGAAAACGCATTATGTCCTGCACCGTGAACTCGAGCCCGCGCTGGAGGGCCCGCGCGCGCACCTGTAGGCTACGGATGGAATCGCCTCCCAACTCAAAGAAATTGTCATCCACTCCAATTCCTGGACGGCCTAGAACTCCCGACCAGATCTCAGCCAACAGAACTTCTGTCAGGGTTGCGGGAGCCACGTACTCTGCTCGGGAACCCCGAACAGTCACATCCGGTTCGGGAAACGCCCGCTGGTCCACCTTCCCGCTCGGAGAGACTGGTAACGCATCCAGAAATACAAATTCCGCCGGGACCATGTATTCCGGCAGACTATTGCGCAAGAAACTACGTAGATCGTGAATGGCGGGCCGCGGATTTGAGCACACGAGATATGCCACAAGACTAATTGGAGGCGAACCGAGCCGCTCATCGTCGCTTGCAACTTCTGCTTTCATGAGCGCAATAGATTCTGATGCAGTCTCCCGATGTCGTTCATTTCGGAGTCGTTCATATAGCATTTGCTCATGGGCCGGTGCTCGAGCCACAGCCGCAGCCTGCCGCGCGATTACGACTGCCTGCGACACTGCCGAATGCCGGATCAACGTTGCCTCAATTTCTCCCAGCTCGACGCGGAACCCTCGAATCTTTACCTGGTGATCATTGCGGCCTACGAACTCGATATTTCCGTCCGGCAAGTAGCGCACCAAGTCGCCAGTTTTATAGATTCTTTCCCCCGGGTGGCTGCCGAACAGATCGGGAACAAATCTCTCCGCTGTCAACTCAGGGTGGTGATGATAGCCTCGTCCGACTCCCGCGCCGCCAATGTAGAGTTCCCCGACCGCGCCGATAGGACGTAATCCATAATGTGAATCAAGGACGTAAGTCTCGACGTTACCGTGGGGAGTGCCAATCGGAATCGAACGCCGCGAGTCAACCGCAGAGCACACAAAGGATGTCGCTTCCACCCCGGCTTCGCTGGGACCATAGCAATTGTGCAATTCTGCACTCAAGCGCGCAAAGAAACGGCGAACCAAATCAGCCGGTAAAGCTTCTCCGCCAGCAAACACACGGCGGAGAGAAACGCACAGTTCGATGCCCGGTTCATCCAGAAATACCGATAGCATGGAAGGATTGAAATACATCGTCGTGATCTGGCACTTGTTGATCAAATCCCGAAGATACGTGCTGTCGAAATGCCTGCCGGGACTCGCGAGCACCAGTGAAGCGCCAGCCGTCAAAGGCCAGAAGAATTCCCATAGTGAAGCGTCAAAGCTGAACGAAAGCCGTTGGAGCACACGATCGTCTGCACCGAGCGGACGCGCCTCTTGCGCCCACTGCAGGAGATTGCAAACGGCGCGATGCGAATTCATCGCGCCTTTTGGATTCCCAGTTGATCCGGAGGTGTAAATCATGTACGCAAGATTGTCCGATGAGGTAGAGGTTTTTGGATTCGCCGTGTTCTCATTTTGCAAAGTGGAGCATTCGGCATTGAGAGTCACGATCAGGCGCTGCGAATCGAATCTGGCGCGGAGCGAATCCTCCACGAGAAGCACGGAAACATCGGCATCCCGCAAGAGGAAATCGAGCCGCTCAGCGGGGTAAGAAGGATCGAAAGGAACGTAGGCTGCACCTGCCTTCAATATACCTAGAATCCCGATCACCAAGGCAAGAGAGCGTTCCATGCAAATGCCCACCAGCGATTCGGGTCGCACTCCCAACGATTGCAGATGATGCGCGACTTTGTTGGCCTTAATGTTCAACTCTGCATAAGTGAGGATCTGCCCTTCAAACCAGACCGCACCAGCATCGGGAGTACGCTCCACTTGCGCTTCGATCATCTGGTGAAGAGTCAAGGCCTTCGGGTAACTCGTGTTTGTGAGATTCCAGCTTTCAAGCATTAGCCGCTCTTCCGGCGAAAGCAGGGGGAGTTCGGAGACGCGCCGTGAGCTGTCAAGGGCTTCCAGCAAGGTAAGAAGATTGCCCGCCATGCGTTCGATTGTTTGCGGTCCAAATAGGTCTGCGTTGTATTGGAGGCCAAGGACAAGTTCGTCTTTGGCCTCACACGCTTGCAGAACGATGTCGAATTGGCAGGCATCTTCCCCAAGCGGAACCGATTCAAATCTCAGCAGGTTGGTTTCGAATACCGCCCCGGATTCACCAAGCGCGAACTGTCCCAGGGCCGTCCCTGCGATCTCACCCTGGAACGCGAATAACGCCTGGAATAATGGGGAGCGGCTCGGATCACGCTGCGGCCTAAGCTTCTCAACCAATGACGGAAACGGAAAATCCTGGTGCGCCAATGCGCCCAAAACTTTTCCGCACACCTGAGCCAGAAGCGTCTCAAACACCGGATCGTCGGCAATGTTCACTCGAATCACAGCGGGGTTAACGAAATAGCCGGCCACTGAACGAAACGCAGAATGAGCACGTCCCGCAGTCGGCGATCCGATGAGCACCTCCGATTGGCCGGAATAACGATGTAACAGCACCGCCCATGCCGATAACAACACGCTGAATAAGGTTGTGGAATTTTTAGAAGCAAGCCTCCGCAACCGGCTCCTCAAGTCAACATCGCACCTGAAGTGGTGTGCAGCACCACGATAAGTCTGCACCGCGGCGCGCGGATGGTCCGCAGGTAAATTGAGTACGGCCAATTCCCCGGCCAGTTCTTCGCGCCAATACGCCCAGTGCCGTTCGCCTTCTACCCCAGCCAACATATCCGCCTGCCAGCTTACATAATCTCCATACTCAAGCTCGGACGGGGGCAGAGGTGCAAGGTTGTTGCTGCCCGCCTCCGATTCATACAGGACCGCCAATTCCTTTATGAAGAGCGAGAGCGACCATAAATCAGAAATAATGTGGTGTATGGCAAACAACAGATAGTTTTCTGGCTCCGAAGTGCGAAAGAGAATGCACCGGACAGGCGGAACAGACTCCAGAGCAAACGGAGCTCGCGCCTCTCGGTCCATCTGTTTCAGCAACTGATCCTTGGTCTTATGCCACGGCCGTACTTCCAGGATCGGACCATCCCCGGTCGACAGGATCTCCTGCACCGGATTTCCGTTCTCCAGTTTGAACACAGTTCGCAACACAGGATGTCGGCGGACCAAAAGCTCGAATGCGCGCGCCAAGGCCTGCTCGTTCAGCGGCGATGCGATTCGCAGCGCTTGGTAAATGTGATAAGCCGAATTCTGGGAGTCCAGTTGACAAAGGAAGAACAACGCGCGCTGCCCATGCGAGAGAGGGTACTTGGTAGCGTTATGCCGCCGCGCCGCGGCAGTCACGGTAGCGCCCGTGGCTGCCAGCTGTTTTTGCCAGCTCAGCGCGGCTGCCACTTCTGTAATGCTAAGTCCTGAAATCAGATCGGCAAAAGGGAATATGATCCCTGCTCTTTGCTCAATTTCGTGCGCCAATTCCACTGCCGCAAGCGAATCCAGTCCATAGCGAGACGGCGATTGTTCTGCCTCAATCATCTCGAGCGGGATACGCAGCCGGTGCGCGAGCTGGAGAATCAACCACGTCTGCCAGTCATCTATTTGAGGCTTCCCATCTCCCGTTATCTTGAAATTTGGCGTGGTGAACGCCGCCCGCCATTCGCTGAGAATTCTCAAATCGCCTGCCAAAAACGCTTTGCGGCAGAGAAAGCGTTGAATTTTTCCGCTCGTGGTCCTTGGAATTTCTCCAGGACGCGTGAGCGTAACCGCATAAAGCTGCAGCTCGTGTTCTTCTGCAATCGCCTGACGAAGCTCCGCAATCACTGTGCCGGTCTCAACCTGAATCTGGGGATTGATCTCCTGCACGAGCACCAGCCGCTCTTCGCCTTCGGCTTCAACGGAAAATGCCGCTCCAATACAACCCCGCAGCGCAGAATGAGCTTTTTCCGCAGTTGCTTCCAGATCATGCGGATAGTGGTTGCGGCCACGAATGATAATGAGATCCTTGCGCCGGCCGGTGATAAAGAGTTCTCCATCCAGCAGAAATCCCAGATCGCCCGTGCGCAGGTACGGCCCTTCGCCGGTATCGGCAAGCCGCGCTTCAAATGTGTCTGCCGTCTCTTGCCGGCGATTCCAATAACCGTTGGCGACACTCGGACCGAAAGCCCATATTTCTCCGACTGTGCCAGGTTCGCAATGCGTCAATCGTTCGGGATCAACAATGGAAACTTCGTGACCGGCACCTGCCCTTCCACATCCCACCAGCACGCGGCGACCCGGTTCTTCTGAGGAAGTTGGTATCACCTGGTTTCTTTCCAGGGCGTCAGCTTGCACAGCTTGCATGACCGGACCAATCGAGGTAATCCCGCCGGTCACGAAGAGCGTTGATTCTGCCAATCCATAACACGGCACAAAAGCACTGGCGCGAAATCCGCAATCGCGAAACTCAGTGGCGAAATGCTCCAGGCTCTGCGCCCGGACGGGTTCAGCTCCGCTGAATGCAACCCGCCAACTTGAGAGATCCAGATTTGCCTTTTGCTCGGCAGTGATCCGGTTACAGCAAAATTCATAGGCAAAGTTTGGGCCACCGCTGGTGGTGGCGTGATAGCGGGAAATTGCGGCAAGCCAGCGTGCCGGATTTTGCAGGAACGAAGTCGGCGGCATCAGGATGGATTCCGCTCCGCAGTAGAGCGGTTGCAGCACATTTCCAATCAATCCCATATCGTGGTAAAGGGGTAGCCATCCCACGACGATGTCATGCTCAGTTTGGCCGAAGGCTTTCTGAATCAGGTCCTCATTGTGCATGAGGTTTGCATGAGTAACCTGCACACCCTTGGGAATTGAGGTTGAGCCAGAGGTGTACTGAAGCAAGGCCAGCATGCCAGAATCAAGGTTGACCGGTTCCCATTCCTCGGATGCATCCGCTGAAGCGGAGTCAGTCGTCACTACCGCAAGCCGCTGGAATGCTTTATCGTTCACGAAGCGGTGCAGGGCTTTTGTCTTGACCTCTGAACTGGTGAGCGCCGCTGCTGGAGCCGCATCCTGAATGATGCCAATCAGGCGATCAGTGCCGCGGTTCGGGCGTGGTGGATATGCAGGGACAGCAACGCGCCCACTATAGAAACAAGCGCAAAGAGCGATAATAAAATCCAGCCCTTGCGGAAACAGGAGCAGTACTCTGTCACCGATCGCGGAGTGTTGTTCCAGAAGGGCAGCCACGCTGCGCGTCGCGCGATCAAGCTCGCAGTATGTGAGCCGCCGACCTTCGACTTCACCATCCGTCAGAAAACGATACGCGGTCTTTTGTGGCCGCCGCTCCGCATGCAGCCGCAGGCAGGCCGCCAGTGTGGACGCTATGATTGGTTCTTGGGCGGATGACTGGTGTGCCGAAACGCTCATGAGAGTTGCCTAAATCCTTTTAGCTGTCATTTCCATCGCTCGATCCACGCTAGAAAGCCGGAGAAACAGTTTATTGGCCATCCAAAAGCCCCACAATGGAGATGTAAGTCACTGTTTTTCCGCCAAGATATTCAAGGCTGCCGTCAGCGGATAATTTCGGAAGATCAGCGGGTGAAACCTAGGATTAATTCTGATTGCGCGAAGGACTCTTTACTGACGGTTGAGGAATGGAACCTCACGTCTAGATTGGCGATTTCACAATCCCCTGTTTTCAGTTGCAAGTTTTTCTTATTGTCGGCTGACCTGCACTTTTAAACATGGGCGGCAGCCTGATGAACCAGTTCCTGCAGTTCTCGAATTTTCACTTTATTAGTAGAAGTTCTCGGAATACGAGCGCTGAAAATCACCACATCAGGAATCCTCAAGCTACCCAAATTTTGACCTATGTAGCTCATGACCTGATCAGACGCCAGCTGCATGCTTTCGCGTAACACCACAAAGGCTGCAATTTTTTCGGTTCCATCCTCTTCAAAACGGACTGTGGCGCTATCGGCAATGGCATTCATTCCCATCAGGCAGGTGTCCACATCTTCGAGATAAATCTTCTCTCCGCCGCGAATGATCATGTTCTTCTTTCTGCTGGTGATGTAGATGTAACCCTCTTCATCGCGGTATCCGAGATCACTACTTTTGAACCACTTATTTTCCGGGCCGCCAAAACAATCCACAGAACTTTTGAAGTATCTCCCTGGCATAACGCTGTCGCCGGCCAGAAACAACTCCCCGATTTCGTGTGGCCCAGCTTCCTGGCCATCCGAGCGAGTTACCCTTATGGTCACCGCTGCAGGAATCCCGGCAGACTTGGCCCTGATTCTTTCCGGCGGAGAGATCGTGGCAAAACAAGTGGTTTCCGTCAGCCCATAAGCTGGAACTATAGGGAAGTTGTATCTTTGGAAGAATTTCGCAGCCGTACTCTCTCGCAGGGGGGCCGCTCCGGACACGCAGTATTTCATGTGCTTGCCTGAAAGGTCACAATTCAGCCGGACAAACAGATCGAACATCAGCGGAACAGCACTGAAAGAATTTATGGGGTATTGGTGAATTGCTGTTTCGACGAAAGACAGCTTTGTAATATCAAACGTATCCAGCACTACAGTAGTTCCTCCCGATAACGCCATGGTTGAGAGATCGCTGATTAAGCCAAAGGTATGGAACAAAGGCAAAATGCAAATTTTTGCGTGAGTATGGTCCAACGTGAAAAACCGAATCGCCGTAACCGTGTTGTGGATGATGTTCCGATGGCTCAGGAGAACTCCTTTAGGCTGGCTCGTTGTGCCTGAAGTGTAGATGAGCAGGGCCGAATCGTCTTCCTTGTCAAGCGAGATGAGAAACTCCTCGCCATGGCTTTGACGATAAGCGTCGATGTCGAGATACTTTCCAATAAATCCCGGAATACTTATACGATGGTCTGAGCAGACCAATGAAGAACCTGAATGAATCAAAAGGTTCTGCAGTTCAACAGGCGTCACTTGTGGATTTAGCGGCTTAGCAATCGCGCCGTACGTCATCACTCCATAAAGCATAACCACGAGATCGATCGAATTGCCCGCAATCAGCGTAACTACATCTCCGGAGGAGACTCCGTGTTCCCGCAAAAGGCGCTGGACCCCCCCTAGCGCTGAGCCGAACTCTGCAAAAGTAAGGGTTTCACCTGTAGAAGGTTCTATTAGAAACACCTTGTCTTTATATGTACGTAGCGACGGGGATAGATAACGACTTAGCGTCTTCATAGTGATCAAAGTAGTTTTTATCTAGGTTAGAAATGAAAGTTCCGTGGCGTATCCATTCCAGATCCTGGGGCCAACTCTGAACTTGCAAAGAGTTGGTTTGCCCAAGATCCTGCCACAAGCGGGCAGAGAAGCCAGGCATGATGGGTGCTGACAACAAAGCAAGAGTTTTTGCGGCCAGCAACTCAAGCGCTATGGCAGTGTTGCGCGTTGGAGGACGATCAGAAACGCGTTTCCAATGGTTTTCGCTGTGATGGAAGAATCGGGCTTCCCGCGCTAACTCAAGCAACAGACGCGTGACTCGCTGCGTGGAAAATTCTTTTGCGCTGTAGGCCGCGCCAGCGTTTCTGAAGATATCTTTCAGCCGGCCGTAGAAATTATGCATTGCATCGGTCCATACGCCCGGCGACGGGGCGACCCCGCTGTACTCACTCGAAATTGCGCTCCCCAACTGCCGTAACCATTCTTGCACGCCATCAAGCAGTTCTCTTCTGACGGTTTGCTCGTATTCCGCCAGTGTGAAGCTGGTTTGCTCAGTCTCTGGTCCGCTATAGGCCAAATAGAAACGCACTAGATCAGCATTCTGATCTCGCAGTAGGTCTCTTCCCCATATAGCATGGTTGCGGCTGGTGGAGAACTTCAGCCCTTCCAATCGATAAAACTCATTGGCAAGAAGGACCTGGGGCAGGCGAATCTCCGGGTCCCATGCTTTAAAAATGGCCGAAAAGAACAACGAATAGAAAAAGGTATTGTCAAAGCCGAGAAATTTTACTATCTCCACGTCTGCGCTCTTCCAAAAGCGCTCCCAGCCACCTGACTCATCAATAGCTTCTGATAGGGCTTGGGTTGCTGAAAGGAGCCCCGGGGCCATTTCGAACCAGACGTACATCTTTTGGATACTTAACCCCGGCGCAGAAAGGCCCCAACTGGCTGGGTGGGTAACGGCAATTTCAGGGAGACCGTCTTTGATCAACTGTTCGCCCAAGGCCCTTACGTTTGAACTCATGGTTGCCGTATCGAAGTACTCTTGGAGTTGCTTCTTGTAAGGACCGAGCGGCAAGACGAAACGCGTGACATTACGAAGGACAGCGCTTGTGCCGCATATATTGCAGACGGGATGTCGCAAATCGCTGCAATTATTAGGCCGTCCGCATGCTTCACAGGAATTGCCCCCTGCAGGCTCGTCACAATGAGGGCACAATCCGTGTACATACGCCTCGAAGAGGTACATCTGACATGCCTCGCAAAAGAGACATGGTTCTGTTTTCTCCACGAGTCGCCCTCCACTCTGCAGTTGGTTGAAACATTTTTCCACCAGCGGCCTGTGATGAGGAAGGCGGCTGGGACGCGCCATCAAATCGATTTGTATGTAGGCAGCCGTCAGCGTCTGCTCAATTTCCGCCGCGAACTTATCCGCGGTCGCCTGCGGCCCTAACCCAATTTGGCGACCCTTGAAAGCAACATAACTCTGATGTTCATCGATACCACAAAGATAATAGGTCCGGTTGCCTAGCATCCGGGAGTGACGCGCATAGATATCTGCCCGGAGATAAGGACCTGAAAGATGACCAACGTGCAGGTCGCCGTTAGGAGTGGGCGGGGGCGCTAGTACTAATACTGTCTTCATAACGAGCTTTTCTTTGTGACATAGAGCCGTCGAGTGAATCGAGTGCTTCTAGGGCGATTGCGGGTGCCAAGCGTACGCCCGAGCCAGAACAAGCACCAGCAACTATCAGGCTATGCGAAGTGGAGATTCGGGCCACAAAGGGTGCCCGGTCTTGGCTATATGCATCACAGAACACCCGTCCACCAGAGCAATCTTCCATAAGAGCGGGACAGTAGCGATTCAGGATGGATAGAGCGAGTGCGCGATCCTCCGGATCAATTCTCAGTCTGGAAATTTCGGCCGAACAATCCCATTCTTGAGCAGTAAAACTCAGGAGCAGCTTTCTCTCCTCCCGTAAAGGCAGCAGAAAAGCATCTGCCTCCGCAAAATAAAGCACTGGAGCATCTGGTGGAGGGCAATAGCCAATGTGCATGGCGGCAACTTTCTTGATCCTGATCCCTGCTGCTCGACTGAAGTTTCCTCCTGGCCCAGTTGTCGTCCACGGACCAGTTGCAATAACTACGCGTTTTGCAATTATTCTTCGCCCGTCTCCAAGCATTAACGTATGGCCCCGGGGGATATCCTCAACCTGTCGAACCTCAGTACCTTCCCAACATTCGACATTGCGATCGTTACACGCTTTACAAACTAACGCTGAAGTCAGTCCTGCGGCAGAGCTGTGACGGGCTTTGCCTCCCACCATAACCAGATACTCTTGAGGTAAGGTGAAAGACGGATACTTCAGATGAAGATGATGCAATTCTTGCGCGCTCGCCAGGTGCAAATCTGCATCAATGAAAGCTGCAGCGACGTCTGTAATAACCTTTGCATGGGCCACCAGAACAAAAGAAAGTTCTCTGATAGGCAACTCCGGATAGCGGACCTTCAGATCACGATAAAAGCTCACGCTTCGGGCCACCATGGCACGCTGTCGAGGGTTCCGCCCAAACGGGAGGTCGAGGGCGGCCGAGTAACGAGTTGCTCCGTCTCCTATGAATGACCGGTCCAGAAGAGCGATATGCCACTCTGGCATGCGCAGGTGGGCAATATAGGCGGTTGTCGCACCTATAATTCCAGCGCCGATGATAGCCAGGTCGAAGTTTTTCATGTTCTCTATTTCCACCAGATCGAGAAAATAACCAGCGGCCCTGAACCGACATTCTTGACTTGGTGTTTCTTAGGTGGTTCGAGGTAGAGGAAGTCCAGTGGACGGAGCGAAGAGCATTCACCGTCGTAAATCAATTCACCCTCACCCCGAGCTAGCATCCATATCTCATGAACGGAATGAGTATCGACCGGCGAGAGACAACCGGGTTCAACAACAAAATAGGAAGCCTTGAAAGGGATAGCCGTCGTGCTAACCGGATCAAACTGAACTTCGTGCACTGACATGCCTGCACCTGACTCCTCCGGCGGCAGAAAGTTCAGCCTCGGAGAACTCGTCATGGGATTCGTTATCATCTTCCAGACTCCTTTGTGTATTTGCGGTTCTTGCGAAATCAAAGACCGAGTTGCTTTCTGCGATGTCATAGATACATTCTGCTGCCAGACTATTAATGATTTTGGCGCTGCGCCACGCCATAAGGCTTAAATTGGGATCGGCAACTCCACGGCAATGTCTTGCGCCGTTCTGTATATAAATCTTTAGAGCTGGTGGGCCGTCCCACTGAATGGAATAGTCATCCTGAACCATAAAGCCATGATCTCCGCGAGCCAGGCGGTGCATGATGGGGCTAAGCGCCGGTAGCGGCATATACATTGAACCGGTAGCAAAAATTACGACATCAGCCTCGACGCTTGCCGCCACGCAATTGAATCCATCGCGCAATGTAAGAGCCCATCCGCCAGCCGTCGACTGTTTGAGATCCACTAATTCGGAGCGAGGATAAAGAGAACAACAACGTCCCGAAGCATTCAGGAATTCTGCCTGGTAGAGTAACTGATAGATCCGCTCCAGCAATCCGTTGCTAATTCCATCACTCGCCAACCTTTGCTCAGCAAGTATCGACACTCTGTCCTGCGCAGATAAGCCATAGAAATAATCGCTATAATTGGGCGTAAACAGCTCATTGGTAAAAGGTGACTCATCCAGGGGCAGAAAATTCGAACGCCTGGATATCCAAAGTAATGTCTTAGGTACTTTGGCCGCGTTCGAGAGTAGATGCTGTACAATCTCCGCTCCCGTCTGCCCCCCGCCAACGACCGCGACTCTCATCCCGCCGATTTGTGGATCCTGGCGCAGGTAACTGGAAGCGTGCAATAAAGTTCTTTGGGTTTTTGCATTCATGAGCTCCACCGCACATTGGGGAATTCTTGGTTGCAACCCAGCGCCCAAAATGATATTCCGGGCCTTGATTTGCTTGCGTGGAGTACAGACTATGAATGACTCATCTTCGAGAGAGATTGAATGAATTTCCTGTCCGAATTCCAGGTTCGGCAGCCGGTGGGCAACCCAACGGAAATACTGGTTGAATTCCACACGCGACACACGTGAGAAATTGGCGTTGATGAACCGGTAGAGGCGGCGATTGACGTGCAGAAACACCAGAAAGGAGTAACGGCTCTGAGGGTCGGCCAGAGTGACCAGATCTTTAAGATATGAGACCTGAATGGTAGCGTCTGGAAACAGCAGGCCTGGATGCCACTGAAATTCCTTCTCCCGCTCAAAGAAGCGTGTGTTCAGTTTGGTCACCGGCTCCAGCAGCGCCGCTGTACTCAAATTGAACGGGCCCAAACCCACACCTACAGCGTCAAGAATACAGCTCGTATCTGAGGTCAATGAAATATCCTCGGGCTCGAGATTTCAGAATGTTGGTGGCCTGAATGAGGAGTGGTGACAAGTGCCGATGAACGGCGAAAAACAACTCTTTGCGGACGCCAGGAATGGCGGTGACCGCTGACGTACATTACCTATGAGCGCTGTTGTAAATGACCTATACGTAAGGAGGTTAGTTTGGGCGATCGGTAACTTCCTGAAATGCTCCCAATGTTCCGCTTCCGTTGTTGTTCTCCTGTGAGTCGCTTAACACCTGTCCATCTTCAAAGCGGATGAGACGGTCGGCCAAATGGTAATACCGGTCATCGTGACTGATCACAAAGACGGTTTTGCCCCGAGTCTTCAGCTCCGGCAGAAGCTGAACGTAGAATACTTCCTTGAAATGAGGGTCTTGGTCGGCAGCCCACTCGTCAAAGACGTAGATGGCCCGGTTTTCCAAGTAAGCTGTGAGCAGCGCCAGACGTTTGCGCTGTCCCTGCGACAAATCCACGGTGGACAGTCTGCCATCTTCAATCGTGACCTTTGTGTCCAGTTTCAGACGGCGCAGGTAGTGCTGCGCTGTTCCACCAGTCTTCGATTCGGACAAACCCAGCAGTTGCTCGAAGAGAAAACAATCCGAGAAAACCACCGAAAAGTTACTGCGATAAGACTCCATCATGCCTTGGGTTGGGATGCTGTCGAGAAAGATAGCTCCGCGCTCCGGCAGGTATAACCCCGTAAGCAGTTTGATGAACGTTGTCTTGCCGCTTCCGTTTCCTCCTGTGATAAACACGGTCTCACCCCGCCGGAAGACCAGATTCACTGGACCCAGCGTGAAATCCATGGAGTCTCCCTCGCGTCGGTAGCGATGCACTACAGAATCAAAGACCAGATGCCGCCAATCGAGGGCGGTGCCCCGCTCCTCTGCTTCCATCTCTCTGCTTTTCACGTTCAACTGAACGCCGACATCGGTCACTCGGTCGAAAGCCGCTTTGGCACGCGCCAGATTCGGCAGCATGTTCATGATGACTTCAAGCGGAGTCATCAGATACAGCACCGTCAAGACATAGCCTGTCAATATTCCGGAGTTCATGTAGTGCATGCGCGGGAATGCCAGCAGAATCAGCCCGATCACCACAAAGACGAGCACCTGGCCCCAGCTCGCTGCGAACGTATATGTCCTCATACCGCGCAGATTGTAGTTCTTTAGCAAAACCGCCGTGGGATCCACAACCTCCTCAAGAAACGCTCGCCGACGGCCATGGTGCAGTTTTAGCTCCTTCGTTCCTTCAGTGACAGCCCGAAAATGTTTGATGAGCTTCTCTCCCTCGATTCGAGCATCACGAAACACCTGCGCGGCCCGCAACACGGGTATTTGATAGGTGGCCATTCCCAGCAGGATAAAGACAAATACCATTGCGAAAAGCGAAAGTGACATACTGGCCATATAGACCAGGCAGCCGATCACAACCGTGATAGTGATGCACAGGACAGGAAAAAACAGGATGCTGTTGGTAATCAGGGGAATGTCTTCCGTAAATACTGCAAGGAACCGGTGCGCTCCCATCTCTTCTAATTGTCGCAGTGGAGCGGAAAGTATCTGTTCAATCAACTCCCGCCGTAGCGCGTACATCGCATTCTGGCCCAGTGAGTTGAGCAGGATCTCGCACAGACAGCGTGACAGAAGCAGCACGGCACAAAGGCTGATGAATCCGGCAATCAGATGAGAACCGGCGACTCCCTGCCTTTTGAGCAGGTCATTGATGACTTTCAGTACCGCAGCATTGCAGGCTCCACTCAGAATGCTGCCGAGCAAACTGAGAACCATAATCAGTGGAGACCGTTTAAGAAAGAATCGGAAGAGACTCACACGTCGCCCCGGCTGAATCAAGGTATTTCCGAATGCGGTCAGACATCACACAGCCGGAGTGAACATCCCAGTTGATAGACCAGACCATTACTCCACCGAGGCTGGGATATCCGTTTGGATTCTGCAACCGGTACGCGCCGCCAAATTCTTTGCCGGTAGCAATATAGTCCAGTACATCCTGCATCGCTTCGGCATCGAGGAATCCGGCCCCAGCCTCTCTGCATGCCGGAATTCCAATCAGCACACGCTCCGGTTCAAGTGGCTCAAAGAACGATCTTGTAGCGCCGGATGCAATCGCAAATCCGCGGAGCAGCATCTCCGCCATGGCGACATGAAATTCACGATTCCCACAAGCATAGATATTGCCGTCGAGGGTCTTCATCGGGCCTGAATTGTATTGCTGGACGCACAACCAGCTCAGGATGTCTCGAAGTGCGGCAATCACAGGTAATGCGCATCCAGTCCTGCAGTCCGCCAGCGGGTCATGATGTCCGTAGCTTGTAAATCCCTGCTGCACATAGAGAGTCTCAGGCGCCAGACTGACGGCAAAATCGGGCCCGAACCGTGAATGAAGCGATCTCAGCGCCGTGATCAGATTGATCACGACCCCGCTGACTGGCTGAAAAAGATTGAAGTCACCTTCCGTCAGGTAGAGTGACTGATTCTCGAAGTCAATATCGATCCCATCGAAGCCATACTTTTCCACCAGACCTGCAACGGAGGTTACAAATTGTGCGGTGTCTTCAGGACTCTTCAGTTGAACCGTTGCGTCGGCTCCTCCGATGGAAAGCAAAACCTTCTTGCCTCTCTTTTGCAGCATCCGGATTCCGTTAGCAAAGTCGATTCCGCTGATTGGATCCAAAAGGGTGAGCCTGATGTCAGATGTCGAACCTGGCGCTGGAACTGCAAATGCGATATTCACGACATCATATGCGTCGGGGACGTCTGCCAGAGGGACGACTCCGGCGGCGTTCGTGAAATTGTGCCAGTATCCCCCCAGAAGTTTTGCAGGAGTGTTTTGCTTCAATAACGATGTCATGGTCTTTCCGGTCTAAGCTTCTGCCGCCTCCGGCGCTGTGCTTAAGCTCATGGCTAACTCACGGGAGGATTCGGCAGCCTCGAGAAACGCTGGCCGCGCTGCATCGGGTAGGTGCTCAGGATTCTGTACAAGCCATAACCTTGCACGTGACCCTAGCAATGCAGGATCTCCGGACCAGTTCAGTGCGGAAATGTGTTCGGCAAGAATCTTCAATCTGGGATCGTCGCGCCGACGGCTCAACTGATAAATCTGTCCATACGAGTAGTTCAGATCGGCACCGAGATTAAAGACCTGCTCCTCTGCATCCACATGGGCCGGCAGCGAGGGGACAATATCGATCGTATCCATCACCGCAACAATGCTTGTCCCGCAGACAAATGCTCGCTCAAATGCACTCGTGGGAACCAGTTGCTCTGGACGTATACAATGATTCACTCCCGCCCCGGGCATATACACGATGTTTGGAGATTGCCCTGTTAACCGCAGAAGAAGGTCCGTATCCTCCCCCATAATCAGCCTCGGTGGCCCCAGATTTTCGTTGAGCTTCATTCCCTGGAGAGACCTGCTCCGAACGGCAAAGTTCCCCCCGAAGGGCAGCCAGCCAGGAATAAGAAATCCCTCTGCTGACTGGGGCTCAAAGCGGCCAAACAAGGGAGAAGCATGGGGACAATTGGCCAGCCAGTCAGGTGCCTCTGTGGGAAATACGCACCTGATGGGGCCACAAAAGATATTCACGCCAGGGTACTCGTGATACGCGCGCTCATATTCCGACAACCAGCTGCGTGCTGGCCTTACATCATCATCGGTAAAGATGACCAGTCTGCCTCTCATCGATCCCAGAGCGTAATTGATCGCACGCGATTTGCCCGGGTGTGCCTCATACAGGGCGAGAAGCGGTAGCCGCGCCTGCATGGATGCCAGCACACTGGTGGTGTGATCCGTGCTTGCGTTGTCAACCACGATCAACTCCCAGCCTTCCCGTGGTAAGAGATCTTGCATGGCCGCCAGCGTGCTGCGGAGTATTTCGGCACGATTCCGCGTTGCGACTACCACTGAAATCAGCGGCTGCCTGTTTTTCCATGTTCGCAGATCGTTCATGGCGGAAATCTCTCTTTGATCCCTTTTTGGAACAGTCAGAATGCAGGGGCGGCGAATCGCTGGGTCGGGCTGGATGCCGCATCGCCCTGATGCAGGGCAGCAAACCGCCGGAGGATGTCAAACCACGCGTCTGCCAAACTGCGGACCTCGTTCTCCCCCAGAAATCGGGCAGCCCATCCTATGTCTGCTTTCAGTTTCAGCCCTTCCTTCATTTCTACCGCCGCGACTGTGATAAACAAAAGATGCTCCAAAGGCCATGGTTCTTTGGGTAATGAGTGGACCTCCGAACCGTTCTCGCGCGGGCTGGCAGCAAACACATCAGGAGAGAGCATGGACCAGTCATCACCAGGCATTTCATCACCAGGCCTTACTCCCCAGACGCCCATATAGTTGAATGAAACCTGCGGCCTCCCGAGAGCCCTGAGCTTAGGGGCTGTTTCGGGATTCAAATAACGTAGAAGCCCGTACCCAATGCCGTGATCAGGTGCCGCTCGCAACTGGCTTCGGATTGCGTTCACAGCCCTAGCCAGATCGATCGCATTCACTGCTCCCGGATCAAGCCGAACTGGATACAGAGTGGTGAACCAGCCCACGGTGCTGGACAGAGTGACTCCGGGGAATATCTCTTCCCTCCCATGACCGTTCACGTCAACGGCCAGGGCCCTGTCGTTAACGCCTCTCTGTGCTCTCCAGTCATTTGCAGCAAGAGCCAGGGCAGCGAGTAGAATGTCGTTGGAACTTGACCCAAATATCGCCGGGACCGCAGTCAACAGAGGTGTGGCCACACTCGCCGGGAGGTGTATCGTTAGCCGTCCTGACTCGTTCGTCGTGTCTCCGTTCAGCCTGCACTCCGGAAGCAGTTCTCCTCCCTTTGCCAGCACCTGCTCCCAATAGCTCAGTTCTCTAGCCCTCTCCGGACGGTTGGCTTCAACCGACAGAAGTTCGGACCACTGTCGATATGAGGTCCCCTTCACACTCAGATTTGGTATGGCTTCATCGCCAAGGGACTCGTAAGCTGCTTTCAGGTCGGCGGTCAGAACTGGCCAGGACATTCCGTCCATCGCTAGATGGTTGATTATGAGCGCCAGCGCTCCCGGAGCCGTTCGCCCCGAATCGAACCAGATCGCTCGCACGATTCTGCCAGCGAACGGATCCAGCCAGTTCTGCGCTTTCTCAGATTCCGCCAGGAGAACGCGCGCACGGTCCGCCCCGGTGACGCCAGCAAATTCGACGCGTCTGAGACTCTCCGCGGCCGCGACTGACTTTTTTGCCCGAACCCGCAGTTTCCAAGCACCGTTCTCGTCCGTAACCTGAAGCCTGAGCATATCGTGATGGTCCAGAACCGTTTGCAGCACAGCCAGCAGGACATCTTGCGTAAGTCCCGCCGGAACCTGAAAAAGCAGCGCAGAATCATAGTTCCTGACCGGCCACAGTATTTCCTGAACCCGGGCAATGGTCGGCGTCAGACCGAACGACTCTTCTGATTCCGGATGGGTGCTGTCCTCGCTTTGCTGGGAAGGCGTATACCCCGCCCGTGGCGCTTCTTCCGGTTGTCCACGCAGCAGTGCCCGCCTGATCTCCTCGCGATATTTACCGATCCGGAATCGCAGTTCGTCGGGAAACCGACCCTCCTCCGCCACGAATGCAAGCTGACCATCCCGGATGTACAGCATGACCCGATTCGCCCTGGCCTCGTTAATAATGTTGCTGATCACATCCATAGATCACCGTGTTTGCGTATTGACAGATTCGCCGAACATCAGACTGCCGGATTGCAAACTGAGTTCTCTGATCGTGCTGGAACTTCAGAGGATTTGAAGAATGGGAAGTCTTGCTCTTTCCAGATACAAAATGACATGGCTGGCTTTGGCCCGGCAGTCATCTCGGTAATAGAATTTTATGAAAACACACCTTCTTCAATGTTCTTTCCGGTTTGCGCCAGCATCTCTCTCTCCTCTGCCGCGCTTTCCAGGAGCTTTGCATTTACAGCATTGACACGTTGAATGGCTCGAGTCGCCAGGTGCTGAACCGTTTGGCATTCAGGAAAGTCCCGTACCTCTAGCGCGATTCCGCGTTGCTTCAGGATGGCAACGGCGCGAAGCGAAAGGATCGAATCTCCCCCCAGGCTAAAGAAGTTATCGTGGATGCTTACCTTGGAGATCTTGAATATCTCCTCGAATACCGCGCACAATGCACATTCGACCTCATTGCTGGGAGCCACATAGGAACTCTGCGGGCCCTGGCTCGGCCGCGGTAGCGCCTTGCGGTCTAGCTTTCCATTGGCTGTTAGCGGCATATTTTCCAGCACCACCAGCGCCCCAGGCACCATATATTCGGGCAAGCGGTTCTGCAGATAGCCCCGCATCCGGCTCAGATCCAGTTCTCCACCGGCTTGCTCCAGAACCACATAGGCCACGAGCCGCTTTTGGCCAGGCTGGTCTTCGCGAACAACAACCACAGCCTGCTTCACCGCGCGCTCCTGCGTGAGCACTTCCTCGATCTCTCCCAGTTCGATGCGGTGGCCCCGGATTTTCACCTGATTGTCGAGACGTCCCAGGTATTCCACATTGCCATCGGCGCGCCTGCGGGCCCTGTCTCCAGTCTGGTACAACCGCATCCCACTTCTTCCGCTGACGTGGTCCGGCACAAAACGCTCTGCTGTCAAGTCCGGACGATCTACATAGCCCCGTGCAAGTCCTACGCCAGCTATATAGAGTTCACCAGCCACGAGAATTGGTACGGGATGACCAAAGTTGTCGAGAATGTGAATCTCAGTATTCGCGATCGGCCTACCAATTGGCATCCCAGTCTTGATGTCATCGGCAGTGCAGTGGTAAGAGGTCACATCAATGGAAGCTTCCGTGGGTCCGTAAAGATTGTGCAATTCTGCCGTCACCTCTTCCATACACCTTCGGGCCAATTCCGGGCTGAGGGCTTCACCGCTGCATATCACTTGCCGCACACTCTCGCACTGCCTCGCAGCGCCGGCGTCCAGAAAAGCCACCAGCATCGAAGGCACAAAATGCAATATACTCACCTTCTTTTGCCTGATCAGCGTTCCCAGATATTCCGGATCGCGATGCCCTCCAGGCTGTGCCACCACCAATACTGCTCCCGCTGTCAATGGCCAGAAAAACTCCCACACGGAAACGTCAAAGCTATATGGGGTCTTTTGCAGGACCCGGTCATCCGGAGACAGGCGGCCGTTCTCCTGCATCCACAGGATACGGTTTCTCAAACCTTGATGGGTATTCATAGCGCCTTTGGGGCGCCCCGTGGATCCGGATGTGTAGATCACATATGCCAGGTTCCCTGACGTGACAACGGTGTTCAGGTTGTCGGTAGACTCCTGGCTGATTTTTTTCCATTCCTGTTCTACCTTCACCAGCGTTGCTGTGCAGTTTAAGAGCCCCGTGGCAAACTTCTCCTGTGTCAAGATCACCGGGAGCTTCGCCTCTTCCGCCATGAACAACAGGCGATCTGCAGGATATTCAGGATCAAGGGGCACAAATGCCGCGCCTGCTTTCAGGATGGCCAGCAACCCTACCACAAGCTCAACGCTTCGCTCCATGCAAATCCCCACCCGCACGTCAGGCCCGGCGCCTAGGTTCTTCAAGTATCGGCCTAACTGGTTTGCTCGGCGATTTAGCTGTTCATAGGTAAGCTGCTGGTCTTCAAAATCAACTGCAAGCGCGGCTGGGGTTTCTGCCGCGTGTTCCTCGAACAATTCATGCACAAACTTTTGCGGGTAATCTGCGGCTGTCTGGTTCCACTTCAGGAGTTGGGAGAGTTCAGCTTCAGTGAAAAGTGATAGTTCGGTAACTGGCCGTTCCGGCTCCTCGACGATTCTTTGCAGTAGCGTGCGATAGTGGCCGATTATTCGGTCGATTGTCGACGGCTCGAACAATTCGGCGTTGTAATTCATCCACCCTTGCAGTTCCCCGCATTCTTCCGCGAGGCTGAGGGTGAGATCGAATTTGGCGGTTGGGTTCTCGACGTGAAATGGCCGCAGCGTGATCCCTCCCAGATGCAGTTCGGGTTGTGAAGTATCCTGAAGCGTGAACATGACCTGGAAGAGAGGACTACGATTTAAATTGCGCTCCGGCTGGAGTGCATCCACGAGTTCTTCAAAGAGCAGCTCCTGATTCTCGAATGCATCCAATGCTGTCTTCCTGATCTGGTGCAGGAGCTGACGGAACGTGGACGTGCGTTCCAACTCGAGACATAGCACCACGGTGTTAGCCAAGAATCCAAGCAGACCTTCAGTCTCTTTTCTCCCACGGTTGGCAACTGGAGTGCCCACTGCGATTTGCTGCTGGCCGCTGTACCGGCTTAGAAGAATTTGAAATGCGCCGAGGAGGACCATAAAGACGGTGGCGTCCTGTTGCAACCCCAGGGAACCGAGACGTTCCAGCAACTCGCCGGGGATTACGAATGCAGAAGACCCAACCCGCGGACTGCGACTATCCGGACGCGGATGGTCTGCCGACAATGCTAACGGAACGAGGTCGGCCAACTGCTTTCCCCAGTATGCAACCTGGCGGGTTTGTTCACTGCTGTCATTCCAACGGTGTTGCCATGCAGCATAGTCGGCAAACTGCACCGGCAGTGTGGGAAGATCTGTAGCACTGCCGTTCTGAGAAGCAGCATAAAAACTTGACAGCTCCCGCATCAGGATTGGAATTGACCAGCGATCAGCCACCATGTGATGCAAAGCTAGGAATGCCACGTGTTCCTGCTCCCCGAGTTGCAAAATCACAGCTCGCAGCAGCGGCCCCTCAGACAGATCAAAGGGCTTGTTAATCTCGCCGCGTATGTGCTCCTCCAGTTTTGTTCTTTGCTCGGCCAGTGAGTTGTGTCTCAGGTCAATAAACGAAAAAGGCACAGCCATTTCGTTCAAAACCACCTGCCTCAGCTTGCCGTTTTCAGATCTGAAGACGGTACGCAACACTTCATGCCGATCAACAATTCTGTTGAGCGCCTGATTTAACAACGAATGTTGTAGGGAACCATAGATGCGAACTGCTGCAGGGATCACATAGGCCGAAGATGCGGGTTCAAGTTGAGCCCCAGACCACAGCCGCTCCTGGCTAGGAGAAAGTGGCACATCTAAACTGCGGTCAACAACTTCAATCTCGCCTACTTCCTTCTGCTCCAGCCGCCGGAGGTAGCTCATGATGCTCCCTTTATGGTTCGCCAGGGTTGCCATGGTTTCCGGAGACAAAACACCCTTCTGAGCGATAACGGAGAGATCGTTTCCTTTGACACGAACGATGATGTCTCGTTTGCGGAGATCGGTAAGAATGCTTGTGATGTTCATGAAAAAATCACCCAGACCCTCCAGCGTGGCCGCCAGAGCAGATCATTTTGTTGACTGATATTTGCGGAAGAGTTACTTCGGCCGGTTTAGACCACTAAAATCTTCTTGGCAAAGTGAAAGCAGGTAATATCCATTCTTTCGCGCAGATAAAACCGGTGTGCCGCATGACGTTGTACACCTGAGTCGAGATGAAACTCCTGACAGCCATTCTTGTTGGCCTCATCTGTGAGCCAAGCCAGCATCTGTTTCCCGTAACTCTTTGATCGGCCATTCTGATCGCTGATTAGATCGTCAACATACATGAATTTCCCCCAAGCCAGGCACTCGGAGATTCGATATCCAGCAACACAGCACACCTGCCCATCATCAAAAAGAGCGGCAACCTGATACCCGCTGCTCAATTGTCTTTTCACCCGACTGAGATATTCACCCTCTGGCACATGAGTGCGAAGCTGACTCATTACGCGATACGTAAGTTGGATGTCATTGTCAGACGATACTTTTTTGATCATCTCTTGCTGCCTCGCGGTCCTAGGTTCCTGATTACCCTCAGCGATTTGCATAGGTGCGCTAAATTAACGCTTACCGCCTGTGTTTACAACTTGCCCGATAACATCGGCCAGCAGATCCCACCGATCATAATGGAGATAATGACTCCCGCCTTTAATTTCCAGATACTTTGCCTCCGGCATCATTCCCGCCACAAGTTTGGCAATAGCTTGTGACGCAATTCGATCGCAATCGCCACCGACAAAGAGGACCGGCACTTTAACCTTATCAAGTGCGGTAACTACGTCATGATTCCAGAACTCGCGCATTTGTTTGGCATATGCCACAACGCTCGAAGCGTGGAAAGGATGCAGAACGAGTTCCTGCAGGCTGACGTTGACCGCTGATAGCGCTTGCTGTAGTTCGCAGTCAGACATTGCTGCTCCTTCATCACTGCTGCGGGCCTGATTGCCCTGGGGCAGCAATGTTCCTTTGAGATACTCGAGAGCTACATCGGCCGTTTCTGGATATTTCTCAATCGCTTCCAGCAACGATTCCAGGTGTTTCTCGTATTCTGTTTCCAATGACCTGTGCTGCCGGAGACCTTTGAACGATGCGGCTACAAAGACCATGGAAGCAACGCGATCGGGATATCGTCGATAATATTCCAGCGCAAGTTTTGGTCCAGTACACCAAGCCAGCAGCGTGCAGTTCTCAATTTTCTCCTGGTCCAGCACCTTCTCCAGATCATCCGCATGTGCCGCCTGCGAGCTGGCAACTTTGAGACCAATCGTATCGCCGTCATTACCACGGGGCGTCCACAAAATGATTCGAAACCACCGGGAGATTGCCGAAATAAGCCTCTCCCAATATCTGAAGCTCTGGCCATAAGCATTGAGCAGGACAAGCATCTCTTGCCCTTCTCCTCCGATGTAATAGTTCAGAACACCTCTGTCGGAGAGCGCAACTTGTTTTTGGTCGAGTCCAGATTTCCAATCAACCGGCTCTCTCGGGGCACTCTGCAATTTGGAGTGGCACGCAGCAACGAACTCTTGCGGCGAAATTGCTGGAACACTAAACCAGACTTGCCCTGCCGATGACTTGTTTGGAACCGCTGCGGTTGTGACCTGGGCTGACCGCTCAAGATATCTCAGAAAGTTTTCCATTCTCACGTCAAATAGTCGGTCAACATAATTTTGTTGTTCGTGACTGGGAACATTCTGCAGATGAACCCCGGTAAACTCGGCCACCGCGCAAAGACATTCGTTCAGGGACAACGGCTGTACCGTGCGAATATGAAAATAAGCCCCATTTGTATCGTCCTTGAGAATCTCCTCCATCGCCTGCACTATATCGTTAACGAGAGCGACGTCAATTGTGGCATCCTCGGGCAAATAAAAGTGAAGCGGCTGGGCAGTGAAGTACCCGGGGATACGCTCTTCTATTTCAGTTTTGAAACGGGCGAGATGCTGAACAAACTGTGTCCATCCTGAAGCAGGATGAAACAATCTCTGAGGACTCAATGGAAGCCGATAGATCCGAAATTTGCGGCACCGCTGCTCCACTGCAGTTTCGTTTACCAGGTGTTTCTGCTCTTCGGTGCTGCATTGTGGCGCGCCATTTAACGATGGTTCGGCCCTAAGCGCGACGAGGGTGGAAACGCTCAGATAATGAAAAGTCGGAGCTTGTTTCCTGTTCGCAAACATCAATGCTCTTTCCATTTTGTGCTTGCATTCCTCAAGCGAATCAGCCGCGTTTGCTGTGTGCCAGATTTCATCCACAGGAATTTCCTCGCAATCCCTAAACCCGGGGTATCCGTGTTCTGTGGTGAGTGCAGTCTGCTGAAAATGCTCTTCAACACCGCCCGCGCCTTCGTCCAAACAAACTCTGCGCAATTCTGGTTTGTGCAGAAACTGCGTTGCCAGTCGGCATAATACAGGGTCTCTGGGCTCAGTGATGAAGATGTGCTTGATAGACATTGCACCAAAACTCTTCACGCGGAGGTGGTTCGTACTTCCGTTCTGTCAGATTAACTTCTGTAGTTCACGAATAGCCACTCTCGATCTGTATATGACTTTCAGCGAACTCTGCCGTGCTGGAGTTCCCAGATATGCTTCGCTGTTCGCTCCAGAAAGCGCCCTAAGTTTCATCGGCGAAAAACCGTGCGCTGACCGGTCCGACCGCCGCGTGAAGCCGCACCACTTCATCTCTAAGTCCACTCATTCGCGCTTTTTCTCTGTCATGCTGCTGCTGATCGCACCACACAGGTCCTTGAACGTCTTGATCTGGGCAATCATCTGAACGTTGAAGATCCGGGTTGATGACTTTCTCTCCAGTTCAAGGATCAAACGGATGAACAACAGTGAATCGATCCCCAAGTCCTGCTTTAAGGCCATTTCATCCCGGATATCTCCTGGCTTCAAGCCTTTGTTGCCCAGCTTCGCAACCATCTGCCGGGCGAATTCCACGTCGGGTCTAAGTTCCGTGTTTTGCACGTTTCCTTTCAGCTCGCGGCAGGATGCCCAGCAAATTGTTCCCTAAAACGTCGTCTATCTGCTCTTTCGACATCAGTGATTCAGTCTCAAGCGCGGTCACTTTTTCCACCCAGTCTCGCTGTTTCCCCCAGAATCTGTGGACGGGCCAGTCGCTTCCAAACAGGAGCTTTCTCCCTAGCCCTCGGCTGAGGTGCCATTTTATGACATTTCTGAACTCATCGCGATTAATGGCTGTCTGGAACCCCGAAAGATCAAGAAAAATGTTTGGCCGATACTGTGCCAGCAATGCCGCATCCTGATAATGGGTAACAGCTGCGTGCCCCAAAATGAAATTGACGTCGGGAAAGTGGAAGGCTGCATCGTCCACGTATTGCGGTTGCGTGTGACGGAAAGGTAACGTCGCTGTGGTTGGACCGATGTGGGTCAGGACGGGCAGATGCAGTTCACGGCATATCTCGTAATACGGAAACAAGCTCCTAGCATCCGGAGAGTATCCGCACGGGGGATACAACTTCATTCCGGAAAACCCCCACTCCCGTACCGCTTTCTCAAACAAACCCAATCCTTCTCGGCCGCGACGCGGATCTACGTTCGAAAACGCCAAAAAGCGGCCCGACTGATCCAACAGCTTCTTGTGAGCGAGGTGAATCTCCTCAATCGTCAGCTCAATGTTTTTGTAGGCGAGACCGAAATCAATGACCAGCAGGACGGCCTGATCAATGCCTGCGGCATCCATTTCCCTGAGTAGGCTGACGCATTCAGGATCTTCATTTAATTCGAATAGCAGTTCATCAAGGCGCTGGTCCTGAGCCGGAACCGGCCGGAAAGGCAGATTAGACTTTATTGTCCGTAACCAGCCATTGAAGAACTCCTGCGGCATGATCCGATGGCTGGCAATGTGGCAATGACAATCAAGAATCACAAATGAGTCGCAGCGCAGGAAAGTCGGTCAGGAAACAGCCTTTGGCGTCATAAATCTCATTGCCGGCAGCCGCCAGTCCAGGGAGAATCCCTCTAGCTGTGTTCCAATCACGGACGACAACTTTAATATGAACATATCCTCGATTGCGGCACTTTCAAATGACATGCTCAACGTGCCCATTAGGGGCGCGCGGATGATAGCCATGTGACACGGCAAACGTCCGGTACGAATCAAGCAGCAGATGCATTTTCACCTCGATCATTGCGCTACCGAATAGAGTCGCCCATATCTTGGTTTGAACTACAAGGCTCGAGATCGGCAAGGTCGAGTTCCACCGCCATACTCCGCTTAATCAACTCAAGGTTGACTACCACACGAAAACCACCGTTGTTTCTGGCCAGCACTCCCTCCATACCCGCCATGGCGCCAGATCTTACACGCACCCGTTTGCCGGTGACCAGATAGGGATGCGGTTCTATTTTGCCCTGAGCTAGACTTTCGCGCAGAAATTGCACGTAGCTGTCGGCCACACGTGAAAACTCCCTGCCACCCCCGACAATCCATAAAACGCATGGAACCTCGAGCACTGATACGCGCTCTTTGCGAGCAATCCGAACAAACAAATAGTTCGGAAACAACGGGAATTGAATGGTTTGCAGTGACCCGTCCTTCCATCTTCGCTGCGCCCGGTAGAGGGGAAGAAAATGCTCAATTTGCCGCACATGAAAGTGCTGCGCAACTCGCTTCTCGTGCCTCGACATAACATAAACTGCAGACCACTGCTGCGCTGCAGTCATATCCGCAGTAACCAACTCAGAATGAAGGCTGCATCCTGCTGTAACCATTGCTCACCTCTTGCCGGTAATTCCGCCAAAGCCTCGGATGTGAATGACTCGACATAGAGGTAATTAGGTGGAATTCACACTACTCAAACATTTGAAGGTTCAGCCGTCACCACTCATTAAAGGAACAGTGCAGTCTTGTATCATGTGATACATTAACCGTGGTGCGGAATTAGAGCTCGCTTCTTGGTGACTAATAGATTCCATATTAACTTTGAGATGTTTCCTCGGGATGCTACCGCACACACTTAGGCGGAACCCAGCTTCCGGTTAGAGTTCTCCAAGTGTTTTTTAGCGCAATGTGCTCGGCCATCAACTCGGCCAGGACTTCATCCTTGGTCTGTACTTTATTCTCCAAGATCTCAATCCGTTTCTGCTTTCCTCCAACTGGCGGTGGGGACGCTCCTGAGCCTGAAAGGCAGCCGCTCCATTCTCGAAGAACTCCTCTTGCCAGCGGTAGAAAACCGTCGGCCTGAAGCTAAGTTCTTCACACAGGTCCGAGACGGGCACCTTGTCCAAAACATGCCGCCTCAGAACGGCAATTTTCTCTTCAGCAGTATAGTCTTCATACATTCGCTCCGTTATCTTAACGGACGAACGCTCTCTCCATTTCCAGCTGAGGCAGGACAGACCAACTTAGATTGACTTAGCCAAGGCTTCGCCTATCTCACTTGGAAAAATACTTTTTCCACAGCAAGAAATAACTAAAAGTAGGTAACTACGGCGATGCAAAGCCTCTTGCAGACGCAAGCGATAACCTTATATAGGCATGATGAACCGCAATTGCCACAACTATTTGTGGCATGTCCGGAACTGCGACCAAACGAATGCGGTTCCCTAACAAGACTCGATACATACGAAGCTCGGGTTGGCAATGAGCTGGTAGGGATAGTGGTCGGAGTCCCGAACAGCACCGAATCGCAACGATCTTAGGCTGTTCGTATTTCGTTAAAAAACAATTTACTTTGGGGATAAAGGGACCATTTACATTACTTTGGGGATAAAGAGACCATTTACGGTAACATGCCTTGCTCTGAAAGTTTCAGCAGTACGATGTTGGCCTCGTCATCCAGCCTTGAGTTCGGTAAGCGGCTGAGAGCTGAACGAGAGCGTTTGCGCTTGTCCCTTCGACAGGTGCAGGAGTTGAGTCGCAGCATCGCTGAAAACCGGAAGAATCAAGAATTCTGTATTGCCCACTCTTCGCTTGCGGGCTTCGAGAATGGCAAACAGTTACCTGATATTTACAAGCTTTACAGCCTGAGCGTCATCTATGGACGCCAATACGACAAACTTGCGACCTTCTTCGATGTTCCCGTTGGTGAGGCCGAAAAAGACCATACGGTGTTGGCTTTTCCGCAGACGTACCTGGTAGGGGTTGCCTCGGAATTCTGCGAATCATCAATCTTGCCACTGCTGGAACTGCTCGAGAGGTTGCGGTCCGAACGAACCAACCTCGTGTCGAAGATAGTCGAAAATTGGAAGGATCTTCCTCGCACTTTATTGCAGCAGATGGACCGGCGCAATTCCGTTTACGGGTACATCGGGATGCAAGATCACACCCTGGACCCCATCATTCGTCCTGGATCTTTTGTGCAAATCGATTCCCGGCAGAGAACGGTCCCGCCGGTGAATTGGCATAGCGACCATGACCGTCCAATCTTCTTCTTCGAGCTCCGCGATCGCTATGTGTGCAGCTGGTGCGAATTGCACGGCGGTCTATTGATTCTCGTTCCGACTCCGCAATCACGAGGTCAGGCCAAGCATATCCGCTATCCAAGCGATGCGACCATAGTCGGTCGAGTCACGGCGGTCGCCATGCGCATTACAGAAGCGCACGAAATTTGAAACGAAAGGAGTTCCGCCGGTTGACTGCCGATCACACGTCCTTCAACGGTTCGAGAAAGGCAGAGCAGATGGCATTCGGGCGCTCGTCCTTGCCGCTTGGCGAAACGGGTCAGCATATCTTGCTCAGCCACCGTTTCCTGACTCATGCGCGCCGCCGTGGCCTGCACTCCGACGATCACACAGCTGTTGTTATCTACCAGATAGTTGTCGTAGTAACCGAGACGCGCCGGCGTGCCGCCCTTGGTCGCGTAGGTGGAATCAGGATCGGTGGTCGAGACCTGATCCTGCTCATGCACCGGCTCTTCCACCGGGTTCTGCTCTTCCACTTCCCGCAGATACTGCCGCACAGTCTGATGGACTTGGGCTGCCTCCGCCAACTGCTCCCGCGGAATGCGGCTCTCCTTGGCGGCATTCGCTTCCACGAAGCTGCCATCCACCGACAGGTGCTTGCCCTGCACCAGCCCCACTTCTGAAAAGATCAATGATCGCGGAGATGCGTCTATCGTGCCCTCGGATGAGAAGCGTAGACAATCTTCATCCTGCCGTCCGAATTGGCTTAAAAGATATGCTGCGGATTTCAGATCGTTAAGGAAAAGCCCTATTCATTGCGCAAGGCTTTCATGGGATCGCTGCGGGCGGCCCGCAAAGCGGGAAGCGCGCAGGCGATCAGCGCGACCAAGAGGAGCAAGACTACAGCCGCGGAAAAGGCGGGCAGATCAAAAGCCGAGACGCCAAAGAGCAGCGTAGCCATGGAGCGAAGCAGGACCAGAGCCAGCACCAACCCCAAGAGCACTCCGATGGAGGTAAGACGGAAACCCTGGCCGACAACTACCCAGAAGATACGATTTCGCGCAGCGCCCAATGCCAGCCGGATGCCGATTTCACTGCTTCGCTGCGAAACCAGGTACGAGGTGAGCGCAAAAAGGCCAACGGCTGCGATCAGCAATGCCACCGCCGCCACGGTCCCCAAGAGCATGAGGCGGGCACGCTGGGGACGAGCGGCGTCGCGCACCAATTCACTCATGGTGGCTACGTGGGCCACAGGTTGGTCAGGGTCCACTGCCTGTACGGCGCCCATCACACCGGGCAGCATATCGGCAGGGTCACGCGATGTGCGGACCGCCAACCCCATAGAGCGCGCTGGACTTTCCAGATAAGAAAGATAAAACTCGGCGCCGGAATCCTGATCGAGTCCAGACTGATGAACGTCCCCGACTATACCGATGATCGTGTACCACGGACTGGACGAATCCGTTCCCACCATCATATGTTGGCCAATGGGGTCTCTATTGGGAAAATAGTGGCGTGCCAAAGCTTGATTGATCACAATCTCTTTCGGGGCGTTTGAGTCGTCCCGGCCAGAGAAGGTGTTGCCGCTCACTAGCGGAATACCCATGGTGGAAAAATAATCGGGGCTTACAGCGCGGTAATTTCCACTCGGCGCGTCGGCTGGGGAGACGATATTCAGACCCTCGGGAACGAACGGACTAATCACGATCCAGTTGGTCAGCGGTAAGCCTCCGATGGCGGCAACTCCTTCCACACCGGGCAGGGGGCGAATCCTGTCCATCACATTTCGATAGAAGCGGGCACGCTGCGCTTCCTCAGGATACCTTGCCACCGGCAAAGTGAACTGATAGGTTATGAGGTTTCCGACACGAAAACCCGGATTCACCTGCATTAACGAGGAAAAACTGCGCACCAGCAGCCCTGCGCCGATTGCCAGCACCAACGACAAAGCTACCTGTCCCACCAGGAACGCACTTCGTAGCCGCACGGTGGAGACTCCCGGGGAAACTCTGCCGCTTTCCCGCAAGGAAGATAAGGCCTTAGAAGCGGAGAGACCGAAGGCGGGCGCCAATCCCACCAAGAATACCGCAGCCACCAAAACCGCGGCAGTAAAGACGAAAACCAACGGGCTGAAATTCGCCAGGGTCAGTGCGGGCGCCGACAATAGGTTCGTTACTCCAGATCCACCGCGTTGCGCGTGCAGCACTACTACCAGCAAACGCGTTGCTACGCCCGCTAGAGCCAATCCCAACGCTGTGCCAAGCACTGCCAAGGTTCCACTCTCGGCCAGAAACTGCACGATCAAATCTCTGCGGCTTGCGCCCAGCGCCAACCGCAAAGCCGTTTCCTTGGCGTTGACACTGCCGCGAACCAGCATGAGGCTAGCCACGTTGGTGCAGGCAATCAGGAGCAAAATACCCGCGGCTGCGATTAGCAGCAACAACTCGGTCCTATGCGGCGCCGCCAGTTCTTGCGCCAGAGGCTCTAATGCGATGATGCGGTTCCGATGCGTATCTGGATACGCCTCCGCTAGCTGGGTGTTTACTACCTCCAAGCGCTGCTGGGCCTCTCCCACGGTCACACCGGGAGTCAAGCGCGCCAACACAAACATAAGGCCAATCCCACGCATTGAATGAGCATTTATGGGAGGCTCCGACATCCAGATCTCCACGTCCTCATTCTGATAGCGAATCGGAAAGCGAAAACCGGCTGGCATTACACCTAGAATCGTGTAGGTAGTTCCGTCAAGGGTAATGGGCTTTCCAACAATACTAATGTCGGAGTTGAAGCGCCGCTTCCATAGATAATCGCTGATCACTGCCCTGGTACCGAGTTCCGCCGGAGGATCGTTTTTGGTGAATGTACGTCCAAGGGCAGCCTGCGCTCCCAAGAGACCGAAGATGCCCGGGGATACGCGCGCCGCTCCGATCTGTTCCGGCTTTCCCACCCCGGTAAGAGCAAATGAGAATTGCCGCAGATCGACGCTCACGACATCGGAAAAAATCCCACTCTTTTCCAGGTCGGCGATATCCGGCGGAGGAACGGGTGTACGGGTGGAAGGCGCGTTCTTCTGGCCGCCCCACAAAACCACGAGCTGATCGGCCTCAGGATACGGCAGGGGATGAAGCACGGCCGCGTTTATTACCTGGAAAACGGCAACCAGTGCCCCGATGCCCAGCGAAAGTGTAATAACCGCCAGCGCCACAAACCTATGGCTTTTGCGAACCAACCGCACGGCATGGCCAAAGATCTCTAAGAATAATTGCATCGCGCTATCCAATCACTGAAAATCTGGCTGATTAGCCACAATCTGAAAGTATAGGTTACAAGATGGCTGCAAGTGGTGGCAGCTGCCCGTACCAGTTACTAAGTGACCTTATGATGTTAGTACATCTAAAAGGGATGGATTTTTTCCTCGTGAGCAGCCGGTAGCACGGAGCAGGTAATCTTCACCGCTGCCTTACGCCTGACCCGGACCAAAGGCGGCGATTTCGCATCCGCAGATTTGGCGTTGGTCAACCATACAGCCGATTCAGCGATTGTCGGACAGTCAAAAATCACGCGCAACGGCAATTCCACCTGATAGAGAGCGCGTAATCTTGTGACAAGTTGGACCGCAAGCAGCGAATGTCCGCCCAGCTCAAAAAAGTTCTCGGTTACTCCGATTCGTTCCCGCTTGAGTAGCTCCGACCACACTGATTGTAAGATCTCCTCTTCACGGCTGCGGGGCGCGGTGTAGGAGCTTTCGCTCACCGGTTGCGGCTTGGGCAAACTTTTGCGATCAATCTTGCGATTAGGGGTCATCGGAAGTTCGTCAAGCCAGACCGTGGCGCTTGGTATCATGTGCTCCAGCAAGGATTTTCTGGCGAACTTCATCAGCTCCGGAGTGCTGGGTTCCATCCCGTCATGGGCTACAACGTAGGCAACAACCCGCTTCTCGCCCGGTTGATATTCGCGGCAAACGACCGCAGCCTGTCTTACCAAAGGACATTCACCCAGGACGGATTCTATCTCGCCCAACTCAATCCGGTGGCCACGAACTTTTACCTGGTCGTCAATGCGGCCCAGAAACTCAAGGCTACCCCCTAGCCGCCAGCGTACGCGGTCCCCGGTACGATACATTCTCTCTCCTCCCGAGTTGCTGAACGGATCGGGAACAAACTTCTCAGCCGTCAAATCGGAGCGCCGCCAATAGCCGCGCGCGAGCCCTGCACCCGCAATGTACAACTCACCCGCAATGCCTACCGGCTGGCAAAGCATATTTTCATCCAGCACATAGATCTCCGTGTTGGCGATTGGCCTTCCGATCAGAACCCGGTCATCGTCGGGCCTGAGGGGCTGCATGAGCGACCAGACCGTAGTTTCTGTTGGGCCATACATATTCCAGACTTGCGAGCTTTGCTCCATGAGCCTGCGTGCCAACTCCACGGTGAGGGCTTCCCCGCCGCACAGAATTTTGAGTTCGCGAGTATTTTTCCATCCAGAGTCCAGAACCATTTGCCACGTTGCCGGCGTGGCCTGTACGAACGTGGCATCTTCGGAAATCCTTCGCGCCAGTTGGAATGCATCGATACTCTCCGTCCTGTTCACCAGCTTGACGCGCGCCCCTGCGCACAGCGGCAGATATAATTCCAACCCTGCAATATCGAAGCTTAAAGGAGTTTCAGCGAGATACACATCACAAGGCCTGACGTCCAAGCTTCTCTGCATCGCGGTTAGAAAGTTGACCAGAGCCCTGTGACTTATTTCCGTACCTTTGGGTCTGCCGGTAGATCCGGAGGTATAAATCATGTACGCCAGGTTTGCGGGGTACACTGTTGAGCTGTGCTCTTCCAGTCCCAACGTCTTGATTTCTCCCCAGTGCCGTGCGATATCAATCACGTGCGTTCCATGATCGAGCCGTTCAGACAATTGCTGTTGGGAAATCATTACCCTCGCCCGCGAGTCCTCGAGCATGTAGCCTAGCCGCTCCACGGGATAACTCGGATCTAGCGGCACGTAAGCAGCTCCGGCTTTCCATACAGCGAGAATAGCAACCAGCATCTCCGGACCGCGATCGAGAAAGATCGCGACCTTGTCTTCCAGCCTTACTCCGTAGGCCTGCAAGTATCGGCTCAGTCCGTTGGCAAACCGATTCAGGTCGCGGTAGGTCATGGTGTGCCCTTCGAACTCTAGTGCGGGTGCATCCGGGCTGCGTACGACCTGCTCCTCGATCAGTTCATGGACGCAGCGGCGCGAGAACTCCCGCGCTGTGCAGTTCAACTGGAGTAGTTGTCGGCGCTCGGATTCTTCCAGCAGTGAGAGCTCATCGATTTTCAGGTCCGGCCGCCGCACCATCTCCTCGAGGATCCGGCGCCAGTGGCCGGCCATTCGTTGAATAGTTTCAGAATCGTAGAGTTCGGACGCGTACACAATTTCCCCGGCCATTGCGCCCTGCCGCTCCCTGAGCGCCAGGGTCAGGTCGAACTTGGCCGAATCGTGAGCTGGGCCAAAACTGGTCACTTCCATCCCATGCAATTTGAAAGACGACTTCTCGAGGTTCTCTAGAACGAGCATGGTCTGAAAGAATGGACTATGGCCCTGCGTACGAGCGGGTTGCAGTTCCTGCGCCAGCTTCTCAAAAGGCACGTCCTGATTCCGGTAAGCCTCCATCGCTACCTGGCGCGTCCGGCGAAGCGCTTCCAGCAGGCTGGGATTGCCGCCCAGCCTGGTGCGCATGACCAGAGTATTTACAAAGAACCCCACTACTCCCTCAAGCTCTTTGCAGGTGCGGTTGGCGATGGCGGTCCCTACGGCAACATCTTGTTCGCCCGAATATTTCGCTAAGAGCAACTGAAAAGCTGCGAGCAATACCGCAAACAAAGTCGTCTGTTCCTGCCTGCACACCTTTCTGAGCTGTAGGAGCAGGCCGGATTCCAACTGCAATTCAACCCGCGCTCCACGATAGCTGACATCAGCTTTGCGCGGATAATCCGTGGGCAAATCCAGTGTGGCAACGCCTTGTAACTGCCGCCTCCAATATTCCAGTTGCGTTTCCAGCGCCGGTCCTTGCAGCCACTTTCGCTGCCAGAGGGTAAAGTCCACGTATTGCACGCTTAACTCTAGCAGACGGGCCGGATCTCCATTCACATACGCTTCATACATCACGCTAAGCTCACGCGTCAGGATGGAAACCGACCATCCGTCACATACAATGTGATGGACGGTGAGCAGAAGGACGTGATGCCGTTCGTCCAGCTTCAGCAGATTCGTACGCAATAGCGGCCCACGAAACAGATCAAACGGTTGCTCGGCCTCCGCTCGCGCCAACCTCAAGGCTTCGGCTTCGCCTTGTTGGTGTGAAAGACCCGACAGGTCCACGCGCTCCAGCTCCACTTCCAGAACCGGAGCGATTTTCTGCACCGGTCCCTCTGCCGACGATACAAACGTGGTACGCAACGACTCGTGCCGCTTGACCAAATCTGCGAGGCTGCGACACAGGGCCTGCACGTTTAATGTTCCGGTCAGCCTGAGGCTCAACGGCATGTTGTAGTCCCGGGTGCCCGGTAAAAGCTGATCAAGGAACCACAGCCGCTGTTGCGCGAACGAAAGCGGGAAATCATTTCCGCGTTCAACTCTGGCCAGTGGCGGCGCTTCGCGATAATCAAGCATCGCCGGACCGCTTCCACTCGCAGTCGTCAGGCTGCTTATGAATTCCTCAATCAATTCAGCCGCGGTTGCTACGCCGCCTTCACTTTCCATCTGCGCCGCAAGCGTCGACGCCGAGGCACCGTACTGAGGCGATGCCAAAGTTCCCTGGATCGCTGCGGACAGGCGGTCAGCCGTCACATGCTCATGAGGAAGGATATTGCGGATGCAACCCTTTGATTTCGCCAGCTCAGCCCAAACAAACTGCTCCGCGGTGCGCGGCATGATAATCGCTGGAACGCCTGCCCGGAATGCAGAAACACTCGCCCCGGGCCCGCCGTGATGTAAAATGATTGCCGCTCTGCGCAGCAGATTACGGGGAACGAAACTGGTGAAACATATAGCCCCACAGGGGCTCTCCGGCAGTCCCTTCCCGGGCCGATGATTTGAGAAAAACTGAAGCTGCGTTGCTCCAGATCCGAGCCACGATGCGTCCGGCAGCTGGAAAATCGCCCGGCAGTTCTGGTTGAGCAATTTATGTAGGAGGGGGATCATGGCGTCACACTCCTCCTGATCCTGTACCATGACAACGACGGGCGGCTTTCCGGCTGCGAAGAACTCCTCGAGCGCCACGTCGCGTTGATCGATCTCACATTGACCAATGCCACATTGATCAATTTCGTCTTCGAGATCGAAAAATCCCACTGTTTTCGAAAAGCATTCTTCATCCGGTCCCGGCAGCAAGAACCGGCTGGCGATAAGCAAGGCGAGATGCCTTGAACTGCGAGTGGCGATCGAGGGATCGTTGAGAAGCGGGAGGCCTGCCTGCTTGCGGAATTCGTTCAGCATGGAGGCGTTGAGTTGTCCATCCAGGCCGTTATCACTGGCTTGTTGGCCCACGACACGCATCGCGACATAGGGGATGGAAAGGGTTTCGTGCGTCATGCGGTAGACGGGATGATCGGGCATCGCAACCAGGACATCGGCGTTGTGACAAACATCGATCAGTTTTCGATACATCTCCGATAGCACGGTCGCCGCACTCTCCACTGAGGATCGGGCGTAGCCGATACCGGTTGCCGAATTTAAAGGGCTGAAATCTGGAACGGATATGGCCGGCAGTCGCAACTGTTCCGCGCGGCCAGTATGCTCAGGCGAAAGTGCCAACACCACTTCATGAGCCCGCCGTTGCAGGGCCAAGCCCAGCGCCAGAATCGGACTGACGACCTCGAACGCCCCCAAGGCACCCAGAACCGCACGCATCAATGTTCATCCCATGGCGGCCGTCTGGCCATCAACGGCCATGCCACATCACGATCAGTTTTCCTCGAGGAGCAGTTGTGCCTCTTGATCGGACAAATTCATCAGCTCTCTATAGGTATCCGTTACCCGCGCTAGATGTGGTTTCAGATGCTCGCTCTCCATCATCCGCGTGGCCAGCATGGCGATCGTGGGGTTCTCAAACAGCATCCGCAGTGGAACCTCCGCTTGCATTGCCTCCCGCATGCGGGCCATGACTTGTGATGCCAGAAGTGAGTGTCCGCCCAGGTCGCTGAAGAAGTTGTGCTCCATTCCAATGTTCTCCATTCCCAGAACTTCTTCCCAGATGCCGGCCAGAAATTCCTCTATCGCGTTTCTGGGCGCAACATAAGCGGAATGCAAGTCAATTCCCGCATCGTCCGGCGACGGCAAGGCTCTCAAATCCAGTTTGCCGTGGCTGTTCAAGGGGAGTGCGGGCAGGTTGACCCATATTGAAGGGGTCATATATTCGGGGAGCCGGGCGCGTACGTGATCCCGCAATTGCTTCATCCCTGGCTCTTCTACTCCTTGCCAGACAACATAGGCGACCAACCGCCGGTCCGCTTCTTTCTCGTGCATGACGACTACACAGTCTTTGACCCTTTCATGCAACTTGAGTGCAGCCTCGATCTCCGAAAGCTCGATGCGGTTTCCGCGCACTTTCACTTGCCGATCAGTGCGGCCCACGTATTCGAGCGTTCCATCCTGCCGGTAACGGACGAGATCCCCTGTGCGATAAAGCCGCTCGCCCGGTTGGTGGGAGAGCGGATTGGGCAGGAAGCACTGGGCAGTCACAGCCGGTTTGCCGCAATACCCGCGCGCCAAACCGAGACCGCCGATGTACAGCTCACCGACCGAACCGGGCGGCATGGGCTGCAACTGCTGGTTCAACACATAAATCTGGACATTAAAAATAGGGTTGCCCAGCGAAATATTTTCCGGGCCCACCGAGAGAGCACAGGTTGCATTGGCCGTGGCTTCCGTAGGTCCATAGAGGTTGGTGATCTCGAGGTGCGGCAACGCGTCCAAGGTTTGCCGGACCAATTCGGGTGGCAGGCTTTCGCCCCCCAGCAGCAGGCGATTCAAATGCGGCCCAATCCCTTTTAGCTCGCCACCGGTAATTTCCTTCAGCAAGACGCGCCACAATGCCGGCACGCAATTGATCCCCATGGAGCAACCTGATTCCAACATTCGCATTAGCGAGGCCGGATCCCTTGCTATGTCACGAATCAACCAAACAGACTTCCCGATAATTAACGGCGCCAGCAACTGTTTAAGAGCCGCATCGAAACCGAGTTTGCTAATCGCTGGCACACAGTCCACATCCCGCAGCAACGAGGCGTTCACCCACGCGAGGTAGTTCACCAGGCTGCGCTGCTCGATCATTACGCCCTTGGGTTCACCTGTGGATCCCGAGGTGTACAAAATGTACGCGAGACTTTCGCCGCTCACTCTTATGTTGGGATTGTTACTCTCCTGCCTCGCAATCTTCGGCAAGTCACTGTCCAAACATATCGTCACAAGCCTCACTGCTCCGCTCATCGAAGCTGCCAGTTCAGAGCGTGTGACCACATACCGCAACCCGCAATCATGAATCAGCCGCGTTAGCCGCTCCGGCGGACTGGTGGGATCGAGTGGCACAAAAGCGGCCCCAGACTTCAAGATTCCGAGCAGTGCCACGATTTCGTCCAAGCTTCTCTCGATGCAGATTCCCACCGGCATCTCGCTCTTTACACCCAGTCCAGCAAGATAGTGGGCCGACTGATTGCCGCGGCGGTTCAGTTCCGCATAGCTCATACAATCTTCGCCCAGGGTGACCGCCATGGAATTAGGTGTGCGCCGCACCTGTTCCTCGAACAACTCCTGGAAGCTTGCTAAGGACGGAGCAGGAAGTGCCGCCCGTTCGCGCATGACCAATAACTCGCGAGGATCTTCCTCGGTCATCTGAAGTTCCGAAAGATGAAGATGCCGGCCAGCCTGCGCGTTCTTGATCAGGTTCTCGTAGTGTGTTCCTATCCTCTCTATTGTATCCACTTCGAATAGCTCGGCGTCGTAATCCAACGTGATGATGAACTGGTTGTTTCGCTCGCCAACGGTCACGACCAAATCAAACTTCGCGGCCTCGACGGCTCCCTCCTCAATCGTTGCCTCCAAGTCCTTCAGTTCCAACACGCCGAAGGGCGCATTTTGCATGACCAGCATCACGCTGAACAGTGGACTGCGGGCCAACTCTCTTTCCGGCTGCAATTCCTCTACCAGCTTTTCGAAGGGCAGATCCTGATGGGCGTAAGCGCCGAGGGTGACTTCCCGCACCTGCTTGAACAGTTCCCCGAGAGTAGGATCGCCGCTTAGGTCTGCGCGGAGTACCAGAGTGTTGACGAAGAAACCAATCAGCTTCTCAATTTCTTTGCGATTGCGATTGGCAATTACTGTTCCTACAACGATGTCGTCCTCACGGGTATATCTCCACAACAACACCTCCAGCATGCCTAGAAAGAACATGAAGACGGTTACATCGCATTCACCGGCGATACTCCGAATGCCGTCGTTCAGAGCCGGCTCAAGTTTCTTGATTATCCGGCCTGCCTTGTGGTCGCGCTTTGCTCTACGCGGATGGTCGGACGGAAGTTCTGTTCTGGCTGTGCCCAGCAATTGCCGCCTCCAGTATTCAGACTGCCTCTCTAACTCGTCCCCCACCAGAGCCTCTCTCTGCCACAAGGTGTAGTCCGCATATTGGATGGGACGTGGTTCCAGTTCCGCCGGGCGGCCTTCCACTCTCGCCTCATATAGCTCGCCTATCTCCTTGACTATCACCCCGAGAGACCAGCCGTCGGCCACGATGTGATGCAACACCGCGAACAGTACGTGCTCCTGCTCCGCCAGGCGAACCAATCCCACTCGCCACACCTCGCCGCGCGCGAGATCGAACTTTTTTCGATTCTCGCTGCGCCGGATTGTCCGGCACTCTTCTTCTCTTACAGGCTCCGGCCGGTCGCTCAAGTCCCAGAGCGGAAAGTCAACGGGTGACGCTCCATCTATGACCTGCCAGGGAAGGCCATCGACAACTTGAAAGTGCGTGCGCAACGTCTCGTGCCGGGTCGTTAGGTCTTCCAGTGCCGAACGCATGGCGTCGATTTGTAAGACACCCCACAGCCTGACCGCGAGTGTGATGTGATACGCCCACTCTCCCACACCTATCTGGTCCAGGAACCAGAGGCGCTCCTGCGCATAAGAAAGCGGTACCGGCTCTTCACGTCTCGATCGGGCTACTACTGGCAGATCTTTGACATTGCCCGCTCGCAGCCTCCTATCGATTTCCTGCGCCAGCCCTTCCACCGTGGGTCGTTCGAACAGGGAGCGAAGCGGTATCTCCGACTGGAATACCTCTCGCACCCGCGAGATCACCTGGGTGGCGAGTAGCGAGTGTCCGCCCAGTTCCGTAAAGAAGTCGTGGGTAATTCCAATTCCCGAGATATTGAGGACTTCTTCCCAGATTCTGGCCAGCAATTGCTCAGTTTCACTTCTGGGCGCGGCGAAGCTTCCGCTTAGTTCGGTTGCGCTGGTTTCCGGTTGCGGAAGGTTCTTGATGTCGAGTTTGCCGTTTCTTGTCAGCGGCATGGTATTCATTGGTATCCATAGTGCGGGCCGCATGTACTCTGGAAGTTTCTGTTGTACATAGCTTCTAAGCTCGGGCACCAGCGCGCCCGACGACCGTCTCTGCTGGGCGGCATTGGTGTACTGTTCCCAGGTTAGCTTACCTCGCACTACCATCGCCGGCTCTGACGATTCCTCTCGCCTGGGGCGCACTGATGGCTGAAATCTTGGCCGATACCACACCTCATAGCACTCGGGAGACGCAGTTGAGAGGCAGGGTACCGCTGCGCAAGCAAGCTCTTCTCCCAGGCGGCACGCTTCCTCAGGATCCATCCCTTCAACTTGCCTCTTGACAGCCTTGCTTCGAAGGTCTGCAACTGCGGCTTGCCGGTCCGCACCCTCCAGAACGTCCAGCAGATTTAACTCTTCGATGACTCGGACATTCTCAATGTTCTTCACCAACATAAACTCGCCAGCGTGGGCGCTGATCTCCGCTCTGAGACGTGCCGGCGTAAGCTTCTGCTGTCGCCAGTCGATCACCGCATAGTCTTCCTGCACTCGGTTTTCACCCAGGTGTAAGACTACGTCGTAGCGAAAGCGAGTCATCTCGTTGCGCCGCCTGCCGCGTTTGAGCAGCAATTCCACGCTGGATATTTGCGGCAGATATTGCCTCAAAGCCTCAAAGAACGCGGGTGAGATCACCAACTCTCGTTCCTGCTCCAGGTTGCGCCGGATGGTGTTACAAAACGAGGAAACATCCATCAAGGGCCCGGCTGTCGCCTGAACCACGGAAGCATAAAAGGCCTCCAGCCAATGCAGATTTCGTATGTCGCCCAGAAAGATGCGCCCACCTGGCGCCAGAAACTTTACCGCTTTCTCCAGAACCCGGACGAGGTAATGAATATCCGGAAAATATTGAACTACAGAGTTCAGGATGATGGTGTCGAACTGCTCTTCCTCCAGTCCGGTAAAGTCATCAGCTTCGGCCTGTTGCAGTCTGACCTGGAGCAAGCTGGCAAGGAGGCCGCTCTCCTCGACTTGCTCCAGGGCTCGCCGCGAAAAATCTCTGCCTACATATTTTCGACATTGGGGTGCAATGCGAAACAGCAATAGTCCGGTACCGCAACCAATTTCAAGAACATTTTCCGGACTCAGCCCCAGCACCCGCGCAACTGTGGTGTCGACCCAATCCTGCATCTCTTCCGCGCTGATAGGTTGGTTGGTGTAGCTGCTGTTCCAGCCCGCAGTGTTGAAGAGAGCCTCGTATGCCCGCGATGGCCCGTTGTAGATCTCATCGAAGACCGATTGCCATTCGCGCAGACGCGGGGCCGAAGACTCCTGACTCTGGTCCAGGTCCTGGTTCGCAACGAAATAAGCGGCCAGCTTCTGGCCGCCGGTTTCATCTTCGTGGACCAACACAACGCAGTCTTTTATTTTCGGATGCTGCTTCAGCACCGCTTCAATCTCGCCCAATTCAATCCTGAAGCCGCGAATCTTCACCTGCCGATCTTTGCGGCCCAGATACTCGGCTTCATTACCGCGCGACTGCCTGGCCGCATCACCGGTCCGGTACCAGCGGGCACCTAACTGGGAGCTGTAAGGATGAGGCAGGAATCTCTCCGCAGTGAGGTCGGGGCGATTCAGATATCCTCGCGCCAGCCCGTCGCCGGCAACGAACAGTTCCCCGGCAACTCCGGAGGGGACAAGATTGAAATGTTCATCAACGACGAACATCTCCAAGTCCTGGATGGACATTCCCAAGGGGCTCCGGATACTCTCTTCACAGTCGCTTGCGCTGATCGGACGGAGTGTCACATGCACCGTGGTCTCGGTGATTCCGTACATGTTTGTCAACCTGGGGCAAGCATCTCCATAACGGTCAAACCATGGTTTGAGTCCCGGCACGTCTAAAGCTTCACCACCAAAGATGATGTGCCGCAGAGGCAATACCCGTTTGTCCAAAGCGGCATCGACGCTCACCAATTGACGAAAGAAAGAAGGAGTCTGGTTGAGTATGGTGATTTGTTCCGCTGCGATAAGCTCATAGAACTCTTCAGCGCTATGTCGCACCCTCAAAGGAACCAAAACGAACCGTCCTCCGGTGATAAGGGCGCCCCAATATTCCCAGACCGAGAAGTCGAAAGCGAGGGAGTGGAAGAGACTCCAGGAATCATGTTCATTGAAGTCAAACAGTTCCTGAGTAGCCTGAAACAGGCGTACGGCATTGAAATGGGTGAGCAGGCTGCCCTTGGGCAATCCCGTCGAACCTGAAGTGAAGATAATGTAAGCAAGATTTGCGGGTGATACTCGAGTCGGCAGGTTCTCGCTGCTGAACTTGCGGGTTGCTTCTTCTACCTCGTCGAGCAACACTGTAACCACACCACTCGGAGCTAAAGGCAGCGACTTTTCTGAGTGGTCCAGCAGGATGCTGATTCCAGACTCCTGCATCATGAAGTGCAATCGGTCTTCCGGATAGTCGGGATCCAACGGAACGTAGGCCGCTCCCGCTTTCACAATTGCCATGATCGCTACTACAGTCCACAACGAAGGGTAGGCTGTGACACCGACTCGCACCTCGGGCCCAGCTCCAAGCGTTTGCAAGTAACGCGAGAGCTTGTTGGCCTTGCAATTGAGATCGCCATAGCTCAACCCGTCGCGCCCTATGGTCGCGGCTGTCGCATCAGGTCTGCAAGAAACCTGTTCCTCAAACATCTCATGCAGGCACATCCGCATTTCGAAGTGTGATCTTCCCTGTCCTCCCTGCCGGCGCAATTCATGGATGTCCTCCTCTGTTAGCATCCTCAATTCGGCCAGGCGCAGGCCCGGATTTTCTACTGCGTCTCGCAACATGTTTTTCCAGCAGGCAATCCAGCGCAGGATTGTGGATTCCTCGAACAGATCACTGTCATATTCCCAGGAACCCCGGAATCCCCGCTCGGTTTCACGCAAATCCAGAACCCAGTCGAACTTTGATGTGCCGTTGTCGATTCCTTCAGCCTTGATATCGAGTTCCGGCAACTTTAACTCCGCCATCTCGGGATTGTGGAGCACGAGGACGGTCTGAACCAGAGGCATCCGCGTCAATCTGCGCTGCGGTTGCACCTCTTTCACTACGTGCTCAAAGGGGATGTCCTGGTTGGCTTGTGCCTCAACCACCACCCTTCGGGTTCTGTCGAGCATCTCCGCAAACGTTGGATTACCACCAAGGCTGGCTCGAAGAACCAGGGTGTTGGCGAAAAAACCGATCAGCGGCTCCAGTTCATACCGGCTGCGGTTGGCGATAGCTATGCCGACAGCAAAATCGATCTGCCCCGTTAGACGAAATAGCAGCGCCTGCAACCCTGTCAGTAACACCGTGAATATGGTCACACCGTGCTTGCGGCTCAATTCCTGGAGCTGCCTGCTTAGTTCCTGACCCATCTCCAGAAGAGTGCGCGCGCCGCGATGTTCCTGCACTGCCAGACGCGGCCTGTCGGTGGGCACTTCCAGCACCGGAAGCTCTTCCAGTTGCCGAACCCAGAATTCCAGTTGCCCGTTTAGTGCACCTGAGGCTACCCATTCCCGCTGCCACACTGCATAGTCGGCGTACTGAACGGCCAGTTCGGGATGTACCGGCCGTTCCCCCTGTATCAAGGCTCTATAGGAAGTGCTGATCTCCCTAACCATTACACCCATGGACCAACCGTCCGAAATGATGTGGTGCAGGGTCAGCACCAGCACATGGCGTTTCTCGCTCAATCGCAGCAGCCGCCACCGGGACAAAGGCGCAATGCCCAAATCGAACGGTTGCTCAGCCTCTGTTTTCGTCGATAATCTCAGTTGCTTTTCTTTTTCCTCCGGCTCTAATTCGCTCAAGTCCGTGATTTGCAATTCGGTGCGATCGTCTTCTTCGATGATCTGTACCAGCTCGCCGTCGCGGCGAGCGATGCGTGTGCGGAATATCTCATGCCGGCGCACCAACTCCGAGAGACTTGCTTGCAACGCCTGCATGTCCAGCTTGCCGATAAGTGATACGGCAATGGGAATGTTGTAAGTGGCTTGTCCCGGCATCAATTGGTCGAGGAACCAAAGGCGCTCCTGGGCATAAGAGAGAGGAAATGACTCGTATTCTGCCGCTTCGATCAGGAACGCTTCCGTGGGTCGAGGCTCCTCGCCAGAGAGCTCACGCACATCGTGTGTTTTCTTCATCGACGGTTTCATTTACTACTCGCGATCCTCTCTGGAGACTTCTTATTGTCCCGCCCCGCCCACGGCAAGGCTCATTGCCTCTGTTACGCCTCTGTCCTGAAGCGATCTCAGCTTGCCGCTGCCGTAAACAAACAGCGTGATTGAAGATAAGAGCACGGCCAAGATCAAAAACAGCAGAGTGATGCCATTTTCTGCGCCGTGGAAGAGGTAGCCGTAGGTGACGGTTAGAGGCGCCAACACATGGTCTATGACGGGTCCGGCAATTAGGAATGCAACCGGCACCGAAAATGACACGAGCTGCCGCACCGCTGCAAAGATCCTGCCCTGCACCGCGGCATCAATGTGTTTTTGCAACAGCGTATCCGCCGAACTCAGCCCGAAGGGCGAGCACAAGGCAAAGATTCCGAAGGTGCAGACAATCGTAACGAACGTCGGATTCAAGCCGGACAAAAAGAACGCGAGCGCCTCAACTAGGTTGATGAAAACAATGGTACGGATCTTGTTTTTCGGAATGCCCCGCACACTCACTACAACGCTGCCTGCCAGCACACCCGCCGCAATAATGGACATCATGGTTCCGAACTGCCTGGGAGACCCTATCCTGAGCACCAATGGCGCCATCAACAAATATCCAATCTGCACGGCGCACTCATTGATGGCCATCAGAAAAGCGAGATACATGACCGGTTTGTGGTGCACGAGATAAGACCAGCCATGAGTAAGGTCGCGTTTAAAAGACCGGGTTTGTTCAGTTTTGGCTGCTACGACTACGGGAATTACCACCGTGAGCAACAGTGCTGCAGCGACAAAGTACGAAACTCCGTCGATAACAAACAACCGCCGTACCGAATGCCTCGCGAAGATCAAGACCGCCAGTGACGGAGAGATTACTCGTGCCAGGGCCGGCCCGATTTGCCGGAAGCCGTTCGCCCGCGCCAGTTGGTTGCCCGGCACCAAGGTCACCACCGAGGCAGCGAGCGTCAGGTTCAGCAGAGCGTTGCACCCTGACATGATCGAAGCCACGATGCACAGTAACCATATCTGAAGTAAATTGCTCGCTTGCAAAAGCGCCACAACAATAATGGCAATCCCGGCAATTACATTGCACAAGAGCATCGTGCGCCGTCGGTCGTGCCGGTCTGTAATGACACCGGCAAAAGGCAAAGCGAGCGCTCCAGGAAGAAAGCTGCATAATCCCAAGAGCGCAAACGGCGTTGCCAACCGGCTGTGCTCATATACCCAAACGTTCACGGCAAAGCTCGTGAGACCGGAGCCCACGATCGAAATCGCCTGGCCAATATACGTCACCACAAAAGCCTTTATGCCGCGAAACATTGATCGGCGACTCCTGAAGCATAAATGCGGTTATTCTTGTGGCAAGTATTGAGACCTGCAAGTATATGGGTCACCTGTGAGCCTCAGCAAAGACTAAGGAAAACTCAGAATCGCTTCGAACGGAAAACTCACGAAGGCAAAACACTATAAAAGCCGGACTCAGCGGAGTTCTGCAAACCGCCAGTTAACTAGATACATGCCCGCTAACTACGGAATCGTCTACACACTACCTTCGGCACTAACTAACGGTCAACCTACGTTATTCATCACGATTGAACGCCCCCGGACACTTCCTTATTTCGCCCTCGCTACGGATGAGATATCTTCCCGGTTGATGCCGTTATCCGTGATACTCAACCTATTCGCCTTTTGTAACACAGGCAAAGAAATCGCCGTCGCCAACTGGGTACAGATACCGGTACAACTTGGCCTGATTTCGAGAGTGTTCGTGATCTGTAACAAGACATACTTCCCAATTGCCATTGCAAAGGTTGTAACTAATATATTCCTGTGGCTTAGTGGCGAGACGTGGATTCGTGGAACCCATTATTCCCCATAGTACTTTCTTTCGGACAGTCGGTGCGTGCGGTTCACAACTACAGATCGACTAATCTGCCGCAAGTACTGTCTTTTCGTGGCTGGCCGACTTTCTACCCCCATCGAGCCGGCGTAGGCTGAGCTTGGAATAACTCACGACAGCCTTGGTTGGTCTTTATGAATCAATGAAAACATGGCGAGTAAGGGCCGTTGTTGTCACGTCCCCGTATATGTAGACCTGTGCACTACATAGCCGGAGTGAATCCTACATTCTAAGTATATATGCACTACCCGAAGCCAGCTTCCGCAAAATCGGTGCTTCTTATGCGCAATTTCTGTGATCACTGCAAACGCGAGACTGAATTCGTCCCCATTTACCGGGCTATGACAATTGTCGGTGTGAGCCGCTCCACAATTTATTACTGGATGGAACGACGCTGGATTCATTGGCGTTCATTGCCGAGCAAGCGTCGAGTAATCTGCCGGGAGTCTCTTCTGATGCCTGGAGAGACCTTCCCGTCAGATAAGAAGTCTCTCGGTTCAAGGTCATCCCGGGACCCACTAGAAGAGTGTTTTATACCACCCAAAGCTGTCTGATGCGGTAGGTTGACGGTCAACCGGCACGCAACTACAGTTGGACAAACGAAGATACTGTCCCCGAATGGCAGCTTCAGCCGCAGTAATGTTGAAGCCTCACTGATCGCGGACTAAATTAGTAGAACAATTAAGATATGACAGAGCCCGCAACAGAAAAGTTCGACTTAATTGTCGCCGGTGGCGGCCCTGGCGGGGCAGCACTGGCGACTTTTGTGGCTATGCAAGGGCACCGCGTACTGTTGCTGGAGAAAGAATCGTTCCCTCGCTACCAGATCGGCGAATCGTTGCTTCCGTCTACGGTGCACAGTATGTGCCGCTTACTGGATGTGTATGAAGAGATAAAGAACGCCGGTTTTTGGCTTAAACCGGGAGCAACGTTTCGGTGGGGAAAGAATCCATCCTTGTGGAACTTCCGATTCAAGCTCCCGCAAACTCCCGAAGGTTTGGGGTATTCCTTCCAGGTTGAGCGTTCGAGGTTTGATTCCATTCTGCTGGAGAACGCGATGCGGAAGGGTGTGGATGTTAGAATGCGCCATACCTGCACCTCTGTGATCAAAGAGGGAGAGCGGACCGTAGGGGTTAGTTTTCGTGACGAAAACGGTCAGGAGCGTAGCGCGTGCGCCCGCTTTATCGCAGATGCCTCCGGAAATACCACACGCATTTCACGTGCGGTAGGTGATCGCGTATACTCCGATTTCTTCCGCAACATTGCCGTATTCGGCTACTACGAAAATGCCAAGAGGCTTCCTCCGCCGGACCAGGGGAACTCGCTGCACGTGGCGTTCAAAGATGGATGGTTCTGGTACATTCCTCTCTCCAGCACACTAACGAGCGTTGGAGCTGTGGTCGCTCGCGGAGCTGTGGACGCATTTTCAGATGGGCCGGAGGCGGCATATAACACCTTCATCGAGGCCTGTCCGATCATCAAGGATTACGTCTCCACTGGGAGGCGGATATGTGAGGGCAGCTACGGCGAGATAAGGGTCCGTAAGGACTATTCCTACGCCAACACCAGGTTCTGGACGCCCGGCATGGTGTTGATCGGCGACGCAGCCTGCTTCGTTGATCCGATCTTTTCCTCCGGGGTTCACCTCGCCACCTATTCCGCCCTGCTGGCGGCGCGCTCCGTCAATAGCTGCCTCGAAGCAAGGCTCCCCGAGGCCCGGTGTTTTGAGGAGTTTGAGCGTCGCTATCGCCGCGAGTTCAACCACTTCTATCAGTTCAATATTGCTTTCTACGACATGAACAAGGACCAGGACTCCTATTATTGGCACGCGCGAACCGTGCTCAATACCAAGGAGCGGGCCAACGATGCTTTCGTGACCCTGGTATCCGGGTCAGCGGCAGAGCAGTTCTTCGATCAGCGCATTGGCATAGGAGATGTGTTGCAAAAGCATTCGGAAGGCGCAAAGGATCCGATCAAAGGGGCAAACTTTGATACATCCAAACTTGATCTCATAAAAGTGGCGGACGGGCTGGCCGAAGGGCGTTTCTCCGTTGACCGGCTGGCCAGGCTGCGTCCTGCCGCGGAAGAAAAACCTTTGTTTGAAGGTGGGCTGATCTGTTCCGCAAGTGGATTGCATTGGGATGCGGCGGCGGCGATGGCTCAGCCTCGAACTGATCGCGTCTGAGTCCCTTAACTGCGAGACTGGGGCCCTGGCATCCAGCGGCGGTTCACTCAGCTTCGTCCAATGCTAAAGCAGTAGAAGGTTTTTCGTTCCGATCTCTTTCCAGACCAGAAGAGGAGCCATGCTTTCAGCTCAAAGGCGGGTCCTGTTCGCCAAGCTACTCAAGAAGCGAAACAGCACCCCTTTCAACGGGTTGTCTCTCGTATCTCCCCGCGAGCGCGCTGAAGATTTTCCTCTCTCGTTCGCGCAGGAAGGGTTGTGGTTTCTCGAGAAACTGGCGCCAGGAGCAGCGACTTACAACGTCAGCTTGTCCGTCCTATTGCGCGGACATTTAGATCACGCTGCCTTGCAACAGGCGCTGGGTGAAGTGGTGCGCCGGCATGAGTCGCTGCGGACTCATTTTGTGTCATTGGACGGGGGGCCGAGACAAGTGATCGACCCTGCCGCGGAAGTACCCCTGCCTCTGGTAGATCTGAGCTGGGTTACAGCGGAAACGCGGGAAGCCGAACTGCGAATGCGGCTTCAACAGGAGTCCTCAAAGGGTTTTGACTTGTCCCGCGGACCGCTGATGCGAACCCAACTCCTCAGGCTGGCGCATGAAGAACACGTGCTGGTGATGACCATGCATCACATCATCTTTGATGGATGGTCTTCCGCGATCCTGGTTTCCGAGTTGGGAAACTTTTATCAGGGACTGGCCGCAGGAACCGTTGTCCGGATGCCGGAGCTGCCCATTCAGTATGCCGACTTCGCGCAATGGCAACGAGAATCCTTGCAGAGAGAGCGGCTTGGCCGCCGCCTGGAATATTGGAAGGAGCGGCTGGCGGATCTTCCGGTGCTTGCCTTGCCTTCGGATAGAGAGCGGCCAGCACTGCCAAGTTACCGTGGCGCGGCCGAGGCCATCCGCTTCGATCAAGAGCTGCGTAACAGGCTGGAGCAATTAGCAAAGCGTGAAGGCGACACCTTGTTCATGGTGCTGCTGGCCGTATTCTTAGTGCTGTTGCACCGTTACAGCGGACAGGATGATATTGTTCTCGGCTCTCCCGTGGCCAATCGCACCACCACTCAAGTAGAGAACCTTATTGGTTTCTTCGCGAACACGCTGGTGTTGCGCGCCGACCTAGCCCGTTGCATTAGCTTTCTTGATGTGCTTGCTTGTGTGCGGCAAATGTGCCTGGAGGCAGAGGCACATCAGGATGCTCCTCTGGAAAAGCTGGTAGAGGAGCTATGTCAGGAGCGGGATCCAAGCCGAAATCCGCTTTTTCAGGTCACTTTCACTTGGCAGAACTCCGCCACCATCCTGCCGGAATTACCGAACCTGAACATCGAGGTGCTCGCACCTCACAGCGGGGCCTGCAAGTTCGACCTTTCGTTGCTGTTGTCGCCCGGGCGAAACGGCGGTTTGAGCGGAATCATTGAGTACGCCTCTGACCTGTTTGAGCCCGCTACGATTCAGCGTATGATTCGGCACTACGAAAGGCTCATGCGGAACGTCAGTATGCATCCTGAAACGCCGATTCGCCTCTTGCCGATGTTGGACGAACACGAGCGGCAGGAGGTCCAGGTTGAATGGCCGCTGAGCAAATGTGAATATCCGGAGAACCGAACCGTACAGGAGTTATTCGAAGAGCAGGCCGCGGCCCGAGCGGACTCGATCGCGGTGACGCAGGAGGGGCGCAAGTTGCCCTTTGGCGAACTCAATCGCCGGGCTAATCAACTCGCTCATTACCTACGCGCGCAGGGGATGGAGCCGGAAACGCGGGTTGCCCTCATGATGGATCGCAGCCTGGAGGCAGTAGTTTCCATGCTGGCAATCCTAAAGTCTGGTGGCGTCTATGTGCCACTCGATCCCTCGTATCCGGCGGAGCGGCTTAGCTTCATGCTGGAAGACAGCGCCGTGCCTCTGTTGGTGACGCAGAGAGATTTGCGCGATCGCCTTCCCCTGAGTTGGGCGCGGGTGATAACCCTGGATGAAGAGCACACGGAAATAGCGCGGATGGAGCAAGGGAATCCGCCCACACTGGTGAGTCCCGATAACGCTGCGTATGTGATGTACACCTCGGGTTCCACAGGAACGCCAAAGGGAATCGAAGTTATTCATCGCGGAATTGTCCGCCTGGTTCGCAATAGCAATTACGTAAGCGTTATGCCTGGGGACCAGGTCGCCCAGGTGGCGAATATGTCGTTCGACGCGGCAACTTTCGAGGTCTGGGGCGCTCTGCTAAATGCCGCTACAGTCGCCATAATTCCCAGAGCAGTCACTTTGTCCCCCGCCGTCTTCTCCCTGTTCCTAAAAGCTCAGCGAATTGATGTCATGTTCCTCACCACCGCACTCTTCAACCTGGTAGTCGGCGAAGATCCACAAGCTTTCAGCCAGGTTCGTGATCTTCTGGTGGGTGGTGAAGCTTCAAATCCGCATTTTGTTCGCAAAGCTCTGGACCAGGCGCCGCCGCAGCGGCTGGTAAATATTTATGGACCGACGGAAAACACAACTTTCACCTCTTTCCACGAGGTTAAATCCCTGGACGCGAACGCGCAGAGCGTGCCAATCGGTCGGCCGATTCACAATACCAGCACTTACGTACTAAACAGCGAGCTGGAACCTGCGCCAGCGGGAGTGACCGGGGAACTCTACATTGGAGGAGCGGGACTGGCGCGCGGGTATCTGAAACGCCCTGCTCTAACCGCGGAGCACTTTGTCCCCAATCCATTTGAGCTACCGGGTGAGCGCCTTTATCGCACCGGCGATCTGGTGCGATGGCGTCCCGATGGCGAGCTGGAGTTTATAGGACGCAACGACTCTCAGGTAAAGATTCGCGGCTTTCGCATAGAGCTGGGGGAGATTGAAGCCATCTTGCACGCTCATCCCGGCGTACGCCAGGCGGCAGTGATGGTAAGAGAGCACGAACCCGGGCGAAAAGAACTCGTGGCCTATGTTGCCTGTGACAACAACTTAGCGGAACAACAGTTGCGAGAGGCACTATTGCGACGCCTGCCCGAATACATGGTGCCAGCGCATTTCGTGACGCTGGCAGCGCTGCCTTTAACTCCAAATGGGAAGCTGGATCGACGAGCATTGCCCGGGTTAGAAGATCACGAAGCGATCGACGCCAAGCAGGCCGCGTTGCGAACGCCAACCGAGGAACTTCTCGCAGAGATATGGAAGGATGTTCTATGCCACGATCGGATTGACGCCAACGACGATTTCTTTGCTCTGGGCGGACACTCACTGATGGCTACTCAGGTCATATCGCGACTGAGGGTCGCTTTCGGTCTCGAAATGGAGCTACAGCTAATCTTTCAATTCCCGCTCCTGCATGAGTTGGCCAAAAATATTGATCGCTTGATGGGCGCGGGTCCCGCACTTGCTCCCCCGATAAACAAAATCGATCGCAGCCAGCCTCTGCCGTTGTCATTTGCGCAGCAGCGGATGTGGTTCGTGGAGCAACTTGCACCCGGCTCGCCCGCGTATACCATTCCGGTAGTAGTGCGTATTCGGGGCAGCTTGAATCAATCGGCCCTGGCGCGCGCCCTGGATACGCTAGTGCATCGTCACGAATCCCTGAGGACGTGCTTTGAAATCGAGTCGGGCGTCGTGACTTGCCGCGCGGTTGAAATCCCCGCGGCAGCTTCTATCGTTACGATTGAGGATTGCCGCGACATTCCCCAGGTACAGAGGGAGGAGCTAGCGCGGCAAGCATGCGACCAGGAGGCAGCGACTGGGTTTGACCTGTGCCGCGCACCACTTATCCGTGTCCGTCTGATCCAGATGGAAAATGCCGAGCACTTACTGCTGTTGACGATGCACCATATCGTCAGCGATAGTTGGAGCATCGGTGTGCTGATTCGTGAAGTATCGGGAAGCTATGAGGCCTTCAGAGACGGCAAAGATCGATCCCTGCCCGAGATGGTGATCCAATATGCGGATTTTGCGGCATGGCAGCGGGAATGGCTTTCCGGCGAGGTTCTGGATCGGCAATTGCAGTATTGGAAAGAGTGCCTTGCAGATGCCCCGATTCTTGACTTGGCCATGAGCAGACGCAGGCCGGCAATCCTGGGGCACCATGGATTCTCGAAGCGATTGCATCTCTCGGCCTCGCTAACTGGCCGCCTGCGGCAGCTTGCGAGAAAAGAAAGTACAACGCTTTTTATGGTATTGCTGGCCGCCTTCCAGGTGCTGCTCTCGCGCTGGAGCGGACAGGACGACATAACCGTGGGAACTCCTGTCGCGAACCGCACACGCCGCGAAATCGAGGAATTAATCGGCTTCTTCGTGAATACCCTGGTGCTGCGGGCCGATCTTTCCGGTGATCTTTCGTTCCGAGAACTGCTGGCGCGGACGCGCAAATCCTGCCTTGCAGCCTACGCACACCAGGACCTTCCTTTCGAGCGTCTGGTGGGGATGTTGCGTCCGCATCGCGATCTAGCCCGGACGCCTCTTTTTCAAGTATTGTTTGCCCTTCAGAATGCGGCTGACATAAGACCACACTTGGGTGACGGCCTTCAGTGCGAACTGGTGACCCGCGAGACCAATTACGTGAAGTACGAAATGGATTGCTCATTGCAAGAGGTAGGCGACTGCATTCATGGCGTAATGGTCTTCAATAGCGACCTGTTCGATGAGAACAGCGCGCAGCAGATGGTTGAAAGCTACGAGCGGCTGCTGGAGTCTGTGGTGACTGATCCCGCACAAAACATTTCAAGCCTGCAAATGATCACTGAGTCAGGAAGGCAATTGCTGGAGTCGTGGAGCAGCATTGCCGTAGAGCATCAAAACGGGATTTGCGTCCACGATTTGATACGCAGGCAGGTCCAACAGACCCCTGACGCCCTCGCCGTCTCCTGCCACGACCAGAGCCTTACCTACGCTGGGCTGCTCGATACTTCCGGTAGGCTGGCACGCCACTTGCGCCGTTTGGGCGTCAGGCCAGAAGTGCGCGTGGGTATCTGTCTTGAACGTAGTATTGACATGGTGTCGGCAATCATCGGTGTACTGATGGCCGGCGGCGCATACGTCCCGCTCGATCCTACCTACCCGAACGACCGCTTGGAGTTCATTCTGGAAGATTCACGGGCCGAGGTGCTCGTGACCAAGCGGTCATTGCTGGACAGGTTTCCCTCCTATCAGGCGACGGTATTCGCTGCAGATGACCAGTCAAACCGTGCGGAAGAGCTAAGTTCTCCTATCCCAGAGGCTGAAAGTGTGCCTGCGAATCTAGCATATGTAATTTATACCTCCGGCTCGACGGGCAGGCCGAAAGGGGTTGCCATTCAGCACGCTAGCGCTGTAGCCATGCTGGCGTGGGCGCAACGTGTCTTCGACCGTTCCGAGCTGCGATGTGTGCTTGCTTCTACGTCTATTTGTTTTGACCTCTCCGTATTCGAGATTTTTGCTCCTTTAGCTGTTGGCGGAGAGGTGATTGTGGCTCGGAATCTGCTGGAGACTCCCCAGATTCCGGGTTGCGAACGGCTGACGCTATTGAATACCGTCCCTTCGGCCATGGCCGAATTGCTGCGCATGAAGAAAGTTCCACGGTCAGTGCGTGTGGTTAACCTAGCCGGTGAAGCGTTGCCGGCAGAATTGGTCGAAGAGATTTACAGCTTGGGAACGGTCGAGAAGGTTTTTAACCTCTACGGTCCGTCGGAGGACACGACGTATTCCACGTGGGCATGGGTCGAAAAGAGCTCGCAACTGCCGCCAATTGGCCGTCCGGTTGATAACTCCCAGATGCATGTCATGGGACGCGCAATGGAGATCCTTCCGCCCGGGTGCACGGGTGAACTCTACATCGGAGGGGCGGGTCTGGCACGCGGCTACTGGGCACGGCCCAGTCTTACGGCCGATCGCTTTGTGCCTGATCCGTTCAGCGGCATGGCCGACACGCGGCTGTACCGCACAGGCGATCTTGTGCGCTGGAATTTTGACGGTCTGCTTGAGTATCTCGGTAGGGTCGATGATCAGGTGAAAATCCGAGGGCTGCGCATTGAGCCGGCAGAGATTGATTCCTGGCTCCGCAAATGGGGAGGCATCAGGGAGAGCGCCACTGTTCCACGGGAAACCCGCCAGGGGAAGCAGTTGGTTACCTACATAGTTGCACATGAAGCGCAGAACCCACCTTCTCCCGAGCAGATGCGCACCTACTTGCTGGCACAACTACCAGAATACATGGTACCTGCCACATTCGTTCCACTGGCGACATTGCCGCGGACCCGCACCGGAAAGCTGGATCGCGAGCGGTTGCCTGATCCGGAGCAATTCGCGAAGCCTACGTATCAACAGGCCAGAACAGAAACGGAAGAAAAATTGACCTTGATCTGGCAAGAGTTGCTTGGGCTTGAGCAGGTGGGGATTGACGACAATTTTTTCGCCTTGGGCGGCCATTCGTTATTGCTGTTGCGTCTTAACTCTGAAATCAAAGAATTTCTGAATCAGGAACTGTCAATGGTGGAGATGTTCGGGCATCCGACAATACGTTCTCTGGCTGCGAAGCTGTCTGCCGACCCGTCGCAGTCTGCAGCTGCGCACCGGACTGATGTAGCCGAAAGGTTGCTCCAGGGGCGCGACCGCCTTATGAGGTTGCGGACAAGAAGTTCGCAGACTGTGGCAGAGGTCCAATCCGGTGTCTGATGCGGGCGAGAACGGCTTCACAGGAGCAGAGATTGCTGTAATCGGCATGAGTGGTCGATTTCCACACTCTCCCGACATAGAAGCCTTCTGGCAGAATCTGCTGCGTGGAAACGAGTGTATATCATTTTTTGCGCGCCAGGATCTGATTGCCGATGGCGTCCCCCGAGCTGAGGTGGAAGCACAAAACTATGTGCCAGCCAGCGGGTCAATCAGCGATTCCATCTGTTTTGATGCGGAGTTCTTCAATATGCCTCCGCGTGAGGCACAATTGATCGATCCCCAAAACCGCGTGTTTCTGGAATGCGCGTGGAACGCTCTAGAGGATTCCGGCTACGATCCGGAGGTGTTCAGCGGCGCCATCGGTGTTTATGCAGGCAAGAGCCTGAGCGAATACCTCTTGTTTGCTCTTGTACATGCCCCGCACGTACTCAAGAAGCTCGATTTATTCCAGTTTTTTCTGGGCAATGACAAAGACTTTCTAGCGACTCAGGTCTCTTACAAGTTGAACTTGCGGGGCCCGAGCGTCGGTGTGCAGACCGCGTGTTCAACTTCGCTTGCCGCCGTTCACTTTGCCTGCCAGGGCTTGCTTGCCGGTGATTGTGATATTGCGCTGGCCGGAGGCGTCTCTCTGCGCTTTCCGGAACGACATGGATACACGTATCAGACCAGCGGAATTACCTCGCCCGACGGCCACTGCCGCACCTTCGACGCCAATGCACAGGGTACTGTCCCTGGAAGCGGCGTCGGAATCGTGGCGCTGCGGCGGCTTGCGGATGCCCTGGAAGCTCGTGACCCCATCCGCGCCGTGATTCGGGGATCAGCTATTAATAATGATGGTTCTCATAAGTTGAGCTATACAGCGCCGAGCGTACCGGGACAAGCGGAAGTTATTCGTGCTGCTTATGCCGTGGCGGAAGTGAACCCGTCGACGGTCGACTTCATTGAGACGCATGGTACTGCAACCTCAATGGGAGATGCAGTCGAGGTCGCAGCCCTCAACGAGGTCTTTCAAGCTGTCCCGAGACAGAACAGATGCGTTCTGGGTGCGTTGAAAACCAATATCGGCCATCTGGATGCGGCTGCAGGGGTCGCCGGATTGATCAAGACCATTCTGGCTTTGCAACACGGCGAGCTTCCTCCCACGGTGCACTTTCAGCGGCCCAATCTCAGCATCGATCTAGAAAACAGCGCCTTTACGGTGTACGGCACCCCGCAACCGTGGCCCTCGAAGCAAAGACCGAGGCGCGCGGGGGTCAGCTCGTTCGGTATGGGTGGCACGAATGTGCACCTGGTGCTGGAAGAGTGGCGTGAGGCGCAGAGCACCTCAGTCTCCCAGTCGAGTCAAGTGCTGCCGCTATCGGCCCGTAGTGAAGGAGCTCTAAGAAGAAGGGCGGCGGACCTTGCGCAATGGTTAAGCGATCATGAAGATGCAAACCTGGAAGACGTTGCGTTTACTCTTCAGACCGGCAGGAGAGCATTTACTAGACGCTTTGCAGTGACGGCCCGCGACACCTGCGAGGCCGAGCTGATGCTGTCCGACATGGCCGGAAGCAGCCAGCGGAATGGCATCACCCGGGCCGGGGTGCCTGCAATCACCTTCATGTTCCCGGGACAGGGCTCTCAGTTTGCCGGCATGGGTGCTCAACTTTACCAGCGGCACAAGGTTTTTCGCGAAACCGTGGATGAGTGTTGCTCCATTCTGCGGAAAACGACTGGGGTTGATCTGCTGGAGCTGATGTGCCCGCGAGAGGAACATCGTGAACAAGCAGAGTTAAAGCTACGGGAAACCTCGGTTGCGCAACCGGCACTCTTTGCAATTGAAGTGGCGCTGGCAAAGCTATGGATGGCATGGGGCATATCTCCGCAAGCAATGATCGGTCACAGTGTGGGTGAGTATGCCGCCGCTTGCATTGCAGGCGTGGTCAGCCTGGAAGATGGAATGCAAGTTGTCACCAGCCGCGGTCAGCTCATGGCGGCGCTTCCGCGCGGCGCCATGCTGGCGGTGGCCTTGCCAGAGGCCGATGCAATCGAGTTCCTCAACGACGGCATATCTCTCGCTGCCATTAATGGACCGGTCGCTAGCGTCTTTTCCGGGCCGCTCCAGCCGATTGCCGCTCTGGAACAAAAGTTCAGGCGACGGGAATTGCTGTATCACCGGCTTCAGACATCACACGGCTTTCACTCTGCTATGGTGGATCCTATGATGGGGGAGTTCCGGAAAAAAGTGGCCGAGGTGGATCTGCTTCCGCCGCGTTTGCCGTATGTTTCGTGCCTGACCGGCCGCTGGATTACAGAAAAACAAGCAACTGATCCTGATTACTGGGTGAGCCATCTGCGGCAGACAATGCGCTTCAGCGATGGACTGGAGACGGTCATCGCTAATCCTCAATCAGTGCTGCTGGAAGTTGGCCCCGGATCGGTGTTGAGCGGCCTGGCCCGGAGATTCCTTCAAAGCAAGAACCTGGACAGCGAACGTGTACTGCAAGGGATTCCGAAGACGGGCGAGCGGACATCAGAATCGCAGACGCTGGCCACGCAGCTTGGACAACTGTGGAGTTACGGCGCACAGCCATCCTGGGTAGAACTACATCGGACACAGCCCTGTCAGCGTTTGTCTCTGCCCACTTATCCTTTCGAACGAAAACTATATTCACTTTTCAGGGACACTCAAGTCGAGCCGGTTATACACAATGAAGTCTCATCACAAATACGCGCCGGAGTTGGATCCAGGCCGTCTTCGGCTCCCGATTATGTTGCACCTGCCAGCGATGCAGAACTCACGCTGGCCAGAATATGGGAGCAGCTTTTGGGCATCGCTCCGGTGGGAAGGCGCGATCATTTCTTTGATCTGGGGGGAACGTCACTTGTTTCCCTCGGCCTGATTTCCGCCGTGCGTAGTCATTTTCAGCAAGAGATGCAATTGAGTGATGTGTTCCAACACCCAACGCTGGCTTCAATGGCTGGCGCTCTCTCCGCACCGAAGCCACCTCTCGAATTGGGTCGTGCGCTGCTTTCATTACAAGCAGACGGTGTCGCACATCCGCTTTTTCTGGTGCATCCGGTTGGCGGGACAGTGGTCTGCTACCGGGAGCTGGTCCGTCATCTTGGAACGGAGCGGCCGGTCTTTGGGATACAGGCCAAAAGTCTTAAGGAAAATGCTGAGCCGCACGCTTCGCTCGAGGAAATGGCGAGCTCTTATCTCCAGTTGATGCGTGAGGTCCAACCCGATCCACCATACTTCTTGGGCGGCTGGTCCATGGGAGGAGTGGTAGCTTTCGAGGTGGCACGGCAACTTGCTGAGAAAGGTCACACCGCGATAATGCTGGCAGTGCTTGATTCGCATCCGCTGCTCTATCGGGAACTGATATCCGATGCGATAGACATCGATAGTGTTTCTGCGCTTCTCGTTGATGGATTGCCAAGGCATGTCGGCGATCCAAACGGGCCGTTCCGAAGACTGCTGCAGCTCGCTGGAATCACGGGTGAAATTCCGGCGGAGTTGGATGCGCGGTTCGTGAGAACGTTGATCGCTACCTATCGGCACAATCTCAGTCTTCTGAAGCGCTATATGCCCGGACGTTACCCGGGTAATATCCTGGTGTTTCGCGCCACCGAGCAGCCCGACGAGGCTCTGCCTGACCTGGGATGGGGACAGCTTGTCGCCGGCAACGTGGAGATATTTGCGGTGGAAGGCGATCACCAAACGATCATGCAGGAGCCTGGTCTGGGAAGAATTGCGCAGACATTGCGGGCACGGCTGGAGTCGTACAATTCTGATTATGCTGCGACCGGCGAACATGAACCCCGCGCCAATATGGTGGTGACAGTCACGGGTCAGGTAGCGACCGTTTCGGAAAATCCACTGACCTGAGAATGCCATGGCGGGAACCAGTCCGCCAGATCTCGTACCACCATGCGCAATTCACTCGCATATAGGCCTCCGTTCGCATCCGGCAACCACAATTGATCCGGCGCAGGCAACATTTCGGCTACTGTAATAGCCTCATGTGATTTGTTGCTGGCCAGCATCCGCCGCACCATTTTGACGAGAATCTCAACGTACAACGGGCTATCGAAGTCCACGTAAAAAGGCTTCACTTCCACCGGCACCCGGACAAAAACAAACCTGGGCAGCGTATTTTCGTGCATCCAGCGGCGCGCCTGCAGATATCTCTCGGTTTCATCTTTGTGATGAATGAACCGCAAGTCAGAGGCAAGGAACGACCAGCTTTCGCGACATACAACTAACTGGTCAATAGTGAGGCGGGGCTGATGAGGGCGGCGGCTTGCGATCTTCATCATCTCCACCGCGGCTCCGGACAGCATTTCACCTATGAATTCGATTACGTCGAAGCTCAGTCGTCCGTCGCGCGTTTTGACGACAAGACCTTCCGGAGAGCGAGTCAGGATCAGGGAGGAGATCGGCAAGGCTTGTGAGCGTGGAGCATTGGCCAGTGTATCGGGCGCGACTTCCAAATGGAAATCCTGCGCTGAGAAGAGAGTAATTGCCGTGCGATTGGTAATTCTTGGCCACTGCTTTGGCGCAACGGGCAGAACATGAGGCCGCGCGAGATCACTCCGAATTGCCTGGAATAGCTCCTGCGGCTGCGGATGTTGAGAGACTGCAAAGGAGAAGCGGAGCGTGTTGGTGGTGATGTGCATTTCACCGAGAACAAAGAAATAATCGCCACGACGGATAGCCTCGGTGCTGGAAGCGGCGATCATCACATCCGGGCTGTGATAACGCGCCAGTTTCCATCCGGCATGTGGCGCGGAAAAGAGGGATTCCACCTTCGCCCTGAGATCGTGACTTTTACGCTCGAGTGGCCCGTGCGCGGAACCCATACCCAGCACTTCTTCCCAGCGCCGCTGGAAGTCCGATACCACTCCATTGAATAGGCGCTTTTCCGGATCGAATATCAGCGGCTCTATTCTTCCCCAGAATGGCAGCAGGTCTACGTTGCTGGGTCCATTTTGACGGGAAAGATCTTCGTAAACCTGCTGGAATGCGTCTCTATAAGCTCCGGCGGCTTGGTAGCTGAACCAGCGCGCGCTGGTCAGGAGCAGCGAAAGCGGCGGTCCAAGTGCGAAGATGATCGGCGCACCGATATGTAGGGAAAGATCACGACGGCAGTCCTGATAGGTCAGCGTGCGGCTCGCGTACATAGCGCCTGCCGACTTCGTCGCGCCCTTACCGGTGATCCGGATGAAAGCTTCATCTAGCCTCTCCAGCGCCTGTTCGAGTTGTTCAGCATCGTCCACGGCCCTGGCCACGTTGTTGCGGCCACGTTCCAGTTCGTCGAGAATTTCAAGATGCGGCCGGCGAAGGGCTTTATCTCCAATGCGCTCCAGCAGATGCCGCAATCTGTTTTCCGGGTCAAGGCAGATCGGTATCTCAAATTTCCACGAGATGACTCCTCGTAATGCAAACAAGGCGAGAAGCCGATAGACTTCGCCCTCTGTCGCGATGGCGCTTTCCGGTGAGATCATCATCTCGTGAGCAATCTCCCGCGCCATGAGAACGCCCTCGCATTTGTTGAGGAGAGCTGCATGAGATAACGCGAGGCCAGAAAGCGCTCCGTTGGGGCCGCGGAGTTGGTGTCCTTCTACATGAAAAAAAGGTAAAAGGCGCGGAGCCATCCATGGCCGCAACGAACCATCGGAGGCCATCTTTTCCGCAACCGTCTCGATGCACCAGTTCTCGAAAAAGATGGAAGAAGTGGAAACCAGCGAGGGACCGGCATGCATCTGGATGTCCCGCTCGCCTGGCTCCAGCTTTGCCCAACCAACGGGTCCAAAGAATCCGATCGTATCGTTCTTGACACAATAGCGTTGCAAATAACTAGCCACCAGCTCTTCATTCTGGCGCTCCTTGAAGCCACGCTTCAGCTGCTTATCACACTGGTGTTCAAATGACCGCGCCACCCTCCGAAAAGCCTCTCGATTCTGGAGCAGCATGGCTTGGCGAAATTTGGAGTCTTTTGTAATCGACCTGATCGCGTGCGAAATTCGCAGTACGCCCGACTGAAACTGCTGCTTAAAGTGTGTGAGAGCTAACTCAAGCTCGGAGAGCGAATTTGAAAACTCGGAACATTGTGACTCCAGATGGCCACCGATAGAATCGGGGACGCGTCTCTTGTTCAGCTGCCGGATTGCGCGCGCCAGTTCTTTCCGTTGCTCGTCGCTAGTCGCTACACTGAGGGCGTCACGGAAGGCGCCTACCGTCTGCCTCCCTTTTTCTTCCATTTGTATCTCTGACAGAAAAACTGCGTCGGTTGCCGCGGCGCATTTTTCCGCAGACAGTGAGAGAACGGCACGCGCCGGAAAACCCGCACCACGCAAGCAAACCCACTTCCAAAACGCCCACGGCTTTCCGGGTAGCTGAAGCAAGTGGTCGGCGCGTATTTCCTGGTGTGTAGTGTCGTCTAGCTGTGAAGGTCTTTCATCGATTTCAGCCGAAGAGACGGGCGGTGGCATAGAGGGTATTGTTACTGGCCTAGATGAAACCTGTAAAGAGACACATTTACTTAACCTCCCAAATAATCTTTTTTTGCCTTAAAGTGTCCGGTTCTGTATAGACGATACTCTTCGCCCCTAACTCGAGTGGGTTAGACTATAAGTGCCCTTATATCGAGACTATTGGCCATAATGTTTACACCAGCGGGTAAGTGCGGCTTGTTGCACACCTGATAAAGACTAAGTCGAGTTATATCTACTCCGGCAATGGCTTAGGAGGAATTGCTTGGACAGCGAGTATGTGGTCGCTTCTGTGAAATCGCACGGATTGGAGTGTGCCACATTTGTGGATGTACTGCGGCAGCAGGCGGAAGAGAATCCAGATCGCATCGCCTATACGTTTCTAGGTGAACGGGGACCGGAAGGCAGCGACGTTACTTTTGCGGAACTGGAACGAAACGCTCTGGCGATCGCTGCTTTTCTCCAGTCTTTGGGATTTCAGGGAGAGAGAGTACTGTTGCTCCTGCCCACCGGGGCGGATTATGTCAGAGCTTTCTTTGGATGCCTCTATGCTGGCGCGATCGCCATTCCTGCATTTCCTCCGCACGGAGGAAATGTGCGCAAGGGAGAATCTTGGTTCCAGACAGTAGCTCGAGATGCCACACCGCTTCTCGCTTTCACCGCTCCAGAAATAATCGATAGGCTGCCGAATCAGTTGATGCAACAGGCAGGGATTCGGCCGGTTACTCTCGGGGAGATCGACCCAGCAATGGCAGCAGACTGGTGCCCGCCAGAGATCAATGCCGAGTCAATTGCATTCCTGCAGTACACCTCTGGCTCGACTTCCGTGCCGAAGGGTGTAATGGTCTGTCACGGAAATCTGCTGGACAACATGAAGGTGATACGTACGGTTTGCGGCAATGACCAGGAATCGACGGTTGTGAGCTGGCTGCCATTACATCATGACATGGGTCTGATTGGAGCCGTGCTTCATCCGGCATATCTCGGCGCGCGCTCCGTATTGCTGTCGCCTGCCAGGTTTATGCACAGTCCGGTGAGCTGGTTGGCGGCAATCACCCGGTTCAGGGGTAGAAGCAGCAGCGCTCCGAATTTCGCTTACGACATTTGCGCGCAAAAGATCAAACCGGAGCAGAAAATTGATTTGGACTTATCGAGCTGGCAGGTTGCGGTCAACGGCGCCGAACCGGTGCGTGCTCAAACCATGGAACAATTTACGGCCGCCTTCGCCCATTGCGGCTTTCGTGCGGAAGCATTTCTTCCATGCTACGGACTGGCTGAGTCGACCTTGATGGTCACAGGCAAGCGCACTTCGACGCAAACGGTGGTTAAGGGCGTGTCCGCGCGCGCAATGCAACAGCACCGCGTTTGTAAACCACTGGGAGACGAGGATTCTCGTTTACTTGTAGGCTGTGGCGGCGCGTTGTCCGAACACGAAGTACGCATAGTCGAGCCGGAGACGCGAATGCTGTGTGACGAAGATGCGATTGGAGAGATTTGGGTCGGCGGGCCCAGCGTCGCCCAGGGCTACTGGAACCGTCGGGAAGAGAGTGCGTCGACATTCCGAGCCCGTTTGTGCCCCGATGAACGAGGACCGTTTCTGCGAACTGGCGACCTTGGTTTTTTCAGCGAAGGCCAACTCTTTATTTCTGGACGTCGCAAAGACTTGATCATCATTCGCGGCAGAAACCTGTACCCGCAGGATATAGAGCTCACTGCCCATCTGGTTGATCACAATCTGCGTCCCGGTGCTGGGGCTGTGTTTGTCGTGGAAGTCGGCGGGGAGCAGAACCTGGTGCTGGCGAACGAAATTGAGCGGCACGCACAGATCGAGCCGGAAAAACTGATGGCGGTGGTGCGCGCAGCTGTGTTACTGGAGCATGGTGTTGCGCTGCAAACGGTGGTGCTGGTGCGCAATGGGACGATTCCCAAAACCACGAGCGGCAAGATCAAACGTTTTGCCTGTCGTGAGCTGTTCCTTTCAGGGGAATTGGCGGTGGTGGCCCAGAGTGTCTTGCAACGGAGCGCCACCGGGAAATCCGGTTGCACCGTGCCACTTTCACGAGATGAGATATTGCACACGGAGCCGGAGCTACGCCATGAGTTGGTTCAAAGCATGTTGCGGGAACTGGCGGCGCAATTGCTCAAAGTCAACGTAGCCGGTATTTCTTGCGACCAGCCGCTCGTCGCGTTGGGGCTTGATTCGCTCCTGGCTGCCGAGTTCAAATTCCAGATCGAGGCGGGTTTCGGAACCTGCCTGAACGCCCTGGAGTTGCTACAGGGGGCTACCTTGGCTGGCTTGTCGGCGGAAATACTAGACGATCTCAACGCTGAAGCAACAGCAGCTTCCGTGAAGCAGGAAGCGCCTGCCAGCGATAGACAGCCGCTTTCCTACGGTCAGAAGGGACTTTGGGTCCTGCATCGGGTTGTATCTGAATCGACTGCGTACACGCTCGCAAGCGCCGCTCGAACCACGAGCGTTGTCGACGCGGCCGCATTGAAGCTGGCGTTTCAAGCACTCATGGCGCGCCACCCCATGCTGCGCACCATCTTTCCTGTGTACGAAGGAGAACCCTATCAGACTATCCTGGCTCCGGAGAAACTCCTGCCAGAACGCCATTTTTCCTATCTTGATCTCTCAAAATCGACGGCATTCAACTTGTCCGAGTTGCTGAGCGCCGAAGTCCAGAGGCCCTTCGCACTGGATCGCGACCCCCCGATACGTTTGCTGCTATTCAAGCTGTCCTCTCAAGAGCATGTGCTCATGCTGGTGCTACACCACATTATCGCCGACCTGGCCGCACTGGAAACGTTATTGCAGGAATTCGCGCAGCTATTCGCAATGCACAGTCGCGGAGAATTCGTCAGTCTTCCGGAGGTGGCTGCGAGCTTTGCGGATTTCGTGCATTGGCAGGCTGAGACGGTTCAGGGCGACGAAGGCGCAAAGCAGTTGCAGTACTGGTCCACGTCTCTTGGGGGAGAGCTGCCAATTCTCCAGATGCCCGGCGCTCGGCCACGGTCGAAGGCGCCAACGTTTCGGGGAGCCTCGGTTCCATTCAATTTGGATGGGGAGACGCTCCAGCAACTAGAGCTTATAGCCCGGGAGGCACAGGTCACACTGTTTGTGGTGCTGGCCGCAATTTTTCAATTGTCGCTGCATCGGGCCACGGGGCAGCCGGACTTGCTGCTCGGAACTCCGGCAAGCGGTCGCACGCGAACGGAGTTTGCCCGGGTCATCGGTTACTGCGTCAATCCCATTGTCCTGCGCTCTCAATATCGTGCCGGGCTCACATTTACCAGTTATTTGGAGCAGGTGCGGCAGGTTGTTCTTGAGGCTTTCGCACACCAGGATTACCCGTTCGCGTTGCTTGTTGAAAAATTGCATCCGCTGCGAGATGCCGGTGTGCCTCCTATCTTCCAGGTAATGTTCGTCTGGCAGGGTTTGCGTTCCGGCCAGGGCGACGCTCTGGCAGCGATCTCGATGGGCACCGGCGAAGTGCAGTTTCAACTCGCCGACTTGGCTTTGAGCTCCATCACTCTTGAAACCACAGGATCGCAGTTCGATCTCACCCTGATGATGGCACCATCCGCGCATGGACTCTCCGGCGTATTCAAGTACAACCAGGATTTACTTGATGAAGCTGGTATCAAAGGGCTGGCGGGACAATTTGCTGTCTTGTTGCGCGAGGTAGTGCGGGCGCCGGGAAATAACCTTGCCGCCTTTCCTCTACTCAGTCGGTCTGAACGAAATCAACTGTTGGCGGCTTGTGGCGTTGGCATTGCTTCCACTAGTCCAGTTCCAGGGTTGGTGCTTGACTGGTTTGCAGACCAGGTAAGAAAAGCTCCCGAAGCCACCGCGCTGGTCTCGGGCTCCGAAACGCTCACGTACGCGCAATTGAATGCCCGTAGCAACCAGTTTGCCCGCTATCTCCGGAAGTTAGGCGTGGCTACCGAGGTCCGCGTGGGCCTGTGCCTGAATCGTTCGCTGGAAATGCTTGTCGCTTTGCTTGGGGTATGGAAGGCGGGAGGAGCCTATGTCCCTTTTAATCCGCGTGACCCTGTGGCACGTTTATCCACACTGATCGAGCAGTCGAGGATTGCGGTCATTATCGCTCATGAAGAACTAGTGAGCCGAATGCCGCGACGCTTGCCACAGCTGGTTTTGCTTAATCTCGATCTCGATCTGATTGCCTCGGAAGACGATCGGGATCTGGATGTGCCCGTCGATGGCGGCAATCTTGCATACGTGATCTATACCTCGGGATCGACCGGGCAGCCCAAGGGAGTGATGATTGAACACCGTTCGCTAATGAATTTGCTTGGCGGACTACGCCAGGCAATCTACAACACCGCGGAAAATCAGCGGTGGAGGGTTGGCTTTAATGCTCCGCTGGCATTTGATTCATCCGTGAAGCAGATATTGGCGCTTGCCATGGGGCATGCCCTCTGCCTTGTTCCTGAAGAGGCGCGCCGCAATGGGGAAGCGTTGCTGACTCATGCTGGCGAGATGGGGTTAGAGATGCTCGATTGCACACCCGTGCAAGCGCAAATGATGATTGAGAGTGGATTGCTCGAAAAGAATTCGCATCTCTCACTCCTACTCGGAGGCGAGGCCGTGCCGGAAGAAAGCTGGAGGCTTCTATCCAAGGGGTTTCCAGGACGGTGCTATAACCTTTACGGGCCAACGGAATGCACGGTCGATGCCACATGCTGCATTCTTGGCTCGCGTGAAAGCCCATCCATCGGCCGGCCGCTCAGCGGCACTCGCGTTTATATCCTTGACGAGTGCATGGAGATTGCGCCGCGGCGCGTCTGCGGTGAGATATATATCGGAGGGCCCAGTGTAGGCCGCGGGTACTTCGATAGTCCAGAAGCCACGGCCGAAAAGTTCCTGCCGGATCCTTTTGGAGGGACCGAAGGTGCGCGGATGTACCGCAGTGGCGACCAGGCGCGGTTTGCCCAGGATGGAAGCATAGAGTTTATGGGCCGCATCGATCGCCAGGTAAAAGTTCGAGGGTTCAGGATCGAGCTGGACGAAATTGAAAGTGAACTGAAGCGGCATCCAGGCGTTCAGGACGCAGCAGTCGTGGTGCGGACCGATGCCAGCGGAATCCGTCAATTAATCGCCTTTGTTGTCGCGGAGGAACAGCAACCCGCCAATATTTACCGCCAGTTCCTGGCACAGAAGCTCCCGGAATATATGATCCCGGCGGTGGTGGTCCAAATCCCAAGCGTACCCATCAGCGCCAATGGCAAGCGCAACTATGGGGCTCTTCCACTGCCGGAGACGAGTGCGCTGGAGCAAAGGCCGGATTTTGCCGCTCCGCAGTCGAACCTGGAAGAATATCTGGCCGCGCTGTGGACTCGGATACTCAAAGTCGAACCCATCGGAATTCACGACAACTTTTTCGTCCTTGGTGGTGACTCTCTTCAAGCCACCAGGTTGATCACACAAGTCCAACAAGACCATCCGGTAGGAGCGCCGCTGCTCGCGCTGTTTTTTCAACAACCGACGATTGCAGCGCTGTCGCGGCATGTTGCCACATTCCAGTTGGAGAAATGAACGGTTAGCTCCAGCTCCACCAATGCAATCGACCTCTGCGGAGCGGAAAAGGGCCAGTTTCTCAGCCGGAAGTAAAGGAAACGAATTCATGCCCAGCAACGAACTGTTGTATTTGCGCCAGAATGTTCAAGTCGAGCCTCTGATCGATCAGTGGTACGCATGGCCGCATCTAATTCCGCCAGCGACGGCAGCCAGAAACATTACAGAGCGCCACTTGAAGATCATGGACTCATACATAAACGCCCCGCAGATTCACGCAGGCGCCACAAGAAACCCTAAGATGCGTGGCGGGCCGTTCATTGATTACGGCGGCAAGAGAGTTGAGGAGATACGCGCGTTGCGCGATCGTACAAAACAGCGGAGCATGCACTTGCTTGATTTATCAGCAGCATTGGGCGCGCTCGATCAGATGCTGCGGGAGAGCGCCAGAGGACACAGTCTGCAACCACTTTATGCCAAAGTCCCAGACCTTCTGCGCGGCTATGTGGAATTGGTCTACGATTTGAATCATCATCCCGGGTTCCGCCTGCTTGAGTCTTTGTTGTATCGAAGCCGGTTCTATGATCGATCATTGCAAAGCCTGATGCTCTCGATCATTTCGAGTGATGAGCGGCCTTTCGTACTGAGCACTCCGAGGCTGGAATCGGACGATAGCCTTGATCTCCGCGTTCCTTTTGATCACGAAGCCATCGATGAGATGTTTCTCTTGAAGGTAAAGCCCAAGCCATTTTCCGCGATCTGCGAACTCATTCAGGTGGAGGATTCACGACACACGTTATTGCGTTCGCTCCTGACCCCTGAGCCTACAGTCGCGTACGAGCCGTATACCGGTAAAGGTGTGCGATGGCGTTATTTTGGCCATGCCTGCATCTTGATCGAGTCGAACGGGGTGAGCGTGTTGTTCGACCCAGTGCTCAGCTATACCTATGAGAACCATATCTCCCGCTATACCTACCTGGATCTGCCCGAGAGCATCGATTATGTACTGATCACTCATAATCATCAGGATCACGTGCTCTTCGAAACATTGTTGCAGATCCGGCACAAGATAAAGAACATCGTGGTTCCCCGTAATGGTGGAGGACATTTGCAGGATCCCTCGTTGAAACTCCTGCTGGAAGCGTGCGGCTTCCGCAATGTCATTGAGATCAGTGAAATGCAGCAGATTCGTGATGGTGCGGTGGAAATCACGGGTCTACCGTTTTTCGGCGAGCATGCGGATTTGGATATTCTGAGCAAGATCGCGTGGTTGGTGCGCATCGGCTCGCACTCCATGTTGTTTGCAGCCGATTCGTGCAACATCGAACCCCGGTTGTACGAACATATTCACCGCCTGACAGGCGATGTGGAGGTACTATTTCTGGGGATGGAGTGCGATGGCGCCCCGCTAAGCTGGCTCTACGGGCCCCTGATAACCCAGCCGGTGGAGCGGGCCGCGGATGAATCGCGTCGCCTCGCCGGATCCAATTGCGCCCAGGGCTTGAGCATCGTGGATTGCTTGGCCTGCCGTGAGGCATATGTCTATGCGATGGGTCAGGAACCCTGGCTGAACTATGTGTCGAGCATTAAGTACACGGCGGAGTCACGGCCGATTATCGAATCAAGCCGCATGCTGGAGGCGTGCCGTGAGCGAGGCATCGTTGCGGAACGGCTGTTTGGAGAGAAAGAGATTTTAATGGACGTGACGGAATCCTCTCTGTTAGCAAGCGATCGACACGCCGGTGTTTCTTGCCGCTTTCCTTGACGCTCTTGAAGAGTTCCAACATGAGCTGCTTCCCCGCATCCAAATGGGGCATGCGGTGGAGTGTTTCCTCTTCAAGATTGCGAACAACCTCTGCCGAAGCTCGTTGTCGCTATAGTTCTTGGCTGTGCTACACAAGAACCTCCATAGCAAGATCTGCCGACTCGTTCTGCGGCCAGAATCGTCGATCCCACGCCGCAGAAATTGTCGAGAACAATATCCCCGGGTGCGGAACAGTCCAAAATGGCGTCAGCGATCATCGTCACCGGCTTTACGGTCGGATGCAGTGCGCCAGGTTAAATATCATCAGGCACCCTCCCCAGTGTAAGCCCCATTTAGGATGCAGAAAGAATGGGTAAGATCCCGAATAGCGACTGCTGTCTGCATGGAGCGCCAAGCCCGTACCGGAAGGATAGATCCACAGTGCGGCCGATACGCTTTTCCAGCGTGTCAAGCGTTCACCAGGTTCCCTCAGCCAGATGCTTGAGCGCATCTGGTCATCCGCCAGGGAAGTAGATCGCCAGAGAATGAGATCGGTCCTGATTCGCCTGGTCACGCCTAACGGTGCGCGCCGACTTCTTCCGCTAGATGAGCTTCCAGAAGAGGATCGCCCGCCGATCCATCGACTGGTGAACGATGGCGTCTTGACGATGCACTCGGATCCGGCAGCCCAAAGGATTGTGTTGAGATCACTCACGATGCGATCGTCCGGCTGCGGGTAGCTTCGCCAGACCCAACACGATGCCCGAACGTGTCAGGATTGCTCCTGACCACCCCTTGAGTTCTTTAATCAGACCTGAAAAATTACGTCAACGGCTAAGGGACATGGGTATACTTCCACACATGGATACTAGAGAGATTCTCGCTGCGGTCAAGGCGGAAGTTTCGCGTCTCAACAAGGTCATCGCCCTTTTGGAAGGTGGGACACCAGCACCAACCTCAACCACAACCACAACCACCACCACCACTAAGCGCAAGGCTCACTTGTGGACAGCCGCTCAGAAGAAGGCAATGAGTGTGAAACAGAAGGCTCTGTGGGCTGCCAAGAAAAAGCAGAAGAAGGGTTAGCTTGGGTCTCCGATCACCTTGTAGTTGAAGGTCCGAGCGCCTGAAGCCGGAGTGATGCTTCCTTACATGTCGGTAGGCAGCAACAGAATGCTGTAGGGGAATGCAAGCAACGGCTTCGCAAGCCTTTTATCCGAGATACTCCACCCTCAGGTGTATCTCATACACCATTGCCGTTGTTCCAGATGAAGCATACGTCAATGAAAATGTAATGGCATTTCCTGTCTTGTTCCAAAGTACGATGGGGACGACAGAGCCAAAATCTGTAGCAGTCGTCACATTGTTAGCATTGGTGGTGCCACTGCTACCTGCCGCAGTAAGGTGCAGAAACTGTTCGGAGCCAGAAGTCCTATATCCAGAAGTCCTATATAAGGGATGTCAAGTGGGAAACACTTCTTTCCTCTGGGAAAGCCAGAAATGTTTTCCTGACATCCAGCCCCTGCTTTAGCGGCAGATCTTCGATGCTTCGTCCTCCCTGTGATTTCATGTTCGCCTTCATGATGGCGCCATTTCGGTTCCCTGAAACTCACAAGCTAACCTGGTTGCAGTGTTGCCAACCATAGTCCTATCTGAGACTCGGGGCCTACACCTTTCTTGGGTCATGCGAGGGCATAGAGTCGGATTTGGAGACTGGATGCCGAAGCACACAAAGCGTCTAACTTCTGGCTAGACACTCTCCCTCGACCCGAGCGTCTCAAGAAGAAGCGCCTGGCCACCACCAAGAATGATCCCAAGGGGATGGAACGGTCTCTCTGTCCGAGATGCTCAAGCTGCTTGTGGTTTCAGTTGCTCAGCATCGAAATGAGCTACTTTTTTCCAGAGGATCAGCGTGATCCGCAATCTTTCGTGCCAAGGTGTTTCCGTTCAAGTTCGCTACTGGGTTCAGGTAGGGCGAAGCCGTCAAAATAAAATAGTCAATCGGACACAATTCAAAGCCTTGATTGGTTCCAATGGCCCACTGCGATCCGTGGGTTGCCACTCCGAGAAAGTAGTTGACTTGCAAACCGCTGGCATTGGCAATCTGCATTTCCGAGTTCAGGCTGGGGGAAAACAGAATGATCGCAGTGTCCGCAAGTTGCACCCACATATTGCCCACGCCGTCGATTGAGATGGCATCTGGAGAGGGGACGTCGGCAATGTTTGAGAGATATGCGCCGGTAGGAGAGTACTCGGTAATCGTGTTGGCGTTAATGTTGGTGACATAGAAGTTTCCGGACGGGTCAAACGCGATTCCTGTCGGGCCGGCGATGGACTTGGTGATGCTTTTCATCTGCTGATAGCTCGGGCTGTAAATCAGGATTTCGTTTCCACTGTAGTTGGCGACTACAGGTTCCCTTTGGAATCGAGCGCGAGTCCCTCAGGTGCGCTGATTGGCTTGGTGCCGGCGGGGCTGACGGCTGTAAGAAACAACAAGCTCATCAGAACGGATGCGATCGTACGGGTGATCTTGAAATTTCTGGATCTCATGGTGTTTTCCTTTGAGTGAGTGTTTGGAACCGCTACGGTTCCGGAATTGCGAGGACTCACGGATCGCGTAGATCGTTTTTCGCCCGCTCACTTCCATAAGCGACGCCGCGCAGCGAAAGTGGGCATGCTGGACAGATTTTTGGGGAGACTTCCGATTCTGCCGAGCTCGAATCCTGACGGCAACTCCAAACGCTGTGACCATAGCCGTTCACAACCAGAAGGCCAGAATTACACTCAAACAGCCTGACGTTATTCATCTTCCCAAAATCGCGGCAGACCTGTGCAACTGCAGCAAGTCTTCATGAACCTCACCTTCACGTTGTCAACCGCGGCGCTGCAAGTGCATTCCACCGGCGTCTCTCGCTCAGCCTGAATCGGGGCCTTGCCGCTGGACGGTCGCCCAAATAAAATACTCAGGGACTCAGTCCTTCCGCGGTGTTTTTGCTGTCAGCAGGTCTACGAACAATTTATAAAATTTCTCAAGATCCAGATCGACCTGAACCTCAGCCGGCAGGACCTCAACAATCGGCTTATTCCGATCCGCCCAACTCAGGGTGTTTCCGTAGCCGGGGCCGCGGTCCAGATCCACGTCCATAAAGAGCATTTCTTTCTTTGTGATCAGGCTGGGGTCGAGCCACGCCGCTGCCGCCAGCTCATCCCACAGATAGTTGTAGTTGCCGCGCAGCTGTGTGTACTGGCCAATGTAGCGAGCCGCGGACGAGTTACCCGCTTTAACGCGGTTGATCAACTCCGAAGTCAATCGTGTCTTTACTGAAATATCCACCGGCGTGCAAATGACTTTCTTCCACGGCGCCCGGAGCACAATATGAGCCGCTTCCGGATCGAACCACAAGTTGAATTCATGAGTTGGGGTGTTAACAATTTCCGGATCGTCAGTCTGCGGATTGAAACTGCCGCCCATGAACACCAGCTCCTTAGCCAGCCCCGCGAACTCTGGATCGATAGAAATGGCAAGCGCCAGGTTCGTCATGGGCCCTCCCTCGTAAACCGTCACCTGGTTGGGAAATTTATGCACCATGCGAATTAGAAAGTGAGCGGCGTCCTCACCGGATGGCTTGGTGGTGGGCCGGCCTTCCGGCATTTCTCCCAACTGGTCGGACGGATGGTAGAAGTTCGGAGTCCAGGCTCCGAGCCACGCTATCTTGCCGTATTCTTGTTCCCATCTTTCTGTCTCCTGTTTTCGTCTTACTAGTGGGTACTCCGCTCCCGGCACGACAGGAATATCCGTTCGTCCGATGATTTCGAGCATCCGCAGGGTGTGCGCCACTTCCTCGTGGAGCCACTGATCGCCCGTAACCATCGTGATGCCCAGGACTTCGGTCTGTGGCGACTGGATCAAGAGGAGCATCGACTGCTGGTCCGTTCCCGCGGGTCCGGCGCCGTCTTGATCAATGACGATCTTGCGCGTTGCCTGGCCCCAGGAAGTGAGGCATAGGGTCAGCAGTACCGCCGTCGCGAAAACTAAAACCCGGCATATTTTCATCGTTAGTCTCGCTCAATCCATACAAAGTGAAGGGCAGACTGAGTTGACCTCAGTCTGCCCTGATGTTGGGACCCCTGCCCAGCTAGAAATTCAGCCTGAGGGCAAACTGAATCAGCCTGGGATTGTTCAACTGCTGATTGATTACGCCGAAACTGGAAGTCGTATTTATATCTTGCTCCCCGAGATCGGCAATGCCGCCCATAAAGAACTGTGGGTGGTTAAATAGATTGAAGAATTCCGCCCGAAACTGCAGCTTCATGCCCTCACGCCAGGACATCGGAAAGTCCTTCATGATGGAGAAATCCGTGTTCACGAAGCGCGGGCCGTAAACGGGAGCCCGCGGGGCTGTACCAAGTTCTCCCGCTGGCGCGTGGGCAAAAGCACACGTGTTGAACACCGTCCCGGGCAGGCAGTGTTTCCCGTTGGGGTCGCCCACGATGTCGGGGCGGTTAAAGCTGAAGAAATTGTAGTTAAGATCGGTGCCCGTGTTTCCCGCGCCTGGAGTGGCAGTCGGGCCGATGTTGGCGCTGTCGACTACAAACAGTGGGAATCCAGACTCGGCGCGCTCGATCAGGTTCACTTGCCAATGCCCCAGAGCGGTGTTAGCAACTCCGCCCCAGTTACCGCCGAAGCGCTTGCCTTTGCCGAATGGCAGGTCGTAGAGAATACTGGCGGTAAAAGTATCGTTAATGTTGAGCTGCGACAATCCCCAGTCCAGCCTCTGGGTCCCGGGTAACGGCCAATAGAGTGCGCCGACATTGGTACCTAGGCCATCGGGCATACCGGAGTCGAAGTTGCGGGCCCAGGTATAGCCGATCAGAGCATAGATGCCGTGCCGAGCGCTCTTAGTCTCGGCTTTGATCTGCAGAGAGTCATAGCGCGCCGCGCCCACACTGTTGTTGCTGTCAACCAACTGGAAAGGATTGTTGGGAATGATGAGGTTGCGGCCGCAACCGAGCGTGTAGCCAGAACCCTGGACAAACGCCGCGCCGCCGGGACACGCAGCGGGCGATCCGATGTTTTCATCCACCTGGCTCACAAGAATGTGGGCGCTGCGGGAACCGGCGTAACCCGCGGTGAGCACAATGCTACCCGGTAACTGATGCTCAACGTTGAGGTTGAATTGCTGCACTATGCCCTGTACGAAATTGCGGTTCATGGATTGGAGCGTGCCAGTGTAGTTGTCAGGGTTCACCGGCGCGTTATAGATAAAGCCGGTGCAGCCGTTACAAGCGGCGGGCACTTGCAAGGTAGATGGAGGCTGAGCTGCGGGTAAAAGGAAACCGCCGGAAAGCGAACCTACAGGGCTACCGAAGCTGAGAGCGAACGGATTGGGATCTACTTCCGCATAGTAGGGCGGGTTCTGCCAGAGTCCTTGTCCGCCCTGGCTCCAGGCGGAATCATGATAGATGGCGTATCCAGCGCGCACCGCGGTATTTTGGCTTCCCATTGGCTTCCAGGCCAGCCCGATGCGCGGCTCGAAGGCGGTTTTGTCAAATTGAATGCCCAAACGCCCGTCGGAAGTGGCGCACGGGAACGGTAGAGCAGTGGTCGCAGTTGGCCCGCATCCCGCCGGACTGCCCTTGGGCACGAACCATGTAAGCGTGGCGACATCGAAGTTTGATTGCCGATTCTCCACTTCTGTTTCAGGTGTAACCAAGGCCCAAGCCAGTCCAAGGTTTACCGTCAAATTATTGGTGACGCGCCAATTGTCCTGGACGAATGGGCGAACTAACTTCCAGCGGCGGCCAACTGTGGCACCGTGAAAAGTCTGGTCGTGTGCGGCAAAAACTCCCAGGGCGCCGATCAGCGTATCAGCAATGTCGTCGTTCGTGAAAAGGCCGGTTTCCGTGATGGAACCGTCCTGCAAAGCGTTGTTCCGAACGTTCATCTCATTGGCGCGGTAGACCCCACCAAAGCGGATCTCATGCTTTCCGCGAATCAAGTCAAGGGTGTCGGAAACCGAGTAGACGTTCGTTCCACCCTGGTAAGGTGCAAAGCCGCGGTCGCCCACGGCATAGTAGCTGGACATCGAAAACGAGGTCATGCCGCAACCTTCGCAGTCATTCGTCGCCTGGTTTAGGCTGGCGGGATAACCAGTCAGGCTGTCACACTTGCTGCCCAAGTCGGCACCGGGAATTCCAATGATCGCCGCCTCGCACGTTCCGGTACCGAACGAGAGGATGTGGTTGAAAATCCGGCTGAATCCGGCATTTAACTGGTTGATGGTATTGGGCGAAAACACGTGGGTTTCGGAAAGCGCCAAGTTGCGACCGTGATTGTTGATGAACTGATTGCTGCCGAATGCCGTGGCCTCCGACCAGCTGGGGGAGCCGCCGGGGACGAAGAGAGTGGCCTGATCGTAGCTGAAACGGGCGAAAGCAGAATCCGTGCTGGAGAAATTGTGATCGAGACGAAAGTCCCACGTGCCTTCGTTGAGCTTCCTAGTGGGCTGGTCCACATAGTTGAAGCCCGCGGAACCGATTGCATTGGGGGTGGGATAGAGTTGAATCACCTTCGCGCCGATCGGGTTGACCAGCGCCGCCGGAATAATGTTGCAGCTAGTCGTGCCGGTGTTTTGGGATCCATTGGGGTTGACGGGGACCGGGACCAGAGTGCCGCCCACGGTGTTGCATTGCAGCGGGGAGAAAGTGTAAGGGTCGTTGAGATTTGGGAAGGCGGCGCTGGATCCACGCGGGTTGCCGTTGGGATCCACGCTGTAGTCGTAGTTGCCGTTTGCATCCGGTGTAACCATCGCAGCGGTCGGAACGTATCCGTCAAACGGCTGGCCCTGCCGCTCCATCTTTGCCTGATAGTCCGCAAAGAAGAAGGTCTTGTCCTTTCGAATCGGCCCGCCCAACGAACCGCCGAACTGATTCAGATTGAATTTCGCCTGGCTGTGAGTGAAGTATTGGTCGGCGTCGAGCGTTGTGTTACGAAAGAATTCAAACAGCGACCCGTGAAACTTGTTCGACCCTGACTTCGTCGTGACCAGCACCGTGGGACCGGCCCGTTCTCCATATTCCGCAGAGTAGGTGTAGGTCAGTACTTTAAATTCCTGGATGTCGTCGATCGACGAGAAGATCGCAATGCCGCCTTCATCCAACTGATTGTTGTCGTTGCCATCGAGCAGCCAGTCGGTGCTCTGTTCGCGGGAGCCACCAACCGAAAGCGAGAATGATCCGCGAGTGGAGGCTTCGCTGCTGGCGGCGCCATTGAAAAAGCTCACCGGACTGGTCGACGCTGTGGTGCCCGGCGTTAGCGTCGCCAATTGCACGAAGTTGCGGCCGTTCAGGGGGAGATCGGCCACCTGCTCAGAAGTGATGACCTGGCCCAAGGTTGGATTCGCGGTCTCCACAGCAACTTCCGTTGCGCTAACTTCAACACTCGAGGAGACCGACGCAGGTACGAGTGTGAAATCCAGCTCGCGATGCTCATCGACTTGCAGCCGGACGTCTTTCTGTTCCGCAGGCGCGAAACCTTGGGCCTCCACGCGGATCGTGAAGTACGCAACCGGCAGCAGTGGGATGAGGTAGTGTCCAGAGCTGTCGGTATTGGCTTCGCGAACCACCCCTGTACCCTGCGAGGTCGCCCTGACTGTCGCACCTGACATCACCGCGCCCGCCTTATCGGTAACCGTCCCCGAAAAGCTGCCATTTGCCTGCCCGTACAGTAACGAAGACGAACCTACCAGCATAAAAGCAGCGACAGCGACAATGATCAGCGTCTTATGATTCAGCATTGCGATCCCTTTCCGCACGGTCCCACACCAAATTGCGAGCGGAGAGCTTCCCATCCAACGCTGCAATTTGGAAACTTTTGACCGTAGGAGGGCCTTATAGATTGCAAGTCCTTCCGAAGTCAAGACTTTTCGGTTGTGTGAAGCATTAGGCGCCGCCAAATTTCCGAACCGGCACACAAGAAAATCAGCGGCGAAACGGTTTCAGGTCTGCGTCGGACCTCAATTCCCAGCGCGCGATGCCCACTCCGCATCAAAACGCGAGCGCTCGAAAAAGGATTTCTGGGTTCCAATCCCCGTCGTCGAAAGTCCGGCATACAGATTCGCGCGCCTCACGGCTTCTTGCTCTGACAATCCTTCCGCCAGGAATACGGCAAAGCTGCCGATGAAGGCGTCGCCTGCACCTGTGCTGTCCACGCTCTTCACGGCAAATGCCGGCACGTGTTGGCTTATTCCCTGGCCCGCGAGCAGCGCTCCGTTGGCTCCCAAGGTGATGATGACGCGGCGAATACCGCTCACTACCAGTTTCTCCGCGCATCTCTTCGCGTCTTCGAGATCCCTCACCGCAACTCCAGTAATAGTCTCAGCCTCGCTTTCATTCGGAATGAAGTAATCGAGGCCCGCCAGAGTCTGCATGTTGACGGGCTGACCAGGCGCCGGGTTCAGGATGCAGCGGATGCCGTGTTGTCGCGCAAATGCGATCGCGTGGTAGACGGTTTCCAGCGGGATCTCAAACTGTAGGACGATGCAATCCACCGTTTTCAACGTCTCGGCAGCAGCGTCCACATCGGCGGCCTTCAGCGCATCGTTCGCCCCTTTTACCACCAGAATACGATTCTGCCCGTCGGGCTCGACAAAGATCGGCGCAACGCCACTGGATAGTCCCTCAATCTGCTTTACGTGGGTTGCGTCGATACCAAGTTTCTTAAAGTTTTCTATTGTGGCTGGACCAAACAGATCGCTTCCAACTCGCGCCACCATGAACACATCCGCGTCACAAAGACGAGCAGCAACTGCCTGATTCGCGCCCTTACCTCCGAATCCCAGATCGAATTTCTGGCCGAAGATGGTCTCCCCGGGCTTCGGAAACTGATCGGTGAATGTTGTGAGATCGATGTTGGCACTTCCAACCACCGCGATACGAGGGCGTCTGGCCATAATTTGCAGACTACAAGAAGAACGCCGAGTCTATTGCTCGGCCTTGGTGGTGTCAAACGCGATGTTGCGCGGAGGTCATGCGCTTTCGGGACATGCCAGCTTAGCCATTCGCTCGTGCCACCAGAAAAATTGCTAGTCCATAAAAGACAAACATCAGAACGAGGTAGGCTTTTGCACGAGGTCCCGAGTTGGCAAATTCTTTCCAAGCGAGAACTCCCCAGAGCGCGGCAACCATGGGCGCGGATTGACCGATTGCGTAAGAGATGGCGACGCCTGTGAAGCTGGCAGCCACTAGATTGAAGACCGTGCCAATGCCCCAGATGATTCCACCGAACAAACCCAGGAGATGGCCCGACGCGGGGCCGCGGAAAAATCTGCTGAAACCTACAGGCTCACCTACCAGCGGGTGTTTCATGAAATAGATATTCCAGATAAAACACGAGAGCAATGCTCCCAAGGTAAGGAAGACGGCGGCGCTATAGGGTCCCAGGCTATTTCCGCGGGTCATGGCGTGCGTCATAAAAGGGGCCCACAGGCCCATCAGAATTCCTGACACCACGCATGTAATCAGGCTCTTTTTTGAGACCGGGCGCCCTGCATCGGCGAGACTGCCATAAGCTTTGCCATCCAGAAGCACCGCAATGAAGGCGCACGCCACTCCAAGGGTCAGAAGCAAGGCGTTGCCTCTCGGTTGCAGCGCGTAGCTCAACGCAACTCCGACTACCAGTGCGATTCCGATGGAGATGGGAAAGGCGACGGCGAGTCCGGCCATGTCGATCGCAGCAACGAGCAGGAGATTGGCCAGGTTGAACAGCGCGCCTCCGATGAGAGCGTTAATAATGTTCGACGCGTCCGCGGCGTGGACGTTGTTCAGAAAGCTGGAGGAATCGTGGCCCGCGCTCCCCATCGTGAAGGCGAGCACAAGCGAGATCATGAAGATGCCGACAGCGTAGTCCCAGTAGAAAAGCTCGAAACGATAGCCCTTCACGCCTTTGTAGGTGTTTGCCCAAGAGCCCCAGCAGACGGCGCTCGTAATCATCATCATCAGCGCAATGCTCAGGCTCGACGGTGTGAACATCGATGCTCCTTATTGATTGGTGAGAAGACGGAAAGTGTGTAACTCTACTCTTCTTTTGTTCAGGCGACAAGCGAGGTTGACTCTTGTGTCGTGTCTGAAAACCGAGTTCGTCGTTTCCCAGGTTTGCCGGCGATTCGCCAACTGGCTTGAATGCCAACAAGACGGGACGATCTCCTCTCGCCATTCAATTCGGATTGCTATTTCCCGCTCCTAGCTGCTATCAATACTCGGCGCTGTCTTTACACGCTTCCATTTCAGGCGTTAGCAGACGTTCTGTACCGAAGAGCAAGAAGAGCAAACGGAGGAAGAAATGGTCAGGAGAGCGGTCCTGAACATATTCATTGCGGTGACTGTATTGCTGGCTGCTGCTGCGGCCGGAGGACAAGGAGTCGGACCAGGTTACGACATCGAAATGAGCCGCATGATTCCGATGCGAGACGGCGTCCAGATCGAGTCCTGGATTTTCAAACCCTCCCACCTAAAGGCCAAAGCGCCGGCAGTGCTGATGCTGACTCAGTACGACATTGACGGTGGTCGCCGTGGCAACGGCCCCGCTGCTTATACCCAGCGCGGTTATATTTTCGTGCAGGTGTACGTGCGCGGCCGCGGCCGCTCGGGCGGCGAAAAGAGCGACAATCTGGGCCTGCAGGTTGGGCGCGACGGCTACGACGTGGTCGAGTGGATCGCGGCCCAGCCTTGGAGCGATGGACACGTCGTGATGTTTGGCGGTTCGTTCGTCGGCATGACGCAATGGCGTACCGCCGCCCAGCACCCGCCGCATCTTGCCGCCATCGCGCCTTTCGTGCCGATCTATCCGGGATGGGATGTGCCCAACACGAACGGAATTCCGCAGGCTTGGTCAGCGGTGATCCTGGGCTACACATCGGGACGGTCGCTGGATGCGGGGTTCATTGCAAACCAAAGCTACTGGGCGGGAAAGATGTTGGAACAGTACGCTGCCAATCGTCCCTTCCGGGAACTGGACGATGCCATCGGGATTGCTCAGGACGACTGGTGGATGACTGACGATCGCGGCCAAAAGGTCTCGTTCATGAAAATGTGGCTCGACCATGTAGGCGACGAAGCCTTCAATCTTGCGGCGGAACCCAAAGCCCAAGACTTTGCTCGCATGGGTTTCCCGGTGCTAACGGCAACCGGCTATTTCGATGACGACCAGCCCGGAGCGCTGCGCTACTATCGAGGCCTCGTCAATAATGCTCTGGCAGCAGCCGTCAGCCAGGATTATCTCGTGATCGGTCCATGGGACCATGGCGGCACGCAGAGGCCGACTAAAGAGATCGAAGGGTTGGCGATACCCGACGCCGCCGTCATTGACATGGACGCACTGCATGCCGACTGGTATGACTGGGCGCTGGGGCGTGGGCCCAAACCTGCATTTCTGCATGACCGAGTTGCATATTTCATGATGGGTGCGGACGAGTGGCGATACGCCAAGACCCTGGAAGCCGCATCCTCGGGAAAGGTTTTGAACTTGTATTTGTCCGCCCCCGAGGGAACGCCGAAGGACCTATTCCACTCTGGCTCGCTTTCGCAAAGCCCGACTGGCCAGGAACCGCCGGCCACTATTGTGGATGATCCACACGAGCTACCCGAACTCGATGTCGCCAAGTACGCTGAAAACGAGGATCTAAAGAGCCAGTTTCGGGGTTTCCAGAAGCGAGCGATCAGCTTTCACTCCGAACCCTTCGAACGGGATACCGAAGTAGCAGGGCAGATGCGGCTGAAGTTGCTGGTAGACGCAGACGCACCCGATTTTGACTTGTGGGCTCAGGTATTGATGGTTCTGCCGGACGGTTCCGCGCTCAAACTTGGCGAAGACATCCGGCGGGCCCGATTCCGTAACAGTGCGTTCAAGCAGGAACCGTTGAGGCCGAATCAAATCGTGGAGATACCCTTCGAGTTTTACTGGATGGCGCGAAGAATCCCAGCGGGCGCGCGGTTACGGCTCACCATCGCTCCGCTCAATTCGCCGAACTTTCAAAAGAACTACAACACTGGTGGCAGGATCGGCTACGAGAAGCCGGAGGATATTCAAGTTGCGCACATCAAGATCTTTCACGATGCCGAACACGCGAGTCAACTAATCCTGCGGCTCGCGGCATCTGTTCCCTCATCTACAGGCCAATGAGATGCCTATAAGACGATCGTCGGTTACGCGTCGTGAATTCCTTCGCGGCGCCGGTTCTGCGGCAGTGGCTGCACCATTTGTCCTCCGGGGCCGCTACCGGCTTTTTGCCGAAAGTAATGAAGAATATCCGGAGCGCGTAGTGCGCCTGATCCGCGAGGAGCTGGTGATCGACATGCTCAATCAGTTCCTCTACCGCAAGGATAAGGAGAGCGTGCTGAATGCCTGGCTGTCTCAGCCAGGTGCTTTCAAACGCTCCGACTTTGAGTTCTTCATGAACTCGGGGGTGAATGCAATCAACTTTGGTGATGGCGCATCATCTCTCAATGATGCAGAAAAGCTCTTCGCAAAGTGGAACAACTTTCTCCTCGACTATCCGCAATGGCTGGCGCGGATTAATTCTGCCGATGACTTTGAAAAGGTGAAGAGCCAGGGTCGGTACGGCATTATTTTTGGACTGCAATCCAGCGCACAGTTCGAAACTGTGGATGCCGTCAATACCTGCTACGGCTACGGCCAGCGGATTTCACAGGTCAGCTACAACTTCCGCTCCCTGGTCGCGGATGGCGCGTTTGAGCCACACGATGGCGGAGTGAGCGAGTATGGCCAGCATGTGATTGAGCGTATGAACCAGGTCGGAATGGCGGTGGACCTGGGACACACAAGCGATCACACCAAGCTGGACGCCTGCGAGATGTCCAAAGCGCCAATCATCCTGTCGCACGGGAACTGCCGCGTACTGAATCCAGATTCGCCTCGCACTTCGACGGATGAAGCGATTCGCAAGCTGGCTAAGCGGGGTGGAGTCATGGGAATTACGTGTATCGCATTCATGGTCAAGGGCACAGAGCCGGTGACCGTAGAGGACGTAGTAAACCACTTCGATCACGTGCGCGACCTGGTGGGTATTGAGCACGTCGGGCTCGGGTCAGACGCCGGAGTCGAGAGCAACGATCTCGGAGCTCCTCAGATACTCAAGGAGATGCTGGCGAAGGCCGACCCGCGCTACCACGTTCATGGAACGCACGAGGTGGTGGCTGGCCTCGAAGGACAAAAACGAATCTACGATCTCACGGCTGCTTTCGTCAGACGCGGATACACCGATGAGCACCTTCGCCTGGTTCTGGGCCAGAACTGGCGCCGAGTGCTGGGAGAAATCTGGCATGCCTGACACTATGTAAGAGCAGATCGTCAACAGCCGTAGCCGCTGAGGTCAGCAGGAGTAGCCGAAGGCATACATATCGTTCGGGGAGTTCGCAACGATGCCGGCGAACAGGACCTTTTCTGCAAGCGGGCTTCTAAGCGACGATTCGGGAGTTACCATGTGATAGTTTCCCGAGAAGCCCGCCGATATCACAGCAGGAGTTCGGCGGGATGACACATAAAGATGGAGCTGCGGAGGAGACACGAGAAGATGGCCAAATACGTGATTAAAGCTAAGCGTGGTGCGCCGCCGGGAGGAGCTTATTCCCAGGGATGGCGGGCCGGGAATTTCGTCTTCGTTAGCGGAACAGGTCCGATCGATCCGGTCCATGGCGGGCTGGTTGGTGACAGCATTGAGCAGCAGGCGGAGCAGACCCTTGATAACATTGTTGCCATTCTCGAGGCGGACGGAGCTTCTCTTCGCGATGTGGTGAAGGTACATGTGCACCTGAGTGATACGAGTTTGTTCGCGCGCTACAACGCGGTTTACGCGCGACGTTTTTCGCCGCCGTATCCGGCGCGCACGACGGTAGGCAGCGATCTTGGTCACACTCCAGGCATGCTGATCGAAATCGATTGCGTTGCGTACAGTGTGAAGAAAACGGGCCCGAGACCAGTGCCTGGGACAAAGAAGATAAAGAAAAAGACAAAGAAGAAGGCGAGCCGCGGGAATTAGTAAAATTCCCGCCCTGTCGCAAGAAACGCCACCAGGACGGGCCAACCCCCACCAAGGTAACGGCGCGGAATTTCTTTCATAGACTGTCTCGCGCGATAGGCGCGCGACTCGCTTAGGAATTGGCCAACGTTAACGTGGGCAGCAGCGGCGCTTCGCGTCCGCGGGCGGTAACTTTCTCTACGGATGCGATCTGGCCGTCCCGCACGAGGAGCGCGGAATCAAAGTTGTTCACTGTGGGGCAGACGTGCCGCGGCAGGAGATAGAGCGCTTCGCCAACTTGCGGACCCACGGTTTCGCGGTTTAATTCCATCGGAAGATGCTCTTCACTTGGCGCGAGAGGCGTTAGTTCCGGATGTCCGGCGACTACGCACGTGGGCACGCCGGCATCGGCCGAGACAGCTTTGTGGCCCGCGTCACAGGTGATGATACCGTCGTGTGGACGGCTGACCACACGTGTTAATACCAGCGCCGCTGGCGCGTAGCCGTACTCAGCGGGCAGTTGCGCCAGACTTGTGGCATCGCAATAGACAATTGTTCCGGGCGAGACGCGGTGAATGAACCCTGCGCCGTGAAAACCTTTGTACGCGAGTGAGCAGGGGAACGTCGGCGTCCCTGCGGTGATGACTTCCGGCACGCTCATCCTACTGTCCTGGATCGCATTCACGAGTTTCAGCAAACGATCGTAGCCAGCATGCGCCGCTGCGGTCCGTTCGGGCTCCTCGAGCCCGCCGTACTGGCCGTCATAGTAGTGCAGGCCGCCGAATTTCAGCTCCGCTTCGTCAACAGCACGCACGAGCCGAAGCACTTTGTCGGTCTGGCTCTGTTCGACTCCCGTGCGATTCATGCCCGGATTTATGTCGACAAACACGTCGACTGAGCTGCCTCGCCACTGCCGCACCTGTTCTTCGTTCTCGACCAGGACGGAAATCCGGACGTGCGGGAACTGATTCGCTATTTCGAGCACGCGCCGTGCATTTGCGCCCACGACCGGATAGGCGAGAAGGACGTCGGCTGCTCCACTGTTGCAAGCCACCAGCAGTTCGAGTGTGGTTGCGCACTTGAAACTGCGAACACACCGCTCCACCAGCATGCGAAGCGTGTAGGCCAGCTTGGCGGTCTTGATGTGCGGACGCCAGCGATCCGGATCGCCCCCGAGCAGATGCAAAGTCCGCGCAATGTTTGACCCTACGATTTCCGGATAGACCACGAGCGCAGGAGTAAGGATGTATTCAATGCCAGGCACGCGGTGACGTTCGTCCCAGGCAAACTCGCTCAGCATGAATTTATGCGCCGCCATCGCGGCTTCGATCATATCGCGCAAACCTGAATCGGCGCTATCGGTCACGATCTATTGATCGTACATCCCGTCCGCAACGAAACGACAGGACTGGCCCGGATGCCGAGTGGCTCGGGCAAACTCTGGCGGGTCGTTGACCATCTCCATGGCTGCTAGTAGGCTCTGACTTCCGCGATGTTGGCTAATAATTCATCTGATCATTCCGAGCGAAGTGATTTGCTTCGCGGCCTGGGTCTCGGGTCGGTGATCGCCATCGTTATTGGCGACACAATCGGGACGGGGGTTTTCCTCGTCGCCAGCGACATGGCGCGCGCCGTGGGGTCCGCCACACTGGTGTTGATCGCCTGGATCCTCGGCTTGCTCATCGTGCTCCTGGGCGCCTTCTGCTATGCCGAACTCGGTGCGGCTTTTCCGAAGGCCGGCGGCCCCTACGTCTACCTTGGCAGGGGGCTTGGTCCTCTCTGGGGATTTCTTTTCGGCTGGATGAGTTCGTTTCTCGAGCGGCCAGTCGCAATGGCCACTCTGGCGGCGGGTTTCGTGCGATTCATTGGGTTCTTGTTTCCCACCGTGGCCACGCCACTATTCAGCAGTCACATCGGGAGTTACGAATTCACATTCACAACGGCCCAGCCGGTTGCGGCGTTGATCGTGGTGATGGTGACGGCGGTCAATTTTTTCAGTGTGCGGATGGGTGGCGCTATCCAGGTACTGCTGACGTCGCTCAAGATGGGCACAGTCGTGGTCATTGTTGTCGGAGGTCTAGTGTTCGGAACAAAACACGCCGGGTCAACTGCGCCGGCGGTAACATCGTTCAGCTGGGGAACGATTGGCGCCTTGCTGACAGCGCTCGTTCCTGCGATGTGGGCGTATAACGGCTTTAACGATCTGGGCGACCTTGGGGAAGAGATCGTCAGGCCGCAGAAAAATATTCCGAGAGCCATTATCTTTGGGTTGCTCACTGTAGGTGGGCTGTATCTGATGGCGAATGTTGTGTACTTTCATGTGTTGCCATTCGCACAGGTGGCCGCGTCACCGCATGTTGCGTCGGATGTAGTGCAGTCGTTGAGCGGTTCGCGCGGCTCAGCTTGGCTCACGGTTGCCATGGCCGTGTCGGCTCTTGGGGCGCTGCACGTCGTGGTCTTGACCGGTGCTCGCATCCCGTACGCCATGGCGCGCGACGGTTTGTTCTTCCGTTTCGCGGAGCGCCTCCATCCTTCCCTTCGTACGCCTACCGGCGCGTTGATTTTCCTGGGCTCGATCGCCGCTCTGCTGGCGCTTACGGGGACGTTTGAGGAACTCTATTCACTGTTTGTCTTTGCAGTGTGGATCTTTTTCGGGCTGGTGGCGATTGCCCTGATACGTTTACGCCAAAAAGAGCCGAACCTGGTTCGGCCTTACCGCGCCTGGGGATATCCCTGTACGCCGCTCATCTTCTTGGCTGCCGCGATGGCTTTGACGGTCAACTTGTGGATGGTCCGGCCGATACGTTCTTCGCTGGGGCTGGGAGTGATTGTTCTTGGTATTCCGTTCTACTATCGCTGGCGCAAACGGCCTCGTTCAGCTAGCAGGCTGTAACTAGTCGGGGAACGCTCAGCGCTTTCCCGGCCCCAGCAGTGCGCGGCCGGGGAAAACACCGGGCACGATCTTGCCTTCGTCGACGACGATGGTTCCTCCTACTACCAAATAGCGCACGCCCACGCTCGTTTCCATGGGCTTCGTGAAAGTCGATCGGTCACTGATAGTCGCAGCATCGAACGCAACAATGTCGGCGTCAGCACCCTCCTGCATTCTGCCTTTTTGCCGTGCAGCGGGAGCGGAACGCTCGAGCATCTCCGCCGGCATGAGACTCATCTTTCGCAGCGCATCCATCAGCGTGATCGTTTGCTTTTCTCGCACATATTGGGCCAGCACACGCGAGTAGGTTCCGGCATTGCGAGGATGGCCCTGCATGCCGTCGCTCGCGATCATCACCAGTGGGTGTGGGATTACTTTGTCCACCATTTCCTGTGTATTGGAGAAGACCAATACCAACTGCGGCACGCCGGAGTTGTGCAGCTCGTCAAAGCGCTCCTTAGTTAGGTGCTCTCCAGTGTTTGGAAGCACGAGGTCGCTATAGTCAATGCCAAACTTCTCCCGCCAGCCGGTGTTGAAGAGCGCTGAATTTATGAAGGTCATGCCCGCAGTGTAGGGATAGGCCTCGGTGGTGACATCGAGGCCGTGGGCGCGCGCTCCTTCAACCATTGCAAGACACTCCAGGGCATCGCGCGCGCAGGTGCTGTTAATGTGCACGATGTGCAGCGAAGCTCCTGTGATGGCGGCTGCTCCGATGACTTCGCTGGTTGCCTCAATGGCCGAGCCGGGCTCGACGCGGCCCGCGCTGCGCATGTGAGTGTATATGGGAAGTCTCCGTTCAGCCGCGAGACGGAACATGTCTATCACTTCCAGCCGAGTTGCTCCCGGCGTGTACTGGATTCCCATCCCTACAGCCAGGCCGCCAGCGTCCAACTCTGCGCGCAAGCGTTGTCGCATAGCCTCGATCTGCTCGGGTGTGGCTGGCTGATCGGTGGCGGGGCCGCTCTTCGGCAGGATTTCTCCGGGCGGCAGCGTCGCTCCGAATACGAGAGCACGCGCCGCCACATGGCTGGCCGAGGTGCCATAGTGAATGAGCGACTGTCCCTCTTTCGCCTTCAGGAACTGAGCAACGTCGGGCGCTCCGATTTCCAGTTCGAGCGCCGTGGTTACGCCGTCGAGCGCTTTTACGCGTTGATTCTCCATCTCTTGGCCGTGCTGGTGAAGGTCAATGAAACCGGGAGCAACCACCAGCCCTGCGGCATGGATGACACGGCGTCCACTCAGCGCCTCGGACGAGATGCGGACAATCTTTCCGTCATGGATGCCAACGTTGCGCACGGCGTCCAGGCCGGTTTCGGGATCCATGACACGTCCGCCTTCGAGCACCAGGTCGTACTGTTGTGCGCACACAATGGTGGTTGATAACACCAGAAAAAACAGAAAGAAGGTGAGCTTGCGCATGGTTACTCCGTTGGACGGACGATCATAGCAGGAGGAACTCCCTTCGCAGTTCGCCTGCCCGGCGCGTGACGGGCGATGCGGAAGTTATCTGGGGCCAGAAGTCGGCTTCTGCGGATTCGTGATCAGAGTGTTACGATTTTACTAACGTTGAACCGGGGGGCCTATGCCTAGATCGATGAAAGCCCGCTTGACCCAGCCGCTGGTGCGCGAGAACGGTTCGCATCGTCTCGCTACCTGGGATGAAGCTATGGACCGCGTCGTTGCGGCATTCCGCAAGGCGATCGCAAAGAAAGATCCGAGGGACTTTGGCATGTTCAGTTGCTCCAAGACCACCAACGAACTGAACTACGCGGCACAAAAATTCGTGCGCAGCGTCATGGGCACGAACAACATTGACAGCTGCAACCGGACTTGACACGCTCCCAGCGTCGTCGGTCTGGCGGCGGTATTCGGAGCGGGAGGCGGGACTAGCTCGTATCGCGAAATTGAAGACACCAGCGTAATCCTGCTGTGGGGATCGAACGCCCGAGAAACGCATCCAATTTTTTTTCATCATTTGCTGAAAGGTGTGCGGAATGGCGCGGAACTTTATGTAGTGGACCCGCGGCGAACCAGTTCCGCGCGCTGGGCTAACCTCTGGCTCGGCCTGGACGTGGGTTCTGACATTGCGCTGGCCAACGCGGTGGGGCGGGAAATTATCGCGGCCGGGCTGGCCAACGAAAAGTTCATCCACCACTCCACCAGCGGATTTGAAGCCTACAAAGCGCACGTTGAGAAATACACGATCGAGTGGGCTGAACGTGAGACCGGCGTGCCCGCTGAAGCCATCCGCAACATGGCCCATGCCTACGCCAGCGCTCCGCGCGCCCAGCTTTGCTGGACTCTCGGCATTACGGAGCATCACAACGCGGTGGACAATGTCGTCGCCCTCATTAATCTGGCTCTGCTCACCGGACACGTTGGCCGGTACGGCAGCGGTGTGAATCCGCTGCGCGGACAGAACAACGTTCAGGGCGGCGGCGATATGGGCGCCATTCCGGATCGGCTTCCCGGGTTCCAGCATGTCGAGAACGATCAGTTGCGCGGCAAGTTCGAGGAAGCGTGGGGCGTGAAAATCCAGCCAAAACGCGGCTGGCATCTGAGCGACATGTTTGAGGCGATGGAGCACGGACATCTTAGGACGCTCTACGTACTCGGTGAGAATCCCGCGGACTCTGAAGCCGACCGGCACCGCGCGTTGAAGCGGCTGGGCGGGCTGGAATTTCTTCTGGTCCAGGACCTTTTCTATACCAAGACGGCTGAACTGGCGGACGTTGTGCTGCCGGCCGCAGCGGGCGCTTTTGAAAGCGAAGGAACCGTGACTTCCAGCGAGCGCCGCGTGCAGCGCGTTCGCCGCACGGTGCCGCCACCGGCGGGCGTGCGCGACGATCTTGAGATCATTTTCGATCTGGCGCGCCGCCTTGGGCATGAGTGGGGCACACCTGATCCCGAAGCTCTCTGGAATGAGTTACGCCTGCTGAGCCCGATGCACGGCGGCATGAGTTACCGCCGCCTCGAAGAGCTGAGCGGAATTCAATGGCCTTGTTATGACGAATCGCATCCCGGCGAAATGTTTCTCCACGGGCGGCTGTGGAGCGACCCGTTGATTGGCCCGCGCGCGCCGTTTAGCATGGTGGAGTTTAAACCGCCGGTGGACAAGCTTGACGAACACTATCCAATCCGCTTGACCACTGGTCGTCGGCTCGATGATTACAACACCGGGGTACAAACCATTCAATATCCGTCGCCCCTTCGGCGTGATGAAGCGATCGATGTTTCTCCGGAAGATGGCGTGCAGTACAAGTTGCACGAAGGCGAAAAGGTTCGGGTCACATCGCGGCGTGGATCGTTGGTCGTTCCCGTGCGCTTTGACCCAGCGTTGCGGTCCGGTCTCGCGTTTTTGTCGGTCCACGCTCACGATCAAGCGGCGACCAACGAGCTGACGATTGACGCAGTGGATCCCAAGTCAGGAACCTCGGAGTTCAAAGCGACGGCCATCCGTATAGAAAAAGTGTAAGAGGACTGGATTGGACCTTCATCTCACCGACGCAAAGCCGACTGCAGAAGAACGCGCTGCGGTGGACTCTGAATTGGGCGCGCCCGAATCAGGCTGGCGAGGTGGTGACCGACAAAATGCGGATACGCGCGCGGCGTTCGATGGCGACAACCACGGGCGGCGGCATCGACTGCTGCCGGTGCTGCATGCGGTGCAAAACCGCATCGGCTGGATCAGCCAAGGCGCTCTCAACTATGTAGCTCTCCGGTTGGACGTTGCGCCCGCCGAGATTCACGGGGTGGCGTCGTTTTACGGAATGTTCTCGCTCAAGCCGCGTCCTCCGGTTGTCGCGCACGTGTGCGATGACATTGCGTGTCTCACTCGGGGCGCGGATAAAGTCTGCGCGGAGCTGGAACACAAGCTTGGCCCCGCCGATTCGCGTAGCGCTGAGGGACGCGCCACCTGGCTTCGCAGCCAGTGTCTGGGCCTGTGCGAGCGTGCTCCAGCGGCGCTGATCAGTTCGGCTGGCCAGCAATGCCATCACCGAGTGCTTGCGCCGGCATCGGCAGAAGCAGTTCAGTCCTTGGTAAGCGATGCTGTCGCTGGACGAATATTCGGCGAGCCGGATTCTTTCAGCATCAAGACCAGCGTTCCACAGGCCGCTACGCAGAAAAACGGATCCGGGCAGTTGCGACTGCTGCATCGCATGAGCCGCGGTGGTTCGGCCAAGCTGGAGGACTATCTTCGACTTAACGGCTATGAGGGTCTGCGCAAAGCTCTGGGGCGTGGCGCTGAAGGCACGCTGCGCGAGCTTTCGGCTTCGAAGTTGCTGGGGCGTGGCGGCGCAGCTTTCCCCACAGCCAAGAAATGGGAAGCGCTCTACTCGCAGCGGCACCTGCTGCAACCAGACTTGGGGCGCGCGCACTACATCGTGTGCAATGCCGACGAATCCGAGCCCGGCACTTTCAAAGATCGCATCCTGATGGAGGGCGATCCTTTCGCAGTTCTCGAGGGCATGACGATTGGCGGCTTCGTTACCGGGGCGCGGCAAGGATATATCTACCTGCGCGGAGAATATCCGCTGGCTGGCAAGCGAATGCAACTAGCCATCGATGCAGCCAATGAAAACGGCTTTCTCGGCGCCAACATCCTTGACAGCGACCTGGAATTCCATATTGAAATGCGCCGCGGCGCCGGCGCGTATATCTGTGGTGAAGAGACAGCGTTGTTCAACTCGATTGAGGGATATCGCGGCGAACCGCGCAACAAGCCGCCGTTTCCCACGCAGTCCGGACTGTTCCGCCAGCCCACGGCAGTCAACAACGTAGAAACTCTGGTGAACGTACCTTATATCATCCGGGAAGGCGGCGCAGCATACGCCAAGCTCGGCACCCAAAACTCCGCCGGAACGCGGCTTTTTTGTCTGTGCGGGCATGTGGCGCGGCCCGGCGTTTATGAGATCGCCATGGGCGCAACGCTACGTCAACTCATCGATCTCGCAGGAGGAATGGCCGGCAATAGCAAATTGCAGGCAGTTCTTCTGGGCGGCGCGGCCGGAGCCTTTGTTTCTCCGGAGGAACTGGATATGCCGCTGACTTTTGAAGGCACGCGGGCTATCGGAGCCACGCTTGGTTCCGGCGTGGTGATGCTATTTGACGATGCGGTTGACCTGCGCCGCATCCTGTTGTGCATTGCCAGTTTCTTCCGGCACGAAACTTGCGGCCAATGCGCTCCTTGCCGCGTCGGCGTGGTGCGCCAGGAAGAAACGCTACAGCGACTGGTGAGCGGCAATCCGTTTGGCTCAACAGCGCAGGAAATCATCCTATTGCGCGAGATGGCCCAGGCCATGCGAGACGCGTCAATCTGCGGACTGGGCCAAACGGCCGCCAGCGCGCTGGAATCCGCCTTGCAACGATGGGATTTGTTTTCATGAGCGAAACAAACACAGAAAGTCAGCATATGCTGGACGCGCCGCAGCCCACAGTTCCGGTGCCTCGTGGTCCGATGCCGCAGATCCCGGCTCAACCGGAGCGGCGCCTTGTTGAGATCAAGATCGACGGCAAAACCGTCTCCATAGCCGAGGGCTCCACCATTCTCGACGCCGCAAAAGAACTTGGCATTGATACTCCGACGCTGTGCTTCCTTGAGAGCCTCACTCCGGTCAATGTCTGCCGGGTGTGCGTGGTGGAACTGGAGGGTTCCCGGACACTGGTTCCTGCCTGCTCGCGCAAGGTGGAACCCAACATGTCCATCAAAACGGACTCCGAGCGCGTTCGCCTGAGCCGGCGGCTGGTGCTGGAGTTTCTGGCTTCGTCCGTGGATCTTTCCACGGCCCCCGCGATGGAGGAATACATTAAGCGTTTCGACGCGCATCCCGAGCGTTTTGGCATGGCTGCCGCAACCGTCGCCCAGCCGGTGAAGATTGACAACGATCTGTACGTGCGCGACTACTCCAAATGCGTTCTCTGCTACAAGTGCGTGGAAGCCTGTGGCGTGGACGCGCAGAATACTTTTGCCATCGCCGTGGCCGGGCGCGGTTTCTCTGCCCACATTGCTACCGAGTTTGACGTACCCCTGCCCGACTCGGCGTGCGTCTATTGCGGCAACTGCATCGGGGTCTGTCCCACCGGCGCGCTGATGTTCAAGAGTGAATATGACATGCGCCAAGCCGGCACATGGGACGAGAGCCGCCAGACCCGGACGGACACCATCTGTCCGTATTGCGGCGTGGGCTGCGATCTCACCGTGCACCAGCAGGAAGGGCAGATCGTTCGCGTGACTTCGCCGCTTGATCACAGCGTCACTCACGGCAATCTTTGTATCAAAGGGCGTTTCGGCTGGCAGTTTGTGCAGATTCTGCCTTCCGGCAAATAAGCAAAATAATTCCGCTGCCGCTGCACCGCACAACAATTTTGCCATAGCTCTAGCCAATGATTGGCTGACCCGTGTGCCGAAGGAGCGGAGGTCGTCCCCAGTAACGGGGGCTGACACCTCGGCGATTATTTCCGAATCACCGGCAACCAGACGTTATACCCCACGACAGACTATCAACAACTCTGTCCAAAATTCTCTGAGAGTCTCCTTCTGAGACTTAATCGCACGATGTGCTGCCGGGGCGCGATAAGATCCTGACGATCGAAGACGGCTGGGATATGGAGTGGGCCGATATGTCGCTCTTCAAGACCCGTCTGGAGCGTGCTCCCAGCATGGAAGTTGCACCGAACAGAACATACCATCCGGCAGTGAATGTGGAATAAACGCGAAAGCCTGGTTTCGTATCGCCATTTCACTTGGGCGGAAGGATCAGCAAGAACCAAGCCGGGCGGCTTTAAGGCGCCACGCCGCAACTGCACGACGGTTGGCGGAATGATCATGACGGCCTTTTCCCCGTCGACAGTATTCGGCTGTTAGTTGAATGTTCTGTTAATTTTGCTCAAACCTGTGTTCCGATGGTTGACCGATAGCTCTCCGGCCAATAAATTTGGAAGTGCGCAGAAAGATCGCTGCGGTTTATTCACGTGATGGAAGAACTGCTCTCCTTTTCCGATGCCTCTCTCCGGGCGCAGCTCGGACCTCTCGAACAAAGAGTGCTCGATGTTGTTTGGTCATTGGGCACGGCGACAGTGCGTGAAGTCGTTCGCGACGGAAAACTTTGGCAAACCTATCCCACGATCATGACGACCATGGACCGTCTCTTCAAGAAGGGACTCTTGACTCGAGTCCCGGATCGGCGAGCATTTCGTTATTCGCCACGATACAGTCCTGAAGAACTGGAACGCGCAGAGGCGATTGGAGGAATTCGACGCCTACTGGGTTCACAGAATGCATCATTACACCTTTCCTATCTGGTGCAGGCAGTCAGCGCTCAGGATCGCCGACTCCTCGACGAACTGCACTCTCTGGTAGAGCGCCAAAGAGCCACGCTCAAAAAGGAGAAGCCATGATCTTTGTTTTGCGTGCGATCATGGTTTCCCTTGCGTTTTTTGTGCTGGTGTACAGCTTCCTGTCTCTGTTGGTCGTGCTGACGTGGCGTGGCCTGCGTTCGTGCCGCTTCGACAAACACATTGGCGCGCGCAGTCTATTCACGCTGCGTGTAATTCCGTTTGCGATATCGGCAACTGTCTCTCTTTTTTTCACCCTGCCATCCTTTCTTCTTCTCGAGAGGCACTCGCTGGATGAGGATCTGGGCACATTCGTGCTCGGCGCGTGTGCAATGCTGATCCTCGGCACGGGTATCTATCGCGTGTTGGCCGCTGAGGCACGGACTCGTCGGGTTGTTTCCGCGTGTTTGGAGAGTGCGATCGGTGTAGAACACAGTGCGGTCACACCCGAAATTATTTTGGCTGAGAGCATTACCCCGCTGATGTTGGTGGGCGTGCGCGTGCCGCGAATTCTGATCTCCGCGTCAGCCTGCAAAGTCTTGAACGATGGAGAACTACGAGCGGCCGTGCGCCACGAGACCGCGCACTCACGGTCTTGCGACAATCTGAAAAAGGCAATTCTCAACTGTCTTCCTTTCCCGGGCATGGCAAGCCTGGAAGAAGCATGGCGAGAAGCATCCGAATTGGCGGCTGACGATGGTGCGGTATCGAGCCGCGATGAGGCACTGGACCTCGCGGCGGCGTTGATCAAGCTTGCCCGTCATTTTCCCTGTCAGGCCGTGCCCGACTTGGCCACGGGGCTGATGAGTGCCGTTGGTTCCGTTACGAGTCGAGTCGAGCGGCTTGTGGCGTGGAAGGAAGCGTCCGTCGCAAATCCGCATCTCTGGCGCTACCTCATCGTCGTGGCATTCATTGGCTTCGTAGGCTTAGCAGCGAAGCTTGGGCCCGCGCTGGTCTTGGTGCACTCCCTTACCGAACGGCTTGTGCCCTGAGCCGGAGTGCATTACCTGTTACGCTTCGTTCATGTCGCAGACTCCAAACCCGGTCGCGCCGCAGCAGATGGCGCCTCTGCTTGCGTTGGTGACCCAGTTACTCAGGGCGGGGCGACCAGCCGATGCGATCGCGCCATTGCGCGATGCAGCGCTGCTGGAGCCGTTCAATTCCACTATCCAGCACGATCTCGGCCTCGCCTGCCTTGAGGTCGGCCGCGTACCGGATGCGATCGTTGCATTGCAGCGGTCGGTTGCCAGCAACCCGCGTTACGCTGATGCCTATTTCCGCCTTGGGATCGCCTTTGAAAAGATGGGCAACATCCGCGAGGCAATCGCTGCGTATGATCGTGCCACTCAACTGCATCCTTCGTTGACCGAGGCGTGGTTCCGCGCCGGCGCCCTGGTCTACATACTCGGCCATCTCGAGGAGGCGGTCGGATGTTTCCGCCGCGCGGCCACGGCCGGAGGCAGGACCAACTTTGGCCGCCTTGGCAAAGCGCGCGCGCTGCTGATCGAGGATCGCAATCAGGAAGCCGAACAGGTATTGCGAGAGACGCTGGTGGCCGATCCGCGGAACGCCCTCGCGTATGAATTGCTCGGTAACCTGCTCTCTGAGTTGGGCCGTTTCGACGAGGCCCGCGCGTGCTTCGAACGCGCGATCGCCATCGCTCCGCTGATGGCAGGAAGCTACTACGATCTGGTCCGGTGTCGCGCGGTCACGAGCGATGACGATTGTCTGCTTCAAGAGATGCAAGCCGCACTGGAGACGCCGAGACTGGAAGCGGGGCAGCGCCAGCGAGTTCACCTCGCGATTGGCAAAGCGGCGGAGGATCTTGGCGACTACGGCTTAGCCATGCAGCATTTTGACGCCGCGGACGGGGTTCGCCGCGACTCGTCGCCGTTCGACTCGGCCGCGTTCTCCACATTGATCGACCGACTGATCGCCCTCTGCACACCCGAATTCATCGCACGCGCGTCCGAACTCGGCAGCAATGATGCGACGCCGGTGCTGATCGTCGGCATGCCGCGGTCCGGCACAACGCTCGTCGAGCAGATCGTTTCAATGCATCCCGAGATCGGGGCCGGCGGCGAGTTGAATTTTTGGAACCAGCGCGGGGCGGCGTGGCTGCGCTCCGGTGCGGCTGGAGACGAGACGCCGGTTGTTTCCACGGGGAATCCAGTCTCGGAGGTCGTAGTCTCGGAGTTTCTGGCCAAGGCGGCGGCAGACTATCTCGGCGTGCTCCGCAAGATTGCCCCGAAGGCGGCGCGAGTGACCGACAAGATGCCGTTCAACTTCCTATGGGCGGGATTGATCCACAGGGCATTCCCGCGCGCGACCATCATCCATTGCCGCCGCGATGTCATCGACACGGCGCTGTCGATCCATCAAACTCACTTCCATCCGATCCTGGCATTTCCGACCGGAGGCGCCGAACTGGTCGCGTATTTCCGCGACTACCAGCGGCTCATCGACCATTGGCGGAACGTTCTGCCGGCTGATCGCTTCATCGAGGTCGATTACGAGGAATTGACAGGCGCGCCCGAACCAGTTATCCGGCGGATCATCGCAGCCTGTGGCTTGACATGGAACGACGGATGTCTGCGCCCCGAGTCGAATCCGCGGGCGGTGAAGACCCCGAGCAAGTGGCAGACCCGGCAGCCGATCTATCGCACTTCCGTCGCGCGCTGGCGAAGGTACGAACCCTGGCTGGGACCGCTGCGGGCGCTCGTCGATGGTTAGCAGCGCCGGGATTTCACCAGAGTCTAGAATGCAATCATGGCGAAGATTGAGGATGTCGAGCCACTACTGAAGGCGTGTTTGCAGAATGCGGAGCGGTTGATCCGATCGGCGAAGTCCGTAATGGGAGTGGCTGATGCAAGCCATATTTCCTATCACTTAGCCGTGCTCGCGCTTGAGGAAATCGGAAAGTCAACCCTCATCTTTCAAGAGTGCCTAGATCCGAAGCCCCTTCCACGCGACCCGGACGGCAGACCACGGAGCCCATTGGTCTGGCTGGACGACCATGAGCGCAAGTTGTTCTGGGCCATATGGCTTCCCGTGTTTGATCAGAACACTGACTGGCGCACTATTCCCCACTGCTTGGAATTTGCCAAAGAAATGCATGTCAAACGCCTGCGCTCGCTATATTTTCATCCCGACTTCCCCGATGCCCAGCAGGAGATAACGGCTGAGGACGCGAGCAAGCTTATCGACTTGGCCGAAGTACGCCTTGATATGGAAAGGATGAAGAAATACCGAGAGTTGAGTGACGATGACAAAGCCGATCTGCAGTGGTTTTTTGCGGCTTCCTCGGACCCTCAGATTAAAACGTGGATTTATTCAAAGGCGAGTCTCGAAAAGCAGGCCGAGTTCGCAAACGAGCGAACCGGATGGATCAAATGGCTGCGTGGCCTAGTCCAGGAATCCGAGCGCGCTGCTGCGGAGCTTGCGAAGAAGGAGATGGAGCGTGTCGAGCCGGAAGAAGACGACGGCTACAACGACAAGTGGTTATTCAAAATCCGCCTTAAGTCGTGGTCGCATTCGATTCGAGCGAACCAGCTCACAAAGTGGAATGAGGCAATTGACAAGATCAGGTTGTTCACGACGGACGATCGAAATGAATTGATCGTCCAGTTCACGATGCCGAAGAGCATCATGTTTCGGGACATATGGCCTGCGGGAATGCAACAGTGCATGATCTTCGTCACAGCCCTCAATATCGCCACGTGTGGATTCTTTTGGTGGTATCTACCGACATTCATCTCACGTTTTCATGAAACAATCACTGACTTGGAAACCAACAGCGGGATCGATCTTGACCGGATGCCGCAGCTAAAGATTCAATGGCCCCATCAAGCGCTCAAGGAGGAACTGCTTCTTCAACACCTCGCTATTGTCTTCGGATTCGTCGCCCGTGCCAGCGATGCGCAGCGCGAAGCATACTCTCGCTATTTCCGCGCCCTCGCGATGATGGCAAAAAATGACATCTTCTTTCAATTCGAGCATCACTTGGTTGACGAGTTCGTCAGCTCCCTCGAGATGGCCTTGCGGGCATACGGCGATTGGGATGGCAATCCTTCCACTTTTGACGCTATAGTGGGCAACCTTTTCAGCAACGTGACGGCGCGCGAAGAACTACTAGAAATGATCTCTGAAATGAGGAGCCTTGCAGCTAGCGTTAGGACGCGAAAGATTGCTCGCCCGATTACCCTGGAGGATGTCGCCAAATCCAAAGTGATTTTTGATACCTATATTGTGCTCAAGGCGTCCACATTCGCGAGGGAAGAGATGAAAAAGATGGGAGCCACTTCACCAACCGCTCCCTCCGAACGCCAGTCGTGATGGAGCCAGAGGTCCGACATGCGGATCAGTCCGCTTCCGTGGAGCGCAGCCAGTTTTGCAGTTGAAGCCCCTCGACCCGTGAGAATTCTCTTTCGTTGTCAGTGACAATCACGTAACCAAGCGTCAGCGCCTGAGCTGCAATCAGCAAATCGTTAGCTCCGATTGGTGTGCCCGCCTGCTCCAGACGAGTACGTAGCAATCCGTAGCTCGTGTCCGCCGGAGTCTCGAAGGGCAAGACTTCCAGCACTCCAAGCACTGCGTCTAACTGGGATGAGAGTCGCGGAGAGCCTTTCTTTTCGGCTCCATAACGCAACTCCGCGGCGACGATGATGCTGGTACAGACATGCCTTTCGCCAACCTCTCGAACATGCCTTGCCACTTTGCCCTGCGGGTTGCGCACGAGATCGGAAACGACATTGGTATCCAAAAGGTAGCGCATTAAAGCTCGACCGCATCAGGGGGAACATCCAGGATGGGGGGGAAATCCTCCGGCAACGGGGCAAGCTTCGCCAACAAAGCCAGTAGAGATTTCGTAGGAACGGGCTCGATGACGAGCCGGTCCCCTTCCTTTCGCATGATGGCCTCCTCACCCGGAAACTCAAACTCACGAGGAATTCTCACCGCCTTGTTTCGGCCATTCTTAAAGACTTTGACGTGGCGTTCGGGACTCGTTTTGGTGCGCTCCTTTGGCATATGTCAAGCATATGCTAAGAGATGCAATTTGTCCACCTTATCTTTTGCCTCTGAGGCCCCGGCCAGCGCCAGCACACTCACTCCGGCTGCGCTTGCCACCTGCGCGTACGCATTGAGTTGCCGTTTCAGGGAATCGGAAATTTTGAACTTCTTACGGGACTGGGGAGGAGCGCTGGACACAAGTCCTTCTCCGAAGGCGTTTCATTATCCGGCCCGCTACATCAACAGTCAAAGGCTCACAGCCTCTGTAACAAAAATTTCACATCGTCTTCATACTCCCGTCACAAGGCGTCTGTTAGCTTCGCGACAATGATCGCCGATCATAGTTCCATCCTGATTTACCAGCGCCAATCCCGTCTGCGCAAGGAAAACCCAATGAGGAGAACGGTACATGTCACGAAAAGCGTATCGCTATAAGTCTCGAAACAGGTCTCGAAATAAGAATCGGATGAAGCAGTTGCGTCCGTTGGCCGGATTGCTGGCCGCGGGGTTGAGCCTTCCTGGGCTCGCCACTGCTCAGTCCAAGTACTACCCAACTTACTTCACTGGGCCGCAGCCGAACGGCTCGTGGGTCGTCAGCAACGGCCAGGTCATCACTCCGGCCGGCACTCAAGTCAACCTCGGCATCCGGGTCCGTGCTAAGGCGATTGCGCTGAACCCCATTGCCAAGACTCACACCGCCGCTGTCCTCACTTTGGGTACGTCGACAGACGATGGCAACGGAGCCGTCGAGATTTTCGACACCGACACCGGCGTTGTTCTGCAGAACTACATTCCGTTCGGAGTGGATTCGAGCGGCAGCTATAGCGGCATAGCCTATTCGGCGGACGGCAAACACCTCGTGTTCAGCCAGGACAGCAGCAATGTCACTATCGCCGCGGTTAGTTCACGGGGCCTGCTGCAAGACGATGCTCAGATCAGCGTGCCGCCGTTACAGCCGAGCGATTCCTTCATCGCCTGCTTTCCAAACAGCCCTCCGGGAGCTTATGCCGTACCCTGCGGCACGTTCTATAGTCCGTGGACTGCTTATCCCGGCGGCGTTGCCCTATCAAGCGATGGCACGAGCGCATACGCCCTGCTGAACCAGAACGACACGCTCGCGCAGATCGACCTGACCACGAATCAGGAAGGTACGCAGATCCGGGTCGGCAACGCGCCGCATAGCATCCTGATCAACAGCGCTGGTACCACCGCCTACGTCAGCAACGAAGGTGGCCGGGCCGCTACGGCCGCGGACTTCCAGGTCTGGTCCGCCGGCACTGAAATCGTTGCCGATCCGGTGGTTGGCGCTGCGATCACCGGTACCGTTTCGGTGGTCGATCTCAGCTCGATGACGGTTACCGCTACCATCTCGACCGGTCTACATCCGACCGGGATGGCGTTCCACGGAAACGAACTGTTGGTCGCCAATACCTATAGCGACACTATCTCGGTTATCAGCACGGCCACCAACAAGGTGATGCGGACGATCAACCTCGGGCTACCGATCGGAATACCCGGCACAGGCCAATCGGCCTACGGTGCAGCGCCTAACTCGATCGCGGTCGAGGGCAGCACTGCGTATGTCGCGCTTTACAATGCCAATGCGATCGGGGTGGTCGACCTCAGCACCGGTGCGGCGAACCCTGTCCTGGGGATGATTCCCGTAGCCTACGCGCCGAGTTCGGTCGTGTTGGACAAGAAAAATAACACGCTGATCGTTGCCAACGACAAAGGCATCGGCACGCGTAATTCGTTCGAATGCGACTACAGCGTCTGCAGCTACAACACTCACCAGGACAACGGTACCGTCAGCATCGTTCCCGTACCGAATAGCGTCACCTTGGCGACAATGACGACGCAGGTTTACCAGAATAACCACTGGGATCTCATAAAAAACATCCAGGCTGCCTCCGGTGGCAACCCGAAAACCAAGCCGATAGCAATTCCATCCAAAATCGGCGATCCGTCGCTGATCAAGCACGTGTTCCTGATCGTCCGTGAAAACCGCACCTATGATCAGGTGCTGGGCGACATAACCGCCGGCAACGGCGACCCGTCACTGGCAGTGTTCGGTGACGGCTCGGCAGCAGGAGGCACACCTGTCACGCCGAACGTGCACGCGCTGGTGACGCGCTTCCCACTCCTCGACAATTTCTACGACCCAAGCCGCCAGTCGGCCGACGGTCACCAATGGATCGCCGAGGGCATGGCACCCTACGCCGACGACATCCAGTCGCCTGACTGGGTTCGCAGCTATCCCGGAGGGAACGCCGGAGATGCACTGGCCTATCAGAACAAGGGCTTCGTATTCTCGGAAGCGGCTGCTGCTGGTCTGCCAGTGAAGCTCTACGGCGAATATGTTGAGAACGATACGTTCCTGCAACCGAATGGATCGACCAGCGAGCCAAGCTGGTCTGATTTCTATAACGATTCGCAAAACTTCGAGAATGGGCTCGAAACAACGCTGTACTACCAGAACACGGTCCAGGCAGAGTCCTCTATCCCGGCCGTGTACCAGCACCTCATCAAGAACTTCCCGCAGTTCGATCTGGGCATTCCCGACCAGTTCCGCGTCGATCTGTGGCTGCAGGATTTCAACAATGACGTCGCGAACAACACGGTGCCGGCGTTGAGCATCCTGTGGATCATGTGCGACCACACCGGCGGCCCGCCGGTCCCCGACGCTGAAGAGGCCGATAACGACTTGGCTGTTGGGCGCATTATCGACTACATCAGCCACAGCAACATCTGGTCCAGTTCGGCGATCTTCATCGAGGAAGACGACGCGCAGAACGGCGTCGACCACGTCGACGGTCACCGCAGCCCAGGCTACATCGTCAGCCCCTACGCCGTGCAGTACGGCGCCACCGACCACACCTACTACACGCAGGTCAACATGACTCGAACGATTGAGCAAATCCTCGGTTTGCCGCCCATGAACCAGTTCGACCTCGTGGCGTCGCCGATGATTACGGATTTCACCAACAACCCTCCCACGGAGAACTTCCAGCCGTGGACTCACGTGCCGAATCAGGTCCCACTGGATCAGGGCGTTATTGCAAGCGCAGCCGACAACACAGGCAGCCCTGCAGTCAAAGCCCTGAGGAAGGCTTGGCTCCAGAAGAAAGCGCAAGTCTTCGCCGGCAAGCTAACCAAGCCTGATTCCGAAGACCCGGACACCGTCAACCACCTGAACTGGTACTTGTCCACCGGGTTTACGCGGCCCTATCCGGGCGAGAAAACAGTTCGTCCGCCGAGCCAGTTCAACAACCCTGCACCCACCAAGGCTGACGACGACGACTAAAGGCACGTTCAACCTGCATCCGCCCTCTCCCTGATCACCGGGGAGAGGGTTTCTTGTTCGCGGGCGGGGGGGGGTGCGCAACCCTCTCCTGATCACATGGCGGCTGACGCCAACTGTTATTTATCCGGCAACCCTATCTAGTTGGTACCCGTAATACTTTTTTGAAAAGTCGAGTAGCATCGTTTTCCCCAATCAAGTTCCCGCCGATCACCAGAGTGCAATCTGCGAAGACTATCTTCGCACTCCTTCCGAATCGCCGCCGCCTTCAGGCAAGCTCCAATGGTTCCGCGAGAATCCCACACACGTTCGCACTTGGTGAAGATATACGGGCGTTGCGAGCGGCCTCGCAAGGCCCGCGCGATGACATCTTCCGAGTGACCCAAGCCATAAAGCACGGCGGTGTCAATCCAGTTGAGCCCGTGATCCAGAGCGGCATGAATCGCCGGAACGGAATCATCTTCATTATGCGGTCCCATACTTCCGTTCCAGCCACTCCCGCCAATCGCCCAGGCGCCAATCCCGAGGCGAGTGATGTGAAGGTCGCTGTTGCCGAGTCGGCAGGTTTCCATTTGAGATCGCCTGGCACAATCTATTATTTAAAGACTGCAAAATATGAGGAAAGCGCTTGCTCACGGCGCCGCAAATTGGCTTGGACGGCATTTTCGCCAGATCAAGAACAGAAACACTATACTCCATGAGATGGCACAACCTAACGCCTGCGAAACATCGCGGTTAATTTTCTCTGGGAGCCGTGAAATCTACTGCGTTGCGAGGTGCGTGCTCTCTGGTTAGGCCGCGCTAAACACTCCTTGACAGAGCATGGCACCTAGCACTATAACCTGTGTTCATCGTAAAGAAATCGTTTACTTCAATATCAATGCCGCGAACCTAGGGGAGCACGACCTCTACGGCAACAATTGGATATGCCCATTAAGCCAACCCAAGACTTACCGGGTCACACAGCGTTCCACTCACATCGATTCGCTAGTTCTTTGTGGGGCCCTATCGGTACCTTGCTTGGCAGAAGATACAGCATCGCTCTTCCCTAGTGGATTCTCGCATTCTGCGTGCGGCGCTGCAGTTGATTACGAATCGCCTTAGATTGAGAAGACCGAGCAAGAAAGGGTGCCATGCATAACTTTTCTTCGTCCAGACGCCGGTTCTTGAAGCAGACTTCAAACGCGGGAGTGGCGTGTTCGGCGACCGCGCTCTTCGGTAGCCTCGCGCACGGTTTGGTCGCTGGTAAGCCCGGACAGTCCGCTCCGGTAGTCGGCACCGCAACCGCCGCCCGGGTCTATGTTGATACCCGTCGAACCGTCGCGCCGATTGACCGCAATCTGTTCGGCTCTTTCCTGGAGCATTTGGGGCGCGCCATCTACCAGGGAATCTACGATCCGGGATCGAAGCTTGCTGATGCCAACGGATTCCGCAAAGATGTTCTTAACGAAATCCGCCAACTAGGAGTGCCGATCATTCGCTATCCGGGAGGCAATTTTGTTTCCGGATACAACTGGCTCGATGGCGTCGGACCCGTACAAAACCGGCCGCGCACTCTCGACCAAGCGTGGGACACCCTCGAATCCAACCAGTTCGGTACCAATGAATTTATGGCCTGGTGCAAAGCGGCTGAGACCGTGCCGCTGATGGGATTGAATCTCGGCACAGGCACGGCGGAAGAAGCTGCGGCGCTGGTGGAATATTGCAACGTAGAGAAGGGCACGAAGTGGAGCGAGCTGCGGCGCCAGCATGGCATCGCAAATCCTCACAAAGTACAACACTGGTGCCTGGGTAATGAGATGGACGGTCCCTGGCAGATTGGTCACATGTCGGCCACAGAATATGGATTGAAGGCGGCCGATGCCGCCCGGCAGATGCGCTATGTCGATCCCTCGCTGAAACTCATCGCCTGCGGCTCCAGCGGCCCGTTTATGCCGACATATCTCGAGTGGGATCGTGAAGTGCTGGAACAATGCTACGACTACGTGGACGGGCTTTCGCTCCACCGCTATTTCGGCAACAACGACCGTGATTCGGGCAGCGACACTTCCAAATACCTCGCCTTGAATCTGAGCATGGAGCGCCAGATTGCCGAGACGGTTGCGGTCTGTGATCTCGTGCGCGGACACAAGCGATCACCCAAGAAGCTTTGGCTTTCTTTCGACGAGTGGAATGTTTGGTATCGCACAACTCGAGGGGATGCGGTCGACGGCCACCGGCAGGAAGCGCCGCACCTGCTCGAGGAGATCTACAACTTGGAAGACGCGTTGCTGGTCGGAGGACTCGTCAATTCGCTGCTGCGCAATGCGGATCGTGTGAAACTCGCCTGCCTCGCGCAGTTGGTGAACGTGATCGCTCCGATCATGACCGATGGCAACGGTTTGTTCCAGCAGACAATCTACTATCCCTACAGTTGGGCTCTGCAGTTTGTCAAAGGCGCAGTGCTGAACCTGCTGGTGGAATCCTCTACCTACGAAGTCTCCGGATTGGATTCGGTGGGGTATGTAGATGCTGCTGCTTCCTACGACAAGACCGATGGGAAGGTTTCTCTTTTTATCCTGAACCGCGATCTCGCCAAGTCCCACGACGTAGAAGTCATTTGGGAAGACGCAGCTCCGGCCCGTGTGATTTCCGCAAGTCTCTTAACCGGCGATGACCTCAAGGCTTCGAATAGCTTTGCGGCGCCGAAGCGAATCGCGCCACAATCGTTGGCGGTGCCGGCCACTTCCGGTGGCAAGAGCAAGTTTGAGGTCCCGGCGCGGTCCTACACAGTCATTCAATGGTCGCTGTAAATTAAGAGGTGTGAGGTTAAACTCCCTGCTGCGAAAGACAAAAATCGAGCATGGTTCCGGTTGTATTTGCTTGTGAAAAGCCAGAATGCGGGCCAGAGTTCGCTAGTGCAAACCCGGCGCAGCGATCTTACGTGACTCGCTAACCCGATTCGCTTTGAGTGGCGTCGTGGGGAGTCCTCCGGCCGGGGCCAGGGCGGTAGAACGTCTCAGCACCAGGCTTGTATTCAGTTCGTAGTTGTGGTGCTGCGAGGGGGGATCGCATTCTACTTCGTTCAACAGCGCGCGGAAGGCGATCTTGGCCAACTCGTGTTGCGACATCTGCACTGTCGTAAGTGGAGGGATTGTAAATTCAGCCATGCGGATGTCGTCGAACCCGACGACCGACAGGTCATTCGGTATTCGGATGTCGTGGTCGTATGCTTCGCGCATAACTCCAATTGCCGTCATGTCGTTGGAACACAGCACGGCGGTGGGGCGATTGCTCAAAGCATTCAGTTCCACCAGAGCCCGCATCCCGCCCTCCATCCTGTGATCTCCCACCACGATCAACTCCGGAGAGAGCCCAATTTCCGTCATCGACAATTTGAAAGCTTCCCGCCTGGCCAGTGCAGACTTTAAATGTAACGGTCCGGTTATGAAGGCGATTCGCGTGTGCCGGAGCGCGGCCAGGTGCTGCACCGCCTGCCGGATTCCGTTTTGATAATTGACACGGATATTGGCGATTCCCGGCACGTCCGGTCCCACGTCAACAAATACCATGGGTACCTTACGGAAACGAAGGTGCTCGATCAACGTTTCCTCCATACCGAAAGTCAGGATGGCCACACCGTCTACACGGCGTTCAATCATGCGCCGCACAGACGATTCCATCCGTTTCGGGTCGTGGACGGTGGAGGTCACCAGAATCTCATAGTTGTTCTCGACCGCCTGATTTTCGAACGTCTGCACAATTTCCGGGAAAAATGGGTTGGTGATCTCGGAGACAATTAACCCGAACAACCGGCTGCGCCCGGAAACCAGCGCTCTTGCCTGCGTGTTGGGATAATAGCCAAGCTCCTCCACCACCTTCCACACTCGCTTGGCAAGTTGTGGATCAACCGTGGGAATACGATTGATTGCTCTGGATACTGTGGCAGTGGAAACTTTCGCTCTCCGCGCGATCTCACGGATGTCCATGGAGTTCCGTGCAAAAGTCCTTTACGGAAAGCATCTTACCATAGCTGCGGCGCATTCCCGGCCCGCTCTACCGTCAGCAGAAAGCGTTCGCCACACTGAAAAAGCTCCTTGGTCAGAAAACGTGGGAGACTACCTGACGATGCCGCTTCCAGGTGCCAACTACGAGCGAATATGGCAAACGTTTGCCCAACTAACCCTCTATCACTGTGGAATGGGTTACCACTTAGTGAGAGCTTCGAGAGTCAGGACCTCGAAGGGGCCCAGCGTGAAGGTGTGTTCCTGTCCGGCTGCTAGTGGTATTGGACTAGGCGTACTCTCTTTCCTCCAAACGTTACGTGCCAGAAACCGACGAGGCACGTTTGGGGGAAGCTCAAATGCCTGGGCAACGTCGATCGAGATGCTCTGACTCTTGTCGCTCGGATTGCGGAGTGTGAGGATGGATTTGGCCGGCGACCAGGCGGCCCAACCGTAGATTTTTAATTTGGCTGGATCGCCTCCCACCCAGTGGGTGTCTCGGAGAACTTCTGCGTTGCGTCGTGACCAATTCGCGGCTTCTGCCAGCACATCCCAGTCATTCTTCGAAAGGAGCGAGTGCGAAATGTATAGCTCCTGAAGTTGCGTCCCGCTACCGAAGTAGGAATGAATTTCATTCTGAAAGTCGCTTTCCGGGTCGCTGTCCAAGTGTTCCGCCTGACGTGCATAAATCAGGCCATGCAGCATCAATGAATTCAAAGGAAAGAGTGGCCCGGCTTGCACGACATTGTTATAGGTTTGTGCGTCCCTGTAGGTGATCCACTTCTCGCGCCAACTACCGACGCCGGCAAAGCTGTGGTCGTCTCCTCCGCGCCAGATCGAGTCGGCATAACGCAACCAGAAGGGTGAAGGATAGGTTCCCGTGGTGAGATTAACGAAGAGGTCGGGCTTCTCGGCGCGCCAGTCCTCGATCAAACGGATAGCCGCCGCAAAATCACTGTCGAATCCGCTGCCGGGAAAAACGCTGTCGATATTGCCGGTGCCGTCAATTTTGAGCTGATTGATTCCTTCTTTTTGTATGAAGTTGATAGAGACTTCGCGGAATCGGGAGTAGTACTTTGGGCTGGATAACGCAAATCCTCCTGCATTGGTTTCGAAGCCATTCTTCTGGCCAAAATCGAGGCGCTGCTGTTTCGCCTCTTCGTAGCCTCCCCATGGGGAGAGCCAGATGCCCATCGCCGCCCCATATTGTTGCGCGGCTCGAGTCACAGGAGTAAGTCCTTCCGGGAAGCCTGGGTTCATCTGCCAGGTGGAATGCGGATTGTCCCACCCGTCATCGAGCAGAAAAGAATCCAACTTCACGTTGCGGCGGCGAACCAACTCGGTTCCGAAGGTGTTGATTACATCGAGCACCGCAGCCGCGTCGTACGGCTTGCCAAAGCCAATGTCATACCACGAGTTGTAATGGAGAAATGTTCGGTAGGGATGAGCTCGTTCGCGCTCGACGTAATTCAGAAATCCGCGGCGCATTTGGCCGGGCGGCGAGACTCCGATGACGAGTGAATACTCGACGGTCTGCCCCTTCTTCAGGGGAAGTTCTCGCTTCATCGTGCAGGTTACCGTGTTTGTCGCATGGCACTGAGCCAGGGGGTCTTCGAAACCGAGAAATAAATCTCCGGCGGTCACGGGAGAACCTTTGACTGTTCCGACCACGCTCGCGCCGGGCAGGTTGCCATCGAATAGAGACACTTCGGCGATCGGCTGATCGTCACCCGGCGCTGAGAGCGAGATCTCTTCCCGAATATAGTTGGAATCGTCGCGCAGCACGGCGCGCCAGACGACGGAACTTCTCTTCGTGCCCCGCGTCGCGTCTTGCTTCTCCGCGGACGCTTTGCCCGCGTATTCCAGGCGGAGAGAAATAGCTTTGCCCGCGAAATGATCTGCGGTGCGCGAGGCTCCGGTATTCGATGGCAGATCCTCGACTTGCGGACCGCCGATCATGACCATGTCCGACGCGTGAACTGTCGTCCCATCCTTGAAGGTGAAACTGAAAGGATCGCGGGGAAGAGGGGCTTGCGCGCCGGTGGTGCGGATTAACAGCGCACCAGCGGTTAGCTTACCTTCGGCGACCGACCATTGCGCCCGGATCATCTGGTTTCCCAGCGAGAGAACTGTGCCCTGAATCTCCGCATTCGCTTTTCCCGGGGATACTCCGTAGAGCACGGGAGTCTGGCCCGCCGCGAGGGAGCCCGCAAAGAGAAGACCCACGAGAAACCCAGCTCTCAGATTCCAGACGATTGCAGAGGTCGAGGTCGGCATGCTGCGTAATCAGTAGATGTTCACGTGAGACACAACGCGGCTGATGGCGCCGTTCGGGCTGGGACAATCCGGCTGAAGACCTAAACGCAACGAACTGAAAAGCCCCAATAACTGCGCGAGTATTACATCCACGGGCGCACGGTATTCGTCGGTGAGGCGAGGCGCATTCAGGGATAGGACATGGTCCACGAGCCCATCGAGTTGGTTTGTGGAGTCCGGCGTCACGACAACGAGAAGCTTCACGAGACGCTTCTTGCGGACTTCTTCGATCAAGTCCAGTTCATACTTGCGGCGGCGCGGATCTTGCGAAAGAAAACTTACGAATACGGTATTCGCGTCCAACGCCGACATTGGACCGTGGCGGAGACCCAGGGTGGACTCCGAGAAGGTGGTTATTTTGCCGGCGGTGAGTTCCAGCAACTTCAGGGCGGACTCCCGCGCTACAGCTTGCAGTACTCCCGAGCCCACAAAACACGCTCTGGAGAAATCCTCCTGGGCAATCACGGGTGCAATTTCCTGTGTGCGCTCCAGAAAACCCTCTCCCGCTTGCTTCAGCATCGAGAATGTATCGCTGTAATCGTTGGGAGAGAATGCGTGCGCGAGACAATGGCCGGCGATCACCATGTTCGTGAAAGAACTGGTCATGGCCAGGCCGCGGTCGTTCGTCGTCTCGTCCAGGGCCAGCACAAAGGCGCGCTGAGCAGTCTTCCTGCAAAGAGCGGCCATCCGGCCCGCTTTGTTACAGGTCACCAATAAATGCCGCACTCTGGGATATTTTTCGATCGCAGCATCGAGTACCGCCAACCCCTCGGAACTGTCGCCGGAGCGCGAGAACGAGATCCACAGATAGGGCCGATCCGCAAATACAAGGTCCTCAAGGTTTGTCAGAAGGTCGGTGCTGGGAACTGCCTGCACCTCACATTTCCAGAGCCGGCGCAATAAGGGTGTGAGAGCTCGACCGACATAATCGGAAGTGCCTGCGCCGACAAGATAGACAACCGGGCGAAGCTTGGAATCTGCACCAATTCCCGCTTCCTCGAGAAAATGGCAGAGATCGGGCCGTCGTTCCTGGCAAATCTCGTAAGTCTTTCGCCAAGTTGCAGGCTGACGCGAGATTTCAAGCGGAGTATGCTGGGTGCCGCGGGCTTCCTTTTCTTTCTCGCTGGCCTCGAGTAACCCCCGGAGTCCATCGATTACGCGTCCCTGACTCAAGCTCCCTCCTTACCTAACCCGATGCCAGCGCATTATACTAGCAGCAGCAGTTATCGCAATATATAGAAATATTTAGAAACTATTATAGCAATAAAACGAAATCTAACGGCTTCGCATCGATATGAGGCGGAATTATTTATGGACTGTTTTGCTCGAGGACGTCTTGCGGCGTGTGCTCCGGGAGAATGCAACGTCCCTTCTGAAGAAATTCACCCGAGCGGATCTTGCGGAGTAAGCATTAGACGATGGTCACTTCGACCCCGGATTTCTTTAGCGCGTGCAGGTCGGCCTTGGGGATACCGGAATCGGTAATGACGTGTTGAAGAGCAGAGGGAGGAGCAATCAGCGAGAGACTTCGCCTTCCGAATTTGCTGGAGTCGCAGACCGCTACCACCACTTTTGAGATCTCGATCATGGCGCGGTTCACTCTCGATTCCAAAAGATTCGGCGTGCTGATTCCATACTGAACGTCGAATCCGTCGACCCCAAGAAAAAGGATGTCCGCGTGCAATTTGTGAAGCGTCTCTTCGGCGATAGGCCCTACCAGAGAAAATGAGTTCTTCCTGAGGTTGCCGCCGCTCAGAATCACTTCTACCGCCGATCCGGAGAGTTCGGCGGCGATATTCACCGCGTTGGTGATGATGGTCAGATTCAGAAAGTTGCGCAGTGCGCGGGCAATGGCGGTGGTTGTAGTGCCGGAATCAAGAATCACCACTTGCCCTTCGGAAACCATACGCGCAGCAGCAGCGGCAATCTGCATCTTCTCCTTGCGATGGAGCTTCTCCTTCTCCCGCAGAGTGGGGTCTTCCAGGGCGCCGTCGCGGGACGGGAGAGCCCCGCCATGAGTACGATGAATATGGCCTTTCAGGTGGAGAATATCCAGGTCTTTGCGGATTGTGACCTGGGAAGTGTGGAAGTGTTTCGCCAGGTCCACGACCAGGACCCGGCCATCCCGACGCAGCAGCTCAAGGATCGCTCTTTGCCGTTCTTCGTTTAGCATTTAGAAACTTTTGCGCCGCTTCACGGCAGGTCTGACCATAAGAAGACTCTCTTGGCACTTCTCTTTTATCCCGCACTGCATTCGGTTGTCTAGGGAAAAGTTCCCATCCGGTTTTCTCGAGCTAGTCGTCAACTTACGGCAGCCGATCGGTACCCGTGTGAAACGCGGATCGAATTACGGCAACTTACTCTGGCCGAGCCTCGATCAGCAAATGTTGACTGAACTCTGCAGAAAATGTGGCCTTTGGTCCGTGAACTGTTCCCAGGTCTCTGTTATTCACGTAATCGATGATGCGATAACTGCCGTCTTGCAGACCGCGAAGTTCAACCCGTCCGCTCCAATGTTTGGCATAAAACGCATAATAGAGTTCCTTGTTCTTTTGGATGACGTGGGTCTCGGGAATATCGAAGCCTATATCGTAAAGATCTCCGCGATACTCACCTCGCGATATCATTTTCTCGTTGTAGATCTGCAGCCACTTCTCAAAGATCTTCTGCCGCTGCGGAGTCAGATCCGATTTGCCGTGCTTCGTCACGAGATTCGGTAGCACGAACTGTGTCCCGACAACTCCTCCCACCCCAACGGTCGAGGCAAAATCAATGGCTCCGTCGCTCAACTCGACATGGTCGCCGAAATAGGGGATGTTGTCGCCCATCAACGCTTTCAACGTCTTGCCCTTGGAGCGCACTTGAAACGAACTTTCCGGGTCGGATGCGACCGACATATTGAAATGCGGCATGGTGAAAAACGAGTAGGCGGTGCCGCAGGGACAAAATTCCACCAAGGCGTCCGGCTTCACGCTGCGAGCGGTTTCGTAAATCTCCCGAAAGAAATCGGGCAGCGCCTCAACCGAGTCTTCCGGGCGCTTGTGGTGGTGCGTGGGATTGTAACAAGGAGGAACGGCGTTCATGTGTTGACCATCGAGTTTGAGGCCGTCGAATCCCCACTCTCCAAGAATCTTGCGGACCAGCGCTTTGTGATATTCAATGACGCCGCGGTCAGACGGACATAAATAAAAAGAATTCCACCATGAGATCTTGCGCTTCGATCCATCGCGATTCAGCAGAACAAAGTCGGGATGGTCTTTGAGCAAGCTTGAATCCGGGACGGCGCTCAACGGCGACCACCAGAGCTGCGCTTTGAAGCCCTCGGCATGAATTCGATCCACCAAGGCTTTCATGTCGGCGTCGCCATTCGGAAATTTTTTCGGATCGAGCGCCCAATCCCCGTAATTGTTCTGCCAGCCATCGTCGAGCGTGACCCAGGAGAAGCCCATCTTCTTGACTGTAGGAAGGGTGTCGTAAACCTGCTTGAGTTGAACCGAACGCCCGTAGCCCCAGGCACACCAGATCGGGCCAAAGGCGCTGTCTGGCGCCGAGGCCATTTGAAATCCCTGCCGCACCATGAGGCGGCGATATTCGGCGAGGGTGCGGAAGTAATCGCCTTGATGCACGGAGACAAAGGTGCGGAGAGTATGAAAACTCTCGCCTGGTTCTAGAGTGCGATAGCGAGTTGAGCGGACCGCGACGCTGGCGTGGCGAGCATCGGGCATGGAAACTGGAAGGGAGATCAGGCGTGGGCCTGGCTCCACGTGGCCTACCGCGAGGCCAACGTCTTTGCGCCATAGGTCGACGATCGGAGTTCCTCCGCCGTAGTCGCTGGCGTTCATGCCGAGATAATTTTCCTGTTTGAACCCGACGCGCAACGGAAGCACCCAGTTGGGACGCTTCTCATACGAACCGCTTTGATAGGACCAAAATGCGGGGCCGCGTCGAGTGGGGATAGCGCGCAGCGAATATTGATGGTTGGCCCAGCCACGAATTGCTAGCCGAGCGGCGCCCTTGTTCGTGTAGGTGACGTCGAAGATTGCGATGGAGGGAAAGTCAGAGTAAATCGTGACCGAGATATCCTTGCGCAGATCGCCGGCCTTGCCGGTTAGGGACAGCCGCTCGCCGGAACCAAATGCGTCCGACACATGTTCGCGGTGGCTTGCGCTCAGGGGGAAGTTGCTCCAGAGGTGAACGCTGGTAACCGTCTCTGACGCAGAAAACGGAGTTAGGAATTGCGGGCTTCGGCCAACCAGCGCAACGACGCGGCTTCGCAGGTTATGGTCGAATTCGATTCGCAAGACAGAGCTTTGGATCTGAAGATTCGTCGAGGTTTCCGGTGGGGCTACGGAAGTAGATTTCTGAACAGAATCGCTCTGGCCCGAGTTCCCCACGGGCAGAGCAAGGCCTAGAAATACGAAGGCAACCATCCGCCCCGACTTCGAAAGGCAGCGCCGATTTTTCTCGGGATGAGAATTTAGGCGCGAGTTCGATTGGTTCTTCATTTTGCCCCGCCTGCCCTGCTGAACAATCCTAGCGCAAGTCGCAATATTACGATGTGTTGCGAATGGATTCGTTTTACGTTTTTAGGTTCGGCCTTGTCAAGAGGCGGTAGCGCCTATTGGAATGCGGCTTCGGCCGTTCCCGCAGAGCGACGGGATTCGTGGGCGGTCGAGTGTTTCAATCCTCCTGACTGCGGCTCTCGCCATATATGCGAACCCTCACGCGGGAATCGAATCACCGGAATTCGCCTTTTGCGCTTGACAAAGCACCGGGCTGAAACGTAATAGTGTGGGCGAAAGTAAACGCTACAAAACGAAACAATTACAACATCCTGCTTGATCTTGGCGGAGGGGTCCATGCGGGTTCGAAGAGCAGAGTGCTTGATGGCTAGGAGTTCTGTACGCACCGCGACGATGTGTGGAATCGCCGCAATTCTTGCTTCCGCGATCTCGGTTTGGGGCCAGGGAGCGTACCGAGCGCAGTTGCGCGGGGTTGTTTCCGATGCGTCGGGAGCCGTTGTCGCCCATGCTACCGTGACCATCCGCGACGTTGGCACGAATATTGCCAGTTCCGCGGTTACCGACGACAAGGGCTCGTATTTCTTCACCGATCTCCGCCCTTCCACCTATGCTGTCAAAGTCGAGGCCTCAGGCTTTCGCGCCGCGGAACGGACCGGCGTTGTTCTGGCGGTCGATCAAGAGTCGTCGTTGAACTTCAGACTGGACATTGCCGGTGCATCGACTTCGGTCAGCGTTACGGCCGCGGCCCCGCTGCTGGACACCGATAATGCGACGCTGGGCACGGACATCACTAGCGAATATGTGAAGGAACTCCCGCTGATTAACCGCAGCTTCTTCGGCCTGATGTTCTTATCGGCTGGAGTGACGGAGGTAGCAGGGTCGGGCACGCAAGATAGCTATCCTTCAGGGACCAACTTTGTTTCCAATGGGCAGCGAAATGCGACCGCCGAAGTGCGGCTGGATGGGGCCCTGCTTAGCGCGCCGGAACAGGGCGAGGGAGGAAACTCCAACGTTTATTACGAGCCGCTGGTCGAGAGTATGCAGGAAGTAAAAGTAGAGAACAACAGCTTCTCGGCGGAGTTCGGCAATAACGGCGGCACTGTCGTGAACATGGCCATGAAGAGCGGGACCAACGCCTACCATGGCAGCGGCTGGTATTTTTTGCAGCGTCCGCAGATGGATGCCCGCGATTTCTTCAACCCGGAGCCCAACCCCAAACCAGACTCCCGGCGCGATCAGGGAGGGTTTTCGCTGGGTGGACCGATTAAGAAAGATCGCACTTTTTTCTTTGTGGATTTTGAGAAGGTCCACAGCATTTCCGCGACTAGCTATGTGGCGTCTGTGCCAACTCTGGCGGAGCGAGCCGGAGACTTTTCGGCGACCGCGACGGCCATTTACGATCCGTTCCAAATCACAAACCTAGCTGCGTGTACCAGTCAGCCGAATCCGCCACCCTGTACGCGCGCTCAGGTAGCGAGTAACGGGATCCTCAACGTAATTCCCAAAGGAGAGATTGATCCCATCGGATTGGCAGTCCTTAATCTCTACCCGAAACCCAACCTGCCTGGAGAATTCAACAACTACAATTTCACCACCACAGCGAGTGCGCCGGATTACCAGTTCGACATCAAGGTCGATCACCAGATCAACGATAAGCAGCGCATCAATGGCCGCTACAGCCGCAGCTGGAGCAACTTCACAACTGCCGAGACTCTGGGCGACGGCTTCGATAATGACGGAATCGCGAACGGTCCGACCACGACGCAAAACGGCTCGTTCGAATATTCCTGGACGATTAACCCGCGAACTGTCTGGACAAACCACGCGGCCATCGATCGTGTGCACGAAAAGTCCACGTCCGGTATTCCCACGCTCTCCGGCTTCAACTCTTCGTTGCCAAGCGGCGCTCAAGGATTGCCGACCTCGCTGCAGCAGGCCAATGGTATTGACCAGATGCCAACATTCTCCATTACGGGGGCGTCACCATGGACCGATCTTTTCGATCAATGCTGCATAGCCACCACCTTTGCCCATACTCTGTACAGTTATTCGTCGCAGGTGGTGATCTCGAAAGGCTCACACCTGATCAAGTTTGGCGGGGAGCAGAGGCTGTTCTATAACAACTTTTTTCAGCCGCCGAATCCGACTGGCGTATTCAACTTTTCGGACTTTGTCACATCGCCGACTCCGAACAGCGATACGGATGCGCTGGGGAATCCGACAGGCAATCCATTTGCCAGCATCCTTTTTGGTTACGCCGACAACGTAAACCCTCCAAGCTATGTTCCTCCATCGCTCAATATCTACCCCTCGGTAGCGAATAAGTCGGCTGAGACCGGATTCTATTTCCAGGATGACTGGAAGGTGAACTCGAAGCTGACGCTCAATGTCGGCCTGCGTTACCAGTGGAGCACGCCATATAACGAGCGCCACAACCGGCTCGAGTTCAGCAATTTCAACGCTGATAGCGGAGTAAGCATCAATCTTGCCAGCGTTCCGGGCAACGCGCCGGCAGGCACCTTGAGCGCCCAGGCAATGATGCTGGGGATCGCGAATATTCCGACGACGGAGGAACTGCTTGGCACTACGGAGTTCGCCACCTCCAGCCGCAGAAGCGTTCCGACGTATCGCAAAGACCTTGGGCCGAGACTGGGTTTTGCATATCAGATCGACTCGAAGACGGTGGTGCGTGGCGGGGCGGGCATATATTTCGGAATGAGCCCCGCTACTAACTTTCAGTATCCGGGCACCGCGTTCCGTAAAACGGCCACCATGTTCTTCACAAACGACAATTTTGCAACTCAATCCGCGACCATGGAAAATCCATTTCCAGGGGGACTTACGGGTCCGCAGGGTATGCAATACGGCGCGCTCGCCAATTGGGGGTACGGCAACAACAACGATCTGGGCACGACTGCGGCGCGAGACGCCGAGATCTATCAGTGGAACCTCGGAATCCAGCGTGCGCTGCCAAGCGAAATCGTGCTTGGTTTGGATTACTCCGCGAACCGGAGCACGCATCTACCATGGTCCGGCACCAACAACCGCGATTTCATTCCGTCAACTCTGCTGGCGAAGATTTCAGCAGCGGTAACTCCCACCGATCCGGCCTGTCAGGCCGACAGTTGCGTAAGCAATTTTCTCCAGACGCAGGTGGGCAACCCGTTCGCGGCTATGTTCAGCCAGCCTTGTACCCCGAGTCCTTCCGCCCCGTGCTTCAACGAGCCCGATTCGAATTACGGCCAGCCGACTCTCGCGTTGGGAAATCTGCTCAACTCCTACCCGCAATTCGCCGGAGATTTTGAAGGCTTGATGTTGGAGGAAGCCAGCTCGTGGTACAACGCGATGCAGATTCGTTTTCAGAAACGCACTACGCACCACATCAGTTTCGATGGCAGTTATACGGTGTCGAAGTCGACCGACGATTCCTCGGCGGGCAGAAACAATTTCATCGGTTCTCTGGCTTTCGGCATGCCGCAACAGCTGGATCGCCTGAATTTGGAACATAGCATCGGCGCCAACGACACGCCACAGCGTTTGGCAGCCGCAGTCGTCATTGACCTGCCGATCGGCCGCAAACAATGGATTGGCGGCGATATGAATCGCGCGCTCGATGCCGTCGTCGGAGGCTGGTCGATTGCAGCTTTGATCACGGAACAATCGGGTCAGCCCATGGCGATCGGCATGGCCGCCCCGCAACTGGCGAATGGAACTCAGCGGCCCAGCGTCGTGTGCGGGCAACTCAAGTCCGGGTCGAGCATGAACGACGTCGCCCTGACTTGGCAGAATCCGACGCCGCTCTCTTTTTTTAACTCCAGCTGCTTCGCCGACCCGGGCGACCAGAATCCGGGCAACGCCCCGCGCTACTTTTCCGGCCTCCGCGTTGCCGGCATTCACAACGCGGACCTGAATCTCTATAAGTCGTTCGTGCCGAGGGAAGGCTGGAAGTTGGATATTCGAGCGGAGATCTTCAACCTGGCCAATCATCCTCGCTTCGGCTTCCAGCAGTCGAACTTGTCTCTTGGAGATTCTCAATTCGGGGCAATTGGCAGCGATGCGGCGGGGTATTTGCCTCGGTACTTCCAATTCGGAGTCAGATTCGAGTTCTGAGTCGTCGGTTCACAAATCGACAGAGGTTTAACCATGAGAAGCATGCGGCGCGGACTGACCTTCAGTGGATGTGACTCTGAAAACTTGTGAAGCCTGGATTGCAGCCGCAGTGTTAGTGTCCATCAGCGGACTCCTGTTAGGTCAGGATGTTACTCGAGAGCACGCGCTCTTAAACTCGCAAAATCCAGACTCGCGGAATCAAGACTGGACAAACTATGTTCGCATCGCGGCGTGGTCTCTGGGCACGGGCCGCGCGGAGCGAATTGTTCGCGAGGCGGAAGAGAGCCATGTCTCCGGCATTGAAGTGGACAACGATATTCCGGGGCGCTACGAGAGCCTTCTCAACCCGGCAGAGAAACTCGCTGCGATTCGTGCGGTGGCAGAGCGCGCGCACAATGCGGGCAACCACGCGTTCGTTTACATTGCGGGGCTGGAATGCATTACGGCCAACGCCGACCGGGCGCCGCATTCGGTAGCCAAAGATCATCCGGATTGGTTGCAGCGCAAGATTACGGGCGAGCCCGCAGTGTTTGGCGGCGGCACTGCTTTCTGGATCGCAAAAGGCGACGAGGATGTTTGGATCACGCCCTACGCAGCGGAGTGGCGCAAGACGTACATGGAGCGGGTGCGGCAGATTGCCGCGACGGGCATCGACGGCATCTATGTGGACATCCCGTACTGGATGACGCATTTCGATGGTTGGGAAGACACATGGGCCAGCTTCGATGACGCGACCGTCGCGGCCTTCCGCAAGCAGACTGGGCTGGACGCACGACACGATCTGAAGCTGGGAGATTTCTCGGATCCAAATTTTCGACAGTGGGTCGATTTTCGGATCCAGTCGTTGACCGACTTCATGCGGGAAATCAACCAGACCGCGAAGTCTGTAAATCCGCAGATCAAAACTATTCCTGAAATCTATCCGGGTATCGAGGAAGAAGCCGTGCGCGTGGGCGCGGACGTTTACAGTTTGTACGCGGTGAACGACGCGGTTGCGCACGAGTATGAATTTGGCAACGGGGATCACATGGCATCCTCGCGAACGCCATTTGACTGGTTTCGCTACCAGATCGGCATGCAGACTTTCCGCGCGTTTGCCGAGGGCAAGGCAACATGGATATTGAATTATTCATGGGATGGCGATCCCAAGGTTCGTGCCCCGGAGCCGATGAAGAATCTTTTCATGTCAGAGCTGATGGCGGGAGCGAATGTGTGGGATGCGGCGACTCACGTTATGTCCGGCTCAAACGACCTGGACACCCGGAAGCAGGTGTTCGCGTGGATTGCGGCTCACGAGAAGACCTTCTATCGTCCTCGGACGGCGATCGATCCGATCGGTGTTTATTTCTCTCCGGCTACGCGCAACTACTTTACAAAAGAGTTTCTTCGTTCGTACCAAGGCACGTTGTTGCTCTTGATACAGAGTCATCGCGAATATCAGATCGTGACGCCGAGGACGTTGGCGTCGTTCCACGGGAAAACCTTGATTCTGCCCGATGTTCGCATCCTCTCAAAAGAAGAGACAGTTGCTTTGCGAAAGTATGCCGGTAGCAATGGAAAGATCGTCGCCACCGGCGCCGTCAGCGAGGAATTACTGAATCAGGCCAACGTTGCACGCCTCGCCGATTCGCCGGGAGCCCGCTACATGGCGGCCGCGGAAAGTCATTTTGCGGATTGCCTACCGGGCAGTGAAAAGCAGTTTCTCGACACGCTGGACGTTGGCAAGATTCGAGTAAAGGCCTCGCCGATGGTCGCGACACAGATCGCGTCGGTGGATGGGGCGGTCCATGTATTTTTCGCCAACTTTCAGGGCCTTCGCGCCAAGGAAAACGCCGTGCAGACTCCCGAGAGCGGTGCCGAAGTAACTGTGCCCGGCAAAGTCAAAGGCCACTTCCTTCCATTTCTCGGCGAGGAGACCGCGATCACAGGCCACTTGGAAAGCGAGAGCACACTGTTTCATCTGCCCGATATCGCAAAAGGCGCAGTAGTCTGGTTTGAGCCCTCCAAGCCGTGAGATAGCTCCACAGCGCTTCATTCCCAACTGAGCGCCAGATTGTGAAACAAATCCCGGCGCTTTCGATATATAGTGAAATTATTAGCAAGTATTCGCAATGTGCACTTTATTTATTGCAGCTACGGGAAGTGCCTGATTGGGCAATGTTCCGTGAGCTTGGCGCTCGTACCACAACGGAGATGAGAGCCAATTACGAATGGCAGGGGCAATCATTCGATATCAGATTCAGTTAGTGCTGCGTTCGTACGCGACGGCGTGTGGAATGGCCTAAAAGCGACTCGAAGACTGCTCCGGAACATCGGAATAAGGGGGCGAGATGCCGAAGTTGGACGTATGCGTGGTCGGTGAAATCAATCTGGATCTGATTCTCTACGGGTTACCCAAAGAGCTAGTGCTCGATCGCGAGTTGCTGGCCAGCGGCTTGGCGCTCACGCTGGGAAGTTCGTCAGCGATTTTCGCCCACAACCTTGCGGTGCTGGGGACCAAAGTCGGCTTCATCTCGAAGACTGGTGGAGACGCTCTGGGGAAAATCGCACTGGAGCGGCTCGCGGCTAGCGGGGTTGATGTGAGCCGCGTGAAGCAGGCAACATCGCAGACACCGACCGGGATAACGGTGGCATTACCCTACTTGCAGCACCGTTACATCCTTACATTTCCCGGCACCATGTTTGAGATGCAGTACTCTGACATCGACATGGAATACGTCCGGTCGGCGCGGCACCTGCACCTCTCCTCTTTCTTTCTGCATCGCGCGTTGCGCCCGCGAATCATGGATCTCTTCCGCCAGGCGAAAGCTGCGGGTCTGACCACGTCGCTTGACACCAATGACGACCCCGAGAACAAATGGGACCGGGATTTGTTGGAAGCGCTCAAGTACGTCGACATTTTTCTTCCGAATGACCGTGAGGCCAAGAAGATTACGCATACCGACGACCTTTCGCAAGCCATCAACCAGCTTGCCGGCCTGGCGAAAGTTGTAGCGGTGAAGCGTGGCTCTGCGGCTGCGATCTGCCGGTCAGGACAGGATCAGTGCAGCCTGGCACCGCCGAGCGTGAAGACTGTCGATGACGTCGGCGCCGGCGACAGTTTCGATGCCGGATTTATCCACCAGCAAATGCAAGGGGCGAAACTTGAGGATTGCCTGGCATTTGCCAATCTGGCGGGAGCCTACTCAACCACCAAGGCAGGTGGCACCGAAGCTTTTCGCGATCGAAGTGCACTCGTCAGTTTCATGCGTCAGCAGTGGAATGCCGCAGGCAAGGGCGCTCTACCCATCAAGTGATACCTGGCTTTTCGATCCTCGCGAACGAGATATTCCTGTTGACAAAGCTTGTTAAACGGAAGTAAAAGTAATAGTTCGAAATATTACACAATCATTTGCAGTTGGAAGCAAGCGTTTAGCCGTTCTTGAGGAAACCAGGAGGCTCGCCATGCCCACGTCTTTGCACACTCGACAAGTTCTCGGTGCGCTCTTTCTTCTGCTAGCCATTAGCTTCGCTACCCCGCTATGGGCGCAAAAAGATGCCGGAACTATTGTGGGAACCGTGCGCGACCCCAGCGGTGCGGTGGTTCAGGGTGCTAAGGTCGCCGTCGAGGACGTGGATCGCGGTGTTCAGATGACTCTCTCCACCAACGAGCAGGGAGAGTATGTCGCGAGTCCGCTGCACATCGGGCGTTATAAGGTCACGGTGGAGAAGGCAGGGTTCAAAAAGGCGGTGTCAGAGATTGTTCAGCTCGATGTGCAGGGACGCATCGCCATCAACATAGCTCTGCAGGTCGGGCAGCAGACCGAAGAGGTCCTGGTAACGGGTGCTGCGCCACTGCTTGAAACTGAAACCTCGGAGTTGGGGCAGGTGGTTGACCAGAAGCGGGTGAGCAACCTGCCTCTGAACGGAAGAAACTTTGCACAGTTGGCTCTACTGAGTACGGGGACAGCGCCGAGTGAACCGGGCGCGCGCGATGAAGGCGGATATGGTTTCAGCGCCAACGGAGCACGGTCGCTACAGAACAATTTCTTGCTGGATGGAGTGGACAACAATTCCAACCTGCCCGATTTGCTCAATGAAACGAACTTCGTAATTCAGCCTCCGGTGGAAGCTCTGCAAGAATTCAAGGTCCAGACCAACGCTTATAGCGCGGAATTTGGGCGCGGCAATGGGGCGATCGTGAACGCGGTCATCAAGTCCGGGACCAACCAGCTTCACGGCTCGGCCTGGGAATTTCTGCGCAACGACAAGCTGGATGGGCGGAACTATTTTGATCCGTTGGGACCTGTACCGCCGTACAAGCAGAACCAGTTTGGCGCGACATTCGGCGGACCAGTGTTGTTGCCCCATTTGTATGACGGCCGTGGACGCACTTTCTTCTTTGTGGACTACGAGGGGTACCGCGTGCGCCAGGCACAAACTCAGGTTGCGTTCGTTCCACCTACGGCATGGCGGACAGGAGATTTTTCGAGTCTGATCGACTATACGACACAGGAATTCGGCACCGGGGGTGCCCCGATACTGGATTGTAATGTTCGCCCGACGTATGCCGGCGAGATTTTTGATGCCAAACTGGCGCAGCCAACTTGCGGCGTGCCTTTTCAATATGACGGAATAGGGAAGCCTCTGAACATCATCCCAGCCACGCCAGTCGTTGCGGGCGGCGGTTCGTTAGATCCCTTAGCGCTGCGGTTGGCAGCGTTGTATCCGGCAGCGGGGCCAATCAACTCGAGCGGGAACAACTTCGTCGCCAATCCTGTGCGCAAGGAAACGCGCAACAACTTTGACGTTCGTGTCGACCAGAAATTCTCTGACGCAGACAACGCTTTCTTCCGTTTCAGCTTCGAAAACCAACCGAGCTCAATTCCTGGAACATTTGGTGGATTGGCCGATGGCGGTGGATTCTTTAGCGGCGAGGAGGATTTTTCCTACCGTAGCTTTGCCACCAGCTGGACGCACGTTTTCAAGCCCGAGTTGATCAACGAATTCCGCCTGGGCTACAACCGCGTGAATGCCCATCGCCTAGAACTTAACGCGGATACGAACGTGTCGGCCGAGCCGAACATCGATTTTCCGG